>WNGH01005160.1_pt1 | contig 20058 bp, 20 predicted proteins | sample 5400631 | NCBI WGS metagenome assembly WNGH01 (sample SAMN13153373, study PRJNA577476) | soil metagenome | isolation source: 115 cm soil or saprolite under Garry oak tree replicate 1 | place: USA:California | collected 2016-06-15
TCCTCGACTAACCGTCGGGCCAGTCGCGCGCGGTACTCGTCGACGGTGACGAGCCGCGCCTGCCCGCCCACCGAGGTGACGATGTACTGGCCGGCGTCGGTCACGCGCACGTCGAAGCCTTCGACCTGGAGCGTTCGCTCGGGAGGCTGTGGCGGCGTCTCGCCGGGTCTCGACACCCGCACCGTCGTGGGCCGGGTGACGAATCCCTGGCCGAAGAGCCGAGTAGCGTCCGTGTAGTCGTAGACGCGGAACATCAGCTTGCCGCTCGTCGCGTCCAGCCGGGTGCCCCGACCGACCATCTGATGGAAGGCGATCGGCGAGCGGACGTACTTGAAGAAGACCACGTTCCTGACGCACGGCACGTCCACGCCGGTCGTCAGGAGATCGACGGTCGTCGCAATGAAGTGGTGCCGCGAGGCACCCCGCAGATCGGCAAGGTACTCCTGCCCGCCGGAGGCCGCGGTGCACTTGAACGCGTAGGGCTCGAGGCGTCGGCGCCCCTCGGCGGCGCAGCAGGCCGCGTAGAGGTTGTTCAACGCCGTCGCGACGTCGTCGGCGTGGCGATCGCGGGCGCAGAACACGATGGTCTTTTGCTCGGGTCCCCCGGTGGCCAGGAGATGGTCGAACAAGTCCCGGGCCATCGCCGCGACGCGCTCGGGGAGGAGCAATCGGTCCTCGAAGGCGGCTGCGTCGTAGCGAGCTCGCGTCACAACCCAGCCCACCGGCTCGCCGGTGTTCGCGTCCCTCAGCGTCTTGTCCTTCAGGTCTGCTTGCTCGACACCGGTCTCACGCTCGTTCCCCGGCTTGTCGTCGAGGAAGATGTCCCGCTGCACGATCTCGCACGCGGCGAGGTAGCCATCCTCGATGCCCTGGCCCATGTCGTACTCGTAGACAGGCTCGCCGAAGTGCCGCAGATTGTCGGCGTTGACCTCGCGGTCGGCCTCGGCCTCGCGGCTCCGTTCGCTGACTTCGAGCTGCCGGGGCGTGGCCGTGAGGCCCACCTGGACAGCGTCCGGATTGCGTGTGAGCACCTGGGACCACTTGCCCCACGCGGAGCGGTGACACTCGTCGATGACGATGTGGCTGAAGTAGTTCTCGGGATAGTTCGCGACCAGGAACGTTGCCGCGGCCTCCTCGGTGTCCACATCGAGCGTCTGGTAGGTCGCGATCAGGATGCGCGCGTTCTTCTGTGGATTGCCGCTCGACACAGCCGCCGCGTCGGCGCCGAACTCGTTCTGGAAGGCGGTGAGCGCCTGGTTCCTCAGCTCGTCCCGATCGCAGACGAAGAGCGCCCGGCGAAGCTGTCCGGCGGCCGCGATCTTCCGGAGGAGTTGCACGGCGATGTAGGTCTTGCCCGCGCCGGTGGCCAGCGACAGGAGCGCCCGCTTCTCTCCGCGAGCCAGCTTCTCGAGCACGGCACGGATCGCCGCGTCCTGGTAGTAGCGGCGCGTCCCCTCGCCACCGGGATAGCGCATGAGCAGGGGCCGGGCCAGGGGAGATTCCAGGCCGAAGCCCATCGTCTTCTCATACCGAACGCGAAGGTCGCCCGGTGTCGGGAACTCGGAAAGCGACCGCGCGCTGCCTGTGAAGCCAGACACACGGTCGCACTCGACGAAGAGGTGACCGTTGGAGGCGTAGGCCAGCGGCACATTGAGACGCTTGCAGGCGGCGTAGGCCTTCGCCTGCTCGAGACCATGCGTTGGTGGCAAGTCCTCGGCCTTGGCCTCGATTAGTGCCACTGCGACGGGTTGGCTCGCTGTATTCACCCGCACGCGCAGCACGTAATCGATGCGGCCTCGGGCGCGACGCCGGGGCCGGCCGTCCACCACCTCGATGGCACCGGCAGTTTCCTCACGCCGGATCAGATCTTCGGTCCAGCCCCGCGCGTGGAGCGCGGGGTCGATGAGCTTGGCCCGCGTATCGGCCTCGCCGAGGCCCATGCCGCGGGGAGTATAGCAGCCGACCTCTACATCGCCTCGTATGGTACCGGTCATGCCATTTCCGTGGCATTGTCTGTGCGATGACGACCACCAACCGGGACCTCGCGGCTCAGTGGGCGTTCGACACACGCCCGGTCCTGCTCCGCTTCCACCTCTGGCTCGAGAACGTCGAGGTCGAGCGCGCCCAGGCCGAACCGGTCTCCGCCCACTCGTTCGCTCCTCGCGGCATCGCCCGGTGCCTCGCCATGACGTCGGCGGCGACGGCGCTCGGAACGCGGCTCTTCGGTGACTTCGGGGCGGGGAAGGGACAGGACAAGGCGGCCGTCAACCAGGTCAAGAAGGCGGCGGATGCCGTGAGCGCCTACGTGATGAGCGAGGGGCTCTGGCACCTCACCCGGACGCTGCCGGAGAACCATGCGCTGATGGTGTGTCTCGGCGAAGGCCTCATGCCCAAGGTCGGCGAGACGCCGGAGATGGGCGCCAACCCGATGCTCGGCTTCGGCCGCGTGTACGCGCGGCCGGAGCTGGCTCGGACCGTTGATCGCCGCGTGAGCCGGTTGCTCAACGAGCCCGGGCACACGTTCGCGCAGTTCTACGAGTGGCTGCTGAGCCGCGGCATCACGCTGTGGGGCGCGGCCGTCGACACGCTGGAGAACACCTCGCGCTTCGCCGACGGGAAGTCCACCGGGCCGATGGCGGTCTTTCACCTCTTCGATTCGCCGCTCCGGCTGGCCCGGCCGTACGAGTCGTACATGGGCTGCCTCACCGTGCCCGCGCGCGTGGCCGAGGCGGCCGAGAGCGCGTCGGTGTTGCTCGACTACCGCACGCCTCGCAAGCAGGTGGTCGAGGCGATCGAGGCGGCGTATCCGGGGATCCGCCGCGCGCACATTCACGTGTGGACCCTTCGCGGCAAGAGCCGAGTGCACCGACTCGGGCGGCTGTGGGAGGAATGGGAGAAGGCCGGCGTTCACCTGGTGGAGGACGGCTGGAAGGCGCCGTCAGGCCTTGCCGTGTTCACCGACTCGGGGACGTACGCCCCGACGTTTCTCGTCGGGAGCTGGCGCGACGAGGCGCAGGCTCTGCACGTCTTCCTCTGTGACGGCTACGCGGCGACCGCCGAGGCCATGCAGGCGGCCAGCCTGTCCGACGTGCTCGACGTTCGCAGCACCATGTCGTTGTTCTCGCCGACGTTCGACCTGCCGGTCGACGTCGAGAGCCGTCTGATGCAGCTCGATCCGTCGGCGCCCGACTTCGCCGAGCGGCTCAGGACGCTCCACGGCGGCAAGGACGTCGAGGCCGGAAAGGTCAGGACGTACGCGGAGGCCATCCGGGAGGCCGCCGCTTCCAACATGCCGCTGGGCAAGCTGGTGCTCCAGGCCGACGACTTCCTGCCCGAAAAGGACTGGTCGGTGCTGGCGAGCGTCGGCTACATGTGCGACGACCCGTACACGGGCGCCCCCGGGGTCACCCAGGTGGCCGACCATCTATATCGCGTCACGACGCGACTGGCCACGCGCAAGGCGTCGAGCCGGGTCACCTTCACGCTACGGCTCATGGAGTCGCTCGAGACGACGCGCCAGGTCTTCAGCCCGCTGCTCGTGCGATTCCTCTCGGGCGTCGATCACACCACGCGGCCGGTCAAGATCTCCGACTCGGGACGCATCCGTAACGAGCTCCAGACGATGATCCCGCAGGCCCTCGAGCACGACGGCGACCACATCCGCGTGCGCTTCGAGCGGATCAACGAGATGGTGCTGTCACGTCAGAAGCAGGCGACCATCCAGAGGGTGCTGGCCTGGTACAAGGCCAATCATCCGGTGTGGTTCGAGTGGCTGGAGCTGACTTAGCGCAAGCCCTCCTTCGGTAGGTCCACCACCCGCTCGGCCAGCGTGACCAGCATGCGCCACGCGGCCTCGTGGTGGCGCGTGGCTTCCGCGTCGTCCGTGTACGTGTCGAGCAGCACGTGGCTCGCTCCGAGTTTCGCGAGGGCCTCGAGGTCGGAGCGGATCTGGTCGAGGCTGCCCTCACCGGCGATGCGCTGATCGTCGGTGAGCTTCGCCTCGGTGATGCGCAACCGGATCCTCGGGCACAGCGCCGGCACCGGCCGGCCTTCCTTGTCGGCGATCTCGCGGAGCCTCGGCAGCCCCGTGTCGCGCAGCCAGGGGAGACGCACCCGGATCGGGTGCCACGCATTGCCGAGACGTACCGCGCGTCGCAGCGCGGCGTCGCTGGCCCCGCCGACCCAGATCGGCGGATGAGGCGACCGCACCGGGCGCGGCCCCGTGTGCACGTCGCGGAAGGAGACGAACGGGCCGTTGTAGGAGGCCGGATCACTCGTCCACGCGGTCTTGATCGCGGCCAGGTAGTCGTTCGACATCGCCCCCCGTCGCTCGAACGGCACGCCGAGCGTCGCGAATTCTTGCTTCGCCCAGCCGACGCCGACCCCGAAGATGAACCGGCCGCCCGAGAGCTGATCGACGTTGGCGGTGAGCCGCGCCGTGTGCAGCGGATGGCGATAGGGCAGGATCACGACGGTCGTCCCGAGCTCCACGCGCTGGGTGACGCGCGCCAGCCATCCGAGCGTGACGAACGGATCGTAGTAGGGCGCGGGATAACGCGCGACGACGTCCGGCGTCATCGCGACGTGGTCCGAGATCATGACGAAGTGGTAGCCGAGCGTTTCCGCGAGCTGCGCCCAGCGCGCGAGCGAGTCCGGGCTGACGCCCGGGCCGAAGTTGAGAAGGTTCACGCCGATCCGCATGGCTCAGGCCAGACGCTTGCGCAGGTACTCCGCGATCTCCAGCGTGGCCGCCATGCCCTGCGGGATGGCCCGGGTCAGCGACACGAACGCGTGGATCTGCCCCGGGTACTCGCGGTAGACGACCTCCACGCCGGCCTCGCTCAGCCGATCGCCGTACGCTCGGCCTTCGTCGCGCAGCGGGTCGAAGCCGGCCGTGACGATCATGGCCGGCGGCTGGCCGGCGAGCTTCGGCGCGCGCAGGGGCGAGGCGCGCAAGTCGGACTTGTCCGCCTCGTTCCGGAGATATTGCTCCATGTACCAAACGATGCGCTCGCGCGGGATCACGTGGCCGTCTACCAGCTCGCGGTGCGAATCCGTCTCGAGCGAGAAGTCGACGGCGGGATAGATCAGCACCTGGCACGAGGGGACGGGCGCGCCGCTCGAGGCGGCGAGCTGAGAGACGACGGCCGAGAGGTTGCCGCCGGCCGAGTCGCCGGCCACGGCCACGCGGGCGGTATCGATGCCGACGTCGCGCCCGCGACTCCGGAGCCAGCGATAGGCGGCGACGCAGTCCTCGACCGCGGCGGGGAACTTGTGTTCGGGAGCCAGTCGATAGTCGATCGCGACGACGAGCACGCCCGCGTGCCTGGCGAGCCGCGCGCACAGCCCGTGATGCGTCTCGAGGTCGCCCTGCACCCAGCCACCGCCGTGGAAGTACGCCACCGCCGGCAGCGGCGCACCGCCGACGCTCGACGCATAGACGCGCGCGGGAATCTCGCCGGCCGGTCCTGGCATCGTGATGTTCTCGATGCGCGCCAGCGCCGGCGCCGGCTCGTCCATCAGCCCGACCATCGTGCGGAGCTGCTGGCGCAGCTCGGGCAGCGGAGGGAAATACCCGGGCACGCGGATCGACTTCACGAACTCGCCCACGATCTGGGCCTTGGGGTCCATCGTGCGGTCCCCCAGCCGGATGCGGTGGCCCTCGAGAAAGCGCAGCGCGTCCGGCTCGCTCATCGCCGTGTGAGACAGCTCCAGCTTCGGATGCGTGCGCAGGTCGCTCATGGGTCCGCTCCTCCTGCGGGGATTGTACCCGTCACCGCCGGGTCTTTCGGCGCTTGGCCGGGATCACCGCCATCGCCTCGATCTCGACCATCAGCTCGGGCGCGGAGAGGCGCTTCACACCGATCAACGCGCTCGTGGGCAGATCACTCGTGAAGTACTTGAAGCGCTCATCGGCGACGCGGTGGTATTCCTCCACGTCCGTCGTGAACGTCGTCGTCTTGACCACGTCCGAGAAGTCCGCGCCGACCGACCGAAGGGCCCGGCCGATGTTCTGGCACACCTGGCGGACCTGGGCGCGCATGTCTCCGGGATGGACCGGTGAGGCGTCCTTTTCGCTGCGCGACGTCATCCCGGCGACGAACACGAGCGTGCCGCCAGCCACCGTCACGACCTGGGAGTGAGTCTTGCGTACCGGCAAATCGTCGGGCTGAACGATCTTCTTCGGATGGGGCATCGGGGTGTCTCCTCCGTGGGACGCTCGGCTCGTCGCGTCGGGTAGAATTCTCACATGACCGTCTCCTCGAAGCTCGCTGCGCTCGGCGTCGTCGTTGCCATCGCCGCGATCGCGGCCTATGCGCTGCTGCTCCGTGTCGCCATCGTCCGAAATCATCCCGAGGGCTACGTGGTCGCGTTCGCCCTGGCGACGGCGCTGGCGGCGCTGGCCGTGGCGCGCGCACGCGCTCGGCGATGGCCGGCCTGGCTGGTGCTCGGGCTGACGAGCCTCCTGCTCGCCGGCGGCGCGTGGTTCAACTTCGTCGCCGCGCGCGTCCCCGACACCCCGACGGTGCTGCGAGTCGGCGAGCGGCCGCCTGATTTCACGCTGTCCGATGCGGCCGGAAGGGACGTATCACTCTCGGAGTACCGCGGCAAGAAGCCCGTCGTGATCGTCTTCTACCGCGGCTACTGGTGACCGTTCTGCATGGCGGAGCTCCAAGGCCTTGGAGCTCACCTGTCCCAGGCCGAGAAGGCCGGCGTCGAGATCGTCGCCGTCTCGCCCGATCCCAACGAGAGGAGTCAGAAGATCGCCGAGGGGCTGCATCTCGGCTATCGCTTCCTCGCTGACCGTGACCTCGCGGTGACCCGGCGCTATGGCCTCGTGCACGCGGGCGCCGGACCGAACGGCCAGGACGTTCCGCGCCCGGCGACGGTCGTGCTGGATCGCGACGCTGGTTTTCGGTCACGCGCAATTTTCAGGTCAGGCCCGACCCGGACGACGTCCTTCGCGCCGTGCGCGCGCTGTAACGCCGTGTGCTAGCATCCGATGCCGATGGATGCCGCCGCGCGTTTTCGATATGGGCTGGCTGGCGTATTGCCACTCGTCGTGGCTCTCGTCGTGATCTCTCCGCCCGCACCCGTGATGGCTCAGGATGATATACGGGTGGACGGAACGGTGATGTGGCTTTCTGGCCAGACCCTGACCCTCGCCCTGGATGGGCAGGTCGTCCCCGGCTACTATCAAATCGTGGGGCAGTACCTGGTGGTTGTGCCGGGCCCGCGCCCGACCGTGAACGTCGACCTTCGCGACGTCCCACAAAGCGAGTACGCGTTCATGAGGTCGGGAGAGCGTATCGGCGTCATCGGGACGGTGGCCAGCGATCGCCGGCGTCTCCTCGGCAGGTCGATCATTCGAGACGCAGGGCAGGAAGCGCCATAGCGCGTCGCCGCGGCGTCTACCAGGGCAGGATCGCCGGCTCGTACTTCTCGATTCGCTCCTCGACCGTCGTCACCGGCTCGATGCCGTAGAGCCGTCGCGCGTTCTCGCCGAGCAGCTTCTGCTGCGCCTTCGCCGGGACGTCGCATTCGGTCATGTGGCGGAGCGCATCCCACGCGTCCTCGGCGTCGTGGTGGGGATAGTCGGAGGACCAGATCGCGACGTCCTGGAATACGTCCCACAGGCGATAGACCATCGTCTCGTCCGATTCGAAGCCGATGAAGCAGCGCTCGTTGAACACCTCGACCGGATCGCGGATGAGCCGGTTGTCGCGCTGGAACGCGAACAGGTTCGAGAAGTTCGAGCTGCGCGCCAGGATCAGCGGCAGCCACGAGGCGTTGGACTCGAGCACCGCCGCCTTCAGCCGAGGGAACTTCTGGCCGGATCCATCGCCGCGGTGATGTTCGACACGAACTGGCCGGGCGAGTAGACGACGGCTTCGTCGGTGAAGAGCAGGCCCTGCCCCGAGTGGCCGCGCGCCTGGGCCATGCGCTGGCCCCAGTCGGGCGTGAGCGCCTCGCGCGACGGGAAGGTGTGCATGGCGAGCACGACGCCCGTGGCTTCGAACTCGCGCCAGAGCGGGTCGAACTCGGGCAGCGTGGGATAGCGGCCGTTCCAGAAGCACGGACGCACCGCCGTCGCCTTGAAGCCGAGCGCGGCGATGCGCCGGAGCTCGGCGATCGACGCCTCGACGCTCTGGAGCGGCAGCACGGCGCAGGGAAACAGCCGTCTCCGGTCGGCGGCGCAGTAGTCGAGCACCCAGTCGTTGTAGGCGCGGGCCAGGATCGTCGCCGCCTCGGCGCTGCGCACCAGCGCCAGGCGCACGAACCACGTCGGGAACAGCATCACCTGGTCGGTGCCGAGCGCGTCCATGTCGCTGAGCCGCGCGTGCGGATCGCGACAGCCGAGCAGGCGCCCGAACTTCTCCTGCCAGGCCGCGGTGCCGGGCGTGAGCTTGCCGACTTCTTTCTTGTCCCAGCGCGCCCAGCCCACCTCGGCGGCGTTCGAGCGCTCGCGCGCGGCGGGGACGACCCGGCCGTTGATGTAGAGGAGGTCGCTGTCGGTGTGGAAGCAGAACTGGGTCTTGATCCAGCTTCGGCTCTTCGTCGGCACGTACTCGTCCCAGATTGCCGGCGGCTCGACGACGTGGCTGTCGCAGTCGAACACGGAGAAGTTCTTGCGCACGGCTTTCCCCTCTCGAAAAAGTGGTCTATTGTCCGGAATCGAGACGACGCCTGTCAATGACACGGCCGCCAGATTCCTCCGGGCTCGAACGCTTCTCGCTGTCCGGGCGCATCGTGCTGATCACGGGCGCGACACGCGGGCTGGGGCTCGAGATCGCGCGCGGCATGGCGGCGGCCGGCGCCGTGGTCGGGATCAACGGGCGTGATGCCGAGCGGGCCGGCGAGATCGCCAAGAGCATCCCGAACGCGTTTGCCGCGCCGTTCGACATCACCGATCTGAGCGCGGCGGCGGCGGCCATCGACGAGATCGTGGCGCGCTACGACCATCTCGATTGTCTCGTCAACAACGCGGCCGTCCGCGATCGCCGGCCGCTGCAGGACATCACGGCCGACGACTTCCGTCGCCTGATCGAGACCAACCTGGTCGCTCAGTACGAGCTCTCACGCCTGGCCACGCGGCCCATGGCGGCGCGAGGCCGGGGCCGCCTCGTGTTCATCAGCTCGATGGTGGGGCCGCAGTCGTTCCAGGGCGATCCGGCCTACGTCGCCTCGAAAGGTGGGCTGGAGGCGCTGATGCGCGCGCTCGCCGTGGAGCTCGGCGACCAGGGCATCGCCGCCAACGCGATCGCTCCCGGATTCTTCCTGACCGAGCGGAACGCTCCGTTCTTCTCCCAGCCGCGCATCGCCGAGCTGGCGCGTCGCATCCCGCTGCGGCGCTTCGGCCGGCCCGACGAGATCGTCGGCGCCGCCATCTTCCTCGCGTCCGACGCCGCGTCCTACGTCACGGGCCAGGTGCTGACCGTGGACGCGGGACTCTCGATCGCTCTGTAACCGTCGCGCGCTTCGCGCTCACGGCTTGTCGAACAGCGACAGGTCGACCGCGTCGCCCATCGTGTTGTAGCCGAGATCGCTCGGGTGAAGGTGGTCGCCGCAGTCGTAGATCGGCAGCATGCGGGTCGGATGGTCCGGATCGCGCAGGGCCTCGTCGAAGTCGACGACCGCGTCGAAGGCGCCGCCGTCGCGGATCCAGGCGTTGACCGCCTGGCGCTTGGACTCGCGCTCCGGGGTCCAGGCGCCGGGAAGAAACGTCTCGTTCTCGAACGGCGTCAGGGTGCCGCCGAACATCTTGATGCCGCGTGTCTGGGCACGCACCGCGAGCTGCTTCAGGCCGGCGATCATCTGCTCGGCCGTGACCTCCTCGTCGGGCTTGGCCCAGCGGTTGCGGAGGTCGTTGGTGCCGAGCATCACGATCGCGTGGGTGACGCCGGGCTGGACCAGGACGTCGCGGTCGAAGCGACGCAGGCCGCTGTCGCCCCGGATGTCGTGCAGGATCCGGTTGCCGCCGAGCCCCTGGTTCATGACCGCCATCGGGCGGCCGCCGGCACGAGCGTGCAGGCGGCGCGAGAGCTGATCGGGCCAGCGGCAGAACGCGTCGATCGTCGAGATGTTGGCGTCGGTCAGCGAGTCGCCGAGCGCCACGACGCCGCCGGTCTCGCGCGAGGCGAGCACGTCGACGCCGCAGACGAAATACCAGTCGTCGGTGATCTTGCCGACCGGCATCGCGACCGCCGAGGCGAAGTTGCCCGGCGGCGAAATGTAGTTCGTCTGGCGCGAGTAGCGGCCGGTGATCCCGAAGGTCGCCGGCAGATCGCCCGGGAGATAGACGCTGATCGCCAGGTCGCCGAGCGGCGGCAGCGGCAGCGAGACCGGATCGCTGATCAAGAGCGATCCGGCGGCGATCGTCGCTGACTCGGCGCCGCCGAAGGTCAGCGCGCGATCGGAGCCCTTGACGATGGCGGGGCCGCTGTCGCGCAGCCCGACCCGCGCCGCACCGACGAGGAGCTTGCGGGTGCCGTAGGCGTTGGAGAGGCGCACCCGCAGCGTGTCGCCGCCGATGCTGGCGCGGACGTTCATCCGCACCGTGTGGTTGCTGAACGCGACGCCCTCGGCCGGCGCCGGCGCGGTGGTCCAGGTGCCGACCCAATGACGATGGTTGTGCATGGTGCTCTCCTCTTGCCTCGTGCGCTACCCGCTGAACATGTCTGTCGCCATGCCCGCCTGGATACCACAATCGGGCCTCGGCATGCCGGGCACGCCGCGAGTACACTGTCGCGCTGAAACTCAACCCCGCGCGAGGTGAGCCGATGGCCACGAAGATCGCCGAAGGCAAGAAGGCGCCCGACTTCACGCTGGAGGACGCGAGCGGCAAGCGGGTCTCGCTCGCCGATTTCAAGGGCAAGGACGTGATCGTCTACTTCTACCCGAAGGACGACACGCCCGGCTGCACCAAGGAGGCGTGCGGCTTCCGCGATGACTGGAAAGATCTGCAGAAGGCCGGAGTCGTCGTGCTCGGCATCTCGGCCGACAGCGCCGCCTCCCACGCGAAGTTCGCGACGAAGTACAAGCTCCCGTTCCCGCTCCTGTCCGATCCCGACCGCAAGGTCATGGAGGCGTGGGGAGCGTACGGCGACAAGATGATGTACGGCAAGAAGACCAGGGGCGTGATCCGCTCCAGCGTGTGGATCGGCCCCGACGGCACCGTGCGCAAGCACTGGGCGCGCGTGGCCGACGCGGCCAAGCATCCCCACCAGGTGCTCGAGCAGATCCGCGAGCGGGCGGCCTGAAAGACGGCGGGGGCAGCGCGCGCGACGCTGCCCCCGCCGATGGGGATCAGTCGGCTACTTCGTGGCGAAGCAGTAGAAGAAGCCGTTGCCGCCGGTGCTCTTCAGATCGCTCTGGCTGCAGCCGCCGTCCGGGCCGCGTGAGGGATGCGACGAGTTCCAGGACTTCGACACGTCGTCGTCGCGCAGGCCCTGCCGGTCGGAGTGGCCGACCATCGCCGAGCCCTGACCGCTCTTCGTCCAGTTGCCGCACGTGCGATCGTCGCCGGCCGCGAAGGCGGTGCCGTCCGGCTGGGAGCCGGTGAGGATGTCGTGCATGTTCGGCGTGTCGCCGCGGCCGTTGACCTTCTCGCCCTTCTCCGTCAGCGCCGTGTCCTTGGTGAGGTTGTTCTTGCCGTGGAGCTCGGCCACGTCCTTCGCGACGACGGCGCCCTTGGCGTTCTGCCAGGGGCCGCTCCCGATGCGGTCGCGCGCGTTGACGGCGCCGGGCCCTTGCGTGCTCAGGTACGCGTGCCACGTTTTGCTGCCCGCGCCCGCCGCCTGCGCGAGCGTCTGACAGGTCTTGTCCGCGCCGGCGAGGCCGCCGAGGTCGGCGCCCTTGCCCGGGCCGGCGCTGGTCACGAAGAAGCTCATGTTCGCCGGTTGCGCCTGCGCGACGGCAGCCGTGCCGAGGCACAGCATCGCGATCGATACGAGGATCGACACACTCAGTCTGCTGGTCATGCCCAAGCCTCCCTGTGGTCACGTTGGTGCGTCGTCGAGCGCGAACGCTCGAACGCCCGGAGTATGATACGGCCGACTTCGAAACGTGGAGGACCTGCCTGACATGTCGAGACTCGCCGCGGTCGTCGCCACGCTGCTCGCCGTCGTTCTGCTCGGAGCCGCCGTCTGGGCGCAGGCTCCGCGCGATGTGGTCGTCGTCGGCATGGAGGCGGAGCCGCCCGGGCTCGATCCCGGCCAGGCGTTGGGGCTCCACACGCTGCGGGTGACCGCCGAGATCTTCGAGACGCTCGTCGCCACGCCCGACGACAGCACGGACGTCATCCCCGGCCTCGCCGAGTCCTGGACCACGTCGTCCGATGGGCTGACGTGGACCTTCAAGCTGCGCAAGGGCGTCCGCTTCCACGACGGCACGCCGCTCGACGCCGCGGCCGTGAAGTTCACGTTCGACCGCGTGATCGATCCCGCGCATCCGCACGCCAAGAGCGGCAAGTGGTCGTTCGTCACCGGCTATCTCTCCAGCGTGAAGTCGGTCGAGACGCTCGATCCCCAGACCGTGCAGCTCCACCTGAAGTACCCGACCAGCTCGCTCCTGGCGCTGCTCGCGCTCCCGAACTGCGCGATCGTCAGCCCCACCGCCTTCACGAAGGCGCCCGCGGACTTCGACACGAAGCCGGTGGGCAGCGGCCGTTACAAGTTCGAGTCCTGGGAGCGGGGTAGCCGCCTGGTGCTGCGCCGTAACGACGACTACTGGGGTGACAAGGGCAAGCCGCAGACGCTCGTGTACCGAGGCATCGCAGAGGCCAACGCGCGGGTGACCGAGCTGCTCACGGGCGGCGTGGACCTCATCCTGCCGATCCCGCCCGATTTCGTCGCGCGACTCGAGAAGACCGCCGGCATCACTGTGCACAAGAAGACGGGCCTCACGGTGTGGTACGTCGGCTTCAACGTCGAGAAGAAGCCCTTCACCGACCGCCGCGTGCGTCAGGCCTTCAACCACGCGGTCAACAAGGACGCGATCGTCCGCGACATCCTCAAGGGGACCGGCATCGCTGCCGTCGGGCCGCTCCTGCCCGGCACGTGGGCGTTCGAGCCCAACGTGCGCAAGTACGCGTACGATCCGGCCGCTGCGCGGAAGCTCCTCGCGGAGGCCGGCTATCCGAACGGCCTCGAGGTGGACTTCTGGATGCCGGAGTCAGGGTCGGGGATGCAGGCGCCCGTCGAGATGTCGACGGTGATCCAGGCGAACCTGGCCGCCATCGGCGTCAAGGCCTCGCTGAAGACGTTCGAGTGGGGGTCGTATCTCGGCAAGATCCGCGCGGAGGCGCCGGCGATGTTCGCGCTCTCCTGGTTCCTCAAGTCGGAGGATCCCGACCTCTCGATGTACCCGCTCTTCTTCTCGAAGAACCAGCCGCTACCGAACCGGTCGAACTACAACAACCCCGAGGTCGATCAGCTCCTCGTCCAGGCCCGCCAGGTCGCCGACCGCGGCAAGCGCGCCGAGCTGTACAAGAAGGCCCAGCGCCTGATCGTCGAGGATGCGCCGTGGGTCTTCGTCGACCACGAGGTGCAGGTCGTGGCCACGCGTGCCGCCGTGAAGGGCTTCAAGCTGCATCCCAGCGGCTTCGACCTGCGTGTGGAGCGTGTGACGAAGGAGTAGCGCAATCAGCGAAGCACGTCTCGGGTGGAGGTGAGAAGAACGCACGTGCAGCCGGTCTCGCTCCAGACACGTTGATCGGTGCTGCCGGCCTCCGCCCGATTGTAATCCCCGGGAGAGAGCTTCTTGTCGTCGATCATCAGCTCACCGTGAAGCAGATACAATTCTTCGACCCCGGCATGGCCGTGGGGCGGATACGCGGCTCCCGGCGCGAGTCGTACGAGCATGCTGACGCGGTCTTTCTCCGTATCCGTCGCGAGCAGTTTGCAAGAGATGCCAGGCGCGACTTCTTCCCATTCCGATTCCGTCCGTCCTTGCGGCGCGGGCACGACTGGCTCCCGACCGGTCTCCGCCGCGATTCGCCGCGTCAGGCGTTCCCACAGCGATGCCGATGGGCGCAGCACGTCGGTTGGCCAGGAGACGAAGGCGTCGATGATCGGACGAAGCGTCTCCATTTCCTGCCGACACTCCGCACACGCGGAGATATGAGCCTCCACGCCGGGCCGTTCGCTCGAAGGAAGGGCCTGCAGGGCGTACAGGAACACCAACTCCGGGTCGTCTCGATCGTGTGTGCTCGATCCTGAGCTCATAGGCCTGTCATGTTCCGCCGAGCGCCTGTCGGAGTTTCCCCAATCCTGACCGGATGCGTGTCTTCACCGTTCCAAGGGGCTGATTCAATTTTGCTGCCGCTTCGCTGTACGTGAGCTCGGAGAAAAATGCGGTTTCGATCGCCTGGCGCTCTTCCGGCGTCAGCGCCTGCAAGGCATGGCGCAGGCGACGGCCTTGCTCGCTGACATCGAGGGCCTCGTGCGGGCCACTCGGGGCAGTCACTGTCAGTGGACTGTCCGCATGAGCGTCGACGCGTTTCTTCCGCCCCTCGAACCGCAACCGGTCGATCGCTCGGGACCGCGCCTGATTCATGATCCATCCGACGACCGAACCGCCGGCAGGATCGTAGGCCGACGCCCTTCGCCACACATCGTGGAACACATCGAGTGTCACTTCTTCAGCGGTGGCCCGATTGCCCGTGATACGGACGGTAAATGTGAACACGAGTCGATGCGTCTGCTCGTAGAGCGCATGCAGCGCAAGCTGGTCACCTCTAGCGATCGACTGGACCAATCGGACCCAGTCCTTCTCCGAGACGGGTGTCTTCGCCCTGTTGGCATAGAGCACATCGCCGAGCGTCGTCGTCTTGGATTCAGGCCGGTCCTGGTCTGGACGGGGTGCCGCGGCCACAGCACGGGAATCATGCCGACGTCGATCGTTCCTGTCAAGGCGACCGCCCCACTGTCACGCTGTTCGCTGCAGGCCCCCCCGAGCAAGCTCGAGGTCATAGCGTTCGGACTCCCAGGCCGCGAAGCAGTGGATGTGGACGTGGTACTTGTCCAGGCAGCGAACATTGCCGTCTCGGGCGAACTCGATCTCGAATTCGACCTCGCCGTGCTTCACGGGCTCACGACAAATCGTGCAGTCATCCCCGGCACTTGGCCCGCCCCACATGCCATCTGGGCGGCGGTTGGGTAACTTCCCGGCCTGGATTACTGCCCGGGCTTTCTCGCGTAGGGTCCGCTCGTCGTCCACACGCTCCTCAATGGATAGAACGTCAAACAGGTCTGTACGGATTGGTGGACGCCGACCTCGGGCGCGGCGGGCCGCGCCCGGCGGTCAGCACGTCCATCTTCCGTCACCGTATACTAAGCGCCGCGTTCCCGGAGGCGACGACGAAAGGACTTCGGCGAGTCACGCGCAATGTGGTCGTCGTGGTCGGCGCCGCGTTCGCGCTGGCGATCGTCGGCATGGCCCTGTTCGCCGGCGTGCTGGCGCCGCACCCGCCGGACGAGCAGAACTTCGACCTCATCGAAGCCAGGCCGAGTGCGCAGGCCTTCTTCGGCACCGATCGCTTCGGCCGCGACGTCCTGAGTCGCGTCATCTACGGCGCGCGGGTCTCGCTCTACGTCGCGGTGCTGTCGATTGGCCTCGCGATGGTCGCGGGTGGCGGGCTCGGCCTCACGGCCGGCTATGCCGGCGGCGCGTGGGACAACGGCATCAACCGGGTGATGGACGTGTTCTTCAGCATTCCCGGCTTGCTGCTCGCCGTCGGGATCGCGGCGATGCGTGGCCCCGGGGTCAACAGCGCGGTCGTCGCGATCACCATCGTGTACACGCCGCTCTTCGTGCGCGTCATGCGCGCGCCGGTCCTGGCCGAGCGCGAGAAGGACTACGTGGAGGCCGTGCGCGCGCTGGGCGCGCCGCGTCTGGTCATCGCGCTCAAGCACGTGCTGCCGAACGTGATCTCGCCGTTCGTCGTGCAGGGCACGGTGGCGTTCTCGCAGGCAATTCTCATTGAGGCGTCGCTGAGCTACCTGGGCCTGTCGGCGCAACCGCCGACACCATCATGGGGCAACATGCTCAACGAGGGGCGGACCTATCTCGAGACCGCGCCGTGGATCTCGGTCTTTCCGGGCGTCGCCATCATGATCGCCGTGCTGGCGTTCAACCTGATCGGCGACGGCCTCCGGGACCTCTTGGACCCGATGCACAGCAGTGTGACAGCAGCCGAGCGGGCGGGCGCCTGAGCGCCCGGGAGCCCGCGACTCAAAGGAGATCACGCATGACCACCATGACTCGGCGCCGGCTCCTCCAGGCGGGCGGCCTCACGCTCGGCGCTCTCGCGCTTCCACGACCGGTACACGCGCAGACACCGAAAGCGGGGGGCACGTTCGTCACCGCGCGCACCACCGAAGCGACGGGCCTCGATCCTCAGCTCGTGCCCGCGTTCTCGCGCAGCGCGCGCTCGCCGCTCATGTACAACCAGCTCGTCCGGTTCGAGCCGGACATGACGCCGGTGGGCGAGCTGGCGGAGTCGTGGGAGGTGAGCCGCGACGGGCTTGCCTGGACGTTCAAGCTTCGGCAAGGCGTGAAGTTCCACGACGGCCAGGAGCTGACGTCGGCCGACGTGAAGTTCACGTTCGATCGGCTCTTCGAGAAGTCGCCGGGCAAGTCGGACTTCATCGCCGTCGACCAGGTCGAGCCGACCGGGAAGTACGGCGTGAAGTTCACCACCAAGGAGCCGTTTGCGGGGCTGCTGGCGGCCCTCGGCGGCTTCTGGGGCTTCATCATCAACGAGGCCGGCGTGAAGAAGCACGGCGACCTCAACAAGGCCGCGGTGGGGACGGGCCCGTACGTGCTCGAGGACTGGAAGGTCGAGCAACAGATGGTCCTCAAGAAGAACCCGGCCTACTTCAAGAAGGGGCTGCCGCACGTCGACCAGGTGATCCTGCGCGTGATCCCCGACGAGGCGAACATCGTGGCCGCGCTGCGCACGGGGCAGATCCACCACGCGTTCATCGAGGACAACAAGAACTACAACCTCCTGAAGGACGAGAAGACGCTGACGGGCTACCGGAGCTCACGGCTCGGCTACGACTACCTGAACATCACCGCCACCCGCGGGCCGCTCAAGGACGTGCGCGTGCGCCAGGCGATCTCGTGGGCCGTCGACCGCTCGCAGGTGATGCGGGTGGCCACCGCGGGCTTCGGCCGCCTCACGGCGCCGGCGACCGCGCCGATGAAGCAGTGGCAGCTGCCGGAAGAGCAGTGGATGCGCTACTACAAGCCCGACCTCGACAAGGCGAAGAAGCTGATGGCGGACGCCGGCGTGGCCAGCGGCTTCACGGTGAAGTGCATGGTCATCCCGACTTTTCCGACCATGGTCTCGGGCGCGCCGGTCATCGCCGCGCAGCTCAAGCGCATCGGCATCACCATGGAGATCGAGAACGTCGAGTACGCGCTCTGGATCAAGCGCTGGCTCGCGCACGACTTCGACATGACGATGAACACCACGCCGGGCTACGCCGATCCCGACACGGCGTTCTTTCGCGCGCTGCACTCCACGAAGGGCCAGAACTGGAATTCCTGGAGCGTGCCGGAGCTCGACGCGCTGTTGGAAGAAGGCCGGCGCACGATGGACGGCAAGAAGCGCAAGGAGATCTACGACAAGGTCCAGCTCATGATCCTGGAGAACGTGCCGCACCTCTGGCTCTTCTCGGCGGACACGATCGACTTCACCCAGGCGACGGTGAAGGGCTTCCGCCAGCATCCGACCACGCTCCTCTACGGCCTGGAGGGCGTGTCGATCGGATAGATGACCCGCTACGTCGTTCTCCGTCTGTACTCCATGGGCCTGACGCTGGTGGGGCTGTCGGTGCTCGTGTTCCTGATGCTGCGGCTGATCCCGGGCACCGTGGTCGAGCAGATGATCGGCGCCGACGCGATCGTCAGCCCGGCCATGGTGGCCGAGCTCACGCGCTTCTTCGGGCTCGACCAGCCGTGGTGGCTGCAGTACGGGCGCTGGATCGCGGAGATCGGCCACGGCAACCTCGGCACGTCGTGGCGGACGGGCAAGCCGGTCCTCTCGCTCATCGTCGAGCGGCTGCCGGTGACGCTCGAGCTGACCGCGCTGTCGGTAGCATTCGCGCTGCTGCTGGGCATCCCGGCCGGAATCGTGTCGGCGACGCGCCGCGATCAGGCCGTGGACAACGTCACGCGCGTGGGCACCCTGCTCGGGCTCTCGATCCCCGTGTTCTGGCAGGGCACGATGCTGATCCTGTTCTTCTCGGTCTATCTCCGCTGGATGCCGCCGGTCGTGTGGGTGGACTTCTTCAGCGACCCGCGCCGTAACCTGACGATCATGGCGCTGCCCGCGCTCTGTCTCGGCACGGCGAGCGCGGCCAACATCGCGCGCACCACGCGGTCGTGCATGCTCGACGTGCTTCGGTCCGAGTACATCCGCACGGCGTCGGCCAAGGGCCTCGCCGATCGCCTCGTCATCCTCAAGCACGCGCTCAAGAACGCGCTGATCCCGATCGTGACCGTGGCCGGACTGCAGATCGGAATCCTGCTCGGTGGAACGGTCGTGGTCGAGGAGGTCTTCACGCTCCCCGGCGTCGGCCGGCTCGTGCTGTGGTCGATCTATCAGCGCGACTATCCGCTCACGCAGTCGACGATCCTGTTCATCGCGGTGATGTTCATGACGATCAATCTCGCGGTCGACGTGCTCTACGGCTATCTCGATCCGCGCATTCGCTACAGCGGTTGAGCGGTATGCGGATGAGCAGTATATGGATGCGCCATAGTACTCGTCTCATGTATAGTAGTGCGCGCCATGGACCTCCGGACCCGCGTCACGGTGCTCTCGGAGTCCCACGACCAGGACGGTCCGCCGGGCACGAGGATGCTGCCGGGAGATCCCGTCGGCATCACGCGCGTGCGGTACCCCGGTCACGGCTCGACCCGCCTCATGCGCATCATGCAGATCAACGCCTGCTCGCTCTCGTGCGGCTACTGCCCGACGTTCTGCGGTGGCAACGTGCGACGGACCTATCTCGCGCCCGAAGAAGTCGCGCGCGTCTTCATGGACGCCCACCGCAAGGGCCTCGCCGACGGCCTCTTCCTCACGTCCGGCGTCCCGGGGCGCGGTGATCGCATGACCGATCGCATGCTGGCCGCCGTCGAGCTACTCCGGCGTCGCGAGGGGTTCCGCGGCTACGTGCACCTGAAGCTGCTCCCCGGCGCCCAGGCCGCGCAGGTCGAGGAGGCCGCGCGACTCGTCAGCCGGATCTCGGTGAATCTCGAAAGCGCGACCGATGGCTACGTGCGCGCGCTGTCGCGCGAGAAGGATCTGTCGGGCGATCTGCTGCCGAAGCTACGGCAGGCCGGCCAGCTCCTGCTCGATCGCCGCCGGGAGCAGCGACCGCTGCCCTGGGCACAGGCGGGAACGACGACGCAATTCGTGGTCGGCGCTGCCGGTGAGCGCGATCAGGAGATCCTCGGCGTGGTCGCGCGGCTCGAGCGCGAGCGGCTTCTCCACCACGCCCACTTCAGCGCGTTCCAGCCGGTGGTCGGCACGCCGATGGAGAACGCCCCTGCGACGCCGCCGGTCCGCGAGCTTCGCCTCTATCAGGCCGAGCACCTGCTCCGCCAGTACGGCTTCGGCGTCGACGAGCTGGCCTTCGGTGCCGACGGCAACCTGCCGCTCGACCACGATCCCAAGACGGCCTGGGCGCTCGCTCATCCCGAGTACTTCCCGCTCGAGGTCATGCGGGCGCCGCGCGAGCTCCTGGTCCGCGTGCCGGGCATCGGCCCCAGGACGGCCGACACGCTGGTCGGCAACCGTCGCCGGACCATCCTGCGCAACGTCGCCGATCTCCGGCGCCTCGGCGTCGACGTCGCTCGCGCGGGGTTCTATCTCGCGCTTCGCGGCCGGCGAATTGCGACGGCGCCGGCCGCCCATCAGCTCCGGCTCTTCGCCCACGGCCCGCACATGGTCCAGGCGCCGTTCAGGACACCGGTGCCACCGTGGGCGTATGGCTGATCGTCGCGCCACGCGCGGCGGGCGCTCGCGTCACTCGCGCAGGGGGC
>WNGH01018730.1_pt1 | contig 20058 bp, 16 predicted proteins | sample 5400631 | NCBI WGS metagenome assembly WNGH01 (sample SAMN13153373, study PRJNA577476) | soil metagenome | isolation source: 115 cm soil or saprolite under Garry oak tree replicate 1 | place: USA:California | collected 2016-06-15
GGTCCGCCTCATCGGCGGAGACTCGTTGAAACCCTTCGGCGATTTGCGAATCCCATCCTGTGGCGCCCACGTAGTTGGCAGTCCGCTGGCGTCCCGGGAGAATGGAACGTGAAAAGGCAAGCAATACGGATTGTAGTGTTCGCGGGCGCATTTCTGTCGGCGATTTTGCCCATCGCGCGGGCACAAGGGAAAAATGAAATTGGGCTCGTCATCGGAGCTACCGTCACGCCGGGCCGGACTTTTTCATCCGGCAGTACACCCAGCGCGTCTTTCGATTCGAGCCTCGCGCTTGGAGCGGAATACGACCATCGTGTGCTGAGCGGTCACCGTGCCACGCTCTACGGTGGGGTGGATTTCCTGGCTTCGCCGTTGGATGTAAAGGTCAGCAAGCCGGCAACAGACGTTATTGGGCAGTACGCGTATGTCTTCTTGACGCCGCACGTCCGCGTGAAATTCAATCCGAAAGGAGCGCTCTCTCCGTGGTTGTCGTTCGGCGGCGGCTACGGCAGATTTTTGGAGAAAAAACCAACGGGTGTCCCATCGTTCGTGCCAGGTACAAACACGGGGACGTTTGTCTTCGGAGGCGGAGTCGACACGCGCACCGTGCTTCAGGTTTTCCGAATTCCCATTGGATTTCGTGCAGAGGTACGAGATTTTTACTCCGGATCGCCGAACTACAATCAAACGGTCCGAGGGAACATGCAGAACAATGTGGTATTCACGGGCGGCCTGTTGATCAAGTTCTGACGAAGGAAGCCCGTCCCACACCAGACTGTATTGGTTGGAACTTTCCGCAGCAACCGTAATCCTATCTCCAGGCGGGGAACCTTCCCCTGTTTTCCGGAAAGATGGACCGATGAGTCAGACAGAAAAGAAGAGGATCGTCATTCTCGGTGGAGGCTTTGCCGGCCTCTATGCCGCGCTGGAATTTGAGAAATCAATGGCGAGCGATCCCGGTGTGGAGATTACGCTGGTGAACCGTGAGAATTTCTTCCTGTTCACGCCGATGCTGCACGAAGTGGCCGCGAGCGACCTGGACATCACGCACATTGTGAATCCCATTCGAAAGCTGGTGAAACGCGTGCGGTTCTTCAACGGCACTGTGGAGGCGATCGACCTCACGGGGAAATCCGTAACGGTGGGCCACGCGGAAGGGCGCCATCAGCACACGCTTGCCTACGACCACCTGGTGATTGGCCTTGGATCGATCACCAATTTCTTCAACTTGCCCGGCCTTGCGGAGCATGCCCTGACGATGAAATCCCTTGGAGACGCCATCGAGCTCCGCAACCGGTTGATTCAGCTGCTCGAGGAGGCGGATTTCGAATGCGCTTCTGGGGACCGCGAGTACCTGCTCAGCATTGTCGTCGCGGGCGGCGGGTTTGCCGGCGTCGAGACCGTTGCGGGGGTCAATGATTTCCTGCGGGACGCGCTGCGGTTTTATCCGCACCTGAGCGAAGCGCATTTGCGCGTGGTGCTTGTCGAACCCGGGCCGCTGCTGCTGCCGGAGCTGGGGGAAAAGCTAGGCGTGTACGCCCAGGAGAAACTCGCCGAGCGCAAGGTGGAGATTCGGGTGAAGACCGGAGTCGAGGGAATCACGGAGCGCGGCGTCGTGCTGAGTGATGGCACAACGATTCCCGCGCACACGCTGGTGTGGACGGCTGGAACCTCACCAAATCCTCTTCTCGCGAGCTTGCCGTGCAGGAAAGAGCGGGGCCGCGTCTGCGTGGATGAATTCATGCAGGTTCCCGGGTATCCCGGCGTGTGGGCGCTAGGCGATTGCGCGGCGGTTCCCGACGGGAAAACCGGCAAACCATATCCGCCAACCGCGCAGCACGCATTGCGGCAGGGAAAAGTTCTGGCGCAAAACATTGCCGCCGCCATTCGAGGCGGTGAAAAACGTGCCTTTGTCTTTTCGACCATCGGGCAGCTGGCCGCGATCGGACGCCGCACGGGCGTGGCGCGCATCTTCGGGTTCAATTTTTCGGGGTTCGTGGCCTGGTGGCTGTGGCGCTCGATCTACCTCAGCAAATTGCCGCGGTTCGAGAAGAAAATGCGTGTGATGCTCGACTGGACGCTGGACATCCTGTTCTCGAAAGACCTGGTGCAGTTCCCCACCACCCGCGAGCAACGCGTCTCACGGCCTGAGGAGACAACCGCAGCGGCACACCGTGCGGCAGCGGGTTCTAGCTCGCTCTAAGCAACTCAAGAGAAACTCGTCGGAATTCGGCCGCCTGCAGACTGAGAGTGCGGCTGCTCTTCAGTGTTGAGCGTTCGCTCCGTGTTTTGACAGGCACACCCCGACCGATACTTCCTCAATTACCGCGCGCGGCCGTTTGAGCGATTTGTCTTTCACTTACGTCTAAGACGGACCTATGGCGTTGCGCTTTTGGCGCGCACATCGTCTTCGGTGCTGCGGCTTTCTCCGCTCTGGGTCAAAAGCTTCGCCACGAGACCCGTCCATCCGGTCTGGTGGTTTGCGCCAACACCACTACCCGTATCGCCGTGGAAGTATTCGTGGAACAAGACCAGATCCATCCAGTTAGGATCGCTCTGGAACGGTTCGAGATTCCCGGCGACGGGCCGGCGTCCCGATTGGTCGCGCAGGAAGATTCCGTTGAGACGGCGGGAGATTTCTCCGGCAACTTCCGCCAGAGTATGCATCTGTCCGCTGCCGGTAGGGAACTCGACTTTGAACTCATCTCCAAAGTAGTGATGGAACTTCTGCAGGGATTCGACCAGCAGGAAATTGAGCGGGAACCAGATCGGCCCGCGCCAATTGGAGTTTCCGCCGAACAAACTGGTCTTTGATTCCGCGGGCTGGTAGTCGACGCGGTGCTCCTTATCCGCATCCACAATCGAAAGGAGCCGACGCTCACGATTTCCCGGAGTGCGCATGCAAGCAATGTTGGAGGTCAGGTCGCGCCGGTTTTCGATAAACCAGTCGAGCCTCCGCTTGAAATTTGGCAGGCGGTCGAGCAGTTCCGGCTCGAGGGTCTGCACCGCGAAGAGCGGGATCAGTCCTACCATGGAGCGGACTTTCATGGGCTTACGCTCGCCGTTCGGCAAGTGCAGCACGTCGTAGAAGAAGCCGTCCTCGTTGTTCCACATGGACTCTTGGCCGTCGCCGCGGTGGCTCATGGCGTTGGCGATGTAGAGGAAGTGCTCCCAGAATTTGCTGGCAACGTCTTCATAGACTGGATTCTCGCTAGCGAGCTCGAGAGCAATGGCCAGCATATTGAGCGTGTACATGGCCATCCATGCTGTGCCGTCGGACTGTTCGATGTGCCCTCCGGTCGGGAGGGGCGCGCTGCGGTCGAAGACACCGATGTTGTCAAGTCCCAAGAAGCCGCCTTGGAACACGTTCATGCCTTCGGCGTCCTTGCGATTCACCCACCACGTGAAGTTGAGCATGAGCTTTTGGAAAACGCGCTCGAGGAATGCACGATCGCCGCGGCCACGCTTTTTCTTGTCAATTTTGTAGACGCGCCATGCGGACCAGGCGTGGACGGGAGGATTCACGTCACCGAGCGCCCATTCATAGGCGGGTAGCTGTCCATTCGGATGCATGTACCACTCGCGCAGGAAGAGAACCAGCTGTTCCTTTGCGAAATCCGGGTCCACGAGCGCCAGCGGCACGCAGTGGAACGCGAGATCCCACGCTGCGTACCACGGATATTCCCATTTGTCCGGCATAGAGATGACATCGGCATTGAACACGTGCGACCAATCGCTGTTGCGGCCGCGCTTGCGCCCCTCAGGAGGCGCGGGCTGCGCCGGATCACCGCCGAGCCAATCTCTTTGGACGTAGTGATAAAACTGCTTTGACCACAGAAGGCCCGCGAACGCCTGTCGCAAGGTGTTGCGGCCATCGGCGGAAAGGGACGCCGGAGCGACTGAAGCATAGAACTCATCCGCTTCCCTTAGTCGTTGCGCAAAGATGCGGTCGAACTCGCTGTCCAGAGGATTTTTGGAAGTCTGCCAATTCCGGTTGGTCAGGCGGAGCTTAACGACGGCGCTGCCGCCCGCGGGAACCATTTGCGAGTAGTGGACGGAAGCTTTCGTGCCGGACTGCGCCGGATTCACTGCGTCCACGCGTCCCTGGACGATATAGTCGTTGATGCCGTCCTTCGAGAATTGCGGCCCGGCGTAGCCGTAGAGGCGCTGGGTATTGGTTTCGTTTTCCGTGAACAAGGTTTCCTCGGCACTCTCGGCATAGAGCCAGAGCTTGCCCGCTTGCGGATGCTCGAGTGCAATCGCCGAAGTTTTTCCCGAAGACGCATCCTTCTTCAGTACTGGTTTCTGAGAATCGTTCTGCCAGCTCCACGTGTTGCGAAACCAGATGGTCGGGAGCAGGCGGAGCGGAGCGGCTTCCGGGCCGCGGTTACAAGCGGTGATGCGAATCAGAATGTCTTCCGGTGCGGCCTTGGCATACTCGACGACGACGTCGAAGTAGCGATTTTCGTTGAAGACTCCGGTGTCGAGGATCTCAAACTCCGGATCGAGTTTCCCGCGCCTGCGGTTTTCGTCGAGCAGTTGTCCGTATGGGAAGGCGCGGTGCGGATACTTATAGAGGAACTTCATATAGGAGTGTGTAGGCGTTGAGTCCAGGTGAAAGTAATACTCCTTCACATCTTCGCCGTGATTGCCTTCGTTGCCGGTGAGCCCGAAGATACGCTCCTTGAGAATTGCGTCCTGTTCGTTCCACAAAGCGAGACCAAAACAGACATATTGATGGCGGTCGCAAACCGCCGCGAGGCCATCTTCATTCCAACGGTACGCACGTGAGCGCGCATGGTCGTGCGGAAAATACTCCCAGGCTTCTCCAGTGGCGCTGTAGTCTTCGCGCACGGTGCCCCAGGCGCGATCGCTCACGTAGGGTCCCCAGCGCTTCCAATGCGCCTTGCGGGTTCTTGCTTCTTCAAGACGTTTTTCTTCTGCTGTCATGGCAACCTCACTTAACATTTTAGTGTTGGACAATGCTCAAGGCATGCCCGTCCGGATCGCGAATCACAAATCCGCGCGTGAAACCGATACTGGAATCGTGGAACAGAACTAGACTCGAGGAGACGAACCGGGCCTTGGCATCCCGGACGAGAGCGACAGCCTCGTCGGCGTTGTCGGTTTCGAGCTCGGTTTGCCGGTGAACAAGGTCGTTGGCATGTTCATCGAGCGGAATCGGACGTCCGTCACGCGGGCTCAGATATTCGAGCAGTTCGATTCCCGGGCCAGCCGGTGCGCGCAGCGCGGTTATCCGTAAACGGGCGCCGAACACGTTGTTGAGATGCTCTTGTTCGGTGCCGTAATTTTCACTTTCGCCGGCGACACGGAAGCCCAGAAGGTCGCGATAGAACTGCAGACTCGCGTCGGTATCGGTGACCACGATGGCGGTGTGGTCGATTCCGAGAAACAGCCGGTCACTCTTCCGGTGCCACTTGGCGTCGCCCTTGTCTTCGGGGAAGTACAGGACCTCGACAGGATGTTCATCGAGATCTTTGAAATAGAACGCTTTGATGCCGCCAGCGTTCTTGTTCCAGTCCGGCAGGCGCTGCGGGCCGGAGGAAGCATGTTCAACTTTGTTCTGCCGCAGTAGGGCGTAGGCACGGTCCATATCGCTGACGATGATGGCGATGTGCTGAAACCAGACGTCGTTGCTGCGCGAGTCGACGGGAATTGAGCGTCCGCGGGGAGCTAGAAACTGGACGAGTTCGATCGTTTCGTCACCGAGTTTCATCCGCACGAGGCGCACGCGCGTGCCGAACACGCCGAAGAGATGCTCGACGTCCTCCCCGGCGAGCTCCGTGTCTGAGAGTTTCTCGAACGTCAGAACGCGGGAGTAGAAATCAATGGAACGATCCATATCGTTGACGGTGATCAGAACGGGACCGATCGCGCGAATGTTTGCGCGCGGGAAGGCACCTGTCTGGGCCGCCGCCTGCGCGAACGAAGCGAGTTTCCCGCTGCAGTACAGGGCTGCCGCTAGAAGGAGCGCACGGAAGAACCTAGACCGCATGCTGCACTCCCAGGCGTTGCTTCAAGTGATCGGCGACGCGCAAAGCGTTGGCTATGATTGTCAACGCGGGGTTCACGGCTGCGCTGGAAGGGAAGAAGCTGCCGTCCACGACGTAGAGATTGTCGACTTCGTGTGCTTTGCAATTCACGTCCAGTGCGGAAGTCTTTGGATCTTTGCCGAATCGGATGGTGCCGTTCTGGTGTGCAACACCGGCGAGCGGAATGCGGTCCCCGAGAAACAGGTTTCGGGCAAACAATCCCTCATGACAGTCATGGCCGTGGACGCTGCATTTCGTCTGCTGCTTCATCAGGTCCTTGAGCTTGGCGATCAGCCGCTTGTGGGGTTCTTCGTTGTTGGGTGCGTACTGCAGAACGATTTTCCCGTCGCGGTCGAGCGTGACGCGATTGTTGGGGTCGGGCAGATCCTCGGACGTCAGCCAGAAACTCAATGCATGCTTGGCCATTAAATCGAGCGTCCAGCCGGGAGCAATGGCCGGAGCACCGGCGGAGAGTGCCACGCCGTCGAGTTTTGCGACGAACGAGAAGTGGCCCATGGGGTATTCCCATTCCTTGGACCCGAAGTAGAAATCATTCACCGCGAGGCTTTTCTGATACAGCGTGGGATTCGGGCACTTGGAAAGCGCCAGGAGCACGGAGTTCACGTGGCCCATGTAGTGCCGTCCGACGACGTCAGAACTATTGGCCAGGCCGCGAGGATGTTTGTCGCTGGCGGAGCGGAGAAGCAACGCGGCGGAATTGATGGCTCCGCAGGACACTACGACCATGCTCGAAGTGTACGTTTCAGTCGAACCGCTTCTCTTGACGATGACTTTGGAGACTTCGCTTCCCGACGCATTGGTTTCGAGGCGTTCGACGTAGGCGTTGGTGAGTAGCGTGACATTGGGAAAACGCAGAGCGGGATCGACACACAGCACTTGCGAATCCGACTTAGCGTCGACCAGGCACGGATAGCCGTCGCACGTGTCGCAACGAATGCACTTGCTCGAGTGCGGCGTCTGCTCGTCGAGCTGCAGCCCAAGCGGCGTATGAAACGGTTTCAGTCCGAGCCGTTCGAAGTCGTCGCTCAATTGTTGAATCCGCGGTTCGTGGCTGATCGCCGGGTGCGGATAAGGTCCGCTGGCGGCGGGCTCGGTGGGATCTTCGCCGCGTTTGCCGTGAACGTGATAGAGCTTTTCCGCCTTCAGGTAATACGGTTCGAGATCGTCATAGGAAACGGGCCAGGCGGGCGAGACTCCGCCGAAATGGCGAATCTCGCCGAAGTCTTCCTTGCGAAGACGAAACAGGGCCGCTCCGTAGAATTTTGTATTGCCGCCGACGTAGTAGTTGGTGTGCGGATGCAGGGGTTTTCCGTTCTTGTCGCGCCATTCTTCCTTGGTCTGGTATTTCCCTGCGACGTTGACGGCACGCGAATCCCAGTTGTCTTTTTCACGAGGGAGATAATCTCCTCGCTCTAAGACCAGGATGCTCTTTCCGCTCGAAGCGAGCGCATAGGTCAGGGTCCCGCCGCCCGCGCCGGTCCCGATAATGATTACGTCGTAGTGTTTGTCTTGCGCCATGGCGATTTCTTCTCCGTTCGACTAAGCGATGTGATTCCCGTGGCCCGAAACTCTTGCCTATCGGCTCTGCAGCTCTGCGAAGCGGCAGTCGAAAATGCATCGTTTTCCATTGTGATGGTGGTACTTGGCGCAATACACGGCGTTAGCCGAGCGCAGGCGGACGTACAGTTCGGCCGCGAGCAGCATGCCGATGGGCGGTGCCAGAAAGTAAATCCATAGTCCGTCGAACGCGCGCGCGGGGAAGGCGGAAGCAAAGCTGCGCGCCGGATTCATACTCATACCCGAGAGTGGCGATTCGAAGGTGATGTAGGTCGCAACCAGCGCGCCCGAGAACAAACCCGTGTAACGTCCCAGGTTTTTTGTGTTCGAGACGAAGAGCACAGTCAAAAACAAAAAGAAAGAAATAATGACTTCCGCAAGGAAGGCAATCTTCCAGCCTGCGTTTGGTGTGGTGACGGCGTAGTGGACGGTCGGATGGGCAATCGCTATGCCGATCAGCACGCTGGCAATGAAGACTCCGAGGAGGCCTCCCGCGAACTGTGCGAGGACGTAAAACAACGCGTCCCAGGGCCGGATTTTCTTCAATCGCAAAAAAGTAAGAGTTACAGCCGGATTGAAATGCGCGCCGGACTGCTTGCCCCAGCCGGAAAAAACCAAGATCACCGCGGTGCACGCCATGGCAAGGCCGATGAGTGCCCTTCTCAAAAAAGGATCTGGGAGCAGGCCACGAACGGGAGAGCCGGGGTATTCGATGAGCGTTGTGAAGACGCACGCCGAGATCATGAAAATGCCGAGCTCCGCCGCTTCCATGCAGTATTCGGGCCAGTGAGTTGCTAGCGCCCGCGCTGCTCCGCCCCAGGGCGACGCGCGGTTCTGAAGAGGCGCGGTGTCCGGGCTGAAGCTTCCTTCGGCCGAGGATGCCGGGATGGGTGCGTCCGTCACGCGGGATAGGATTCAACTGAGGGGCAGAAGTGACAGGATTTTCTCCGGAAAAGACATCTGGTGAGCGGATTTCGACCTGTGGTTCCCGGCCGAATCTTGTTACTTTCCGTCGCTCCGCGTATCCCACGAATGTAAGGCATGAGGTCCTGGCGACAGGGTGTTCGGCCGTGGCTCAGCCTGAGCATTTTCCTCGGCCGAAGTTGTGGTAAAAGCCGCATATCGGGTCCGGATTGTCGTTTCGGGGGTTGAGGTGGCGCGAGTGTCCATGAGTGCCGTCAAGCCAAGCGTGGAGAATCGGGAGGCCGAACTGATCCGGCGCGTGTGCGCAGGCGACAGAGAGGCCTTTTACGACCTGGTTCATCCCTACGAGCGGGCCCTTTTCACGGCGGCGATGGCGATTTTGAATAACCCTGCTGATGCTGAGGAAGCCACCCAAGAGGCTGTGGTGAAGGGTCTTGCGGCCCTGCCGAAATTTCGTGGTGAGGCCAAGTTCAGTACGTGGCTCGTACAGATCACGATAAACGAAGCGCGCCTCAAGCGGCGGAAGGACCGCCGGCACCTGTACGAATCATTGGACGAGCCGTACGCGGATGAAGAAGGCGACTATCGTCCCAAAGACCTCGCGGACTGGCGGGAAATTCCTTCGGAAACGCTCCAGCTCGGCGTCGGTGTGGGCTGCGTCAAGACCCGTTTGCTGCGTGCCCGTCTTCAAATGCGCGACGCGCTTGCTCCGGGGATGGACGGCCGGTGGAGCACCGGAGCGCCGGGATACGGAAAGGTGAGGACTTGGTAGCATTCAGTTGGCAACGTGCGAAACCAATAGGGCTCAGGGAATCCAATGAGAGTGATTGAGATAAGCTGCCTCGAGGTCTGGCGAGAAATCTCCAACTACCTAGACGACGAAGTGGACCCAGAACTGAAGGCTCGGATGGAGGCACACTTCAGAACGTGCGCCCACTGCACCGCGGTTCTCGACGGCACCAGAAACGTGATCAAGCTAGTGGGTGATGGTGTCGAATACCACATGCCCGATGGTTTCAGCCGACGCCTCCACGACAGGATCAAGAGCTGCTAGGCGCGACACGGCTCAATCTCTAAGACTTTTCCGCAGCAACGGTTGCTTCCGAAGCGGTCTCTTCACTCAGAAACCAGTGGCTGACGCTTCCGTTGAGTTCTTCCCGGACATCGGGGTTGTTGATGAAAAATGAAATGAGCCAGGCTCCCGACGCATCTTTGCTCCACAGTTCAAAATATCGGTGCCGCTTGCGAACCGGCTCGCCGCCGCACTTAGGTCTGAGGATGAACTCATGCCAGCCATAGTCGTAGGCACAATCCTTCAGAACGACGATGTTGATGACGATCACGTTGAGTTTCACGGTGTACTCTGAGAAAAGCCTGGCTGCGTCGTCGCGCATCCGGGCTGTTGCTTCCTCACCGTACTTGCTTGGCCCACCGTCCGACATGTCCGTGAATCCTCCGCCGCCGAAAACCTTGAGTAGGCGGTCCACATCGCCCTCCTGATAGGCTTCCCGGAATTCCGTCTTAGCCAGATTGATGCGATAGACATCGTCCATGTGATGGGACCTCCGTCTGAAGATGGCGGGTAACGGCCCGCCAATCGAACAAAATGATAGGCAAGCGGAGAGCGACGGGCAAGCATCCGCGGAATTGTTGGATTTTTCAGCCTCACGGAATTTGAGCCCCAATGAAAAGTGCGATCGAGCGGCTTGCGGCGCAAGGAGGCCCGACTGTCTAGGGATTGGTTTACTGCGTGGCGAGCGTAGCGATGTGCTTCAGCGTTGAGGGAGCAAAACCGAATTCCGAAGGGACTTGAATGTTCATCGTGTCGCAGAGCAGGCGGATGACGGAGTAGTGATGAACCGCCTCTCCCGTGCAATAGGCCAGTTCCCGGCTGAGGTTGGAATCATGGGAAGCCACAGGGTACGTGTAGCCGGAGCGGCAGACGACCTTGCATTCGCACGAAAGCGTATCGGCAGGGAGGCGGTTCAAAGCACGGAGGATGTCGCACGTGACGACGCTGGCATAGGTGACCTCGCGCTCCAAGCGTGCGTTTTTCTCCCGGGCGTCGTAGTCGAGTTCGCCGGCAGGAAATCCTCGAATCAAGCACTGAAAATGTTGGAGCACGCGCCGGTAATGATTTCCGATGGAAGTGCTGAACGGCATGTCGACGACACGAGAATAGGTTCGGTCGTTCAACAGGAACAGCAGGTCCAGTCCCTGCAACAGAAGTTTGCACGCCGCTTCGAGGATTTCGAAGTTGGACAGGGGAGTTTCTTCGAGCGAAGCGGCGTTCTTTCGGAGCTGTGCGGCTTCCGCAGGGCTCATGTGAATCTCTTGCCAATCACGGGTATTTCGGTCCGGTGCAACCAGAGATTAATCGCCGACGCGACAAAGACGATCAAAGCGAGAGCGAAGAGAAGTCCCTTGTCGCCTTGCACTTCGATGCCGAGAAGCGTGAGGTGACTCAGGATGGCACCAGCCGTAGCGGCGGCCGCGAGCACGGACCCGAGCCAGGTATAGCGCGGAGTCAGCAGCAGAATTGCCGCAACCAACTCCATCACTCCGGAGCCGATGCGCCCCCACGGCTCCGCGTGGACTTTCGTAAAAATGTACACGGACTCAGGAGCGCCGGTGAATTTGAAATACAGAGTCTGCAGCAGAATGATCGCGGCAGCAATCCGCAGCACCCAACTCAGAACTTTGATTGCCACCGGTGTGTCTATGTTCCCTTGCTTATCCCGCATGATTTCGCTTTGCATGATTCATCTCCTCTTGGCAGCGTCACTTCCCGAGCTTTTGTATGAGCCCAGGCCAGTTTCTGTCCGCCTTCTGTAGATTTCCCTGGGTATCCTTATTGAACTGTTTCCGCACGCCCAAGTCGTACTGCATCAGGAGCCGTCCGTTCACGATCTGGAAGGCTTCGATCTTGACTGGTGCGGTGTGGCCTTCGGAGAAACAGATAGCGAGCGCCGTTGTACTTGCTTTCAAACTCCGGCCGTCCCTTTACGGGCTGGTTCTGCGTGAAGAACGCGACTGGATCGTAGCCCTGTATGGCGATGCCTTTCTTGTCGAGGTTCAGCAGCGATTTGGATTGCCCGAGCGCTGGAATTGAACTGACCAGCATAAGGAGGAGGAAAAGTCTTTTCATTTAAAGAGCCCTCTGTCGTAGTTTTGACGACAAACTCCGCCGTCGGTAGTAGGAGTCAAATAAGAGCAAAAAGATTCAGTAAGCGGCCAAAAGTGCTTACATTATTTTTTGTAACTTCTCGGGGCTACTCGGATCAGATAGCATGAGTTCCTGCGGATCAACCCAATTGGTTATGCGTCTCACTGAAGACGAAATAGGTGCCGGCGCCACAGGGTCAGTTCGATCCTTCTCGACTCTTCCGTACCTACCTTTCTATTGATGCGTAAATATGCGGCCAGCCTGCGATTGACCGCGAGTTTTGATTTTCTGACCCTTCTAGACGTCGCAAAGCTCGGGCAAGCGCGCCCTCGCTTTCTCCGAAACAAATAGGCTGAGCGGATTTTGTTACGTGCAACTTTTCGCGAGCGAGCGTATCTCACCGAACATGAGCACAACAACATTACCGATTACCGCAGCAAGTTTTGAGAAGGTCTTCGTGCGAAACTGGGCAGCCAGCGTTGCGCGCTTGCGGAGGCATTCGTCCCCAGACGGATATCTGGTGGCCGGGGAAAGCTATCAGGATTTGGCGAACTGGCGCGAGATTGCCTGGAAGGCGCTTGAAAAGGAAAAACTGGGTGATTCGCTTCGGCGTGCGATTGTGTCACTTCCTATAAAATACAGGGAAGTACTCTTCCTTCGAGACGTCAAGAATCTAGATACAGCGGAGACTGCGTGGATCTTGAACATTACAGTTGGCGCCGTGAGAGCCCGGTTGTTACGGGCAAGGATACAGGTTTGCGGTACGCTGACGTCATCTCTTTTGATGAGAGCCCGCGATAAGAGTCTTGTTAATTGCTACCGGTTATTTCGCCGCACAGAGTCGGAGCGAGTTGCAATCCGGTGGTAGAGGCGAGCACTGAATCCTTCAGGTAGCTCGATGATTTCTGTCCTGTTGATCAATCGTACCACTTTGCGCAGGCCATCATAGGTCGCAAAACAGCCTTCACATATAAAGAAATGCTGTTCGATCCGCGCCCTCAACTCTTGCGAAACGTCATCTTCCATATAGTTCGCTAGCTCTCGGCGAACCTCGTGGCAACTGATCTGCATGCCAGGATCCTCATTTCTGCGCCTGAATAGAAGCGGTCTTCCACCGCGAATCTTCATCAGATTCATTCAAGGGGAAAAAGTCGCATTGCAACACGCACATCTTTTTCACTCAATTGTGAAACCTTCGATCGGTCTCCGTATCGCACCACTGCACGACGAACTTTCGGAGCTGAAACCGAGGCCGTGATTTCTCATCAAGCCCGTGGATCGTTCGCGATTCGACTTTAGTTCCGAGAGTGCGCGTGGAATTCAAAGAGAGGTTCGTCAATGAATATGTCTCGCATTCTCAAAGTGACGGTTGTCGCTCTCGTCGTCGCGGCTCTGGGTTTCAGCATTTCCAGCGCTTTCGCGCAGGGCGGTTCCCACACTTCGTCGCAGTTCCAGGGGCCAAAGGCCAACAAAGGCAACGTTACGCACAGCACAAAGGACGGCAAGAGCGTCCTGACGCTGTCGGACGACTTCGTTGTGCCGGATACACCGGATCCCCACTGGCAGGTTGTGGACTCGGACGGCAACGTCTATCTCCTCGACAAGCTAAAGACCAAGGCGTTCATCGGCACCAACTACAAGAAGGAAATCGTGGTGCCGAAGTACGTGAAGAACGTCGCCAAGGTGCAGATCTGGTGCGCATTTGCGGAAGTGAATCTCGGCGAAGCTTCGTTCAGCTCGCCGGTGATGTAGTCCGGGCCCTACGGGTTCCCGCGGGCCGCGCTGCTGATGAAGCACACGGCCCGCAACTCCAAATTTAGAAAAGAGAGTGCTGTCATGAATATTCGAAAGGTCCTGTACGTCGCGCTGTGGTTGCTCTCGGGCTCTGCCACCTATGGGCAGACTGCCGAGAAGAAGACGCTCACGCTGGATGGTGCGGAACGAGTAATTGCCGCGGCGAAAGCCAAAGCCCAGGAATTGAAAGCTCCCGGCGGTGTAATCGCTGTTGTGGATGCGGGTGGAAACCTGATGGCGCTGGCGAGGCTCGACGGCACGTTTGCCGCCGGCGCGAACATTTCCATCGGCAAGGCGCGGACGTCCGTGCTCTTCCAGAAGCCGACCAAGGTATTTGAGGACATTATCAACGAGGGACGCACAGCGATGGCCGCGCTCCCCGATACGTTCTTCACGCCACTCCAAGGTGGCACCCCCGTGGTCGTGGAGGGACAGATTATCGGTGGTGTTGGCGTGAGCGGGGCTTCGAGCGCGGCGCAGGACGAGGAACTTGCGATTGCCGGCGCCGAAGCAGCGAAGTCGTTCGGGTCCGACACGGCGATGGCCGCGTTACTCCCTGTCAGCTACTTTCCGAAAAAAGACGTTGACGACGGATTTGCCAAAGGCGCCGTTCTGTTTGACGGAAGCGGTGGGCGCAACTACATGGTGCACGCAAGCCGCAGAGAAACACCCGGCATGGTGGAAGTGCACACCAAGGACACGGACATTTTGTACGTCCTGAAGGGCACGGCGACAGTCGTCACCGGCGGGACGATGGTGGACGGCAAGAATATCGCCGCAGATGAAATCCGCGGCAAAGAGATCACCGGCGGTGAAACGCGAAAGCTCGTTCCTGGCGACGCGATGATCATTCCGAACGGAGTGCCGCACTGGTTCAAGGAAGTGCAAGCGCCATTTCTCTACTACGTTGTGAAAGTGCGCTAACGGGAGAAATGACCATGAACCTGCGCCAAGTTCTTCTCTCCATCATTTCGGGGCTCTTCTTCTGGGTACAGCCGGTTATCGCACAAAATTGGGCTGCACAAACCGCACCCTATGGGCGGCCGGACGCAACAGTGGATTTGCGCACGAAGGAAGGGACACAACTCGTTCAGGGAACTTGGCGCTACAGTGATGTGAAAATTCTGGAAGTCGATTCACAAGGTCCGGGCCCGGACTTGAAGCCAAGCGGGGTGCCGAACAGGACCTATGACTACGCGCCGCACGCGGGGGCAGCGGACTTTGACGATTCGAAATGGGAAGCGCTCGATCCAACAACTCTTGACGCGCGTCGCGCCGGCGGCAAAGTCTGTTTCAACTGGTACCGCATCAACATCACGCTGCCGGAGAAAGTGGCAGGCCTAAAGGTTGCGGGTTCCAGTATCTCTTTTGAGATTGTCATTGACGACTATGCCGAAATTTGGGTGAACGGAAATTTGCCCATCGTTCTCGGCCAAAGCGGAGGCTCGGTCGTGAAGGGATGGAACGCGCCGAACAAGGTGATCCTCACACGCAACGCGCAGCCCAGTCAGAAGTTTCAGATCGCCGTGTTCGGATACAACGGCCCAATTTCGAAAAGCCCGATGAATTTCATTTGGGTGAAATCCGCCACTCTGGATTTCTACGGGGCCGGGCATGGAACGGACATTCAGTACGTCGAGACGAAGATTGCTCGCATGGATCCGTCCCTCGACGCCATTGTCGCGCCTGGCTCGAAGATCGAGAAACTGGCGGGCGGGTTCATGTTTACCGAGGGGCCGGTATGGGTCCGTGACGGCGGATACTTGCTCTTCAGCGATCCGAACAACAATCTTATTTATCGCTGGTCAGAGGATGACGGTGTCTCGGTGTATCGCACCCACAGTGGATACAGCGGAATGGACATCGGCGAATACGGGCAGCCCGGCTCGAATGGACTGACTCTGGATTCACTGGGCCGGCTGACGATCAACGAGCATGGGAATCGCCGGGTGAGCCGGCTCGAGAAGAACGGCCAGCTGACGGTTCTCGCGGACCGCTACGAAGGTAAGCGCCTGAACAGTCCGAATGATCTTGTGTATCGCTCCGACGGGGCACTCTATTTCACGGACCCGCCGTTCGGCCTCCCCAAGTTTTTTGAAGACGCACGCAAAGAGCTTCCCTACAGCGGTGTCTTCTGCTTGATCAACGGCCAACTGAAACTGGTCAGCAAAGACCTGACCGGACCAAACGGACTGGCCTTCTCTCCCGACGAAAAATATCTGTATGTGGACGATTGGGATGACAAAAGGAAAGTTATCTTGCGCTACGAGGTAGCGAAGGACGGTTCGCTCACAAACGGAAAAGTCTTTTTCGATGCAACAAGTGAGCCAGGTGAAGATGCCTGGGACGGCCTGAAAGTCGACCGCCAGGGGAATGTATACGCCTCTGGGCCCGGCGGACTTTGGATTTTTTCTTCCGAGGGAAAGCATCTCGGAACCATCAGCGGACCAGAGCACCCGCACAACATCGCGTGGGGCGGTGAAGACGGAAAGACTCTCTACCTCGCCGCGCAAACCGGTCTTTACAGAATTCGACTGAACGTTCCCGGAACGGGTACACCAGACCAGCAAGGGCGGTAATCCGGCGGAGCAGCCAAGTAGTTTCGAGATCCTGGTTGATCACCGGAATCCAGATCGCCCGGAAAAGAGCAGAGGACCATGGCAACGACACAAAAAGCAGTGCGCGCGCAGGAAGTTCCGGCACCGATACCGGCGTCATCCGGTGTTCATGTGGAATTTGGCCGAGATCTCTGCGGCTCGCTCGAAGTGGCGGAGCACCGCGAATGGATCGTGACGAATGGAATCGGGGGCTTTGCATCGGGAACCGTGAGCGGCAATCTCACGCGGCGCTATCACGGCCTCTTAGTTGCTGCCCTTAAGCCACCGGTTGGCCGAACGCAAATGGTCGCCAAATTGGAGGAGACCGTTCGATTCGACGGGAAGGACTACCTCCTGGGGACGAACCGCTGGTCGAGCGGTGCGATCGAACCGAAGGGTTATCTCCACATTGAGTCATTCCGGTTGGAAGGCACTGCTCCAGTCTGGAGGTTTGCTGTGGGAGGCGCGTTGCTCGAAAAACGGATCTGGATGCGGCAAGGGGAGAACACAACTTTTGTGCAGTACACGCTGCTCCGGAGCTGCGGTCCGATCGAATTGGAAATCAAGGCGCTCGTGAACTACCGCGATTTTCACTCGAGCACTCACGCCGGTGATTGGCAAATGAAAGTGGAACCGCAGGACGCGGGCGTGCGCGTTCTGGCTTTCGACGGAGCCACGCCTTTCTACCTCTTAAGCGCGGGAGCGAAGTTCGAGCCTCGCCACGAATGGCACCGGGATTGTTTCCTTCCGCTCGAAAGTTATCGTGGTCTCGACGACCACGAAGATCATCTGTTCGCGGCGGTAGTGAACGCAAAACTCGCAATAGGCGAAAGCGTCGCGTTTGTGCTCACGGCGCAAGCGGCAACGGAACTCGACGGCGCCCGTGCTCGCGCGGAACAAGTGGAGCATGAACAAAAACTTTTGGCGATGTGGAGAGGGTTCGACGGCCAGGCCGCATCGAGTGCGCCCGGCTGGGTCCAGCAACTCGTCCTCGGCGCAGATCAGTTTGTCGTAAAGCGCAGTTTGCCGGACGAGCCGGACGGACGATCCATTATCGCTGGTTACCACTGGTTCGGCGATTGGGGACGCGACACGATGATTGCATTGCCGGGCATTGCCTTAACGACCGGCCGCCCGGAAATTGCGCGCAAGATTCTACTGGCGTTCGCGCGGTACGTGGACGGAGGCATGCTGCCCAACGATTTTCCGGATGCCGGTGGCCAGCCTGAATACAACACGGTCGACGCCGGACTTTGGTTCTTTGAAGCCGTCAGGCAGTACTTTGCCGCGACGCAGGATTCCGCGACGCTGGCCAAGCTGTTTCCGGTGCTGGAGGGAATGGTTGACGCGCATCTTAAAGGCACGCGCTATCAAATTCACGTGGATGAAGCGGACGGTCTTCTCTACGCTGGCGAACTAGGCGTGCAACTGACTTGGATGGACGCCAAGGTGGGTGACTGGGTCGTGACGCCGAGAGTCGGAAAACCGGTGGAAGTAAACGCCCTCTGGTACAACGCTCTCGAGACCATGGCTGCTCTGTCTCCAGCCGTTGGAAAATCGGGAGAGCGTTTCGCGCAAATGGCAGCGAAAACGAAGCACAACTTTGGAAAGTTCTGGAATGAAGCGGGCGGCTATTGTTACGACGTAATCGATGCTCCGGGAATCGGCAGCGATGCTTCTTTGCGTCCGAACCAGATTTTTGCGGTGTCCCTGCCGAAAAGTCCTCTTTCGCCCGAGCAGCAGAAGGCCGTTGTGGACGTTTGCTCTCGGAGGTTGGTGACGTCGCACGGACTCCGCAGTCTGGCGGAGGAAGAGCCCGGCTACACGTGGCAGCGCGATGGCGTCTACCACCAAGGCACGGTGTGGGGCTGGCTCATCGGGCCTCTTGTGCTTGCCTACCTGCGTGTCTACGGAGATCGCAACGCGGCGAAGAGTTTCCTCGATCCGGTGGGCGAACAGGTTGCCTGTCACGGCCTCGGATCACTCAGCGAAATTTACGATGGCGATGCTCCGTTCACACCGCGCGGTTGCATAGCGCAAGCCTGGACGGTCGGTGAGGTGTTGCGTGCGTGGCGAGCGACGGCTGGCTAGACCGGTCCGGCTGACAATGAAACGTTTGGCGTTTTGGATACTGGGGGTTGCGCTTGTCGCGCAGATTGCGTGGATTGCCATCGAACGCGTGCACTCCCAGAGAGGATGGAGCGGCCTTCTCTATCCGCTCTTTGTTACGATCGGATTTACGGCGCTCGCCCTCACACGGGAACATTTCCGTTTCATTCCTGCGCTGTTACGGATTTTTATCGGTATTGCGTTCGTGAGCGCGATTTGCGACCGCTTTAGGACTGTTCGGCGGGCCCGGTACACTGGGAGTGTTGTGGGGTAATTTCGAGAATTTTGTCTCCTACACTGCTCAGGTCAATTCCTTCTTGCCCGGGAGGATGATCCCAGCGTTGGCAGTGGTTGAAAGTTTCATCGAAGGAGCTCTCGGAATCGCAATGTTGTTAGGACTGGCAGTTCGTCCCGTGAGTATTGCGTCCACGGCACTGCTTTCCGCCTTGGGTGTTGCGATGACTGTTTCCCTGGGCGTAAGTTCCCAATTCAGCTTCGCTGTCTTCGTCTTGGCCGCGGGGGCGTTTGTGATTGCAAACGTCGATGCCACACTTCTCAGCTTGGATACGCTTCGCGCGCGCTTCCATTCCTCCCGAGCCCCACTAGGTCTGTTTCCTTGTGAGCGCTTTACTCTCCATCTCCAGCTGTGTGAATGACCTTCGATTTCACGAAGTCGTTTGGTTTTTGCCTGTTGCCACGGCACTTCACTTCCCTGAGGAAGCACCTCGCTTCGCAGCCTGGGCGCAAAAATACACATCTCCACACTTCACGCAGGCGCACTGGAAGCGAATTCACTCCATCGGTTTTGCGTACGTTTTGGTGTTTTCCGCGATGGTTTCCTTCTATCCTTACAGACCGCTCGTTTTTCTATTCTTTGCCCTGTGTTTTTTGGAAAGTGGGTTGAACGCGGTATTCCACTTGGGAGCGACTTTATATTTCCGGGCTTACTCGCCGGGAGTTCTCACCGCGATCGTGCTCTATCCTCCTTTGCTCTGGGTGGCGACCCGCACCGCCCTTAGCGAAGAGCTTCTGAGTGTTGCTTCACTTGGAATGGCTCTGGCGGTGACGACCATCCTTCATTCCCTTGACGTGGCGAAGAATGTGTTTTTTTGCTTTCCGAAAATGCGCGCGTCCTAAAATTCGGTTGCCGTTTTTAGGGAAAAAGAAGGTGACTGCCTCGCGGCAGCAGAGATATCAATCTCTCGGTTCGCTCGTTGCCGCTTTCAGGTGAACGTCGAAAATATCTGGGCGGGCATAGTGTCCTGTGACGTCAAGGGTTAGATTTTCGCGAGGGATTCGGGAAACGTCGATATCGCAGACGAGGATGGTCTCCTGGTCCAGAACGGGTCCGGCGAGGACGGCGCCATCCGGTCCGATGATCGCGCTGCCGCCGCGAAGAACAAGTTCCTCCGGCTTTCCCTGCAACGATGGCAACAGTTCGAGTTCGCGAGGCAAGTCTCCCGCCCGAAGGATCCCTCCACAGGCAATGACAAAGCAGCGGGCTTCGAAAGCGTAATGCCGGCTGGCGACTAGGTTCATTTCCTTCACCCAGGGCCACGCGGCAATGTGGATCTCCTCCCGCGAAACATGCAAGGTATAGCGTGCGAGGGGCATCCAATGCTCCCAGCAGATCAGTCCTCCCACGCGTCCCGCGGCAGTGTTTTCCGCTCGCAGGCTTTTGCCGTCTCCCTGGCCCCAGACGAGGCGTTCTGTAAAAGTCGGCATGATCTTGCGGTGGCAATTGAGCAGCGCGCCGTCGCTATCGATCGTGAGCATGGAGTTATACAACGTGCCGTGGCCACGTCCCTCCAGCACTCTTTCGTGGACGCCGATGTTGAGC
>WNGH01010861.1_pt1 | contig 20041 bp, 18 predicted proteins | sample 5400631 | NCBI WGS metagenome assembly WNGH01 (sample SAMN13153373, study PRJNA577476) | soil metagenome | isolation source: 115 cm soil or saprolite under Garry oak tree replicate 1 | place: USA:California | collected 2016-06-15
GCTGCGACAACTGCACGAACCGGCCGTGGAGCGACGCCGTGTCCGAGGCGGGCACGGCCGCCGCCGGTGACCGCCTGCTGCGGCCGGGCACGGCGATCGCGCCGCGGAAGATGTGGCCTGCCGGGATGAAGGAGCTTGGCATCGACGTGTCCGGCAAGATCCCAGCGGAGCTGGCGGCCGAACCGGGACGGGCCCTCGGCAGGCTGACCGATCTCGGCTGGGGCCCCCGGCTGCGGGGGCTGCTGGCGGACGACGCCCCGGATGATCCCGTTCCGGCCGAGTTCGTGGCGGCGCTGATCAAGGTCCTGGCCGGGTGGGACTGGGCGCAGCGCCCGGCCGGGGTGATCGCGCTGCCATCAAGGACAAAACCCCATTTGATACGCAGCCTCGGGGAGCGGATCGCCGAGATCGGCCGGCTGCCTTACCTGGGAACCCTGGAGTACGCCGCCGCGGCGCTGGCCGTGAGCGGCCAGGACTCCGTCGCTGGCGCCGGCCCAGCCGATGGCCTGAGCCACTCCGAGCCCCGCCAGCAGAACAGCGCCCACCGGCTGCTGGCCCTGTGGCACTCGCTGGCCATACCGGAGCAGGCCGGCCACGCGGTTGCCGGGCTTGGCGGCCCGGTCCTGCTGGTTGATGACCGGCTGGAGACCGGCTGGACCATGACGGTCGCCGCCCGGCTGCTGCGTGCCGCCGGGGCGACCGCCGTGCTGCCCCTGGTGCTGGCGGTCACCGCGGGCTGACGGCCGCGACCCGAGCTATCCGGCCTCGACCTCGTTGTCGCGTCGCTACCGAAAGCACGCAGGCCGACATGACCTGCAATCCCGGCTAGGCGCTGGCTGCTGCGCACCGCATCGCTAGCGTGGCCTACCAGTGCTCTGGAACACGTTGCCGTACCCGTGCAGGAGGAGCAGGCCAGGCTCGTTCTGCGTGACGAACCGGTCCATGTACATGCCCTCGCCACCGTGCAGCACGTTGGCCATGCCCTTGATGCGCACGAAGGAATAGTTCAGCGAGTGCGTCCCGGCGAGGAAACCGTGCTCGCGCACGTCGAGTTCCATCGACGGGTGCAGCGGCAGCACCACCACCTCGCCGGTGGCGTCGCGGGAGAAGGCGATGCGACCTGGCCCGTGGGCAACCGGACATACACCACGGCCGCATCTTGTTGCACCAACAGCGGACGGGGCGGACAGCGGACGGGCTGCCTGGCGGACCAGCCGGGCAGCGGATAGCACCGGGAGTAATGAATGCTTACCAGGAAAATCGGGCCGGTTGCGGTGAGCGCCATCGGCCTCGGCGGCATGCCGATGTCCATCGAGGGCAGGCCCGCCGAGGAGCGGTCGATCCGGACCATCCTTGCGGCGCTCGACGCCGGCCTGACCCTGATCGACACCGCGGACGCCTACCACCTGAACGCGGGCGAGACCGGGCACAACGAGCGCCTGATTGCCAGGGCCCTGGCCAGCTACGGCGGCGACACCAGCGGGGTGCTGGTCGCCACCAAGGGCGGTCACCTGCGTCCCGGCGACGGGTCATGGACGCTGGACGGCTCGCCGGCCCACCTGCGGGACGCGGCCGAGGCATCGCTGAAGGCACTCGGCGTGGACGCCATCGGGCTCTACCAATTCCACCGCCCCGACCCCAAGGTCCCCTACGCCGAGTCGGTCGGCGCCCTGCGGGAGCTGCTCGACGCCGGGAAAATCCGGCAGGCCGGCATCTCCAACGCCAGCATCGAGCAGATCGACATCGCGCTGCGCGTGCTCGGCGAGGGCAACCTTGCCAGCGTGCAGAACCAGTTCTCGCCCGCGTTCCGGTCCAGCGAGCCGGAGCTGCGGCACTGCGCGGCGCTTGGCATCGCGTTCCTGCCGTTCAGGCCGCTGGGCGGCATCGGCCGGGCCGGCCAGCTCGGCGCGCGGCACGCCGCGTTCCAGCGGATCGCTGACTACCGCGGAGTATCGCCGCAGCAGGTCACCCTGGCCTGGATGCTCGCCAAGGCGCCGGTCGTGATCCCTATCCCGGGGGCGAGCAGGCCAGCGTCAGTCACCGACTCGGCCGGCGCGGCCGGCCTCGTGCTTGCCGCCGCCGAGCTCGACCAGCTCGACCAGGGCTGACCGCACCGCGGGTAATGGCCCGCTGCCCCCGGGCGCCGGGCGGCGGCCATTTCGCATGCCGGGAAACGTCGTATATCAGGAATAACAGACCGGCCGGACGTGGCCTACGACATTGCCGGCAGTCACACCTTCACCGCGGTAGTTGGCATACCTGACAACACCCAGAACGTCACCGGCGTGGATGAAACCGTCATCATCGCCGATCAGAACGGCGCGCAGCTCGCCAAGCCGATCGTTGTCTCGCTCGGCAGGCCGGCCCGGGTGCAGCTGAACGTCAGCAACGTGACACAGCTAGAGGTCACCTGCACGGGCGTCGATCGGCACACTCAGAGCGCCAACAACAATCCGCTGACCCTCGGCAACGCCGGGTCTCCTGACGGGCACGTCCATGATCACGGGGATTTCTCGGCGCGGTCATCGTGACGGAGAAATCCCCGTGATCATGAAACCGACTGCTCGGCCCGATCCCAGCGGACAGACTCGCGCAGGTGATCAATTGTCAGGGTGCCCTCCGGATTTCCCGGGAAGTCCCTGCCTGCGGGGACTAACGTTGAGGGGCCACTGCGCCGTATACGGCGTTCCGGCCGCGGCGGCGGACGGGGCTAGCGTGGCTATGCGCGACGCTCACCGCGGCGTAGGGGATGTGATGGGTACGGACCGGCCGATCTTCGTTCTTGGTTGTCCTCGTTCGGGGACCACCCTCTTGCAGCTCATGCTGCACGCCCATCCCAGGATCGCCCTCCCGCCCGAGACGAGATTCCTGCTGACGTGCTACCGCGATCGCAATGACTTCGGTGATCTGCGCGACGAGTCGAGCCGGCGCGCCCTGGCCAGCTCGATCGTCGGGAAACGGGGGACGCTGTTCTACGATCTGGGCCTCGACGCCCGCGAGATCGTCGAGGAGATCGTCACCGGCCCGCCCACCCTTGGCTCCGCCCTGGGGACGGTATTCCGCGCCTATGCCAGGCGATTCGGCAAGCCCCGCTGGGGTGACAAGCGTCCCGGCTACTACCCGTATATTCCCGAGCTGCTCCGGCTGTTCCCCGACGCCCAGATCGTGCACCTGATCAGGGACGGCCGGGACTGTGTCGCCTCACTGAAGGCAATGCCGTGGTTCGAGCAGGACATTTACGCGGCCATCTCCACCTGGATTGAGGCGATCGACTGCGGCCGCCGGGCGGCCGGGCGGCTGCCTGCCGGTACGTACTTCGAGCTGCGGTACGAGCGGCTGGCCGCGAACCCGGCGGAACACCTCGCCGCGCTGTGCGAATTCCTCGGCGAGGAATACGACCCGGCCATGACCGAGCCATACAAGATCGCCGACAGTGTCATCCCGAAGCGGAAGACCTGGCATGCCGATGCCCGCAAGCAGGTCACGCCCGCGGTGTCCGGACCATGGCAGCAGCGGCTTGAGCCATGGGAGATCGCGCTCTGCGAGACCGTCATGGGCCGGCGGCTACGCGCCCTCGGGTACGAGCTGTCCGGAGCGCCGCGGTCGTCGGCCGTGCAGCTGACCCGATTTGCCCGCGTCGACGCCCTCCGCCGGGGCGCCGCGTACAAGCACAAGATCCAGGACCGGCTGCAACGGGTACGGGAACCCGGGCCGGTGGAATGCCGACTCTGAGCCGTGCCCGGCAGCCGCGGCGCGGGAAGAGCGACTACAGTGCCGGGCCGCGAAATGCCAAGCCCGCCGTCCCAGGGACGGACTGCAGCCGCTCTTCCCGCGCATGTGTCACGTCTTATGCCGCGTTATGGCCCGGACGGTCCGCCCGGCCGCAGCATGCGGACCGGGCTGGTCATGCCGCCCGGTGCCGTCCGCGGCTTCGCTGGCGTGATCGTCAGCCGGGCTTGCTGGAACGCTTTCCCCGGCGCCGCATACGCCCCGCGGACATGGCAAGCGCGGCCATGGCCGCGGCGATCACCAGGATGCCGCCCCATCGAGCCGGCTTGGAGCCTTTGCTCTTCACTCTGAATCCCCCGATTCTTCTCGTGGCCTCCCGCGCGGGAGGCCGTGATCTCTCCGGGGGATGAGCTACCCCATTGCACGGGCCGTCACGCATGCCGGCCGGATCTCGTCCCGACCGGGGCCACCACGTTGAGCAGGCCAGCCGCAGCGGCTGGCCTGCCCTCGGCGCGTCAGGCGTCCGCTGGCTCGGACACCGGCTCGGCGGCCGTCGCCACCGCGGCGGGCGGCTCGGCCTCGCGGATTCCGTACTGCGCGTACAGCCGGCGCAGCGGCCGCGGCGCCCACCAGTTGGCCCGGCCGAGCAGCCGCATGGTGGCAGGCACGAGCAGGATCCGCACGATCGTCGCGTCCACGATCAAGGCGACGATCATGCCGACGCCCATCAGCTTGATGAACGAGATGCCAGAGGCGGAGAACGCGCCGATCACGATCACCAGCAGCAGCGCGGCACTGGTGATGATCCCGCCGGTCCGCTGCAGCCCGCCGGCCACCGCCCCGGCATTGTCACCGGTGACGTCGTACCGCTCCCGGATCCGGGACAGCAGGAACACCTCGTAGTCCATCGACAGCCCGAAGATGATCGCGAGCATCAGGATCGGGGTCGTCGGGTCGATGGTCCCGGTCGGCGCGAACTGCAGCAGCCCGGACAGGTGCCCGTCCTGGAAGATCCACACGACGACACCGAATGTGGCCGACAGGGAGAGCACGTTGGCCGCGATGGCCTTGACCGGCAGCACGACCGACCCGAAGGCGAGGAACAGCAGCACGAACGTGGCGAGCACGACCACCAGCGCCATCCACGGCAGCGTGGCGCCGAGGCTGGATAGCTCGTCGACGAGCTCAGCGGTAGTGCCGCCCACGTAGACCCGCGCGCCGGCCGGCGGCGGGACGGCCCGCACCTGCCCGACGATGGCCCGGGCCTGCGGCGACATTGAACCAGGGGAGTAACGCAGGTCCACCCGGGCAGTCCCGCCCTTGACCCCGGTCAGCTGCCCGCCCGTCACGCCGGAAACGTGGTCCAGGCGGCTGACATAGGCAGCGAGCTCAGCGCCGCGGTCGGCCGCGGAGACCGGGCCAGGGAACTGCACGACCGCCTCGATCGGGCTGGTCACGTTGCCGGGGAAGTCCTTGGCCAGCGCCTCGGTGACCACCCGCGGAGCAGCCGCGGCCGGCAGCACGCGAGCGTCGGTGCCGCCCCAGCTGATGTGCAGGAACGGCGAGCCGATCGCGGCCAGCGCGGCCACGATCACGACGACGTAGACGACCGGGCGGCGCATCACGCTGTGCGCCAGCCGGTACCACCCGCCGCTGGTCTCGTCGGCCAGCGCCGGCCTGTCCGGCGGGCTGCCGCCGCGCTGCACGCCGCCGCCTGGCCGGAACGCGCCGGCCGGCCGCAGGGTGACACCAGGCCGCACGGCGGCGCCGCCGGGCTGCACGGCGAGGCCGGGCTGCCGGGCGAAGCCCGGCCCGGCGACGGCTGGCCTGGCGGCCCGCGCGCGGCGGCGCGGCCGCACCCGCAGCGCGTTCACCCTCGGGCCGAGCACCGCGAGCAGCGCCGGCATCACGGTCAGCGCGGCCAGCATGTCCACGATGACGGTGGCGACCCCGCCGTAGCCCATCGAGCGCAGGAACGTCATCGGGAAGAGCATCAGGCTGGCGAGTGCCACCGCGACCGTGACGCCGGATACCGCGACGGTCCGGCCGGCCGTGGCCACCGTCCGCGCGACGGCGTCCTCGACGCTGTCCGTCCGGCCGAGTTCCTCACGGAAGCGGCTGACCATGAACAATCCGTAATCAATCGCAAGGCCGAGGCCGAGGATGGTGGTGATGTTCACCGAGTAGATCGAGACCGCGGTGAAGAGCGTGAGCAGCCGCAGGGCGGTGAACGAGCCGAGAATCGCGAGGCCGCCGATGGCCAGCGGCAGGCTTGCCGCGGCGAGGCCGCCGAAGATCACCAGCAGCAGGATGAGGAGCACCGGCATCGAGAAGGCCTCGGCCCGGCCGATATCGGAGGTGACCTCCTTGTTGATGGCTCCCTCGGACGGGATCTGGCCGCCGGCCTGCTCGGTCAGCCCCGGCGCGGCGAGCCTGGCCCGGATCGCGTCGAAGCTCTTGATCCTGGCGGCGTCACTGCCGCCAGTCAGCTCGAGCACGGCATAGGTCTCCCGTCTTGTACAGCACGACGACGTCCCCCGTGTCGCGGCCGAACGCCGCGGCGGCCAGGTCGCTGGCGCGCTGGCTCTGGCTGTGCGGGGCATTGAAGCCGCCGGCCGACTGCAGCGATCCGAAGACGCCGGTTCCCCAGACCCCGGCGAAGACCACCATGAACAGGGTGAGGACAAGGACGAGCCGCCTGCGGCGGTAGATCATTCGTCCCCAGGTCTCGAACATCTGGATGCCTCCGGCGCACTAGGGTGTTACTGAACTTCACGACAGTGAACGCCGTAAACTCCGGCTAGCAATAATCTCGCATACGCTGTTTACTGGTGTCAACCCCGTTTACTCGAAGCGGTGCCGCCAGGCGGGCGGCCCGGCGGGCCAAGCCCCCGGTGGGCGGCATGCCTGGCGGATCGTGCCCGCCAGCGGGTAGAAACGTTATGGACTGGCACGCCCGAGGATGGAGGCCGACGTGGTGCAGGCGCTGAGCCACCGTGACCGCGTCCGGGCCGCCACGTCGCAGGAGATCAGGCAGACCGCGCGCCGGCTGCTGGTGGAGCATGGCACCGAGGCGGTGTCGCTGCGGGCCATCGCCAGGGAAATGGGCCTGACGGCGCCCGCGCTCTACCGCTACTTCAACAGTCGCGAGGAACTGATCAGGTACGTCGTCGCCGACATCTTCACCGAGCTCACCGATGACCTGCGCGCCGCGATCACGGCGGCGGGCGCCGCCAGCGGCGGCGATCTTACCGCGCAGGTCATCGCGGCATGCTGGGAGTTCCGGCGCTGGTCGCTGAACCATAAGCGGGAGTTCGGCCTGCTCTTCGGTACCCCGCTGCCGGGGGTGAACGTCGAGAAGGACGAGATCACCACCGAATGCGGCGCCCAGTTCGGGAACACCTTCTTCGCGCTGATCCTCGAGCTATGGCACAAGCAACCGTTCCCGGTGCCGCCGGAGGACGCCATCGACCCCGGCCTGCGCCAGCAGCTGGAGCGCTACCGGGACGGGCTCGGCGCGCTCGGGACCGGCCTGCCGCTCGGCCTGCTGCTCATCTTCCTGCGCTGCTGGACGCGCCTCTACGGGATCCTGAGCCTGGAGGTGTTCGGTCATCTCGGCTTCGCGCTCGATGACGCCGAGCCCATGTTCGAGCTCATGCTGATGGACACTGCGCCGCTGATCGGCATGCAGTACCCGCCCGGCGCGCTAACGTCATAGCTGCGGCAGCCGCCGCGGCATGGCTCGCGGCCCGGCGGCCATGACAACGAACGGAGGACGGCCCGATGCCGCTGGCAGGAACGGCTGACAAGGCCGCGGGTGATCTGGTCGCGGTCTTCATCGACCTGGAGAACCTGGCGCTCGGCGCCGGGGAGAACCTGCCCGGGCAGGCCGACCCGATCCCGTACAAGGCGCTTGAGCTGCTCTGCCGGGACTACGGGAACGCCTCGATCCGGCGGGCGTACGCGGACTGGTCCAGGCCCGAATTCGCCAAGCACCAGCACAACCTGGCGCAGAACGGGATCACCCTGATCCAGGTGACCAGGTTCGGCGCGCAGCAGAAGAACGCCGCGGACATCCTGATGGCGGTCGACGCCATGGAGGTGCTGATCACCCATCCTGACGTCGGCACGTTCATGCTGGTCGCCGGCGACGGCGACTACTCGCCGCTGGTGCAGCGGCTGCGCGAGTTCGGCAAGCGGGTAGTCGGCGTCGGCACCAAGGCGTCGGCCAGCGCCCGGCTCGTCGCGGTCTGCTCCGAGTACAAGTACTGGGGCACCATCGTCGCCGCCGTCAACCCGGCGGTCCGGGCCGAGGTCGGCGCCAAGTTCGACATCGCGGACGCGGAGCGGCTGGTGGTCGAGGCGATGGAGGAATCGCCCGACGCGTCCGCCTCCGGCTCCTGGCTGAAGAGCAAGATGCTGGCCCTGGACCCCGCCTTCGACGAGCGCAACTACGGTTCGAGCAGCTTCCGCGTGCTGCTCAGCCGCCTGCCGGACCTAGTCGAGGTCAAGAAGGACCGTTCGTCGTCCGACATGCTGGTCAGCCTGGTCACCGCCCGGTCGGCCAAGGCGCCCGCCGACGGCGGCAAGGCCGCCCCGGCGCGCCGGAAGAAGGCCGCGCCCAAGCAGGCCGCTGCACCCTGACCCATCCCGGTCTGGCCGTCCGGGCTGCGCATGAATCCCGGAACTGTCATCAAGGAGGTAACCCCGCCGCAGCGCCAGCGGCCGCACTGCTCAGACAGGACGCTGAGCCTGCCACTTCCACGCCACCCGCTCGTCGTAGGGCAAGACGACCCGGCGGCCCAGCCAGCTCACCAGCTCGGTACGGGCACGCGTGCCCCAGCGACGTTTCTCGGCCCACCGGGCCAGCTCCCCGACCGTCACGAAGGTCGGCGTGCCGGGCCGTCACCTAGAAATGGCCGGCCCGCGGCTTTTTCTTACCGGCCCTACGCCTAGTGTTACGGCTGCGCCGCCACGAGTCCCGGCCGCTCCTGCCGCCGTCCACGGGAATACCTAGCCTCCGAGAGAACGGTAGGTTGCCTGCATGCCAGACGAGCGGGCAGGCGACGTCGTGGACATCTACACCGATGGCGCGTGCAGCGGCAATCCGGGCCCAGGAGGGTGGGGCGCCGTGCTGCGCTATCGCGGCCGCGAGAAGGAGCTATCCGGAGGCGAGCCGGCCAGGACCACCAACAACCGCATGGAACTGATGGCCGCGATCCAGGCGCTGGAGAGCCTGACCCGGGCGGTACCTGTCCGCCTGCACACCGACAGCACTTACCTGCGGAACGGCATTACCAAGTGGCTGCCCAACTGGAAGCGCAATGGCTGGCAGACGGCCGGCAAGCGGCCGGTGAAGAACGCAGACCTCTGGCAGCGTCTTGAGGCCGCGGTGGAACGTCATGACGTGGACTGGCGCTGGGTCAAGGGTCACGCCGGGAATCCGGGAAACGAGCGCGCCGACGCGCTCGCGAACCGCGGCATGGCAGACGCCATGCGTGCCCCATCTCGCCGGTAGGACAAGCGGGGGGATGCCCGGCACCACGATGCCCTGCGCATGCTCGCTGCGCTCGGGCGATCAGAACAGGTGCTCACGAGCAACCTGGTGGTCGGGGAGACCTGGACGTTCCTGCGGCGCAAAGACAGCCATCGCACTGCGGTGGCCTTCCTCGATCGGGTCGACGCCCTCGTCAAGGCTGATCGGCTGGTCGTTAACAGGGTCACCGAAGATCAGGAGACGGCGGCCTGGGAGTGGCTTCGCAAGCACGACGAGCGGGTGTATTCCTACGTCGATGCGACGAGCTTTCGTGTCATGAGGGACCGTCGGTTGCGCGAGGCCCTCGCGTTCGACCAGGACTTCGCGGCAGCCGGTTTCGTGGAAGTGCAGGCTTGACGCAGATCACGCCACAGCCGTCAGATAGCAACGGGCCACGCCACGACTTACCGGCTCCCCGCGCCTAGGCGCAGAAGTCGTGCGGCGGCCCGGGGCGGCGGCTAGTCCGGGTTGACGACCGCGGGCGGGACGTATTCCCTGACCGGGACGTCGAAGTGCACGCGGCAGTCCTGCCGCCACAGCACGACGGGGATCGAGGTCCCGATCATGTCGCGGGTGAGCAGGTAGTAGAGATCCGCGCGGTCCCGCACCGGGCGGCCTGCCAGCGCCACGATGATGTCCCCCGGGCGCAGATCGCAGGTCAGGTCCGCTGACACCCGCGTGATCACGGGCGCGTGCCGTAGCTGGCCCTCGACATTCTCCACCCGGCTCGCGACGGCGACTCCCAGCGCGCCGCGGCGGACGTCGCCGAACTGCAGGATCTGCCGGATGACCCAGTCGACAATCTCGCCGGGAACGGCGAAGCCGATGCCCACCGCACGGGAGTCGATGCAGGTGTTGACGCCGAGCGCCAGGCCGGCCGCGTCGATCAGCGGCCCGCCGCTGTTCCCCGGGTTGATGGCGGCGTCGGTCTGGATGGCCCGCTCCAGCGGGCGGCCGCGCCTGGTGGGAATCGTGCGCGCCAGCCCGGAGACGATCCCGATGCTGACCGACTCCGTGTAGTCACCCAGCGGGCTGCCCATGGCCAGGCAGATCTCGCCGAGCACCGGCGGGCGAGTCCGCACCGGCAGCGGGGACGGCAGCGGGCCCTCCGCGCGGATGACGGCGAGGTCCGTCAGCGGGTCCGTGCCGACCAGGCTGGCCGGCCGCACGAGCCCGGTGGCGAACTGGATCTGCAGGTCGCAGTCGGTGTCGTCGACGACATGATGGTTGGTGACCACGTTGCCCGTGCCGTCGACCAGGAAGCCGGAACCGGTCGAGACGCTGCCGGATGTCTCGCTGCGGATCGTCGTCACCGCGGGGCGGCAGCGAGCCGTGATCTCGATGATGTCCAAGCTGAACTGCTCGAGCGCGGTCCGGCGCGGTCCGCTCACACCATCACCGAGTCATCGGTCACCTCGGCATACAGGGTCTTGCCGCCGAACCTGGACTGCAGCTGGTGATCGAAATGGTCAGCGATGGTCGTCGCCGCGTCCAGGCTGGCGCGGATGATCTCGACGGTCAGCTGCTCGCCGTAGAGCTCCAGCGAGTAGAGCACCTCGTTGGCTGGCGTGTGCGCGACCCGGCCCACGGTGATGTTCAGGTTGATGTCGTTGAGATCCTCCAGCAGCGCCGGCGACCGCGGCACGTCGATCACCATGGGGGCGAACAGCCGCACGGACGGCGGGTCCTCGATGCCCCGGACGAAGCACATCGTGCTGCCATAGCGGATCCGGATGTCACCGTCCGGATCCTGGTTGACCTGCTCGACCTCGAGGACCTGGGCCACCGCCCAGCAGAGCCATTCGGTCAGGCTCGTCGGCGGCTGGTCCGCCTCGTCGCCGGCATCCGATGCCAGCCGGTCCGGGGACACGATCGGGTTGTCTTCCGCTGTCGTCTCCGACGGCACCGGCGTGTCGAAGGCCTCCGACTCGCCGAATGCGGTGAAGATCGCCGCGACGGCCTCGCGTAATGGGCTGGAGTTGCGGCACGACCGCAGGTAGTACAGCTGGGCGGCGGTCGAGCGCGCGGGCGCTCTGGCCTTGCCGAGGCCGCGCGCGTGCAGCTCATCGACGACAAGCTCGCGCGATTCGTCGTCGGTTGCGAGCCACGCTTTGATCAGCGTCGGCCAGGCGTCGCGGACAAAGTCCGGCTCAGGCCGTGCGCCGTAGCGCTCCCGCAGGGCCTGATCGACCGGCGGCCGGAGCCGCAGGTCGCTGCCGAGCTGGTGCAGTAGCTCGGGCGGGAGGTTGTCCCAGGAGAAGCGATATCGCGGCATGTCTCGGTCCCCCATGCTCGTGCGGCTGTCCTGACTTTACGCGGCATTCCCCGCCCCGGCTGCCCCGCGCCGGGGGGTAAACGGCCGACTCCCCCGCGCCCGGCCGACCCCGGCACCCGGTCGCCTCCTCCCCCGGGAGGGCGCCGACCGCAGTGCGCCCACCGGGCGGCAGCAGCATCAGCAAGATTTCTTACGCAGTCCCCGGTGCCGACTCGCCGGCCCGCGGGCGGCAGCCGCGGCGTTCATGATCACGGAGGGTTTCAGGTGCTGCGACCCCCAAAACCCGCCGTGATCATGAAGTGCCGCAGCCTGATTCGCCCGTTTCGGCTTCGTCCTGGCCGGCCAGGCGCCGGTAGGCGGGAGTGAGCAGGGTCACCAGGTCCGTGCCGCGGACCAGGACGTCTGGCGGCTCGAAGGTGCGCAGCAGCAGGTCGGGGGCTGTGGCGGGGACAGCGGGCAGCGAGCGCAGCCTGACCTCGGGAAGCCCCGGCGACCAGAAATCCGCCAGCCGGTCGGCCAGCGGGCGGTCGGCGACGTCCAGCACCGGCCGCGGCGGGGCTGGCTCGGCCGCCCGCAGCCGCCGCAGCGCGGCGAGCAGGTCGTCCCGGCCCCGTCCGCGCCAGGCCAGCATGCCGAACGGGTCGGCATCGAAGGCCTCCGCCAGCACGTAGCAGACCGCGGCCAGGTGCTTGCACGGCACTTCCCAGTCCGGGCAGGAGCAAGACATTTCCATGTCGTGCTGGCTGCGCGGGAACAGCGGCGTCCCGCAGTCCGCGAACACCTCCTCGATCTCCGGCGGCATCTCGCCGGCCAGCAGCCTGGCGCGGAACAGCGCCTGGCCGGCCAGCGCCTCCTCGACCCGCCGCCACTGCGGGGTGGTCAGCGGCAGCACCTGGATCCGGACCTGGTACGGCTTCGGCCTGGATCCCTGCACCCGGGCGGTCACGTATCCGGGCGAGATGTCGAAGCCGAGCACCTGGCCGGCCCGGGCGTAGTTGCGGCCCCTGGCCAGCCTGCCCGTCAGGCCGAGCGACTCCAGCACGCTGATGAACCGCCGCGACCACCACTGCTCGCCGATCGCACCGCGCTTGCTGCGTGCCTTGATGCCGCCCTCGACGCGGCGCGGCCTGGACGGCTCCGGCCAGTCCCGCCAGTCGCTCATGCTGTCTCCCCGCCCGGGAAGGCCACCGCGGCGGACCGGATCCCCGCTGCCCGGTGGCTCATTCGGACACCGCCTCGGGAGCCAGCGAGATGACCTTGCGCAACTCGGCCACGGACAGTTCGGTCAACCAGCCCTCGCCGGTCCCGACAATCCGCTCGGCCAGCGCCTTTTTCTCCTCGATCATCGCGTCGATCCGCTCTTCCACCGTGCCGACGCAGACGAACTTGCGTACCTGGACGTCCTTGCGCTGCCCGATCCGGAAGGCCCGGTCGGTGGCCTGATCCTCCACCGCGGGATTCCACCAGCGGTCGATGTGGATGACGTGATTGGCGGCGGTCAGATTCAGCCCGGTGCCGCCGGCCTTGAGGGACAGGATGAACACCGAAGGATCCGTTATCTCCTGAAATCGAGCCACCATCGCATCGCGCTGCTTTTTCGGCGTGCCGCCATGCAGGTAAAGGACCGGGTAGCCGAGCCGGGCGGCCAGGTACGGCTGGAGCATCCGGCCGAACTCGGCGTACTGGGTGAAGCAGAGCGCCTTCTCGCCGCCGGCGATCACCTCGTCGCAGATTTCCTCCAGCCGGGCGAGCTTGCCGGAGCGGCCGTCCAGCCGGGAGCCGTCGCCGAGCAGGTGGGCCGGATGATTGCAGGCCTGCTTGAGCTTGGCCATCGTAGCCAGCACGAGGCCGCGCCGCTCGATGCCGTCGGGGGCCGCCTCGATCTTGGCGAGCATGTCCGTCACGGTCGCCTGGTAGAGCGACGCCTGCTCCGGGGTGAGGTTGCACCAGACCTTCATCTCCAGCTTGTCTGGCAGGTCGGAGATGATCGTCTTGTCAGTCTTCAGGCGGCGCAGGATGAACGGGCCGGTGATCCGCTTCAGCCGGGCGGTCGCCTCGGCGTCGCCGCTGCGCTCGATCGGGACCGCGTACCTGGTGCGGAACTGCTGCGCCGGGCCGAGCAGGCCGGGGCTGGTGAATTCCATGATCGACCACAGCTCGGCAAGGCGGTTCTCGACCGGGGTGCCGGTCAGCGCGATCCTCGATCCGGCGGGCAGGCTGCGCACCGCCTGAGCCTGCCGGGTGGCGGAGTTCTTGATGTTCTGCGCCTCGTCGCAGACCACCCGGCGCCACCCGATCTGGCTGAGTGCGTCCCGGTCCCTGGTGGCAACGCCGTAGGTGGTGATGACGAGGTCCGCGGTGCTCAGCGCGGCGGTAAGTTCCGGTCCGGTCAGCCGGTCCGCCCCATGGTGCACGTGCACCCGCAGGTCCGGGGTGAACCGGGCCGCCTCCCGCTCCCAGTTCCCCACCAGCGACATCGGGCAGATCAGCAAAGTGGGCGCTGCGGGCATAGACGGCTCGGCAGGCGTGGCGGACGATTCGCGCTCGTGGGCCATCAGCCCGAGCAACTGGATCGTGTTATGGCAGAGCATGCCGCCCGCCACGAAGTTGTGGTGCCCGGCAACCTCGAAGTCGTAGACCCAGCCTGTGTAGTCCATGTCCTCGACCGACACGATGCGCGGGTAGAACACCTCCCGGTTCAGCCGCTCCGCCAGGCTGTCTCGCACCGCCGCCAGATCGACTCGCTCAAGCCGCTTGTAGGAGGCCAGTGTGGCTGCCGTCCATCTGTTCGCTGGCCTGGTGGCATATCCGGCAGCGGCCGCGCCGGTGAGGATCCGGTCCATGGTCCCTATCGCCGTCGCCGCAGTGGCCCTCGATAGCTCCTGAGAACCGTTGAAGTAGACAGTGCTGGCCCCGAGGTGCTTCATCGGAAGCCGGGTCAGGCGGTATGCGAGTTTGAGCAGATCCGATCCAGGGATTCCCTCCACGTTGGTGTTGGAGTCGCTGGTGCACAGATCGGCCAGCTTGCCCTGTTTGAGGCTGATTCGCAGCCAGATCCCGAACCTGCGCAGCATGCAGGCAAGCTGCCGCATCAGCCACTCCGAGGCTGAGCTGATCTCAACGCTGCGCATCGACCTGACGACCGATCCCTCGGCGCTGAAGTACTCGCGTAGGAAGGTACGGGTCGTGTCATCATCAGCCGCCATGATGAAGTCCGGAATGCGCTTGCCTGCGGATCTCATTCCCCACAGGTAGCCGCAATTGGCGAGGAAACCTCGGTAGTCGGCGCTCGTGATCTGGAGGCTTGCGGCTCTGTTCGCTGGCGCCCTGATTCCAGGCCGGTTGATCTGGAGCTGGAACGTGTCGGCCAGCCGCTGAGCATGCAGGCGCAATGACTCCAGCACCGCGACGTTCTTCTGGGTGATGGCTACCGTGTATTTGCCCTCGTGGCCCTCGGCGATCTGCCAGGCAAGCAGGATTGTGAGGTCCGGATCGACCGGCTGGCCTGACCACTCCAGCCGGGCGGGCACGCAGATCCGGTCGTCAGGCGAGAACTCGTTGGTCCAGCCGTGCAGCCCGAGCAGCTTGTGCCGGCGGGTGAGGGCGATCTCGCTTCCGTCGTCCAGGCGGATGCGCCGTACTTTCTCGCTGATGTGCTGGCGGTACAGGCGCGTCACGCTGGCGGTCGCGATTACTTCGCCGTCATGTGACCTGGCCATGGAATTGGTCGTGAGCGGCATGGCCGGGGCCGCCCACTCCCCCTCGCCGTCACTCCAGGTTTCGCTGGCGAAGCGTGCCCAGACGTCCTCGGCGGCGATGAGCGTCCCGTTGAGAAAAACTGGCATATGGGGCAATATGCACTTCCCGAGGCCCATAGAATCGGCGAGGATTCCGCCGAGGCCGAGGTTGCCGAGGAAGGACATCCAGGCCAGGCCGCGTTCCTGGTAGGGGCGGAGCTCGCCGCGGAAGGACGCGGGCGTGCCGGCCGGGGCGAGCCGCTGGTCGGCATGGCCGGACAGCAGGTCGCCCAGCCAGCCGTCGGCAGCCACGCCGACGACGGGGAGGTCGTCGTCCGCCTCGCCCACGCCGCGCAGCCCGGCCAGCATCGCGTCCGCGGCGGTCATGGTTCCCGTCCGGTCGCCCTGCAGGAACTTCAGCGCCGCCTGCAGATGCCGGTCGTCGAGTTCCACCCACTGGCCGCGAAGCCGCACCAGCGGGACCTTGAGCCTGGCTAGCTCGGCCAGGTCGTCGGCGTCCAGTTCCTGGTCGCCCAGGGCCAGGTCATAGCGGAAGTCGACCAGGTCCGTCATGCTGAACTTCGGCTCCGCGGCGCCGCTGCCCGCCGCCTGCCGCGACCGGGTAGTGATCTTGAGGCCGAGGCGTGCCTTGCGGACCCAGTCTGGCAGCAGCACGCCGAAGCCGGCGCCGGACAGCAACGGGCCGGTGTGCTGGAGGAACCGGAACGCGCCCTCGGTATCCAGCGTGACGCTGGCCGGCGCCGCGCTGCGCAGCTCCTGGTCAAGCTCGGGGAACAGCCGGGAGGCGCGGCCGAGCCCGGCGAGCAGTTCTTCCTCCGGGTGCCGTATCCCGGCCGCTGCCCAGCCCTCCGCGCCGGCGCCGGACCAGACATCGGCCGCGGGCAGCAGCAGGCTCGGGTCGTCGGTCGACTGGAGCGCGAGTTCGACCAGCCAGGGCGATTCCGCGCCCGTGCCCGGTTCGCCCGTGCTCGGTTCGCCCGTGCCCGCTTCGCCCGTGCTCGGTTCGGCCGGCCGCGGCTCGACCAGCCGGAAGCACGTGCGGACCGGCCCGACCGGCACCTGCGCCGCAGCGCGCCAGGCCGCGAGACCGGCTTCGAGCGCTGCCGCCTCCGCCTCGTCTTCCGGCGTCACCACGGCAACTTGCGGGTTCATGCTGGTCAGGGCGGCGGCCCAGCGTTCGGCAACGGGGATGCGGGCGGGCCGCCTGCCGCGCCGCTGGGTCAGCAGGGCGAAGCCAGGCTGACCGCTCAGGTTCGCCCGCGCGGCGGCGTCGGTGAGCGCGTCGAGAGCGTCGGTCAGTATCAGCGCCGACGGCTCTCCCCCGGCCGTGGTGGCACGGCAGAGCGGCGGCATGGCGACCGCTAGCTCACGCGCCCGCTGCGCGTCGGTGCCGGACAGCACCGGCCGCCACCTGGCGGCATAGCTGCCGCCGCCAAACGGACCGGCGCTGCCCGCGCCATCACCCGGGCTGTCTCGGGCCTCGGCGCCGTGCGCGGCCTCGGCGCCGCCCGCGACCAGCGCAGGCAGGACGCGGCCGCGGACGGCGAGATCCCCGGCCAGCTGCGCGAGCGCGGCAAGGTAGCGGACCGAGCCGCCCTGCACAACCTGCGGGCCGAGCGGGCGGGTCTCGCCGAGCACGCTGAGCAGGTCAAGCGCTGCGGCTGGCTCGAAGGTCAGCGCAGGAACCCGCCAGACGGCGAGCGTGCCGCGGGCCGTGCCGGTCGCGGGCTGCTTCTCCGGCGTCCTGACCAGCTCGGGCGAGGCGAGCGGGCCGTCCGCCGTGCCGGGCAGCCACAGGGTCAGCTCGTCGTCGACGGCCTTGAGCACCAGGTCGGCGGCTGGCTCGGCCAGTTCCGCGGCGGCAGCGGCGATGACATCCGCGGCAGCGGCGAACGGATGCGGCCGCGGCGCCCGCGAGGGACGACCCGGCCGCCGCTGCGCCATGACCGGGCCATCGGCGTCCTCTGCCCACAGGAAGAGCGCGCCGTACGCCCAGATCCCGTGGATTGCCAGCATGCTCAACGCTCCAGGACCGGCCCCGACTGATCTGTGCACGCTAGCAACGCCTACCGACGGTCGCTGGGCAACAGGCCGGGAGGGCCGCGGCTAGCTCTGGCCGCAGTCGAGGTCGCCAGGCCACGAACGGGTCACGCCACCGTGGGCACGAACGCCCGCGGCCGGCCGTCAGGCCACGAACGGCTGCGCGCCCGAGTCGGTGGTCATCGGGCGGCCGGCGGCCGCCCAGCCGTGCATCCCGTCATCGACGTTGAGTGCCTGCCAGCCGGCGCCGGCCAGCGCCTGGGCCGCGCGCGCCGACCGCACGCCGGACCGGCAGATCACGTAGACCGCGGCGGTCCTGGGGATCTCGGCGCTGCGCGCGCCGAGCTGGCCGAGCGGTATGTGCTTGGCCGCGGGCGCGTGGCCCGCCTCCCATTCGTCGGGCTCGCGCACATCCAGCAGGAACGCGTCGTCCGGCACGCTAGCCGCGGGCACGCCGGGAACGGCATCCCCCATGCTCATGTGCTGCTCCCTTCGTCACCCCAGGTGGGTCCGGCCGCCCGCGTGGCTCAGGACCACTCTCGCAAATGGCGTCGCTGGGACTCCGCTGCTGCTGATACCGCAGTGCAGTCCACACTATTGCCACGTGCAGCGCTCATCAGGCAGGAATCTTCTCCCGGCACGGCCTGTTGGGCTTTGACGTGATCATTCGTGCGGCGCTGCCGGGCGAACTCGCCGAGATCGGCGATCTGCGGGTCGCCGCCTACCGGGCTGACGGATTCTTGTCGGCCAGCTCGGAGTACGAGTCGACCCTGCGCGACCTGGGATCCGCCCGGGATGACGAGATCCTTGTCGCGGTGCGGGACGGCCAGCTGCTCGGCACCATCATGCTGCAGCGCTGGCCAGCTGGCGGTGAGCTACTGCACGGTCCGGATGAGGCTGAGATCCGGGCGCTGGCGGTGGTCCCTGGCGCGCGGCGTAGTGGCACCGGCCGCGCGCTGCTGCATGCCGCCATCGACCGGGCCGTGGGCAGCGGAGTGCGGCAGCTGATTCTCTGCACCCGTACTGACATGCACGCGGCGCAGCAACTGTATACGCAAGCCGGCTTCAGCCGCCTTCCTGACCGGGACTGGCGGCCAGAGCCGGAACTGCCGCTGCTTGCCTACGGCCTGATCCTGCACCAGAGTAGGTAAACCAGCACGTCAGGAGGATCCCGGACGATTAGAGGTAGCCAGCGTCAGGAATCTGAGCCGGAGCCGCCGTTCGCCAGGCGGCCGCCGTTCGCCATGCCGCCGTCGTTCGCCATGCCGTCGCCGTTCACCAGGCGACCGTCGTTCGCCAGGCCGTCGCTGACGCTGCCGCCGGTCGTCACGCGGCCAGGCGCTGTGCCGTTGGCCGGTGTGCTGCTGGCCGCGACCGGATCCTGGCGCGGATCGACGGCGACCTTCCTGAGGTGCTTGGTCATCGAGCGGAAGAGAAAGAACAGCACAATGCCCATACCCGCGACGACGAGGAACCCGAGAACGCCAGGCCCGGCCTGGCTCGCCGCCGATGACCCCGCGAGATGCATCAGCGGCTCACCCTCTCCCTGACTCCGGCGAACAGGTCGTCTTCCGGCTTCTCAGTATCCACCAGCAACGTATCCACCAGCGACCTGGCCAGGTGGTAATCCTCGGTCGGCCATGCTGCCTGCTGCGCTTCGAGCGGGCAAGCGAACCAGGAACTCTCCGGGTCGATCTGGGTAGCGTGCGCAATCAGCGCCTGATCACGGATCTCGAAGTAGTCGCCGCAGGGCACCCTGGTGGTGATCTCCCACCGTGGTCTGCCCGGCTCGTCTTCCTCCTCCTCCAGCCAGTCGGCCAGCCGTTCAGCGAACGGCGATTCCATGCCTCGCCGCAGCATCTCCTCGTGCAGTGCCACGAACTTGGCCCGGTGGAAGCTGACGAAGTAGTAGAGCTTGAGCGGCTGCCAGGGCTCGTGCGGGCCGGCGTAGCGGTCCGGATCCGCGGCCGCCTCGAACGCCTCGACCGACACCTGGTGAGTCTTCACGTGATCGGGATGCGGGTACCCGCCGGACTCGTCGTAGGTGAGCATCACGTGCGGCCGGAACTCGCGCACGGCCTGCACCAGCGGCGCTGCCGCCACGTCCAGCGGCTGCAAGGCGAAGCAGCCATCCGGCAGCGGCGGCGGCGGGTCACCCTCCGGCAGACCGGAGTCGGTGAATCCGAGGAAGCGCTGCTGCACGCCGAGGATCTCCCTGGCCCGGTCCATCTCCGCACGCCGGACCCGGGCTAGGTCGGACCGGATCTCCGTGCAGACCAGCACGTCGACGTTCTCGCGCGCGTAGCGGGCCATCGTCGCCGCGCCCTTGCTCGACTCGTCGTCCGGATGAGCGTGCACCGCCATCAGCCGGAGCGGCTCGGTACACGGACACCCGGGCTGCTGGGCCATAGTCCTGTCCTGGCGAGCGGCGTTGCCAGCTGTATCGGTGGTCACGGCAGACAAGAACGGTCCTCTCGGTGCCTTGGTGATAAACACGACCGGGGCGCGGAATCCAGCACGATCTGCGCCTCCCCGGCGCCGTCACGGGATGGCGCCAGGAGGTCATTGTGCAGGATGGACATGGGGTCGGTAAGAGAGCGTAAGGGACGATTTACGGCGCTGTACAGGATAGTGGCCCTCCCGTCAGGCGCCTGGCTGACGCCCGCGGGTCCGGTTAGCTGGCCGAACACGCTGCGCCCGGCT
>WNGH01002445.1_pt1 | contig 20020 bp, 20 predicted proteins | sample 5400631 | NCBI WGS metagenome assembly WNGH01 (sample SAMN13153373, study PRJNA577476) | soil metagenome | isolation source: 115 cm soil or saprolite under Garry oak tree replicate 1 | place: USA:California | collected 2016-06-15
GCGTGTTCTACGACCCCAAATCGGGCGTCCACCGTGGCCGCGACGAGATCGATCGCGTCGCGGGTGCCATCAAGGCGACTCACCCTGACTTTCAGTATCAGCCGATTGCCGAACCCGAGGAGTTGGGCAATGGCGGTCGCGTCCAATGGGTATCGGGCCGCCCTGGCGAGCCGCCAGCGTACGCCGGGACTGATTTCATCATCATCCGGGACGGCCGGATTGCCGCCCTTTATCTCTTTTTCGACAAGCTACCCTGAGCTGCGGCCGGTGCCGAACTGCATGGCCCGGCGAGGCCAGGGCGCGGGAAACCGCCGCGGCCAAGGTGCCTTAATGGCGGTTCTGGTATCGAGGCACGCCGAACCATCCGCTGCAGCAGACCCGGCGGCCATGCTGGCTTCCCGCGACATCATGCCCAAACAGGCCGCCCGGCTGCTGAGCTTGGTCGTTAAACGGCCAACTAGAATGACCGCCCGGGGGGGATTCGTAGACAGAACGAGACGATGGCTTCTGATCGCGAGATTTGCAGAAGGGATCTTCGGATTGTGTTCATTGCCATTCGCATTCACGTATTGGGTAACATTTCCTCCGCCAGTAACGCACTGGGGAAGGACAGCCTTTAACGCGATTTACTTTCTCGGTGGGCCAATCGTCGCATTCGGTTTAGTATGGGGCTTACGGGGTAAAGTCAAATTGGCGTGGTATGTGGCAGCCGCACTCTCTGCTATAGTGCTTTTAAATTCATTCGCCTCGCTACCACGCTGGTGGGTTTTTCTATACGGCCAACTCAAGGAATATGTGGGCTCTTCGGTTTTGATTATGCCTGCTCTTTTAATGCTAACGCAGCTTGTAGTCGCGGTATGTCTATTTTTCACACGCTATATTCCATTTCCACACCAGCGCACACAGGAAACGGCCGTTTAACCCGCGGCTGGAGCCGATAGTGAGATCGCCAAGGAATGAGTCTATTTTCGATGACGGCTCAGCGGCATAGCGTTCGGTGGTTTACGTATGAGCATATGGCTATTTATCATCGGTCTTGCTGCTTACGGGGTGTGGTTCATCCTGAACGAGTGGCGGCGAGTTAGTCTATTCCGACGGCGCCATGACCATCGTGTTCTCTGGATGCGGGCTTTCCGAGCCGAAGATCGTAGCCGGATTGATGCTTTGCTTGCGACAATCTGTGGCGCTTTCTTAATTCCACGCCGATTCCGTTTTAGGCTTCGTCCGTCAGACGACATCCATGAGTTCTACCGTCGGAATATGCGAGGGCAGTTCGCTGATTCATTGGAGTATGAAGGTTTGGTGGTACGCCTTAAGAGAGATTTCGCTGTCTCGGCAGATCAGGTAATCAGGCAGCGACCTTGCAAGGTTCGTTCTTTGGTGAGGTTAGTTGCCAACCCGACGGCGTTGACCACCGAACAAGTCGCTTCACCGAGCCGCCGCTAACCACGTGGCTTACGGATGCAGTATCTCTAAGGTGAGCGGAGGCAGCCGGGTATCGTGGCACTTTTCAGCGGCGGTCGGTGAGCTTTGCGTTAGAAGGACACATGCCCCAAGCGAAAGTGACTGAGTCCGACGTTTTGCCTGCTTTACTCGCTGTGTGCCCAAGTTTCCGCCAATGCTGGGATGAATACGTGTCGGACGAAGCATATGTACCCAACCAAGTGTATGTTGACGCGGGCGAGTTCGCTCGTCACATGTGTGTGCTCCTGCAAGCGGGCACAGTCAACGAGCTCTCTGCGGTATTTGCTGCTGTAGAACATCTACTCGAAGAGGGTGACGAGGATGCCTGCAATGCCGTGACGACAGGTCTCCTTGAAGATGTTTACTTTGAAGCTGAGGACGCAGGTATCTCCCCAAGAGAGTGGAGAAAATATTTCGGGCCAAGAGCAACGCGTGCTTGGGAGGCTTATCTGGTGTGGGCTAAAAAGAGTGACTGATCGAGTCTGCCTTCTAACTCATCGCTTGAGCGCATCGGCGAGTAGCTTGTGATAATGGATGGACAGTGCCTTTTGAAACTGAAGTATTGAACCACCCGACTGCGCGTCCGGCTCGCCTCACGCTCAGCTAATGCGTTAGACTTACCTATGACTGATCAGAAAAAGACACGAGGTTTCCGAGTTATTCCTGGTGGCAGGAAGCCCTCCAAACTGGCAAAACCAGATCCGCGAATCCCCCATCTCTGGCCAGAATATCGAGCGCTTCGGGGACGCGGGCCCGGTGCTCGGGATAGGAGAGCAAAAAGGCAGGCTGACGCGCTGCTTCATATCGCTCTTGAGGAACGTTTGGGCGTACCCATCCGTTGCATAGCCGATGTTCTTGAAGGTGAGCCAAACAAGCCGTGGGGCTGCGCTTTCTGCAAGAAGAATATCGCGGAAGGAGTGTGCTTCGCGGGGCCCCGTGGCTACATCTGCTTTGGCTGTATGGAGAGCGGCTTGAATACCTTGCTTGACGGGAAGCCGTGGCCGAAGAAGAGTGAACATGAAAAAGTCTAACCCGCCGCCAGACTGTGTGAAAAGTAAGCGACGGATCAGAATGACGCTCATGTTGTCCCACTTTGAAGCATAAACAAAACGGATGTAGGGATGAGATCGCTAATTTTGTCATGAATATGGTATCTTTTTCCACCGTCTCAAAAGAGTAGCGGTTCAGCGGCATTTCGTTATGCCTGAATACCCGAATCTGCTAAAAGTCAGCAATGCCGATCATCTCGACGTTCTTCGGAATCATCATCCGAATGTATTTCGCAGATCACAATCCTCCGCACTTTCACGTCGAGTTTCAGGGCGAGAAGGCAACGTTCACTTTTGACGGTCGGCTTCGTTCTGGAAATATTTCCTCCGGGACCGCCCGGAAACTGGTGCACGACTGGGCTCGTCGTCATCGATTCGAACTCATGATAAATTGGAGGAACATTGAGAAAGGACGCCCACTCAATCGAATCGAACCGTTGGAGTAAATTTTATGAGTTATCTGCCACAAGTCGTTCGAGCACGTCATATAGGCGAATTTATCATTTCAACTCGGTTCGATGATGGAACCGAGAAGTACATTGATATTTCCCAGTGGTTTAAGGGCCCGGTCTTTGAACCACTGAAGGACCGAAAGTTTTTCAAAAAGTTCTTCATCGAAGCGGGAACGCTCGCTTGGCCGAACGGTGTGGATATCGCTCCTGAAGCTTTATACGCTGCCCGTGAGTCAACAAAGAAGAGGCATAACAAAAGGATGGAGCGAACGCGAAAAACACGTCGCTCATCCTAGGCGTTAGATCGCGGCGACAGCCACCATAGGGAGGCTTAAAACCATGGCGCAGTTTAGGAAAGCCTTACCTCAGCTTAGTGGCGAGTTCTTCCTGACCGATGGCGGCATCGAGACGACTCTTATCTTCCTCGAGAGACTAGAACTACCCGATTTCGCCGCCTTTGACCTGTTGAAGCGCAAGGAAGGCGAAGCCGTGTTGCGGAAGTATTTCCAGACCTATTCTGGACTGGCACAGCGCTTCGGTACCGGGCTCATTCTCGAAAGCGCAACGTGGCGCGCCAGCTCAGACTGGGGCGCAAAGCTGGGCTACAGCGCCAAAGAGATGGCCGAGGCAAATCGCCGTGCCATTGCGCTGCTTGAAGACATTCGAAACGAGTTCAAAGGAGCCAGGAAGGCCGTCATCAGCGGATGCGTAGGTCCGCGGGGAGACGGGTACGACCCGGGAAAGACGATGTCCGAGAAGGAGGCTGAGACCTATCACGTTAGGCAGGTCCGGGTTTTCGAAGACAGCGCCGCTGACATGGTGACGGGGATTACAATGAACTACGTCGAGGAAGCCGTTGGAATCGCGAGAGCGGCCGAGCGCGCCGGGATGCCTCTTGCGCTCTCATTCACTGTAGAAACGGATGGCCGGCTGCCAACAGGGCAAACGCTTCGGAGCGCAATCGAGCATGTGGACGCTGTGACCTCGGCCTATCCGTCCTACTACATGATTAATTGCGCTCATCCGACGCATTTCGAGCACGTCTTGATCGAAGGCGAATGTTGGACTCAAAGAATTCGTGGGCTGCGAGCCAATGCGTCACGAAAGAGCCACGCCGAATTGAACGAGTCGCCCGAGCTTGATATTGGTGACCCGGCTGAACTCGGCGCGCAGCATGCTCAGCTTAAGAAGCGTTTGGCGCAGCTCAATGTGATGGGTGGATGCTGCGGCACAGATCACCGCCACGTCGAGCAGATTGCTGCGGCATGCTCTCCTCTATTTGCAAAGTGACCTAACCCGTAGCTTGTGCGGACCGGCCGCCAGCGCGTCCCTTGCCTAAAGTCAATGCCGGCCGGCCGCACAGCACGACGTTAGAGAGGAGGAAAGGGGACATAGACCTAACCAGTCGCGTCAGATCGATCGCTCATAGCGACGGCTGAGCTGGGCACCCGCGACCGAAACTCGAAACGGCTTGGCTACGGAACCAAGACTTGCTTCATTTTCGCGATAAATGACGGCTCGATTTTGAACAGCCCCTGAACGACTCCTTCGGTCTCTTCTCCCGAGACGTAGTGGATGTCTAAACTGGCCTTCTTGGCTTCGGCGAGGAGACCCGGATCTTTGAGCGTATCCGCGAAGGCTCTGCGCAATAACTGAACGCGAGACTTCGGTGTGCCGGGGGAAAGAAAATAGGGTCGAGTAATGATTGCGGTATCGTAAATGCCGTACTTAATGAGCCGCCGTCCTTCTTCCGTCTTCACATAGTCGTTGGCCAGCGGCACATTGGGCAGCTCCGGGTGCTTCTTCGGCATGGCTTGCACGATGACACTGAAATCGCCTGACTCGAGCCCTTTTCGCCAGGTGGTTTTAAACGACTCCCAGGCAAAGCATGCGCCCGCAAGCTCGCCGCTTTCCGCGGCGAGGCGAATGTCCGCGGTGCCTTTGTAACCATCTATGACCTTGATCGGCAGACCGAGCGCGGCTTGCAGTACTCTCGCGTTATCGGAAGCACCTCCTCCGGGGCCAACCCCGCCGAACTTCACCGGCTCTTTTGACGCAAACCATTTCTCCATCGAAGTGATCCCGCTCGCTTTGCTGAGCGTGCAAACGTGGTGATCGGAACCGGGAGCCCCGAGAAACTCAAACTTTTTTCCATCGAACTCAATGCCTTTCGCGCCCATAATCTGTTGCAAGATCAGCCCGCCGGCATTATTGCCGATAATCAGCCCATCCGGTTTCGCCTGGTACATGAAATTCGCGTGGATGATGCCGCCGGCGCCGGTCATGTTTTCAACCACGCTGGTTGGATTGCCGGGAATGTGTTTGCCCAAATGGCGCCCGATCGTGCGTGAATAGGCATCGTAGCCCCCGCCCGGTGAAAAAGCGACGATCAACCGGATCGTCTTGCCCTTATAGAAATTGTCATCGGAAGCCGTATGACCGATTCGGGCGCCCCAAAGACACGCAATTGCCACAATGGCTGCCACGCATTGTTTGACCATCAGGATCTCCTGAGAATGGCTGCTGTCCAGGAAGCTTCGGAAATTATTTGCGTTTCGACACTACGGCGGCGGAAACTTCTTGTATATCGCGTCGGTTTTCGCCGCCATGATGAAGTCGTTCTTGTGCAGGTTACGAATCTTGTGCGTCCACCAGGTGACGGCGACTTTCCCCCACTCGGTGGTGATTCGAGGATGATGTCCCTCTTCTTCGGCGGCAGCGCCGACCGCATCAGTGAAGGCGATGGCGTCTTTGAAGTTTTTGAATTTAAACACGCGATCTAACTTCGAAATGCCATCCTCGGTAATGATCTGCCAATCCGGGATTTTAGGATGAAGTTGCGTGATCTCGTCCGGCGTGACAGATGGCGCGCCGACTCGACAAGCCACGCATTTTTGTTCAGTCAACTCTTCCATATGACCGATCCTCCATTACTTATCAGATAACCTGTTGGAGATGGCTAGTCCAGTTATATTGTACTCTTTATTCCCTCTCCCACTGGGAGAGGGCTAGAGTGAGGGAAATAAATGATCAAAAAGTGCGATTGTGACTCATGAACTTTTGTCAGAGATTCGGCATCACTTCCCGGGCAAACTGTTCCATCGATTCGACAACCAAACCGTGTGGAATGGCACCAATATTCATCCAAATAAGAAAATACGTTGCGCCGGTTTTTTGCCCGAGATCCCGAAGCGTTTCGATTGCGAATTGCGAATCGCCAACTATCGCATGCTGCAGGCAGACCGTTTCGTACGTTACCGGCTGGCCGGCACCGCTTCTGCCGAGGCGAACCGGCAATTCGACGCCGCGGAGAGTCAACCAATGGATGTAATCGGTACGCATATCGGCGATCGTCTTGAAGTAGCTCATGATGCCGGCTTCCGATCGCGCTTTGGCTTCGGCCGTGGTCTTCGCGAGATGCATCGGCACCAAGAGACCTAATTCCCGATCCTTCCGTTCGTGCCCATGCTTTTCCAAGCGTTCCCAGTACGCGCTGGCGTACTCGACCACCTGCTCGGGAGTGCGAGTGTGAATCGGCAGAAACATATTGATACCGAGGCGCGCGCCGATCTCCACACCCTCCAATGAGCTAGTTGCCATATAAAACGACGGGAGCGGTTTCTGCACCGGCTTCGGATTCACGACGACTTCCGGGATCTGATAATACTTTCCATCGTAGGTCAGCGTCTCCTCGCTCCACGCTTTGCGAATGATGTCCAAACCTTCGACCATGATATCGTGGGTCGACTTGTGATCGGCGCCGAAGCATTCGTACGCGCGGCTGTGCGGATGACCGCCGCCGGCGGCAAAATCCATCCGACCATGACTCAACACATCGAGCAAGGCAGCCTGTTCCGCTAATTGGACCGGATGGTGGACCGGCAGCGTGTTAACCGCGACGCCGAGCCGCAAGCGGCGGGTCCGTCGGGCGACGGCGCCAAGAACCACATAAGGCGCCGATAGCAGCGAAAAACGCGGCTGGCAATGAATCTCAGCGATCCAAAAACCACGAAACCCAAGCTGATCCGCCAGTTCGGCTTGATCCAAGAATTCATTCAATCGCATTTCCGGAGAGCTGCCCGCCGGACATTGGATTTCTGTAAAGAGACTGAATTTCATGTCGTCACACAGCGAGCTGAATTATCGCCGGCCTGGCAAAAAATAGCGTAATGTGAAATGGCGATCAGCGCGACTCGTTAGCCTTGACGATCCGCATTGCCGCTTTTCCGAGTTGTTCCGTAATCGGCAGATCCAAACCATAGAGCCGGGCGAGATCACAAGCCAGAGGAATGTCCTTGTTCATCACATTTCTGCCGCTTTTCGGCAGCGGGTCCTTCGCGGAAGGATTGAAGGCTTTTTGCCAACGATTCAATACACTGTCATGGCCGGTCTGGCGCATCATCTCCAACGCTTGCGGATATGGACTCTACCAACTGAGCGCATAGGCCTCCCGTCGCGGATCGGCGCCCGCCATCCACGTGCCGGTCTCGTGGTCTTTTACAATGACCTTCGCGCTGCCAAAAGACCGGCGATCGACGACGGAAACTTTGTGTCCTTTCCTGCGCAGGGCGTCGATGATATCCGCATCGAATCCCTCTTCCATCCGCAATTCTTCAGGCAACCTGTCGCGCGGCGGCGTGCCGGGTCGATGGCTCCAGCGGTGCGCCTCCACGGCGGATTGGGGATCCATTCCCAGATCCAGCAGACTATGCAGCACTTGCAGATTGGTCTGCGGCTGATCATCTGCGCCGGGGCTTCCGCCTGCGGCGAAAAATTCGCCGTCTTTGAATACCATGTACGTGTTTAAAGTATGGGCGGGGCGTTTGCCGGGCTTCAGGGAGTTGGCTTTGCTCGGATCGAGGCCAAAGCTGCACAGCCGGTTGTTCATGATCACGCCGGTGTCGCCCCCGATCACGCGCGAGCCGAATGGCGCAAAAATACTTTGGATGAGTGAGATCGCGTTTCCGTCCCGATCCGCAGCGCACAAAAAAGTGGTGTCGCTGCCCAGCGAAACATTCGGGGCCGGCTGCATCTGAGCTGCCTCACTGATGACGTTACGGCGTTTGGCGGCGTACTCTTTGGAGATCAGCATGGAGATTTTCAGATCTCCGAAGGCAGGATCTTCGAGGTGACGAATCCGATCTTCGAAGGCGAGCTTTTTTGCTCCCACCTGGCAATCAATGACATCAGCGCGATTCATCTTGCCATCATGCAGCGGCCAGGCTTCGACAATGTTGAGCATCTCGAGAACCATGAATCCCTGCGACACCGGCGGCTGCTCGTAAACCAGATAATCTCTGTAATCGGAGCTAAGCGGCTCCAACCATTGCGCGACGGGTTTGCTGAGGTCTTCTTCGGCAAGCAATCCCCCTTCGGCCTGGAGCGACTTGCATATTTTCTCCGCCACTTCGCCGGCGTAAAAACCATTCCGTCCCTTAGTTGCGATACGCTCCAATACTCCGCCGAGTCCTCTTTGATAGAGAAGCTTGCCGGGGCGCAATCCCTGCAGCGGTTGGCGATAGACGCGATCGATCCAGGGAAATTCCGGACTGAACTCTTCGATTCGTTCAGCCAATTCCTGATGGACGGGAAATCCTTCCCGCGCAAACCTAATCGCATCCGCCGTAATCGGACTCAACTCCTTGGTTCCATAGCGCTTGTGCAGTTCGAGCCAGCCGTCGACCGCCCCGGGCACCGCAATGCTTAGAGGCCCGGAAACCGGAACCGCATCCAATCGTTGCTCGCGAAAGTATTCGATGCTCGCCTTCGCCGGCGCCGGCCCGCCGGAGTTCAGGGCCGTAACTTTGCCGCTCTTCTTCATGCAAACCAGCGCAAAAACATCACCGCCCGGCCCACAGGTTTCGGGGCGCACGACGGTCATGACGAATGCGGCGGCGAGTGCCGCGTCCACCGCGTTGCCGCCTTCTTGCAAAACCTTCACCCCGGCGAGTGAAGCAAGATAGTGGCCCGAGGAAACCAATCCGTTCCGGCCCATCACCAAGGGTCTAGCTGCTTTCTCGAAGTTCATGCCGCTCCTATGCCGAGAATCCTCCCGGCGTTGCCGCCGAGGATTTTCTCTTTGTCTGCGCCACTCAGTTCCAGGCCATCGATGGCCTTGAGACTATTCTTCACCAACCAACATCCCTCTTCCGGACCGTAGGGATAATTGGTTCCCAAAACCAACCGGTCGACGCCGAAGAAATCCTTCACGCATCGCAGTGTGGACGCCGGATGATCCGCTGTGTCGACATAGAATCTTCTGAACGAATCCAACGGATTTTCTTTGAGTCCATACTTATGCCGAATCTCATCGGTGCGTCCCGCGTAGATATTGATGGCCCTTTGCGCGAAGAAGGCCAATACGCCGCCAACATCGGCAACCACAAAATTAATTTCGGGAAAGCGCTCCAACACCCTGCCGTACACCAGTCGAGTCATCGCCACCGTGCTGTCAAAGGCCCAGCCAAAGATCAGGGTCGGCATGATATCCATTCCCGTGGCTTCAGTGGATAAGGGCGCGGTCGGATGGATGTAGACCGGCAGCTTGTGCTTCGCGAGCCGTTCGTAGATCGGAAATAATTCCTCACGGTCAAGCGGTTGTCCGTTCAGGTTTGAAAAGCAGCCGAATCCTCGCAGGCCCAACTCGTTTACCGAACGCTCCAATTCGTCCAATGATTCTGGAATGGAGCTGCTCGGAAGCGTGAAAAGGCCGACGAATCGCTCTGGGTGCTCCCGGCAAAACGCAGCGATGGCGTCGTTGGCGATTCGAGCGACCCTTACGGCGCCTTCACCCTCGAACCGGTCGGCGCCAGGCGCGGGAATGCTGAGTACGTGAACGTCGATACGCAAACGATCCATATGCTCGATTCTGCGCTCGATGTCTCGTCCCTGAAAGGTCGCGGTATTGATCCGGCATTTAAGCTTCTTGTCATAGAAGTACATCATGCCGCTGTGCGGATCGGGCTCTTCCAGGACCACGGCCCCATCGAGCTGTTTCAGTTGCGCGATGTACGCTTCGGGAAAAATGTGCGCTTGAAAATCAATAACCATGATCAGCTCGAAAAAGGAGCTTAGACCGATCTAGAGACCGTAGAGCGCGCGGGCGTTGTCATCGAGAATTTTATTAACGATCTCAGGTGACACGGTTCCGTCTTCCCTGAGCTTACGCAGAGCCAAAATCTCAGACGCCGTATCGTTGTGTCCATAGTCGGTTCCGATGACCAGATGGTCCTCTCCGGCGTATTTAAGAACGTATGGGAGATCATCGTCCGTCTGACAGGCCACGTAAATTCTGTTCTTCCTTAGAACGTCCCCCTTGTCTACCTTTATCCCGCGCCGTTCGAACCGCCGGGCAAAATCGTGAACCGCATAGGGCACCCACTGCGAGCTCACCTCGATGAAAGCAAACTTGGTCTGGGGGAATTTCTCCGGAATCTCGTTGAAGATAAGGGAGTGAAACGAGCCGACGACCGCGAGTTTGAATTTTGAAAAGCCGCACTCGTCGAGAAAAAAATCGTGAACCGCAAAACTTCCGGTAGCCGAATGGACGCAAACCGGCATATCCAGCCGTCCCGCTTCCTCGTAAAGCGGGAAGAAATGAGCGTGGCTCAAGGTTTTGTCGCCTTCGAGACCGCGCATGAAAATGCCGCAGGCGCCGTTCTCTTTGGCGAAGCGCGCTTCCTCCAGGGCCTTGTCCATCGTGAGCAGCGGCAGCACCGCTACCCAACGCAACCGCTCCGGGGCGTACTTCCAAATGTCCACGAGCCAGCGATTATAGCTGCGAGTGACGGCCAGTTCCAGGTCCGGCCGCTTGGTATAGGGACGCAAAAAAATCGTCGGGTAGAGCACCTGGATATCCACGCCCAACTCGTCCATATGCTTGAGACGAGCCTCGAGATCTTCCATTTCGCGGGATTCTTTGGAGGTATCGTGGCCGACATTGCGCGCCTTTCCCACATAAACGCCGTCAACGAACCACGACTCGCCGCCGGAGCTTTCATCTTCGGGCGTTGCGACGATGCGCGGTCTGAGCGCGCATTCTGACTCAAGCATATAGGCCCAGGTTCGTTCGGTTTCCAAAACATGGGCATCTGAATCGATAACCGCCATCGCAATCACCCTCCGAGTCTGCTTTTGACCATGGTTTCCTTGAGGCCGGCTTTTTCTGTCTTTGAACCCACGGAGCTGTTACAGCCCTGGCAGATATAGTCGTATAATTCGCCGTCCGGAAGCACGAGAAGCAAACGCTCCCGGACGGGCATCGCCCTGCGGCACTTGTCGCAATACAGGAGCGCCGCCTTGAACTGATCAAATTGCTCCATAGACCCCTCTGCTACGATCAAGCTTTTTCGCCGTGATCAGCCGCCTGCCGGGCCTTGGCTTCTTTGATCACCTTCTCGGCCAGGTGAGGCGGGATCTCTTCATAATGAGAAAACCCCAGCTGAAACTCGCCACGTCCGCTGGTCAACGATCGAAGGTCCGGAGCATATTTCAAAACTTCAGACATGGGAACCCTGGCCTTGATCACTTGGTTGTGTCCTTTGGTCTCCATGCCCAGCACCTTTCCCCGGCGGCTGTTAAGATCGCCGATCACATCCCCCATGCATTCATCCGGGACCGTGACTTCCATCGTCATGATCGGTTCGAGAATCACCGGCTTTGCCTTCTCCACGGCGTTTTTGAATCCTAAGGAACCGGCGATCTTGAATGCCATGTCCGACGAGTCCACGTCATGATAGGAACCATCATAAAGCCTGACCCGGATATCGACCATCGGATAGCCGGCGAGGAATCCGCCGGCCATCGCTTCTCTCACCCCTTTTTCAACCGCCGGGATGTAGTTCCGCGGGATGGCCCCGCCGACAACCTCGTCGACGAATTCGAAACCCTTGCCGTGCGGGAGCGGCTCGATCTTGAGCCAGGTATCGCCGTACTGCCCTCTTCCACCTGATTGTTTTTTCAATTTTCCTTGGGCGCTGGCGCTAGCCCGGATGGTTTCTTTGTAAGGCACCTTGGGCACTTTGAGTACGACTTCCGCGCCGTATTTCCGCTTGAGCTTTTCCACTATAATTTCGACATGCTGCTGCCCCATGCCGGAAAGGATAAAATCCCTGGTTTCCTCATCGCGATGGACCTCGATCGTCGGATCTTCTTCCATCATCCGGTGGAGGCCCTGCGGAACCTTCTCTTCGTCGGCTTTCGTCCTGGGCTCCAACGCAAAAGAGATCAGCGGCGAAAAGTGCATCGGTCCGTCGTATTGAATCGGCGCCTTTTCAGCGCAAAGCGTATCCCCCGTGACGACATCTTTGAGTTTTGCCGCCGCCACAATCTCGCCGGCCGAGGCCTCCTTGACGATCTCCTGTTTTTTCCCTTCCAGTCGAAACATCTGCCCGAATTTTTCTTTGGCCTGTTTGTTGGCGTTCAAGAAGCTCATATCCTGCGCGACCTTTCCCGAGATCACGCGCATGACCGACAGTTTTCCGGCAAAGGGATCGATGATGGTTTTAAAAACGTAGGCAGAAAATGGCGCGCTCGGATCTTGTGCTCGCTTCTCAGTTTCACCGGGGGTCGGACTTTTGCCTTCCACCTCTCCTTCGTCCAGCGGCGATGGGAGATAGTCTATCACTGCTTCCAAGAGTTGCGGGATGCCGATTTGGCGTGTGGAAGATCCGTATAGGACCGGAAAGAACTTCCGCTCCCGAGTGCCTTCGCGAATCGCTTTCTTGAGCTCTTCTACTGATAGCTCCTTCCCATCCAAATACTTTTCCAGAAGCTCGTCGTCGGTCTCCGAGACGTTCTCGATCAATTTCTGCCTCGCCTCTTCGGCAGCGTTTTTCAACTCACCGGGGATTTCCGATTCAGAACACTTGCCGCTGTCCGCTTCATAGGCATAGGCTTTCATCGTCAACAGATCGACGACTCCTTTAAATTCGGCCTCGACTCCGATGGGCATTTGGAGATGAACGCCTTTGGCTTCTAGGGTCTCCATCATCGGTTGGAGGCGGCCATCCACCTCCGCCTGCTCATGGTCCATCTTGTTTACAAACAGCAGGCGCGCGATCTTGAGGTCGTTGGCCCGCGCCCATAATCGCTCCGACTCGACTCGAATTCCGACGGAAGGATTCACGACGAAGATGGCGCCGTCGAAGGCCCGCATGCAGTTGATCGAGTCCGCTAAAAAGGTCGCATAGCCGGGAGTATCGATCAGGTGAAGATTGAATTTCTTCCATGACAAGGAGTGAAATGCCGTCGAAATCGTGACCTGATGTTTGATTTCTTCCGGCTCGTAATCGAATACCGACGTGCCATCTTGAACCCGCCCCAGCCGCTGAGTCACTCCCGCCGCAAACAGCATCGCCTCTCCCAGGGAGGTTTTTCCAGAGCCCCCTTGACCTAGGATGCCGATGTTACGAAGTTTTTCTAGTTCCGCTGCCATAGCTGTGGGATCCCTCCTTTGGCTTATTTCTGCGCCCTTGCCTTGACCTCTTGCAAGGAATTTCTGTCATGAATGATGCGCAACCCCTCCAAAGTCAGAAACTCGTCAACTTCGTCAATGGTGGAACACTCTGAAGCCACCAGCGGCGCCAATCCCCCGGTGGCGATCACTTTCGATTGTCCGCCATTTTCTTTTTGAATGCGCTGGACGATGCCGTCGACGAGACCGACGTAGCCGTAAAAAATGCCGGCTTGAATCGACTGAATCGTGTTCCGGCCGATGACTTCTTTAGGTTTTACGATTTCAATTCGCGGCAACTTAGAGGCGCGCTGAAACAGAGCCTCCAAAGAGATCAGCAGCCCCGGCGCGATGGCGCCGCCGACGTACTCGCCTTTCGTGGAGATGAAGTCCACGGTCGTCGCGGTACCGAAATCCACCACGATGCACGCGCCGCGGTATTTTTCGTAGGCGGCGATGCCGTTAACGATGCGATCGGCGCCCACGTCCTTAGGGCTGTCGTAAAGAATGGGCATGCCGGTTTTAATACCCGGGCTGACCATGAGGGGCTCGAGTTTGAAGAATTTCAGCGCCAATTCCTGCGTGACGCTAACCATGGGGGGGACGACACAGGAGACGACGATGGCGCGAATTTGATCGCAACGGAACCCGGCGGCGGAAACCAAGTGAGCGACAATCACGCCGTACTCATCGGCGGTGCGCTCTGCCACGGTAAACAAGCGCCAATGGGTAATGAGCTTCTTGCCTTGATAAAGACCAAGAACGATGTTGGTGTTACCGATATCGATCGCCAAAAGCATATTCAATCTTCCAACGGAATGACGTCGCCCGCGATAATACGCTGAAGCTCTCCATCGTCCTTTTCGACGATCAAAGCCCCCTCTCGATCTATGCCCCTGGCCGCTCCAAAAATCACCTCATCCATGATCTCTACCCGGACTCGCCGATCCCTCAAAGCGAAGCGAGCTTCCCAGCGCGGCGCGAGAGCGTCAAAACCAGACTCTTCGAGAACTCCATAGCACCGGTCGAGGTCTTGAATCAATCGCCGCAAGAACGTCTCGCGTTGAACCGTCTGGCCTGTAGCGATAAGCAGCGAAGTAGCGCGCTGACGAATAGCCTCCGGCATCAGCGCTGCCGGGAAATTGAGATTGACGCCGATGCCAAGGACCACGAACTCGATGCGGTTTGAGTTCCATGAAGCTTCCGTCAAGATTCCGGCAATTTTCTTGCCGTTCACCAGGATATCGTTTGGCCACTTGATGGCAGCGCCGGACGGGACAAAGGACGCAACCGTTTCGGCCAAGGCCACTGCCGCCATCAGGGTAATCTGCGGGACGTATTTTGGAAACAGCCGCGGGCGAAGAACTACGGAACAATAGAGATTGACAAAAGGCGGGGAAACCCAGCTCCGCCCTAACCGGCCTCGACCTCGAGTCTGCCGCTCGGCGATAACTATCTCGCCGGCCGGAGCGCCCTGCTCCGCGAGACGGCGGGCAAAGATGTTGGTGGAGTCCAGTTCTGCAAAGTAGTGAAGTTTGGTGCCAATCCGTTGAGTGGCTAAACCGTCGAGTATTTCATTAAGCTTAAGCGGTGGAGTTTCTTGTTCCGCCGCCCGCTTTCTATCCGGCTCATGCGCGACCATTCATCGTGATTTTCATGTTGAAATCAACCACCGGAGCCGAATGGGTGAGGGCACCGGATGAGATGAAATCGACGCCGGTCTCGGCGACTTGCCGTATCGTATCCAGCGTGATTCCGCCGGACGCTTCGACCCACGCCCGCTTGTTGACCAAACGGACCGCCTCCGCCATCTGGGCAAGCGTCATGTTGTCGAGCATGATCACGTCCGCCCCTGTGTCGATGGCTTCTTGGACCTGTTTTAGATTTCCCGCCTCGACTTCCACTTTGGCCATGAATGGAGCATGACGTCTTACTGCTTTAACCGCTTCGGCAATGGAGCCGGTCGCCTCGATATGATTGTCTTTGACGAGAGCGGCGTCGTATAAGCCGATACGGTGATTCGTTCCACCCCCCATCCGAACCGCGTACTTCTCCAAAGTCCGAAGCCCGGGCGTCGTCTTTCTCGTATCGAGAACCTTGCACGAAAAACCTTTGACGGCATCAACATACTTGCAGGTCAACGTCGCCGTCCCCGACAGACGTTGGAGGAAGTTCAGAGCCGTCCGTTCGGCTAGCAGCAATGCGCGAACGGGCCCCTCGGCTTCCGCTACAACTGTGCCATCCTTCACTTGGCTCCCATCTTTCGTCATAAGACGCACCTTCACCTTCGGATCGATGAAATAAAAGATTCGGTCCAAGAGGACTAAGCCGGCCACGACGCCATCTTTTTTAGCTCGGAAACGCCCTTTGCCCTGAGCCTCGGCTCGAATGGTCGCCATTGTCGCTAAATCGCCCGCGCCGATATCTTCATCCAATGCATCGCGAATCAATCGCTCGATCTGGGGACTCACGAGGATATCCATGACTGTTAGCTCCTCCCTGCCTGGAATTCCTGGATTCGCTCCAGGCTAAGGTTAAGGGTGCGAATTTTCTCTTCGTACTGGCCCGCCTTCTCCCGCTCCTTCTGAACGACCTCTTCCTTGGCCCTATTAAGGAAGTCACTATTAGAAAGTTTTTTCTGAATACGGGAAAGCTCGTCTTTCGTTTTATGGACTTCCTTGGTCAACCTAGCCCACTCTTCATCGATGTTGATCATCTCTCCCAGCGGCAGATAAACCTCCGTGGAGCCGACGACCGCTGTCGCAGCGCCCTTGGGCCTGTCGCCGGAAGTCAAGTATTCGGCCGTACCTACCCGTGCCAACGACCGGAGATACGGTTCCTGTGAACGGAGCAGCGCTAGATTCTCTTCCGGTCCGTGAAATATCACCTTCACTTCTTTGCCCGGTGGACAATTCATTTCGGTACGGAGATTTCTGATGGCTCGAATCACCTCCATGAGAAATTCTATCCGCCTCTCGGCCTGGGGATCGAGCCAGGCCGCCTCCGACGCAGGATAAGCTTGCAACATGATACTCTTTCGACCCTTTCCGATCACCTGCCAAATCTCTTCGGTGACGAAAGGGATGATCGGGTGAAGCAAGAGAAGAATTTGTTCCAAAAGCTCAACGAGGAGACGCTGACTTCTCCGGCTATCGCCGGGAATCGTTTCATTCAATTGCAACTTACTCATTTCGATGTACCAGTCACAGAACTCGTGCCAGGTGAACTGATACAAAACATTGGCGAAGTCATTGAATCGATAATTCTCGACGGCCTTTCTGGCTTCGGCAATGGTCGAAGCAAGACGCGAGCGAATCCAGCGGTCGGCCAAACTAAGATCGCCATCCGCCAGGGCCGCTTTCCCGCTTGGTTGGCTATTGAAGTCCTCGCTCAAATTCATCATGACAAACCGTGAGGCGTTCCACAGCTTGTTGACAAAGGCCTGATATCCGGCGATGCGGTCCTCGGCCAATTTGATATCGCGCCCCATCGCGGCCAAAGCCGCCAAGGTAAAACGAAATGCGTCCGTTCCGTATTTTTCCATGACGTCCAGGGGATCGATGACATTGCGCTTGGACTTCGACATCTTTTGCCCCTGCTCGTCGCGCACCAAGGCGTGGATGTAAACGTCGCGAAACGGGACGTCGTCCATGAACTTGAGTCCCATCATGATCATCCGCGCCACCCAGAAAAAGAGGATGTCGAAACCCGTGACGAGTGTGGAAGTGGGATAGAAGCTTTTGAGGTCGTCGGTCTTCTCCGGCCAGCCCAAGGTCGAAAACGGCCAAAGCCCGGATGAGAACCAGGTGTCGAGAACGTCCGGATCTTGGAGCCATTCTTTGCCGCCGCATCTCGGACACTCCGTCGGAGCCCGGCGGGCGACGATGGGTTTGGCATCTTTGGTCAGGCGGTAATCTCCCGCGCCTGTTTCAATGATATTTGCGGCCTCACACTTTTTACAGTACCAGGCCGGAATCTGATGCCCCCACCAGATTTGCCGAGAGATGCACCAGTCTTTGATATTTTCCATCCAAGCGAAGTAGGAATTGCTCCATCCTTCGGGAATGATTCGAATCCTCCCCTCTCTCACGGCCCGCATCGCCGGCTCCGCCAGCGGTTTGATATCGACAAACCATTGCGGGGTCAGGTACGGCTCGATCACCGTCTGGCAGCGATAGCAATGCCCGATCGCATGCCGATGCGCCTCGACTTTTTCCAAATAGCCCTTCTCTTTCAGCTCAGCGACGATAAGCTTTCTGGCCTCGAATCGGTCCTTCGAATTGTAGCGTTGAATCCACTCGCCCTTTTCGCCGCGAGCCGCAAAAGAAGAACCATCGATCCTCGCATCGGCGTCAAAGATGCTGATCTTGTCCAGCCCGTAACGTTCGCCGATTTCGAAGTCGTTGAAGTCATGGCCTGGAGTAATCTTCAAGGCGCCGGTGCCAAACTCCCGGTCGACATAGGAATCGGCGAGGAGCGGCACGACGCGATCCGTTATCGGCAAACGAATTTTCTTGCCGATAAAACCCTGGTAGCGTTCGTCTTCTGGATGCACCGCAACCGCGGTGTCTCCAAGCATCGTTTCGGGACGCGTCGTGGCGACGATCAACGCTTGCGATGGATCATCCGCTAAAGGATAGCGAATATACCACAGATTGCCGTCGGACTCTTCGTGCACCACTTCGATGTCGGCGAGAGCGGTTTTGCAACGCGGACACCAGTTAATCAGCCGCTCCGCCCGATAGAGGAGCCCATCTTCCCAGAGCCGCACGAAAGCTTCCCGCACCGCCAGGGAAAGCCCTTCGTCCATCGTAAAGCGCTCGTGTTTCCAATCGCACGACACGCCGAGTGCTTTCAATTGGTGCAAAATAGTGCTGCCGGCTTCCTTCTTCCATTCCCAGACGCGCTCGATGAACTTTTTTCGTCCCAGTTGGGCGCGGGTCAGACCCTGCTCAGCGAGACGGCGTTCAACCACGTTTTGCGTGGCGATGCCCGCATGATCCGTCCCCGGAATCCACAGGACTCGGTATCCATCCATCCTTTTGTAACGGCAGAGGATGTCTTGAAGCGTGTTGTTGAGCGCATGGCCCATATGCAGAGAGCCCGTCACATTCGGCGGAGGAATCACCATGGAAAAATAGGGCCCGGCGTTTTTCGCCGGTTGGAACGCTCCCGACTCCATCCACTTGGAATACCACTTAGACTCAACTTCGGCGTGACTATAGGCCTTGGCCAGTTGCATACGATTAGTTTTTCTTTTTCTTCTGCGTCTTGTTCTTCTTGTCCCCGGGGCCCTCTTCAACCACATCCACAAGCTCGATGAATTTCGCTGACTCCGTCGTGGCGCTCGCAGGTTTCTTCGCCGCTTCTTTGGATGGCCTTGGGCCGTCCTCTCGTTCCGCCACTGCGCCATTGCGCTTAGATCCGGGCGCTCTTAAACACTTTCCCAAAGCCGTTAGTAGTGCCTCGCGTGAAATGGGCTGCTTGAGAATCACAACGTCATCTCGGCTCGGAGCCTGCCCCGAGCTTTCGTCTTCTATCCAGATCGTGGGCAGTTTCCACACTCGAATCGTGTGAATTCCCTGGCCGCCTAATCCGCTTTTTTCCTCTAGTGAAGCGGCGCCCACAATCACGGCATCAAAATCCTTGACGTTCAAAGACTCGGGAATGGCATCCCTCAGCTCAACATCATCCTCCGGATAGAGCGCAATCGCGATGGCCTGCTGCAGTATTCGGTGCGGTTCAATTACGAGAATCTTGCTCATGGTACTTGGTTGCTTCGCTCCTTATCTTGACATCCCTCGGACCCCACGTTAGATACACGGGAGAGAAGCTGGTTTAACTGCGGCGCGAAAGTGGCGGAATTGGTAGACGCGCAGGATTCAGGATCCTGTGGGGTAACACCCGTAGGGGTTCGACTCCCCTCTTTCGCACCAAATAATATTTATTTAACATACAACGCCGACTTTCTCTAACGACCACATCTTTTTTCTGCAAATCAAGCACCCAGTTGGATGAGTCGAACTCGCCGGTTTCATTCGTCGGTTCCGCGTCCGAAAAATTGCCGCTGGGGTGAAAAGGAAGGGTTCAGGGGAGAGGCTGTCTTACGCTTTGAAGGGACGTAGCCGGTCTCCACGCCGGTGCATGCGCGTCTAAAAAACTAGGAGATTTTGTACTGCCTTATGAACACGCTACGCTTAATGATCTTGTGCTGCATCATGTCCTTAAACGCCTGTTCAAAGGAATCCGATGACAAATCTCCGTCCGCCAAAAATCCTGATTGGGAAAGAGGCAGGGCCGTGTTTGTGGCGAACTGTGTTGCCTGTCACAATAGCGATCCATCCAAAGATGGACCTCTCGGCCCCGCCATCAAAGGTTCATCGAAAGAATTGATTGAAGCGAGAGTCGTCCGCGGCAGCTACCCGCCCAACTACAAACCCAAGCGCAACACGAAGGTGATGCCGACTTTCCCCTACTTGGCGCCGGAGATCCCCTCCCTGGTAGCTTATCTGCGCTAGCGACTGATTACAGCAGCGCGAGCGCCAAAAGATAGAACACCGCCGTCAAGATAAAGCCGAACCAAAGCGCTGCGGAGACAGAGT
>WNGH01005557.1_pt1 | contig 20019 bp, 18 predicted proteins | sample 5400631 | NCBI WGS metagenome assembly WNGH01 (sample SAMN13153373, study PRJNA577476) | soil metagenome | isolation source: 115 cm soil or saprolite under Garry oak tree replicate 1 | place: USA:California | collected 2016-06-15
CGCGAGCGCCTTGAGGTCCACGCCGGTCGAAAAGGCGCGCCCGGCGCCGGTGAGCACGACGACGCGGACCTCGTCGAGCGTCGTGAGCTCCCGCACCGCCGCGTTGAGGTCGGCGACCCACGCGCGGTCGCCGGCGTTGAGCACCTCCGGGCGCTCGAGCGTCAGGCGCGCGACCGGCCCCTTGGTCTCGAGCCGCATGGTGCTCACGGGCGCGCGGCGCGCTCCCGGCGGTCGCGGCTCAGGAGGCCGATGGCGGGGCGCCTTCCCCCGGACCGCCGCCGCGCCGGCGACGGCGGCGCCCGGCCCCGTCGGCCCGCGGCGCGCCGGGCGGAGGCGCCGACGGCGGCGGCGGCGCGGCGAGCGTGCCCCCGTGTCGGGGCCGCTCGTGCGGCCGGGGGCCGCCCCGGCGGCCGCGGTCGCCCATCCGATCACGCGCCTCGAAGCGCGCGCGGCGCTCCTCCGCGTAGCGGCGCCGCTCCTCGGCCGTCGGCTTGATCTCCGGCACGAAGAGATCGTCGTCCGCCCACTCGACCGGGATCTTCTGGCTGATGAACTTCTCGATCGCCTCGAGATTCAAGGCGCTCGCCTCGTCCACGAGGCCGACCGCGTGGCCGGCCGCGCCGGCGCGCGCCGTCCGCCCGATGCGGTGCACGTAGTCTTCGGCGTCCTGGGGAAGGTCCCAGTTGATGACGTGGCTCACGGCCTCGATGTGGAGTCCGCGCGACGCGACGTCGGTGGCCACGAGCACCGGCAGGACGCCCTCCTTGAAGTCATTGATGATCTTCAGCCGGCGCTTCTGGTCCACGTCGCCGGTGAGCGCGCGCGCGTCCCAGCCGTTGCGGATCAGCCGGTCCTCCAGCCGCCGCGCTTCTTCGCGCGTGTTCGAGAAGATGAGGAAGCGGTCGCCCTCCCGCCGCATCAGGCCCAGCAGCAGCGAGAACTTCTCCTCGCGCCCCACGTGGTAGAGCACCTGCTCCACCCGCTCCGCGGTCTTCTGCTGCGGCATGATCGTGATCTGCGCCGGGTTGTTCATGAACTCCCACGTGAGCTCGAGCACGCGGAAGGAGAGCGTCGCGGAGAACAGGAACGACTGCCGCCTCTCGGGCGGGGGCAGCCGGCGGAGGATGAACCGGAGGTCCGCGATGAACCCCATGTCGAACATCCGGTCCGCCTCGTCCACGACGAGCACCTCGACGCGCCGGGGCGACCACACGCGCTGCTTGAGGTAGTCGATGAGGCGGCCGGGAGTGCCGACGAGGATCTCGCAGCCCTGGCCCAGCGCGTCGCGCTGCTTGCCGTAGTCGATGCCGCCGTAGACGGCCAGCGTCCGGAGCCCCGTGTAGCGTCCCAGCAGCACCGCGTCGGACTCGATCTGCACGGTGAGCTCGCGCGTCGGCGCGATGATGAGCACGCGGGGCTCCGAGCCCTGGGCGGCGCGCGCCTCGGTCCGGAGCAGCCGCGTGAAAATCGTGATGAGAAACGCCGCGGTCTTGCCCGTGCCCGTCTGCGACTGGCCCGCGACGTCCTTGCCGCGCAGCGCGAGCGGCAGCGCCGCCTCCTGGATCGGCGTCGCGGTGACGAAACCCGCCTCGCGGATCCCCCGCATGACGGACTCGGGCAGGTCGAGGGTCGTGAAGTCGAGCGCCATCAGGCGGCCGGCGGTGATTCGACGGCCGGTGGTGATTCGGCGGCCGGCTCCGCCTTCTTGCGCGCGAAGATCCGCGCGCAGACGATCCCGACCTCGTAGAGCACGATCAGCGGCCCCGCCATGAGCGTCTGGTTGAAGGCGTCGGGCGTCGGGGTGAGCACCGCGCCCGCGATGAAGGCGCCGAGGATGGCGTACTTCCGGTTCTTCGCGAGCGTCCGCGCCGTGACGACGCCCATCCGCGCGAGCAGCGTGATCGCCAGTGGCAGCTCGAAGATGGCGCCGAAGGCGAGCGTGAACTTCAACAAGAAATCGATGTAGGTGCCGATCGAGATCATCGCCTGCAACCCGGGCCGCTCGAAGGAGAGCAGGTACTTGATGGCGAAGGGCGTGACCACGAAGAGCGAGAACGCGCCGCCGCCGATGAAGAGCAGCGAGCCGATGACCACGAAGGGCACCGCGTACCGCTTCTCGTGGCCGTGGAGCCCCGGCGCCACGAACTGCCACACCTGCCACAGGATCGCCGGCGCCGCGACGAACACACCGACGATCAACCCGACTTTCATCTGCACCCAGAAGGCCTCGGTCAGCGCGAGGAAGACGAGGTTGTGGCCGGTCTCGCGCGCGGGCTTGGCGAGCCAGTCCATGATCCGGTCGCTGAAGGGCAGCCCGATGCCCAGGCCGACGAACACCGCGATCAGGCTCCGCACGATGCGCGTGCGAAGCTCGCCGAGGTGCTCCATGAAGGACATCTTGTCGTCGATGAGGGCCATGCCTACCAGTCCACGAGGAAGTGCCGGAGCGCGCCGACGCCGTGGCCGGGACGGAAGCCCTCGCGGATCGCGGCGGTGACGTAGGCCTTGGCTCGCGCGACGGCGTCGGGCAGCGGGCACCCGAGCGCCAGTCCCGCGGCGATCGCCGATGAGTACGTGCAGCCGGTGCCGTGCGTGTTCGTCGAATCGAGCCGCGGCGCCGAGAAACGCGTGAACGCGCGCCCGTCCCACAGGATGTCGGTCGCCTCGTCTTTGAGGTGCCCGCCCTTGACGAGCACGTGACGCGGCCCGAGCGCCAGGATCCGTCGCGCCGCTTCCTCCATGTCCGCCGGCGTCTCGACGGGAATTCCGGCGAGCGCCTGGGCCTCGTGGAGGTTCGGCGTGACGACGAGCGCCCGCGGCAGCATCAGGGACACGAGCGCGTCGCGCGCGTCGGGCCGAAGCAGCGCGTCGCCCGACTTTGCGATCATGACCGGGTCGAGCACGATCTGCTCCTGGCCGTGGGCGCCGAGGCGGTCGGCGACGGCCCGAATGGTCGCCGCGGCCGAGAGCATGCCGACCTTGACGGCGTCGGCGCCGAAATCGCCCAGCACCGCATCGATCTGACGCGCGACGGTCTCCGGGGGCAGGTCGAACACGTCGGTCACGCCGAGCGAGTTCTGGGCCGTGACGGCGGTGATGGCCGACATCCCGAACACCCGGAAGGCCGAAAAGGTCTTCAGATCCGCTTGGATGCCCGCCCCGCCGCCGGAATCCGACCCGGCGATGGTCAGGACTTTCCGAACTGTCATAGACTCAGCGAGTATACCGTCGAATAGCCGCCGGACGGGGGCCGTCGAACCGGCATATTCGCGAAACACCACAGGGAGGTTGGGCCAATGAAGCGATACGCGACTCTCACCGTTCTCGGCTTGGCGCTCGGGCTGCTGGGCCCGGCGACCGTGCTCGCCGACCAAGCGAACCCGTCCACCGACGGCAAGCCCGGCTACCATCAGCGTTTCCAGGAGAAGCTCGGGCTCAGCGACGACCAGATGGCGAAGATCCGTGAAGTGTGGCAGCGCCAGCGCGATACTGCCCGCCCCGTGTACCAGGCGCTGCGCCTGGCTCACCAGCAGCTCCGGGGGCTCGCGCTCAACGGCGCCAACGACGACGCGATCCGGACGAAGCTCGCCGAGATCGAGGGACTCCAGGGCCAGGCGCTGCAGCTCCGGGTGAACGCGCTCCGCGAGATCTCGCCGATCCTCAACGACGAGCAGCGTCAGAAGCTCGCGCAGCTGCCGCCGATGGGCTGGCACCGGCACCACCGCCGTCCCGCGCCCGCACCGCAGGGCTGATCACGTCGCGGCCGGAAGCACCAGCGTGAACTCGCCGCGGACGCCCTCCGCGGCGAGGCGCGCGCGGTGCGCGGAGGGCGTCGCCGCGACGATCTCCTCGAACTGCTTGGTCACTTCGCGTCCGACGACGATCTCGACTTCGCCCCATACCTGCCCGATCGCCTCCAGCGTCGCGAGCACGCGATGCGGAGATTCGTAGAGCACGACGGTCGTTCCCAGCTCGTGCAGCGCCCGGAGCCGGTTCAGCCGCCGACCGGGCTTCACCGGCGGGAAGCCCTCGAAGACGAAGCGGTCGGCCGGAATTCCTGCCGCCGACAGCGTCGCGACGACCGCCGACGGGCCCGGCACGGGCACGATCGTGACGCCGGCCGCGCGCGCGTCCCGCACGAGGAGGAATCCGGGGTCGGAGATGGACGGCGTCCCCGCGTCGGTCACGAGCGCGACCGAGCGCCCCTCGGCGAGCTTCCGGAGGATCTCGGGACCCCGGCGCGCCTTGTTGCCCTCGAAGTAGGAGACGGTCGGCGTGTGGACGTCGAAATGGGTGAGCAACGCGCGCGTCCGGCGCGTGTCCTCGCAGGCGATCAGATCCACGTCGCGGAGCACGCGAAGCGCGCGCGCGGTCAGGTCCTCGAGGTTGCCGATCGGAGTCGCGACGACGTAGAGCGTGCCGCGGGTGCCCAGGCTAGGCCGACTGCTCCTTGGCCTCGGTGACGAGGACGGGCCGCTCGTGGCTGAGGATCACCTCGCGGGTGATCACGCACTCCTTGAGCCCCTGGATCGAGGGCAGCTCGTACATGATCTCGAGCATGACCTCCTCCAGGATCGCCCGCAGCCCGCGCGCTCCGGTGCCGCGCTTCAGCGCTTCCTTGGCGACCGCGACGATCGCGTCGTCGGTGAAGCGCAGCCGGACCTTCTCGAGGTCGAAGTACTTCTGGTACTGCTTGACGATCGCGTTCTTCGGCTCGCGCAGGATGCGCACGAGCGCCCCCTCGTCCAGGTCGTGGAGCGTCGCGATCACCGGCAGCCGGCCGACGAACTCCGGGATGAGCCCGTACTTCAGAAGGTCTTCGGGCTGGATCATGGTCAGCAGATCGCCGATCCGTCGCTCGTCGCGGCTCTTGATGTCGGCGCCGAAGCCCATGCCCGACCGGCCCACGCGGCTCTCGATGATCTTGTCGAGCCCGACGAACGCGCCCCCGCAAAGGAAGAGCACGTTCGAGGTGTCGACCTGGATGAATTCCTGGTGCGGGTGCTTCCGGCCGCCTTGCGGCGGGACGTTCGCGACGGTGCCTTCCAGGATCTTCAGGAGCGCCTGCTGCACGCCCTCGCCGGACACGTCACGCGTGATCGACGGGTTCTCGGATTTCCGCGCTATTTTGTCGATCTCGTCGATGTAGACGATTCCGCGCTCGGCGCGTTCGACATCATAGTCGGCGGCTTGCAGCAGTCTCAGGATGATGTTTTCCACGTCCTCACCGACGTAGCCCGCCTCGGTGAGCGTCGTCGCGTCGGCGATCGTGAACGGCACGCGGAGCATCTTCGCGAGCGTCTGCGCGAGGAGGGTCTTGCCCGAGCCGGTCGGCCCGATGAGGAGGATGTTCGACTTCTGCAGCTCGACCTCTCCGGCCTCGTTCCCCGACTCGATCCGCTTGTAGTGGTTGTGCACGGCCACGGCGAGGACCTTCTTGGCTCGCTCCTGGCCGACGACGTACTGGTCGAGGACGTTCTTGATCTCGGAGGGCTTCGGGAGGGCGCGGATCTCCCGCGACTTCTCCTCTTCCCATTCCTCGGCGATGATGTCGTTGCAGAGCTCGATGCACTCGTCGCAGATGTACACGGTGGGGCCGGCGATGAGCTTGCGCACGTCGTTCTGGCTCTTGCCGCAGAACGAGCACTTCAGCGTCCCGTTGCCCTCGCGCGTCCGCGCCATCCGGTCGTCGCTCCCTGCTATCCGCTCGACCCGACCAGCGCCGGGGCTTCGCTCACCGCGCGCGGCGTCGGCTTCGAGGAGATCACTTCGTCGACGATTCTATATTCCTTGGCCTGCTCGGCGGTCATGAAAAAGTCCCGGTCGGTGTCCTTCTGGATCTTGTCCATGGACTGGCCGGTGTGGTGAATCAGGATGCGGTTCAGCTCCTCGCGCATCCGGAGGATCTCCCTGGCCTGGATGTCGATGTCGGTCGCCTGGCCCTGGACGCCGCCGAGCGGCTGGTGGATCATGATCCGCGCGTGCGGGAGCGCGAAGCGCTTGCCCTTGGCGCCGGCCGCGAGCAGGAGCGCGCCCATCGACGCGGCCTGCCCCATGCAGATCGTCGAGATGGACGGCTTCACGTACTGCATCGTGTCGTAGATGGCCATGCCCGCGGTGACGGAGCCGCCCGGCGAGTTGATGTACAGGTTGATGTCCTTGTCGGGGTCGTCCGCCTCGAGGTAGAGCATCTGCGCGATCACGAGGTTCGCCAGGTCGTCCTCGATGAACGTCGGCAGGAAGATGATCCGCTCCTTCAGCAGGCGCGAAAAGATGTCGAACGCCCGCTCGCCGCGCGGCGTCTGTTCCACGACCATCGGCACCAGCGCCATTCCGCTCTCCTTCTCGCGCCGGCGCCCCCTCAGGCGCGCACCGTCGCGTGCTTGGTCAGAAAGTCCAGCGTCAGCCGCTCGCGGAGCCCGTGCCGGAGCCCCTCGAGGTCGCCGCTCTGCTCCATCATACGACGGACTTGGTCGACGGGCCGCTGCGCCGCCTGGGCGATCTTCTCGACCTCGGCGTCCACGTCCTCGTCCGGTGGCTGGATCGACTCCCGGTCCGCGATCGCCTCCAGGAGGAGCGCCCGTCGCACCGCCCGCTCCGCGGCGGGCTTGAGCTCCGCGAGGATCTTGCCGTAGTCCCACGGCACGCGGTCGGGGTCGACGCCCTGCCGGCGGAGACGCTCCCGCGCGTGCTCGACCTGGTGGCCGACCTGCCGGACCACCAGCGCGTCCGGCACGCCGAACTCGTGTCTCGCCAGGAGCGCGTCCAGGATCTTGTCCTCGAGCCCCCGGGCTTCCTCGGCCGCCCGCCGCGCCTCGAGCCGTGTGCGGACCACCGCGCGGAGCGCGTCGAGCGTGTCGTACTCGCCCGTGGACTTGGCGAAGTCGTCGTCGAGGGCGGGCAGGATCTTCTCCTTCACCTCGGAGACTTTGAGGCTCGCCGTCCCTGGCTTGCCGCGCAGCGCCTCCATCCGGTGATCGTCGGCGAAGCGGATCGCGACCTCACGCTCCTCGCCGGCGCGCATCCCGGCCGCGGCCTGGTCGATCTCGGGGATCACGGTGCCCGCGCCGATGATGAAATGGTAGCCGGTCGCCGTCGTGGGCTCGTGCGCCTCGGGCCGGAGCGTGTAGTCCACGACGACGAGGTCGCCCTCCTTCGCCGCCCGGTCCACGCTCCGGAACTCGGCGTACTGCTCCCGGAGCTCGCCGAGCGCCGTCTCCACCTCGGCCTCGGTCACCGGCGCCGGCGCGTGCCGCACCTCGACGCCCTTCACCTCGCCGACCTCGATCGTGGGCTTGACCTCGACGACGGCGACGAACGACAGCGGCGCGCCCTCCTCGAGCCGCAGATTTTCAATATCCGGCTCGTTGACGGGGTCGAGACGCGCCTCGGAGACCGCCTGGCGGTAGACGTCGGGGATCAGGTGATTCACGACCTCCCGTCGCACGTCGTCGGCGAAGTGGATCTTGACGAGCGAGCGAGGCACGTGGCCTTTTCGGAAGCCCGGGAGGCGCGCGGCCTTCTGGACCCGACCGTACGCGCGCTCCCACTCCTGCTGCACGACGTCCGCCGGCGCCTCGACGGCGAGGCGCCGCTTGCAGCCTTCGATCTGCTCAACGGCGACTTTCATGATCGATGCGACTCCGGTTGGTGCGAGAGGGGGGAGTTGAACCCCCACGGGTTGCCCCACTGGATCCTAAATCCAGCGCGTCTGCCAATTCCGCCACTCTCGCGCGAAGTGTGCGCGATTCAGCGCCCACCGAGCATACCTAGGACGCCGGGAGGCTGCAAGGCGCGCCCGGGTCAGGCGCGCGATTCGCTCCAGCCGCAGACCTTGCAGTACCAGCCGAGGACGGTTCCCTTCTCGGTCTCGTAGAGACTGCACTTGGGGCACTGGCGGCGGCCCGCCGGGGCGGACCCCGACGCAGGAGGCGGCGGGGGTGGCGTCGGCGCGCGGGGAGCCATGACGGGCGCGGGGCGCGGCGGCGTGTACTGCGGACCCATGGTCGGCACGTAGCCGAGCGGGTTGAGTCCGGCGACCACGCTCGTCGCGACGCCGAGACCACCGATCCGGCTCGCCGCCACCCGTGACATCGCCCAGCCGTAGGACAGGAGCGTGACGACGATGTTCAGCATGGCGACGACGAGTGACAGGAACCCGCCCACGAGGGTCGACCCCGCGGACGCGGTGGGCGCCGTCATAGCCTTGATCACGACGTTCACGCCCTGGCCGATGACTCCGACCAGCAGGGATACGAGGAACACGCGCCACGTGATCGACCACCAGACGGGGCTCTCGAACGTCCGATTCCATGTTCGGAGCGCCCAGGTCCGCGCGATACTGGTCGTCAGCGGGATCGACGCGATGAAGCCGCCGAGGCCGCCGAGGAAGATCAGGACGATCCCGATCCAGAACTGGGTGCCGGTCACCGCCTCCATCAGCGCCGCCTGGTCCTTCGTGTCCTGCCCGTAGATTCCCGCGGAGAAGAAGGCCATGACCATCATCACCACGCCGATCATCGCGATGACGAAGGCGGGCAGGGTGTACAGGCACATGCGCCATAGGAAGTACCAGCCGGCGCGGAAGGTGTCATAGGTGAAGAAGCCGAATGGCGCGATCACCTGAGTGCTCATGGCCGTCCTCCGTTGCAGCGATTCTACAAGGGGACCGCGCATTTTCCCCTATCATTGCGGACGGATGGTACCGGGGTCCGTCGCCACGCTCGTCACGCTGCTCGCCGCCGCCGGCGCCCTGACGGTGCTCCTCTTCGCCGTCAGCCGCCGCTGGCTGGGCCACATGCGCCGCGGCTTTCTCGTCACGCTCATGCTGGCCCTCGCCGGCACGGGGCTCGGCGTCGCGGCCGTCGTCGCCGTGTGGGCGTACACCGAGGCCCGGGACGCGCTCCTGGGCCAGATCACCGCCGAGCTCGGACACGTCGCCGGCATTCTCGAGAACGAGATCAAAGAGGATATCGTCGAGGCGCAGAACCAGCTCCAGTTCTTCGCGAAGCGGCTGACCGACGACGCCCGCCGCAACCCCGGCGCCGTGCGCGAGCGGCTCCGCGACCTCCAGGCGTTCGACACGCGGTTCCTCCAGGTCACCCTCATGGACGCCGAGGGCAAGATCCTCGTGTCGAGCAGCGTGACCGAGGAGCTCGAGCCGCCGAACCGCGTCGGCATCGCGTACACGCTCGACGGCAAGCCGTTCGTGTCGGACATCTACCTGTCGCCGGTGTACAAGCGCTGGGCCCTCTACATGAGCGCGCCCGTGCGCGACGCCCGCGGCGCCATCGTCGGCGCGGTGAGCGGACGCTTCGACATGCAGGACGACCTCAAGGCCTTCTCCCGTGTCGCCCGCTTCGGCCGGAGCGGCTACACCGCGGTGACCAATGGCGACGGTCGGCTGGTGGGCCATCCCGACCAGAAGCGCCTCGACGAAGACATCTCCGGCTACCCCGCCGTCCAGGCGGCGCCCGGGGGCCGCACCGGGACCGCGGTCACCGTGAACGTGGCGGGCGTCCAAAAGCTCATGGTCGGCCGCCCCTTCGAGAGCCCGGCCACCGTGCACCCCAAGCCCTGGGTCCTCCTCGCCGAGCTCGAGCTCGACGAGGCGCTGGCGCCGGTCCGCGCCCTCCGCCTGAAGTTCGCCCTCGCGGCGGTCGCGGTGGCCCTGGCGTGTCTCGTCGTGGCGGGTGTCCTCTCGCGCTCGGTCACCCGGCCGCTGCACGACTTGATGGACACGGTCCAGAAGATCCGCGGCGGAGATCTGTCGGCCCACACCTTCGTCCACGGTCGCGACGAGATCGGCCACCTCGGCGACGCGCTCAACGAGATGGTGAAGGGCCTCCAGGACCGCGATCGGATCAAGGAGATCTTCGGCCGTTACGTGACGACCCAGGTCTCGCAGGAGATCCTCAGCAAGCAGGTCACGCTCGGCGGCGACCGGCGGCTCGTCACCATGCTCTTCTCCGACATCCGCAACTTCACGAGCATGTCCGAGGGGATGAGCCCCGAGCAGATCATCACCTTCCTCAACGACTACTTCACCGAGATGGTGGACGCGGTCTTCGAGCATCACGGCGTCCTCGACAAGTTCATCGGCGACGGCATGCTGGCGTTCTTCGGCTCGCTCGACGAGGGCCGGGGTCACGAGCGGCGCGCCGTGCTGGCCGCCCTCCGGATGAAGGCGTCGCTGGCCAAGATCAACGGCGAGCGCTCCATCGTCGGCAAGCCGCCGATCGGCATCGGCGTCGGCATCCACACCGACGAGGTCATCGTCGGCAACATCGGCTCGCGCAAGCGTCTCGAGTACACGGTCATCGGCGACGGCGTCAATACCTGCTCGCGGGTCGAGGGGCTCAACAAGGAGTTCGGCACCATGATCCTCGTCACCGAGACCACGTACGCGGCGATCCGTGACGACTTCGAGTGCCGGGAGATGCCGGAAGCCCCCCTGAAGGGCAAGACGCGGGTGCCGCGGGTCTACGAGGTCGTCAGCGCCAAGGCCACCCTGTAATCCGCCGGCCGTTCCCCTGCGTAGGGTGGGTGTGACGGCACCGACGACTGCCCCGTTGAACTTGCTCGAGCACAGGGTTAATTTCGACCTCGATGCCTGGGTGGCGCGGTCCGGCGCCCTCGACCTGGGGGCCATCGCCTGGGAGACCATTCCCCGTCACCCCCTGCCCGCCCAGGCCCTGCGCACCCTCCGCTACATGCAGGACATCGAGAGCCACACGATCGTCTACCTGCGCTCGCTCCTCGCCACCCGCGCCATCGACGACCCGGAGGTCGCGACGTTCCTCGCCTGCTGGCTCTACGAGGAGACCTTCCACGGCATCGCGCTGGCGCGCTTCCTGGACTCGGCCGGGCACCCGATGCCGCCGCGCGGCCGCCCGCGCGGACGCGAGCCGCTCGTCCAGCGCCTGGAGGCCTGGGCGACGGCCCGCGTCGCCTCGGTGTGGGAGGATTTCTGCGCCGTGCACATGACCTGGGGCGCGATCAACGAGCTGACGACGCTGACCGCCTATCGGCGCCTCGCCGAGGTCGCCGGCCACCCGGTGCTCTCGGACCTGCTCGAGCGCATCGTGCGCGACGAGTCGCGCCACTTCTTCTTCTACTATCGGCAGGCGGACCGACGGCTGCGGCGCCCCGGGGCCGCGCGCGTCGCCCGGCTGCTGGTGGACCGGTTCTGGGCCCCCGTCGGCAGCGGTGTTCAGCCCGACGCAGAGCTCCGGTTCATGGCACGCTATCTCTTCGCCGGTGAGTCCGGCCGGGCGGCGGTCCGGCGGGTGGACGACACCATCCGCCGACTGCCGGGGTTCGACACGGTCGCGCTGCTCGAGGCATGGATGGACCGTCACCTAGAGAACGCCGCGTAACGGAGGCTCCCTATGGCCACGGTTAGAGCCGAGCCCTATCGCACGTATTCTCCACGGCCCTTCACGCGTGCCGAGCGCGACTCGGTGACGGTCCTCTTCGGCGGCCTGCACTGGCGCGCCGAGCGGATGATCCAGGCCGTGCTGGAGCACGGCGGCCACCACGCGCAGATGCTCCCGGTCGCCACCAAAGAGGATCTGCAGGCCGGGCGCGAGGTCGCCGACATCGGGCAGTGCTGCCCGACGAGCTTCACCACCGGCAACCTCGTCAACTTCCTGCGCAAGGAGTCGGACCGGATCGGCGCCGACGAGGTCGCGAAGCGCTACGTCTACCTCACGGCCGGGTCCTGCGGCGCCTGCCGCTTCGGGCAGTACCACCAGAGCTACGAGCTGGCGCTGCGCAACACGGGGCTCGAGGCGTTCCGGATGTTCCTCATGGCCCAGGACAACCTCGACCAGAAGGCGAAGATGGGCGACGGCATCGACCTCAGCCTGCCGATGACGCTCGGCCTGCTCTGGTCGATCTTCTGCTCGGACCTCGTGCAGGATCTCGAATACCAGGTGCGGCCGTACGAGGTGACGCCCGGTCAGACCGAGGCCGCCGTCCGCGAGAGCGTGGAGCTGCTCTTCGCGCGGGCCCTGCGCGAGGTCCACCGGACGTTCGCGGCGATCGAGGTGGACCGCCTGCGCGCGAAGCCCGTCGTGAAGATCACGGGCGAGTTCTACCTCCAGACGGTCGAGGGCGAGCCGAACTACAACATCCATCGCTGGCTCGAGGCGGAGGGCGCCGAGGTGTACCCGGCGGCCATCACGGTCTGGATGGACTACCTGCTCCGTCACGGCCTCCAGCGGTTCGAGGACTACACGGGCATCGACCGGAGCGCGCGGCTGAAGCTCGCGGCGGGACGCGCCGCGCAGGCGATCTACCGCTGGACCTTCAACCGGCTGCGGCGGGCGCTGGGCAACCTGCCGCACGAGCTGCCCAACCAGTTCGAGCTGCGGCGCCTCGCGGCGCCCTATTTCCACAGCCGGCTCGACGGCGGCGAGGGCGACATGCTCGTCGGCAAAGCGCTGTGGGCGTATCACCGGAAGAAGGCCCACATGATCTGCGAGCTGTCGCCCTACTCGTGCATGCCCAACACGATGTCCATCGGCGCGATGGCCGGCGTCATCGGCAAGCACCCGGACCTCCTCTACGCGCCGCTGGAGATCAAGGGCGACGCCGAGGTCCACGCGCTCTCGCGCTGCCAGATGATTCTCACGGAGGCGAAGAAGCGCGCGCAGCGGGAGTTCGACGAGGCGCTCGAGCGGACCGGATTGACCGTCGAGGCGGTGCGGGCGCATCTGGACGCGCATCCCGAGATGAAGGGCGCGACGTACCGCGTGCCCCACGGCGACGCCGCCGGCACCGGGGCCAACCTGATCCTGCACGTCGCGGACCGGATGGGGCGGCGCTCGTGAAACTGATCGGCGTCGACGTCGGGTCCACCACCGTCAAGGCCGTCGTCGTGGAGGACGGCAAGGCCGGCTGGCAGGACTATCAGCGCCATAACACCCGCCAGGCCGAGAAGGTCGTCGAGTTCCTCGCGCGGATGGAGACCGAGGCCGGCGTCACCCCCGGCCGTGACCGGATCTTCTTCACCGGCTCGGGCGCCGGCCTCCTCGCGCCCCTGGTCGGCGCCAAGCTCATCCAGGAGGTCGTCGCCGTCGCCGCGTGCGTGGAGCGGCTCCACCCCGACGTGAGGTTCGTGTCCGAGATCGGCGGCGAGGACATGAAGACGATCTTCTTCACCGCCACGGGCACCGGCCCGCTCCCGCGAGACCAAACGAAATCGAAGCAGGTGTACATGCAGTCGGCGTGCAGCGGCGGCACCGGGACCTTCATCGAGAAGACGGCGCGGAAGCTGCAAGTGCCGAGCGAGCGGCTGGCGGAGATGCGGTACGCGGACATGAGCCTGCACAAGGTCTCGTCGAAGTGCGGCATCTTCGCCGAGACCGACGCGAACACGCTCGTGAAGACGGGCGTGCCGGTCGAGGAGATCATCGCCAGCCTCTTCGAGGCGGTCGTCTACCAAAATCTCGCCACGCTGACCAAGGGCAACACGCCGCTGCCCGAGGTGCTCCTGCTCGGCGGTCCCAATCTCTTCTTCAGGGGACTGCAGGAGGCGTGGCGCCACCACCTCGCCAAGCTCTGGACGCAGCGGAACGTCGAGCTCCCCGACGGCCGCGACGCCGCCTCGCTCATCGTCGTACCCGCCGAGGCGCTCTACTACGCGTGCCTCGGCTGCGTCGAGATCGGCGAGGGCGAGAAGCCGGAGATCGGCGTCTACCAGGGACGCGACAAGCTCACCGGGTGGGTCGAGCACGGCCAGCACGAGCTGAAGGCCAAGGAGGGCGCGAAGGGACTGATCACCGGCGCCGGCGATCTCGCGACCTTCGTCAGCGAGTACGTGAAGCCGGCGCCGGGGCGCGGCGCCGAGCCGGCCCGCCCGGCGCACGTCGGCCCGGTGCTGCTCGGCTGCGACTTCGGCTCGACGACCGCCAAGGCCGTGGTGCTCTCCGGCGATCTCGAGCTGCTCTTCTCGTGCTACGCGCTCTCCAAGGGCAACCCGATCGAGGACGCGCAGGGGCTCTTCCGCCAGGTTCGCGCCGCCGGCTTCGCCGACGTCGGCGGCCTGGCGCTCACCGGCTACGGCAAGGATCTCCTCAAGGACGTCCTCGGCGCCGACGTGGGTGTCGTCGAGACGGTGGCGCACGCCACCGGCACGCTCCACTTCTATCCCGACGCCGACGTGATCTGCGACGTCGGCGGCACCGACGTCAAGATCATGATCCTGCGACAGGGCACGGTCGCCGACTTCAGGCTGAACTCCCAGTGCTCGTCGGGCAACGGCGCATTCCTGCAGGGCGTGGCCGAGCGCTACTCGATCCCGCTCGAGCAGTACGCCGACCGCGCCTTCGAGGCCAAGGCGATGCCGAGCCTCGCGATGGGCTGCGGCGTGTTCTTGCAGTCCGACATCGTCAACCAGCAGCGCAAGGGGTGGGCCGCGGAGGAGATCATGGCGGCGCTCGCCGCCGTGCTCCCGATCAACGTCTGGATCTATGCCGGCCAGCTGCAGAATCTGCGCTCGGTCGGACGCAAGTTCGTGCTGCAGGGCGGCACGCACCGGAACATGGCCGTGGTCAAGGCCCAGGTCGACTTCATCCGCGCCAAGGTGCCCGACGCCGCGGTCGTGCTGCATCCGTACTCGGGCGAGGCCGGGGCCATCGGCGCCGCGCTGTGCGTCGCCGACTGGCGGAAGAACGGCGGGAGCTCACGCTTCCGCGGCTTCGACACCATCGAGGCGCTGACCTATACGAGCACGACCGCCGCCGAGACGGTCTGCAAGTGGTGTCCGATCAACTGCACGCGGACGTTCATCGACGTCCAGCTCCCGGGCGCGGCGGGCCGGGCGTGGAGCAAGGTGCCGCTCGCCGCGGGCTGGGAGCGCGTCATCAGCGGCAACTCCTGCCCGAAGGGGCTCGTCGAGGACGTCAACGAGATGCGGGTCGTGAAGGCGAAACTGGAGGACGTGAAGCGTGAGTACCCTAACGTTGCCGAGATGGTTCGCAAGGACGCGTTCCGCCGCGCCAAGGTCCAGTCAGGGGCCGTCGCGGGCTAGCCTCCGGGTCGGCATCCCGCGCGTCCTGAACCTCTGGTCGACCCACCAGTTCTGGGTCGGCTTCTTCGCCGCGCTCGGCGTGGATACGCGCAACCTCGTTTTCTCCTCCGACACGTCGGAGGAGCAGGGCCGCCAGTACGGCAAGGGGCGGGGCACCGTGGACTGCTGCTACCCGGTCAAGTGCATCTCCGGCCACTACGGCGAGCTGGTCTTCGGCCAGAAGCAGAAGCTGGACATCCTCTTCTCCCCGATGATCTACACCCTTCCGTCGTACCTGTCGGGCCACGTCGCCCGGAGCCTCACCTGCCCCCGCGTGATGGCGGCGCCCGAGAACATCAAGGCCGGTTTCGTGAAGGAGCGCGACGTCTTCGCCGACAACGGCATCCGCTACGCCGCGCCGTTCGTCTCGCTCGACGAGCCGCGCCTCGTCCCAAAGCAGCTCTGGGAAGGGCTCCGCGACGTCCTGCCGGGCCTGACGCGCGAGGAGACGGCGCGGGCGACGGAGGAGGGCTTCCGCGCGCTCACCGAGTTCAACGAGCGCCTGCGCCGGAAGTCGCGCGACGTGCTGGAGTGGTGCGCGCGCGAGGACCGCGCGTGTCTCCTCGTCCTCGCCCGCCCCTATCACATGGATCCCGGCATCGGGCACGAGATCGAGGTCGATCTGCAGGCGTACGGCTATCCAGTCCTCTGGCTGCAATACCTGCCCACCGACGGCGACCTCGTGAACTGGATGTTCGGTCCGGATCTCGAGGCCGGCGTGATCCGCTCGCCGTTCGACATCAACGACGTCTGGCCGTCGTCATACTCGAGCAACACCAACGAGATCCTCTGGGGCGCCAAGGTCGCGGCGCGGATGCCGTGGGTCGCGTGCGTCATCCGTCTCTCCTCCTACGAGTGCGGGATGGACCAGCCGACCTACACCCCGGTCCAGCAGATCATCGAGCGGTCGGGCACGCTCTTCTTCTCGTTCCAGGACCTCGACTCGACCAAGCCGTCGGGCTCGGTGAAGATCCGGGTCGAGACGATCACCCACTACCTCGAGAAGTACGCGAAAGGCATCATCGCGGCGAAGCGGTCGGCGATGCCGGAAGGCTGTCCGCTCCTGCCGTCAGCGTAGTCCCTCGAGCCGCGCGACGACATCACGCCTCGATACCGCCGACGGGTGCCCCGTCAAGCGCCGGCGCGCCCGGTGACCCCACCGCCGCCATGAGGTATCATCCGGCGGCATGGCGGAAGCCGCGGCGCCGATCGTCGTGCAGGTGGATCCCGATCTGAAGGAGCTGATTCCGGAGTTTCTCCGGCGTCGCCACGACGACGTCGCGGCGCTCCGCAACGCGATCGCGCTCGCCGACTGGGCGAGCATCCGTCGGCTCGGCCATCGCCTCCGAGGGACCGGCGGCGGCTACGGCTTCGACGCCATCACCGACCTCGGCCACCACCTCGAGGACGCCGCGCGCGCCGAGGACGCCCCGGCCGTTCGGAAGTGGACCGACGACCTGGCCTCCCACCTGGACCGCGTGGTCGTCGTCTGAGGGGCTGATGCGAGTCAGGTTCTGGGGGACGCGGGGCTCCATCGCCACACCCGGCGCCCACACCACGCGCTTCGGCGGCAACACGTCCTGCGTCGAGCTTCGAACCGCCGCGAACGATCTCTTCATCCTCGACAGCGGCACCGGCATCCGCCTCCTCGGGATGGATCTGCTCGCCAACGGACCGACGCCGGTCCGGGGCCACGTGCTCATCGGCCACACGCACTGGGATCACATCCAGGGATTCCCGTTCTTCATGCCGATGTTCGCGCCGGGCAACGAGTTCGACGTCTACGCGCCGCGCGACAGCCAGCGCTCGCTGCACGAGGTGCTGGCCGGTCAGATGGAGTTCACCTACTTCCCCGTCGAGCTCGCGCAGATCCCGGCGAAGATCACGTGCCACGAGCTGGGCCCGGGCGTGCACGACATCGCCGGCGTGCGGATCTTCGCGCAGTACCTCCACCATCCCGCGCTCACGCTCGGCTACCGCATCGAGGCCGACGGCGTCACGCTCGTCTACCTCACGGACCACGAGCCGTACTCCGAGCAGATCTGGCAGAGCGGCGGCGCCCCCGGCCGGCTCGAGTCGATCCTGCACGAAGGCGACCGCCGGCACGCCGAGTTCATGCTCGACGCGGACCTGGTCATCCACGACGCGCAGTACACGCCCGAGGAGTACCCCACGCGTCGGCGGTGGGGGCACAGCACCTTCGACTACGTCGTCGAGCTGGCGGTCGCCGCCGGCGTCCGGCGGCTGGCGCTCACGCACCACGATCCGAACCACGACGACCAGGCCGTCGAGGAGATCGAGCGGCGCGCGCGCGCGCTCGCCGCGAAGCGCGGGGCCGCGACCGAGGTCTTCTGCGCCTACGAGGGCTGCGTGGTCCAGATCGCGCCGTCCGGCGCGCGTCGACCGTTCACCCTCGACCACGCGCCCATCGGCGTCGCGACCCACCGCCTGCGCGTGCTCGTGGCGGACGACGATCCCGACGTGCGCCGCCTGGCCTCACGCGCGCTCACGCGCGACGGGCACACCGTGGTCGAGGCCGCGGACGGGCGGGAGGCCCTCCAGCTGATCGAGCAGGTGCACCCCGAGTTCGTGATCCTCGATCTCGACATGCCCGAGGTCGACGGCTTCCAGGTGCTCCGGACCCTGCGCGCGCGCCCGGAGACGATGCAGCTCCCGGTCCTGGTCCTCACCGTTCTGGACGACGAGGCGAGCACGCGCAGCGGCTTCGACGTCGGCGCGACCGACTATCTCTCGAAGCCGTTCTCGCTGCCACAGCTGGCCGCCCGCGTCCGCGCCTGCCTCGCCCGCGTCGCGGTTCGATGACGCACGACGACGCGCGACCCTACCAGGTCCAACGACCTGTTGTTGACAGGTGCCTCCTCATGTAAAGTACCCCGCGATCGCCGCCGGACCCATGTCCGTCCTGTCCGGTCCCGCTCGAGAACAGGGAGGGAACGACGCTATGCGCCATCGACGTCTCGTACCCGGGCTGCTCCTCGCTCTCGTCGTGCTCGTGACGACCGTCGCCGCGCCACCGCCCGCCGACGCCCAGAAGGCGAAGCGGGGCGGCACTCTCCGCGTCTCCTACGGCAACGAGATCGCCAACCTCGATTTCCACACGGCGCCCGGCTACGAAATGATGTGGGTCGCCATGAACGTCGGGTGCAGCCTCACGAACATCACCCCCGACGGCACGTTCGTGGGCGATGCCGCCAAATCCTGGACTGTTTCGCCCGATGGTCTCCTCTACACCTTCAAGCTCCGCGACAACGTCCTCTTCCACGACGGCACGCCGATGGACGCCGCCGCGGTCAAGTTCAACATCGACCGCATGCGAGACCCGGCCACCAAGTCGGGCATGCGGCCCTTCTACGAGCCGGTTCACTCGGTCGAGGTGCTCGACCCGAAGACCGTGCAGGTTGCCCTGAAGCACCCATACGCCTTCTTCCTGCACATGCTCTCCGCCTACCGGACTGGCCTGATCCTCCTCTCACCGGCCTCTCTCCAGAACTTCACGGTCGACGACCGCAAGCAGGGCAAGCCGGGGGCGATCATCGGATGCGGGCCGTTCAAGTTCGTCGAATGGGTGAAGGGTAGCCACCTCCTCCTGGAGCGCTTCGACAAGTACTTCCAGCCCGGGCTCCCGTACCTGGACAAGGTGCTGATCCGGGTGATCAAGGACCCGGTCACCGAGATGGCCGCCTTCAAGGCCGGTGAGATCGACTTCATCGCCTCGTTTTCGCCGGAGCACGTCGACACGATGAAGGCGCAGAATCCGAAAGCCCAGATCATGACGGGCAAAGAGACGACGCCGATGATGGCGGCGATGAAGGTCACCGTACCGAAGGACGGCAAGCCGATGTCCGTCGAGCGAGTGCCGCACCCGATCTTCGGCGATCTCCGCGTGCGCAGGGCTCTCGGCTGCTACGGCATCGACCGGAATGAGATCGTCAAGATCGCCTTCAAGGGCCAGGCGACGCCCTGGGTCGGCATGGCGCCCCCGGGAACGCTGGAGTCGGCGAATGTCAACTTCCTGTGCCCCTACGACCCGGCGAAGGCCAAGGCCCTGCTGGCCGAGGCCGGGTGGGGTCCGCAGAAGCCCCTGACGTTCGAGCTGATGACCAACACCGAGAAGAGCGTGTTCAGCGTCATCGCGACCGTCATCAAGGAGCAGATGGCCCGGATCGGGGTGACGGCGAACATCAAGCTCGTGGACAAGGTCTCCTGGATGAACACGACCCTCCAGGACGGGCCGTGGGACATGTACGTCGAGGATCTCTTGTCGCTGATCACGATCGACAGCAACGGGTATCTCTCGACCGCCTACATCTCGAGCAAGTCCTCGGCGTGGAGCCATCCGTGGCCACCAACATGTACTGGAACACCATCTCCGGCTCGCCCTTCTACATGGTCGCGCAGCCGTGGATGAAGGCGTACACGTACAACGCGGAGTTCGAGGTGCACTTCCACAAGGTGTGGCTCGACAAGTAAGAGCGCGGGATGCGTACCTACATCCTGAGGCGGCTGCTCCAGATCGTGCCGACGGTCCTCATGATCACCCTCGTGGTGTTCGTGATGATGCGGTCGGTTCCCGGCGATCCCGTCGTCTCGGTCCTCGGCGACGCCTACACCGAGGAGGACGCGATCAAGGCGCGCGAGGCGTACGGGCTGGACAAGCCGATCCTCGTCCAGTACTTCATCTGGCTCGGCAAGCTGCTCCAGGGGGACTGGGGCGCCTCGATTCTCAGCGGGCGCCCGGTCCTCCAGGACGTGCTGATCCGCCTGCCGGTGACCCTGGAGCTGATCGTCCTTTCCATGGGCGTCGCTCTCGCGATCGCGCTGCCCGCCGCGATCGTTGGCGCCCTGCGCCAGAACACATGGGCCGACTACGCGGCGACGACGGTCGCGATGATCGGCGTGTCGATTCCGGAGTTCTTCATCGG
>WNGH01004576.1_pt1 | contig 20009 bp, 12 predicted proteins | sample 5400631 | NCBI WGS metagenome assembly WNGH01 (sample SAMN13153373, study PRJNA577476) | soil metagenome | isolation source: 115 cm soil or saprolite under Garry oak tree replicate 1 | place: USA:California | collected 2016-06-15
GTTTGGCAAAGGAGGTCTCCCATGCCTGACCTGCCGACGGGTACCGTCACGTTGCTCTTCACCGATATAGAGGAGTCTACACGCCTGCTCCAGCACGTTGGGGAGCGCTACGCCAGCGTGCTGGCAGAGTGTCGGCATCTATTGCGTACCGCTTTCCATGAGTATCGGGGCCACGAGGTCGATGTGCAAGGGGATGCCTTCTTCGTTGTTTTCGCACGTGCTACAGACGCCGTGTCGGCTGCCGTGGCCGCACAACGTGCCCTCGATCGCCATGCCTGGCCAGAAGGCATCGTGATGCGGGTGCGCATGGGGCTGCACACCGGCGAGCCGTCTGTGGCGACCGAGGGCTACATGGGCCTGGATGTACACCGGGCCGCCCGTCTCATGAGTGCTGGGCACGCCGGGCAGGTGCTGCTCTCCCAGACCACCTGTGACCTGATCGAACACGACCTACAGGATGGTGTGCTGCTGCGGGATCTGGGCGAGTACAACCTCAAGGACATTACAGGCTCCACCCATGTGTACCAACTGGTCATTGCGGATATCCCAGCCGACTTTCCTTCCCTCAGCACGCTCGCCACCGCTCCTCACCACCTGCCCATCCAGCCCACCCCGTTCATTGGACGGGAGAAAGAAGTAGCTGCCGTCCAGCACCAGCTCTTGCGTGAGGACGTGCGCCTCGTCACGCTAACGGGTCCGGGAGGCATGGGCAAAACCCGAATGGCACTGCACGTAGCCGCGCAATTGCATGCACACTTCGCCGACGGGGTCTGGTTCGTCCCGCTGGCCCCCATCAGCGATCCCAACCTGGTCATCCCTACCATCGCCCAGACGCTTGGTCTGCGGGAAGCGAGAGAGCGGTCGCTGCTTGAACAACTCCAGGTCTCTCTCCGTGAGAGGCAGGTGTTGCTGCTGCTGGACAACTTTGAGCAGGTGGTAAGCGCAGCTACACACGTAGCGGACCTGCTCACCAGTTGCCCTCACCTCAAGGTGCTGGTCACGAGTCGGGAGGTGCTGCATGTGCGAGCCGAACACGAGTTTCCCGTGCCGAAGCTTTCGCTGCCGGATCCCAAACGCCTACCCGACCTGATGGCGCTCTCGCAGTACGAGGCGGTGGCACTCTTCATCCAGCGGGCCGAGGCGGTGAGGCCCGAGTTCCAGATGACCAACGCGAACGCTCCGGCGATGGCAGAGATCTGTATACGCCTGGATGGGCTCCCACTCGCCATTGAGCTGGCAGCAGCACGCATCAAGCTCCTCCCTCCACAGGCACTCCTGACCCGGTTGGGGCAGCGCTTGCAGCTCTTGACCAGCAATGCACGAGATGTGCCCGCACGCCAGCAGACCTTGCGCAACACGATTCAGTGGAGCTATGACCTGCTCGATGCACAGGAACAGCAGCTCTTCTGCCGACTCTCGGTCTTCGTTGATGGCTGCACGCTCGAGGCTGTCGAGGCTGTCTCTGCTGCGCTTGGGGAAGCAACGCTCCCAGTGTTCGACAGGATAGCTTCACTGATCGACAAGAACTTGCTGCAACAAACAGCGCAGGAGGGGGAGGAGATCCGCTTCCTGATGCTGGAGACGATCCGCGAGTATGGGTGGGAGGTGCTTGCCGAACGGCAGGAGAGGGAGGCGACCCAAGCCGCGCATGCTGCGTACTATCTGGCTCTGGCCGAGGAAGCAGAACTAGCACTCGGAGGTCCACAACAACTGCTCTGGTTGCAACGATTAGAACGGGAGTACGGCAATCTTCACGCTGCACTGCACTGGTTGAGATTGCAGGGAAGTCGTGCAGGTGCTGGAGATGAAGCAGCAGGGCTGGCCCTGCGGTTGGAGACTGCCTTGTCCTATTTCTGGATAGTGCGTGGTTACCGGAATGACGGGCGTCGCAGACCTCGCCAACTGTTCCTTGACTTAGAGGAGGGCCTCTCGATACAGGAAGCGGTGCCCATGCCCCCATCGACGGAGGCACAGCAACCATCGGCTCCTCCGGTCAGACAAACCGCCCCTGCAGGACTAACGGTTCGTGAGGTGGAGGTGCTGCGCTTATTAACCCAAGGGTTGACCAATCCCCAGATCGCCGAACGACTGGTGGTGAGCCTGCCGACCGTCAACACGCATGTGGCTTCCATCTTCAATAAGCTGGGGGTCAATTCCCGCAGCGCTGCCACGCGCTATGCGGTCGAGCACCACCTCGTCTGACACTCCCCGGCATGAATGACGGGGATTTTCCCGCGCCACCTCGTGTAACAGCCGGCTACGCTGGGGTGACGCTCCCTGGCTTCTCCTCGTATCCTATTCCCTTCTCCTGATCTTGCTTCCTCGCGTTGCGTCTGCATACACATCACCTGTTCGCCCTTCCCCTCCTTGCCTCATACATTCTAATGATATCTGAGCCATCCGCTTACGTCATCAGTTCATACGATGCGCACCCAGCTCTCTCCAGGTAGACTAGGAGCAGAAACCCGTTCACGCGGGTGAACGAATAAAGAACGACACGGCACAGATCCCCGGAGAGTGTGGCTAAGAGCTACGGCGATACGTACAGACCGGACAGGCTCAAGCATCTAGGAAGCATGTGGTGTTTGGAGTTCCAAGGGGAGGAGAAGCCCGATGAACAAACAAGAACAGGCTCTTACACGATATGTTTGTAAAGAAAAGGGGGAGGAGAGATAATCAATGAACAATAGACTTGCAACACAGCATCCGAAACGCATTCTTGGAGTCTTTGCCCATCCAGATGATGAAAGCTTCTGCGCGGGAGGCACTTTTGCCAAGTACGTCGCCACTGGTGCAGAGGTGATGGTCGTCTCTGCAACACGAGGTGAGGCAGGTCAGATCCGTAGTGCCGGGACAGCTACCCGTCGTGCCCTCGCGGGCGTGCGCGAACAGGAACTCCAACGCGCCTGCCAGCGACTAGGAGTCCAGCAGGCCATGTGCCTGGACTACGCCGACGGGACACTCAAGGATGTTGACCAGGAAAGACTCACCAGGGACATAGTGAAACTTATTCGCCGCTTCCGCCCTGACGTGGTCATTACCTTTGGACCTGATGGCGGTTATGGCCATCCCGATCACATCGCTATTAGTACGGCTACAACCGCCGCTTGCAGACGCAGTGGCGACCCCACACAATTCCCTGAGCAGCTGGCAGCGGGCCTGACCCCTCATCGACCAGAGCGGCTCTACCACAGCCACTTCCCGCCCAAGCGCCAGTTGCTGCTCAAGCAGTTAGCGCAATGGCTCATCCAGATGGAGAAGCGCTTCCAGGGAAGCGTGGATTTTGCCTATACCCTGTTGCTCCTCTGCGAGGAAGCGAGCTTATTACACTACAGTCGAGATTATTTCGATGTCAACTGGTATCCGGCAGGCTTTTCCATCATCGAGCAAGGCGAGGTGGCCAACAGCCTGTACCTGATCCTTTCGGGAACAGCAGCTGTCCTTCGAGAGACGGCTGAGGGCACCCAGCAGCTTCTGGCACGACTGGGGCCTGGCTCCTTCTTTGGAGAAGAGGGGCTGGCCTATCGAAAGCCATGCAATGCACATGTGGTTGCCGCTGATCCTGTGACCTGCCTGGTCTTCTCCCCAGAAGCGCCGACGGCCTTCCTTGGGCGAGGAGAGGAGGCTCACCTCACCGGGAGCGCAGAAGTTGCTGAGCAGGACGAGGAGCAGGTCATGGAAGAGATAACCTGCATGGATATAAGCCCCTATATCCAGCAGAAGATCGAGGCGGTTGCCGCCCATCGGACACAATTCCCGATCCAGCCGGATCTGTTGCCGCTTTCGATCTTGCAAGAACTGATGGGGCACGAGTACTTCGTGCCTGTTTCTCTCGTTTCTGAGGTGAAATCCAAGTTGCTCGTATTACAAGCGGCGTAATGGGCAAGACCAGACAGAGGCCAAATCAATGAACTCCACATCTTCCGTCGCTGTTAGAAGTTCTAGAATCTAGAAGGAGTCTTCCTGCACGATTCCTCCTCTGGTGGCGGAGCCATCTCTGCTCTGGCCGCAGCACGCGAAGCGATTCCTGATCTACACATTCGTGAGCAGGGCATGACTGGACGCCCCGAACTGCCACCTCTACGTTTCTATGCCTCCCAGGAAGCCCATTCCTCTATTGAGAAGGCAGGTATCATGCAGGGCATTGGTCAGGCGGGCCTGCGTAAAATTGGGGTGGATAGCGCATTTCGCATGGATGTCGCGGAACTCGAACGTGCCATTCAAGAGGATCTCGCCGCTGGTTGGCGTCCGTTTGCTGTTGTCGCCACCGTAGGCACCACCTCAGCCACCAGCGTTGATCCGGTAGCACAGATCGCTGATGTATACGAACGCTACGGCCTCTGGCTGCATGTCGATGCCGCGTATGGCGGAGCGGCTGTCGTTGTGCCGGAAATGCGTTGGGTCCTCGCCGGATGCGAGCGTGCTCATAGTCTCTCTATCAATCCTTATAAATGGCTATTCACGACCCAGGGCGGCAGTGTACTCTTTACGCGCCGTCCAGAGCAGGTCAAAGCGGCCTTCAGCCTGATACCCGAATACCTGCGCACACCTCAGCACGGCCAAGAGGAGGACGTGGTCAACTTCATGGATTACGGGGCCGCACTCTCTCATCGCTTCCTGGCGTTAAAACTCTGGATGACCTTACGCTATTTCGGGCAGGAGGGCCTGACAACGCGCATCCGGGAGCACATACGCTTGGCCCAATGCCTCGCCCAGTGGATTGATGCCTCGCCCGATTTCGAGCGTCTGGCCCCGACCCCTTTCAGTGTGGTGTGTTTTCGCGCCCATCCGAAAGGCACGAACGACGAGGAGAGGCTCGAAGCCTTGAATAAAGGCCTGATGCACTGCCTGAATGCAGGAGGTCGCTTTTTCCTTTCACATACCAGGCTGAACGGCATGTATACCATACGCATCGCCATTGGTAATCTGGGGAGTACTGAACAGCTTATCCAACAACTCTGGACAGAGCTCCAGGCAATACTTGAGGCATTCAAATCCTGCAGAACTGACATCCCTCTGCAAATGGGTAGTTCTACACATGTGCTCTGGTCTTCCATCACGTGAAACGTTTCGAAACGTGAAATACCTCCATTCAATCTGAACACATCATTAGAAAATAGGATATAATAGAGAGCGAACCGTTCTGAATGAATGTGGATATGTATACCATTGTTGCATCGAGGGGATGTGTGAAACGACATAGCCCAAGTCCTGGCAGAGGAGTGAGAGGACTCGTCCCTGTTGGGTGCTCGCATGCACATCAATACAGCCCTGGTTGTTGAAACAAGTAAGCTCTGTACACCGTGAGCAAGGCGCAGTGGGGAAGAATCGGCTATGCAAGACAACATCTACATCCTGCCTGCACGAGAGCCAAGCGAGCCCAAGAAGACTCCAACCCATCACCTGCCAACCTAGCTGACCCCGCTCATCGGGCGGCAGCAGGAAGTGGCAGCCGCCTGTCGTCTCCTGCGCCGCTCCCAGGTGCGCCTGCTCACCCTCACCGGCACCGGCGGGGTCGGCAAAACCCGTCTGGCCCTCCAGGTGGCCACTGCTCTCGTGGAGGACTTTGCTGATGGTGTCTCTTCCGTCCCGCTCGCTCCCATCAGGGACCCCGACCTGGTCATACCCACCATTGCACAGGCACTTAGCCTCAAAGAGGGCGGAGCGGGATCGTTCCTCGCCCTGCTGCAAGCCGTTCTGCTGGACAAACAGTTGCTGCTCTTGCTCGACAACTTCGAGCAAGTCCTACCAGCAGCTCCCCAGCTGACGGAGCTGTTGGCCGCTTGCCCGGGCTTGAAGCTGCTGGTCACGAGCCGTGCGGCCCTGCACGTGCAGGGCGAACAGGAGTTTCCCGTCCCGCCGCTGGCGCTGCCCAACCTCAAGCAACTTCCTGAACCTGAGGTGCTCCCAGACTATGCGGCCATCGCCCTCTTCCTGCAACGCGCCCAGGCTATCATGCCCACATTCGAGTTGACCGCAGCCAACGCCCATGCCATTGCCGAGATGTGTGTACACCTGGACGGCTTGCCCCTGGCCATTGAGCTAGCAGCGGCCCGTATCAAACTGCTGCCACCCCAGGCGCTGCTGGCACGACTCGGGCATCGGCTTGAGGTCTTGACGAGCAGAGCGCAAGATGTGCCAGCGCGACAACAGACGCTGCGCAACACCATCGTATGGAGTTACCGGTTGTTAGATACCTCTGAGCAGCGCCTCTTCCGGCGGCTGTCCGTGTTCGTTGGGGGCTGCACCTTAGAAGCGGTCGAGGCGGTGTGCGGTGAGCGTGACGATGGAGCAGGACGAGTGTTAGATGGAGTCGCCTCGCTCCTGGACAAGAGCTTGCTGCAACAGATAGGGCAAGAGGGAGAGGAAGCGCGCCTCATGCTGCTGGAGACGCTCCAGGAGTATGGGCTGGAGTGCCTGGAGAGCTGTGGGGAGCTGGAGGCGACCCGAACCGCGCATGCCGAGTATTACCTGGCACTCGCCGAAAAGGCCGCGCCCCACTTGCGCGGGGCCGTTTGGCCGTCTCACTTCCATGCCTTGATGCCTCACGTCGCCCAGGAAGCTGCCCCCCAGTGGCGTGGGGCCGAGCAGGCCCGCTGGGTTGAACTGCTGGAACGCGAACAGGAGAACCTGCGGGCGGCGCTCAGCTTTCTCCTGGAGCAGCACATATGCAGGCAGGCACACAGAAGGGAGAGAGACAGGTCGAGTTGGCCCTGCGCTTGTGTGTTGCCCTGTCCTGGTTCTGGCATGTCCGTGGCTCTGGGAGAGAAGGACTGAGCTTTCTGATGCAGGCGCTAGCAGAGCGGGCGGGTGGGGGAGCAGCACTGCGGGCCAGGGCTCTGCATGAGGCAGCAGAACTGGCATTCATCTATGCACGGAACCTGCCGCTCGAGCGGCTGGCGGAGGAGAGTCTGGCGCTCTACCAGGAGTTGGGCGAGCCCGTGGGCATAGCCCACAGCCTATCTCGACTGGGCGGTATCGCCCGCATCAGAAGCCAGTTTGCCCTGGCCCATGCCCAGTTGGAGGAGGCGGCAATCCGCTTCCAGGCGCTAGGCAACCGCTGGAGGCAGGGTCAGTGCTATACCGAATGGGCACGCGCCGCCATCGAAGAGGGACAGTACGAACAGGCCCGTGCACTCCTGGAGGAGAGCCTGCTGCTCTACCAGGAGTTGGGCGATACGCAGCGCCTTAGCTGGGTGCGCTACCTGCTGGCGCGCCTGCTCTTTGTCTCGCAGCAGGACCAGGCGGTCGCCCAGCAGTTGGCCAAGCAGAGCCTGACCCACTTTCGGGAACGGGGCGACACCCCCTTCAGCGTCTATCCGCTCGGTCTGCTGGGACTCATCCACCTGGAGCAGGGCGCGCTGGCGGCGGCACGTCCCTTGCTCGAAGAGAGCCTGGCGATCGGCAAGCAGACGGGGGTGGAGACGGATGCCGTCCATCTAGCGCTCGGCCTCGCACGGCTCTTGACCTTGCAGGGCGATGCGGCCTCAGCGCGTCACCTGTACCAGGAGATTCTGACCCTGCTGTTCGAGTGCAATGTCTACAAAGAGAGCGTTGCAGCAAGCCTGGAGGGCCTGGCAGCCCTGGAGGCAGGACAGGGAGAGCCTCGTCAAGCGGTACGGCTCTGGGGAGCAGCGGAAGCGCTGCGCGAGGCCATCGGTGCGCCCATGCACCCGGTCCACTGCGCCAGCTATGAGCAAGCCATTACTCTGGCGCGCGCAAAGCTCGGTGAGCAGGCCCTTGGCCACGCCTGGGCCGAGGGACGCAGTATGACGCCAGAGCAAGCTCTTGCCACACAGGAACCCAGAACTTCACAGATTTCTCTGATTCCCCAATCCTCCGCGGTGCAGCCTTCCGCGCCCGCACCTGCTGGACTGACCAGGCGAGAACGCGAGGTGTTGCGCTTATTGACCGAAGGATTGACCAATGCTCAGATTGCCGAACGACTGGTGGTGAGCTTGCCGACCGTCAACACGCATGTGGCTTCCATCTTCAATAAGCTGCGGGTCAATTCCCGCAGCGCAGCCACCCGCTATGCGGTCGAGCACCACCTCGTGTAAGAGTCGCCTATGCTGTGATGCGCCTGCGGCGCATGCCGTTTCAAATTCGGGATGACTCATGTATATTTTCCCTCTCTTTAGCCTACAAACCGGGGACGTTTAACACTACAAACTTGATATCAGCAATGGATGTAGGAAAGGCATTACCAAAAATACCATCTGTCTTGATAATGGCCCTGGATACACCTACTTGCTTTAACAAGAGTTTCCTGGCATCCTGCTGAGCCTTGCCAGCAAGGAGTTTAGCCAGGTTCTGTTTCTGGATGGCACCGAACTGGAAAACCCAGATACCTTCTGTCTTAATGCTCAAAGAGGCAAATCCAGTCTGATCATCTATGGAGATCACTTCGGGCGCACCCGTCACGAGATTGCCAATCAATGCATAGTTAGCTCCCAGGGTAGAAAGGGCTTCTTGCTTGAGCAAATCTGCCGCCATCGCCTGAACAGTGGGTTGATCGTAGACCTCACCTTGACATGTTACCGCAACCTTGATGGTGACATTTGTTGCAGGACTATCAACTTGATAGTTGGATGTCACATGAGGCATACATACAATTGGGCTGACCAGATGCTCAGTACTCCCAATTTGTGACTGCACCTCTGCCTGGGCCTTATCCGTCAAAGTAGGCTCCAGTGGGGTGGCGACCTTATCAAGGTCGCTCTGCTGCACAACCGTGACATCTTCTACATTATGCCCACCTGTGAATGGCTGGGTATTTTGCACATATACGGTGAAACTAGAACCTCCACCCCCAAGAGGGATGACAATGTAAGTACTATTGACGTCAAAAGCCGGGATGTTGCCATCTGGCCCGGCCTTCACGGCATGAGCAGACACAGTTGAAGTATTATTAGGAGAGACGAAAACATCTGCGCTGAGAGCGAGCTGCACTCCACTGTACCCCGAAATAGTCGTGCCAGCAAAGATAACTCGTGTGTCTGAAGCTCCAGAAAAGGTCAGTTGACCTGTTGCCTGGGCAGCCGGAAGATGTTTTGTACCAGTTGCCCTCACTGTTGTGGATTGAGACTGTGCCGTAGAGGATATCACACGCGCCTCCACTTGATATTGAGAACCACCGAGTGCTCCAGGCAAAGCAAAAATATTATAGAACTTGCTCAAATGTTTACTCATAGGCGTAATCGTTACGGTAGCAGAGTTGGCAGGAATAATAGTAAAGAGGTAGGACACAAGCGGAAATAGAGCGCCAACAACGAGAAGCAGGGCGAGAATAATTGCACCAATGGTCATGAGCCTCTTGTTCGGCTTTGGCCTGCGTGTCCAAACAGGGGGACTGCTTCTCCATAACGGGGTCTGAACGCTGGGAATTGCCGGGAGTTGACCTGGAGCGGAAGTATCCGCTTCAGTGTCTGTAATCGGCTCTGCAGGCATAGATAGACCGGCAGAGGGAGGTGGGGACTCTGTCTGCATCAGTTGATCCTCTTCTACAGGAAGAGTGATCGTTGAAGAGTTTGCGAGAGAGACGACCTCTTGATCTGTGATAGATGATAACTCTACAGGTACCTGTTCGTGAGAGACAGTAGGCTGTGAGACCGGTTCGATAGGTTCATCCGTGGGGGTAGACGACGATTCGGGGATATTTTCAACAAAAGAAGCATCCTCTTCATCTGGATTTGTGTTGAACATGATGCCCTCCATTCTGGATATAGGAGAGATGATTGTACAAGTACGTATCTCTATACACAACTGTAACATGACAAAGTTAAATAAATCAATACCATGTACCTCATCATCCGCGAAATACTCTTGTCAAATGGCTGAGACTAAAGTAGAATGTTTATAGTTCCGTGGCCTTGCATCAGATTGAAACTTGGTTTTTTCGCGTTTTTTCTTCTTAGAGTCTGTTGAAAGGCTTTACCATAATTCTCCCTTTTCTTTTTCGCTTATTAACCAACTGTGAGGTGACAACTATGCAACCAGATCCTGTTGCTAATATGCTTCCGCAACCCCGTCGGAGCCTTTCCCCTCGGCAAGGTATCTTGCTCATTGCAATCGTTTTGCTTGTCATAGCAGGAAGCACTGGACTCTTTTATGTCGTAAGGTCGAACCAGATAGTCAATGAGCATGCTAGTGCCACCGCTAGCGTTCAGAGCAGAGCTACTGCCCATACTAATGCCACCGCTAGCGTCATCTCTCAAGAGGCTACTGCTAGCATGAATACAGCCACCGCCCTTGCTTATGCCACTGCCACGACTATTGCCCGTGCTACTGCCATCCCTTACGGCTCCTATAAAGGAGTAGTAGCACTTAACGATTCGCTGAGCGATACTGGCTCGGGTGGTTGGAGCGGTTGTACGTTCACCGGAGGAGCCTTGCACAGCACCGCGCCTATAGGACAGCAAACTTTTTGTTTTGCTACCAACACCGATTTCTACAATTTCGCTTATGAGGTGCATATGACGATTGTTCAGGGCGGCTTTGCCGGAATCATTTTTCGTGCCCCACTTGTCAACGGTTTACCAAATGGCTACTACAGCTTCCTCATCGCCGCTAATGGTTCTTATCAGCTTGGCACCGATGTTGTCTCAAACTCTTTCAGTGCGGCTATCACCACTGGTCTGAATCAGCCTAATCTCATCGCCGTAGTGGCGCATGACCACAAGATCGATATATACGTCAACAAGCAGTTTGTCGTGAGTGGGAGAGCCAACGGAACCTGGGCCGGTTCCATCGGGATAACCGCTATAAGCACCAGTGATTCTCCAACCGAAGCCGTGTTCAGCAATGCGAAGGTGTGGGAGTTGATGTAAAGATTTGTACTCGGCTAGCCTGCACACTGTTTTCACTACTGGAAACCAAGCCCACTTGCTTATCTGGAACTCTACTAGTGACACAAGACTCATTGCTGTCATTTGTCAGAATCATCGGCTATTTCGGGCTCTGTTGGACTTTCCGTGAATTGCTGTTGTCCATACAGGAATGAGCAGACGTTGATTGGCTTGCGCAGCAGATCTTTACCTAGATAGGTTTCCTCCATAGTTTATGGTAACTCGCCGGCGGCCTACTTCATAGTGATACCCCATTTGCCTGCTTGTCCATTAAAGCGACAAAGCCGAATCATGATACCCTGAGAAGAAAATCACAACCATATCTTAACCGGATCATTACCCTCTTCTTCTTACCCTTTTACTGTACTTCTGCGATAATTGTTTAAGAAATGGAACTCCATTCCCTGACAAGAATAGGATGGAATGCCCTTTTCCCTGCTCATACCATTGTTATGATACGATTCTATCTAAAGGAAGAGAGTATCCATCTAAGATATCCCGCAGAGAGAGGAGAGGACAATGACAACATCGCCAGAAGATGCATCTCAGTTGCCAAATGAACGACCGATCACCGGATACCCCGGAGACAACCAAATTCGGCCTATCCAATCTGCGAATCAGCCCTCACCTAGCCTACAACCGCCATTCGTGCCGCATCCCCCCCCAGTACTTCCAGATACATTCGCTCCCAGGGGGCGCTCCCTCTCACTCTCGTTGTTCTGGGTTTTGGCCGTGGTTGGTCTGGTGTTGGCCATTGGTGGTGGCGTACTCATGTTTGCCTCTCCGACACGCACCGCGGCACCGCAAAGCTCGCATCCCGCGACGTATCAGCGTACGAGTGGAACCATCGTGTTTATTAGTACAACATCAGGAACCGGCTTTGGTTCCATCGACACGGGCTACATAGTACTGGAGAATAGCAAATCAATTTATTACTGGAAGGGCACGGATGTCTCTTTGACCTTTGACTCTTTGACAGGTTTTATCGGGAAGAACACTATTATCATATACAGGTCGGACAACCCGATTACCATTAACGAAAATACAGGCCGTGGTTACTTGCAAGGCATGGGTTATCAGCTTGCTCAGATAACCGTTTCCGATAACAATGCTCAAAATCCGCAAGTTTTTACCTCAACCTCATATGCGCAGTATCTCCAGACGCAGTCTGGCGGAAGCTCAAACGCAGTCAAAACCAATCAGGGTCTCGGCTTGGCATTGCTGATTGTGGGCCTCATCCTCGCCATTGGTGGACTCATCGTCTCCCTCGTTCTGAGGGCCTTCACTAGGAGGCAGCAAGTGGCTCTCAATATCGCGCCGGGTGCTCCCATTAGGACGCCAATAGTGGAAGAAATACCGCCAGCAGGGTCTGCTGCTCAGAGTTTTGAGCACCCCCAGGAGCCTTTGCCCTAGGTCATCGAGCCTCAATGAGAGTATGCTGCTGCTCGATTGCATCAGGCCCAACGAGAGTGGTTGGTTCCTGATCACATGGTCATCTTTGCGACACGGCTCCTGTGAGGGGGAATGTGATGAGCCATTTCAAATGGCGTGCAGGACCTGATAATTGGGCTGAATGTTCGGACAAAAGTGAGCGTGGACAGCTCGTGTGTCGAACATTCAGCCCAATACATTTCAAAGAGGAGATCATCTCGCTTTGTCATCCTGAGCGCGAGCGAAGGATGACACTGCTGGTCGGCTTCGTTTGACTGGCAACACGTCTTCTTTGAAATGTCTTGGCCCTCAGCCCAGGATTTCCGTTCGATCATTGAGCCCAATTACCACTTGCCTCATACATTCTAATGATATCTGAGCCGTCCGCTTATGTCATCAGTTCATACGATGCGCACCCAGCTCTCTCCAGGTAGACTAAGAGCAGAAACACGTTCACGCGGGTGAACAGACAAAGAATGATACGACACGGGTCCCGGTGGAGTATGGCGAAGAGCCTACTCGATGCGGACAGAAAGGAAAACCATCATGCTCACGTTCATCATCTTCCTCGTTCTGCTGCTTGCTCTCGCCCTTGCTGCAAACCGCTGGGGCTTCGATAGTCGCGATGGGTTTGACAGCCTGGAGTGGCAGAAGCGCATGAATCGAAATAGTGCTCCTCATCACTGAGCTTGCTCAAACCTGGAGCGCGTCTCATCAACTGTGCACGCGGCGGCTTGATCAACGAAGAGGCACTGCTCCATGCCCTCAACGAGAATCGCCTGGCGGGAGTCGCACTCGATGTCTTCAGCCAGGAACCCATACGCGATGACGCTGTGTTACAACAACTCCTGGCTGACCCACGCGTGATCGCCACGCCGCACCTGGGAGCCTCAACGCAAGAGGCACAGGAGCTTCAATGAGTGGAGAGTTCGAGTCGTAGGCGGTTCCTCAACCCCTTCTTACAACTGGGAACTTATGGGCTAAAAGCTATCTGTTCTGGCGTATTAACATAAAAAAGATTAAAGGTGATATCCAATGAAAATAGTCTTCTTCACTACTGCTCATAATAGCTTAAGTCAGCGTGCTTTTGTGGAACTGGTCGATCGCGGCCATACGGTCGTTGTGGTCATCGCCTCAAGCGAAGAAGTGATGCTCGAAGCGGTCGAGCGTGAACACCCCGATCTGATCGTTGCTCCTATGTTAAAAAAAGTAATCCCTGCCTCCATCTGGCAACACTATACCTGTATCATCGTCCATCCAGGAATCAAAGGAGACCGAGGGCCATCTTCCTTGGACTGGGCCATCCTTAATGGGTACGAGGAATGGGGCGTCACCCTCTTGCAAGCAGACGCTGAAATGGACGCTGGAGCTATCTGGGTATCTCGTACCTTCGCCATGAGAGGAGGGAGTAAAAGTCACCTCTATCGACACGAGGTCACGGAAGCAGCCATCCAAGGACTGTTAGAAACGATAGCAAAATTTGAGAGCAAAACCTTTGTACCAGAACCCCTGGATTATAGCAGGGAAGATGTCAAAGGCCGTTTGCAAGCCTCCATAAAGCAAGCTGATCGTGCCATTGACTGGTCAGAACCGAGCGCCTCTATTCTCAGGAAGATCCGGTGTGCGGATAGCTTTCCAGGCATCTTAGATACGGTGCTGGGCATACCGTGCTATCTGTATGGGGCCCATGAAGAAGATGTGCTCAGAGGGACACCTGGTGAGATCATTGCCAAACGCGATGGAGCGATCTGCCGAGCAACAGGTGATGGTGCCATTTGGATCACGCATCTGAAGCAAAAAGGCACCGATGGACAGCCGTCCTTCAAGCTACCGGCGACTCATGTGCTTGGCGACTGTCTGGCCCAGGTCCCGGAAGCTCCTTTAGCGGTAGATCAAGCGTACGACGGACGGACCTACCGTGAAATCTGGTATGAGGAAAGGCAGGCAGTTGGTTACCTCCATTTTGATTTTTACAATGGAGCCATGAGTACCGACCAATGTGAGCGGCTGAGAGAAGCTTTTCTGCTTGTACGTCAGCGACCCACCAAAGTGATTGTGCTGATGGGCGGTACTGACTTCTGGTCAAATGGTATTCATCTGAACATGATTGAAGCTGCTGATGACCCGGCGCACGAGTCCTGGCGCAACATCCAGGCCATGAATGATCTTGTACGGGAACTCATCACTACCGACTCCCATCTGGTGATCTCTGCCTTGCAAGGGAATGCAGGGGCAGGGGGAGTGATCCTGGCACTGGCGGCAGATTTTGTCTATGCCAGAAAAGGGCTTGTGCTCAATCCCCATTATAAAGGGATGGGCAATCTGTATGGATCGGAATACTGGACCTACTTATTACCGAAACGGGTAGGAGGAGAAAAGGCGCAAGAACTGACAGAAGCACTGCTGCCGATAAGTAGCAGAACGGCGCAACAGATTGGGTTAATTGATGAGGCCTTTGAGGAGGATGCAGCCAGCTTCCGTGAGCATATCAGAAAGGTGGCGCAAGAGCTTGCTAGCAGTCACCGCTACGAGTCCATGTTGGAGGAAAAGCGTCAAACACGGAAGAACGATGAAGAAAGGAAGCCGTTGCAAGCCTATCGGAATGAAGAATTGCAGCGTATGTGGATGAATTTCTTTGGAGCAGATCAAAGTTATCATATGGCACGCAAGAACTTTGTGTACAAAGGGCTCCTGCCTTATCCCAAGAGGGACGATGCTGGCTTCGAGCGCGGGAGCGGGAGCTTCCTGGATGGTGCGCGTCAATTTGCAGGTGATGAAAGATACAGAACTGGTGGACGTGTTGAGTTCGTGGCTGGGCAGGACACTGGATGGCATTACGGTGAGCAACCAGCACGTGCCAACTATGGTGGGAGAGCGAGCATGACAGCAGAGATTCTGGATGGACGGGCTATGAGCGCGGAGATTAAGGCGGAGTTGCGCGGCGAGGTGCGCCGCTATGTGGAGAAACAGGGGCAGGCTCCTGGCCTGGGAATCGTGCGTGTAGGGGGTGACGCGGCTTCTGGGGTCTATAGTAAGGCGATCCTGCGCATGGCCGAGGATGTGGGCATCAATGCTCGCCTCGAACAATTAGCGGTGAATACGTCAGCCGATGAATTGCGGGCGCTGCTGGTGCAATTGAACAATGATCAGGCCGTACACGGTATTATTGTGCAGATGCCGCTCCCGGCACACCTGTCACAAAGGATGGTGGTTGCTACGATCTCTTCCAGTAAGGATATCGATGGCATCAGTACGCGCAGCGCCGGGAATCTCTTCCTCGGTCTGCCCAGTTTCCTGCCTTCGACGGCGGCTGCGGTGATGGAGACTCTCGAGCGGACGCATACGCCGCTTGAGGGAAGGCGAGTGGTAGTGATCAGTCGCAGCAACGTGGTGGGAAAGCCGCTGGGTATGATGCTCTTACAGAAAAACGCGACGGTGACGATCTGCCACTCGTGTACCACGAATCTAGCGGCTTTGACGCGCCAGGCGGATGTGCTGGTAGCGGCGGCTGGCCGCGCCAGGATGGTGACGGATGAGATGGTCAAGCCCGGAGCGGTCGTCATCGACGTGGGCATCAACGCGCTGCCCGATGGCGGCATTGTGGGCGATGTCGATTTTGCATCCGTGCGTGAAATTGCCGGGGCGATCACACCTGTACCGGGCGGCGTCGGGCCGCTCACCAATGTCATGCTGCTCAAGCAATGCGTGCAAGCAGCGTGGCAACTGGCGGGCGAGAAAAAGAAGTTTAAAACCGCTGCTTTGCGATGACAGATGATACCTCGCCATGACGCCCGCCAGGGGCGTCACTACTATACTACGTCTTGTGCCGCTGTACCCACCCGTACATAGTAGTGACGCCCCTTGCGGTCGTCATGGAGGAGACTTTAAATCATCCAGATCAAAACCTCATACTTCTTGTATTATCACTCCTGAACTGGTATACTTGCGCATAGTCAGCCGTTCTATTGTAGAAACTCAACTGTATGATGCCCGGTGGAAATATCGCCAACTGAAGGAGCAGGCGGGTAATGAGCCAAATGAAAACAGAAGCAATCACCAATCAACCTCCCTCCATCAAGAGTAGCTCACTCCTGGTCGTGGGCGATAACATCCTTATGCGGACCAAGAAAGAAGTAGGCTAGCTGAAGCAGTCCCAGAAAGTTGAGGAAGGAGCTTATGCAAGCAAAGGTGTGTCTCCGTCTCGTGCTTGGCTTCGGCATCGGGCTAGCGCTCATCGTGATCGCCATCTTTGGTTTTCATCTTGGAGGCCCGGCACTCCTGCCCCTTGGACTCTACCTCGGAACAGCTGTTGCTTTGATCGGTGGAACCCTCGTCCTTGTTTCAGTTGCTCTTCCTTTTCGCAGTGAGGAGGATGCTGAACCCTGGCTCAGTCATGAGCGGTTTGCCTGGATCCTCATTGGATTGGGCTGTCTCATGTGGGGCCTTGGCGACTGCATCTGGCACTATTATACAGCCATCGGCCAAAGTCCTTTCCCCTCACTGGCTGATATTGGTTACTCCAGTCTGCCTCCACTGATATTTCTCGGTCTGCTCTTGCAGCCCTCTCCCAGCTCAGGCCGCAGCCGACTGATGCTGCTGCTCGATAGCCTGATCGCTATGGGCTCCCTGCTGGCCATCGCTTGGTATTTGGTCCTGGGGTCCATGGCGCTGGCCTCGGCCGAGGACCAGATGGCCAAATTCCTCGGGCTCTACTACCCTACCAGCGACATCCCTCTCCTCACCTGCGTGGTCCTCTTACTCCTGCGTAGCCGGGGGCGCGTCTACCAGGCGACCGCACGTCGGATTAGCCTGCTGGTTGTCGGACTGGGGTTATGCTTCTTTGTCACCTCCGACTTTCTCTATAACGTGCTCGAGAATGCAGGAACATACGTCGCAGGCACCTTGATCTCGGCTGGTTGGCCTTGTGGGATCTTGATCATTGGACTGGCCGCTTATCTCCGCCGCTTCCTCCCTGCAACATCAGCAACGTTGCTCGAACAACGTGTACGGCAACAGAGCCAACGTGTTATCTTCGGATCCGAACAGCTTGTCCCCTATCTGCTGTTGGGCATCCTCTTTGTCGTCCTGGTGCTCAACATGCTCTCCTCTCATAAAGGCCAGCTGGCCATTCGTCCGGTGCTCCTTTTTGCTACTATCGGTGTCGTAGGATTAGTCGTGGTGCGCCAGATTTTAACCATACGGGACAATGTCGGCTTGTACCAGGAGGCCCACAGTCAGAAGCAGTATTTTGAGGCCCTGATGCATGTTTGCCCGGTCGCCGTCGTCAGTACGGACATTGACGAGCAGATTGTGGCCTGCAACCCGGCTTTTGAGCAGCTGTTCGGTTACAGGCAGGCCGAGATCCGCGGTTGCCACCTCGATGATCTGGTGAGCACCCCAGAGTATCGTGCTGAAGCCAGCACCTACAGTACCCTCGCCCAAGAGGGAGAGATCATTCAAGCGACGACCCGGCGGCGGCGCAAAGATGACAGCCTGGTCGATGTGGAAGTGCTGGGCGCTCCCGTGGTGCTGGAAGATCGCAAGGTCGGGTTTTTTGGACTCTATCTTGATATCACCGAGCGCAAGCAGGCGATGGAAGCATTGGAGCAGGCCAGGGCTGCCGCCGAAGCAGCCAACCAGGCGAAAAGTGCCTTCCTGGCCACGATGAGCCACGAAATACGCACGCCGATGAACGCCATCATTGGAATGACGGGGTTGCTGCTCGACACCGACTTGACCTTAGAGCAGAGTGAGTACGCTGAAACCGTCCGCTCGAGCAGCGATGCGTTGTTGACCATCATTAATGACATTCTGGACTTCTCCAAAATTGAAGCTGGCAAACTCGAACTGGAACGGCAGCCCTTTGACCTGCGTGAGTGCGTGGAGTCGGCCCTTGACCTGCTGGCGACCAGGGCCACGGAGAAAGGCTTAGACCTGGCCTACCTGCTGGACGACCAGGTTCCCGCAGCTATATATGGCGATGTGACGCGCTTGCGCCAGATTCTGGTCAATCTGCTCTCCAATGCCGTCAAGTTCACGCAACAAGGTGAAGTCGTCGTTGAAGTAAGGCGCAAGGATGCCGCTGCAACGATGCATGAGCAGGACGGTGAGGGATTACCGTTCTCCGAACTGCATTTTGCGGTCCGGGATTCGGGCCTTGGTATTTCAGAGGAAGGGATGACTCGCCTCTTCAAGTCCTTCAGCCAGGTGGATGCCTCGACGACCCGCCGCTACGGCGGAACCGGACTGGGTCTGGCCATCAGCAAGCGCCTGGCCGAACTGATGGGCGGGACGATGTGGGTCGAAAGTCAGCCAGGAGTTGGCTCGACTTTTCATTTCACCATCCTCGCCCAAACGGCTTCGGCTCGCCCGCACCCGCATCTGGAGACCAGCCAGCCCCACCTCGCCGGGAAGCGCATCCTGATCGTGGATGATAACGCCACCAATCGCGCCATCCTCAGGTTGCAGACCCAACCCTGGGGCATGCTCCCCTACGAGTGTGCTTCTGGCCCGGAGGCGCTTGCACAAGTGCAGGCAGGTGTTCCTTTCGATGTTGCCATCCTCGACATGCAGATGCCGGACATGGATGGGATGATGCTCGCCAAGCAGATTCGACGCAACCACAACTCCCAGGCGCTTCCCCTCGTCATGTTAACGTCGCTGGGTCAGCGCGAGATCGACACGGAGGGAGTCCAGTTCGCAGCCTTTCTGCACAAGCCAATTAAGCCCTCCCAACTCTACAATGCTCTGATCTCCATCTTTGCTGAGCAGGCACAGTCTGTACTCAAGCAGGCAGAGGTGGAAGGCACACAGTTCGATGCCATGCTGGGTCAGCGATTGCCCCTCCGTATCCTGCTGGCCGAAGACAACACGGTCAATCAGAAACTGGCGGTGCGTCAGTTAGAGCGCATGGGCTACCGGGCCGACGTCGCCGCTAACGGTCTGGAAGTCCTGCAAGCCTTGCAGCGCCAAAGCTACGACGTGATTTTGATGGATGTGCAGATGCCCGAAATGGACGGCCTGGAAGCCTCCCGTGCCATTCATGAGGAGTGGCCTGCTGAGCAATGCCCGCGCATTGTAGCCATGACGGCCAACGCCATGCAGGGCGACCGCGAGGAGTGTCTGGCCGCTGGCATGGATGATTACCTCGCCAAGCCCATCCAGATCAACGCCTTACAGGAGGCTTTGGAGCGGGTTGGATTATGGACACGCGTACACCGGCGTCCAACGAGTCCTCTGAAGCCAGTCAAAACGGCTCCCCTCAGCTTGGAAGCTGAGAAGCACGTCGAGCCTGGTCCGCCCCTTGACCGGGCGGTGCTGTCCGAACTCCGCCAATTCCAGGGGGAAGGTGAGCCCGATATCGTACAGGAATTGGCCGAGGCCTTCCAGTTCGAGACGCCACCGAGCAGCCCGAGCAGCTCCGACGGGCCGCTCACAACCTCAAGGGCAGCAGTCAGAACTTGGGAGCACGCACAATGGCCACTCTCACTGCTCAATTGGAGACTCTCGGCAAGAACGGGACCGTCCAAGGGGCGACAGAACTGGTCATCCGCTTGGAGCAGGAGTACCTGCGCGTCTGCCAAGCCCTCGCTGCCGAAGGAGCTGGTGTGAAATAAAACATGCACAGAACGCACTTATCGCTCGCTATCACGACGACAGTGGTTTGCAGACAGCAACAAGCAGTCTGGTAAATCAAGCCAACAACAGAAAGGGGTACCTGCTGTCATGCCG
>WNGH01006314.1_pt1 | contig 19991 bp, 21 predicted proteins | sample 5400631 | NCBI WGS metagenome assembly WNGH01 (sample SAMN13153373, study PRJNA577476) | soil metagenome | isolation source: 115 cm soil or saprolite under Garry oak tree replicate 1 | place: USA:California | collected 2016-06-15
ACAACCGCTATCCGCACGAGTTCTCGGGTGGCCAGCGCCAGCGCATCGGGATCGCCCGCGCGCTCGCGCTCAACCCCAAGCTGATCGTCTGCGACGAGGCCATCTCGGCCCTGGACGTGTCGATCCAAGCCCAGATAGTGAACCTGCTCGAGGACCTGCAGCGCGAGTTCAAGCTGACCTATCTCTTCATCGCCCACGACCTGTCGGTCGTGCGACACATCAGCGACCGCGTGATGGTGATGTACCTCGGCAAGATCGTCGAGATCGCCGACAGCGTCGAGACGTACAGCAGCCCGAAGCATCCCTACACGAAGGCCCTGCTTTCGGCGATCCCGCTGCCGGATCCGAAGGTCCAGCGCGGCCGCAGGCTGGTCGAGCTCTCGGGCGAGATCCCCTCGCCGATCAGCCCGCCATCAGGATGCCGCTTTCACACCCGCTGCCCCATCGCCCACCTTCCAACCCCTTGCGCCGAGGTTGAGCCGCCGCTCGAGGAAAAGGGCCGAGCACATCTGGCGGCGTGTCACTTTTCTCACGACGTCTGAGCGCCCCACCGGACCTCGATGTCGCAGTCGTAAGCGGTGTTCTGACCCGTGGTTGCGATCAGCCGGAAGGAAAGCACAGTGGAACCGGTCTCAACCGGCGAGGGATACGTTGCGGTGCGCGATGCGAAAGACCCATCCATCCGCAGGGCGTTCAATGTGACGGTTATCGACGGGCCTTGCGTGTCGCCGTCGACGAGAACATCTCCCGACGCCACCACGTCGCCACCATCCCTGCCGGCACTGGGGAGCCCTTAGCTGGAGGCCGGAGACGGTCGTCGAAGCGACGCCAAACGGTGCCGGCCCGGCCTGCCCGTGCGGCGGCTTGAAGGCCAGCGCCGCCAGAGCGATCAAGCAAAGTCCCAGCACGACGGTCGACATCAGTCGACGAGGATTCATTTCGAGAATAAACTCGAGGCTGGACGCTTTCGACATCCAGCCCCGGCCTGTGAGTAAGACGCCATGATTATCCGCAAATGTGTGCCGCTATGTCAAGACTGACATAATGCCAGGCCGATGACGACGCGGATCGACGAGATCGTCGATGGGATTTACCGCATCTCGCAGTGGAACGGGGAATCCACCGTCACCTTCAACCAGTTCCTGATCGCGGACGAGCGACCGACGTTGGTTCACACCGGCCGCTACGGCGACTACGAAGGGGTCCAGTCCGCCATTTCCAAGGTCCTCGATCCGGAGACGCTCCAGTTCGTCGTGCTGCTGCACTTCGAAGCCGACGAGTGCGGAGGCATGGAGCGGTTTCTCGAGGCCGCGCCCGAGTCGGTGCTCGCCGGGAGCTGGCTCAGCGTCGAGGTCAACCTCCGGCGCTGGGGTTACCGCGGCAAGCTCCAGGGTCTCAAGAACGGGGAGGTCCTCGACCTCGGCAAGCACAAGCTGAGGTTCCTCGAGACGCCGCACGTCCACCATTGGGACTCGCTGATGCTTTTCGACGAGACGACCAAGAGCCTGTTTCCGGCCGACCTGTTCATGCAGGGCGGCGATCAACCGCCGGTGGTCGCGGAGAACCTCGGCAATGAGATGTGCGCCATGTACCGCAACCTGGGCATCTTCGCCCACGAAGACCCGGTGCGACGCGTCGTCGACACGATCGAAGGACTGCAGCCCGAGTGGGTGCACGCAATGCACGGCGGCAGCCTGACCCGTGACGCGCTGCCGGACTACGTCCGCGCGCTTCGCGAGGAGGAGTTCGCATTCGACGGCCGGCTGCTGGGGCGCAGGCTGGACAGCAACCTCGGGTAGGCCCACTGCAGTAGCGCCAGCCCGCCGACGACAACGCAGACGACCAGGTACCAGGCGCTGAACAGGGCGACCGCGACGACCATCACGGTGGCGGCGATCGCCGCGAGTCGCGCGCGACCGGCGAGGATGCGGATCGCGGAGACGACCGCGAGCACATAGATGCCGACGAAGAGACTCGAGCTCGCGCGGATCAGGTCGGTGATATTGACTGCCCCGGCGACCAGGGCGGCGAGCAGCCCGAGGTCGATGACGGCGAGGAGGCCAAGCGGCCGGAGCGATCCGTCCTTACCGAGCCACGCGGGCATGGCGCGAGCATCCGCGAGCGCGCCGGCGAGCTTGGTGCCGCTGGCGATGTAGACGTTCATACATCCTGCGGTCAGCGCCACCGCCAGCACCGCGGTGGCCACGCGGCCGGCATGACCGAAACCAAGGGCGACCAGGTCGGCGAGCGGGACGTGCGACGGCATCCCCCGGCTGATGCTGATGGTGGCGATGGCCAGGCCGAGATAGAGCACGGTCACGACGGCGAAGGCCAGCGCCATCGCGCGCGGCAGATCGACGGCCGGACGCCGGAACTCGCCCGCGAGCTGCGCCACCGCCTCCCACCCGACAAACAGCCAGACGAGGATGCTCGCGGCGGTGCCGACCGCCCACCACCCGTGAGGAGCGAACGGGACCCACTTGCTCGCCTCGACGTGTGGGAGGGCAAGGGCGATCGCGACGATCAAGACCGCCACCAGCACAGACGAGAGGACGAGCTGCGCGCTGGACGAGACGCGCACGCCGAGCGCGTTCGTTCCGAGCACGGCGACGAAGATCGCGATCGCGACGACGACCGCCACGGTGGAGCTCGAGCCGGTCAGGTCGGCGACGTAGTAGCCGCCCATCAGCGCGACCGCCGGCGCGCCGATCAGGATCGAACCGAGGAACCAGCCACCGACGACGACGGAAGCGGCCTCGCCCAGGCCCGCGCGCACGTAGGTCGAGACCCCTCCTGCCTCCGGGTAGCGCACGCCGAGCGCGGCGAACGTGAGGGCGAGAGGAACCGAGAGGACGAGCAGGCCCGCCCAGGCGATGATCGACGCCGGTCCCGCGGCGGCGACGCCGAGCGCCGGGACCAGGAGGAGGCCGGGGCCGATCAGCGCGCCGACGTAGAGCCCTGCGCCGCGGACGACGCCGATCGGCGGGCCTGAGCCGCGTCGGGGCAGCGCGGGTTCAGCCGCCGCAGACCGGACCGTAGTAAGGCCAGGGAAGGCACAGCTGCGGGGAGAACGCCGACCACAGCGTGAGGAGTCCGGCGATCACCAGGCCCGCGATCCAGATGGTGGCGGTGATGGCATTTCGCTTCGGCACCGGCCAGGCGGTCCAGCCCAGACGGTGCGCGATTCTCGGGCCCAGGCCGCTGTCGACCAGCGGCCAGAAGATGAGGCCGATGGCCAACACCGCGGGGATCAGCATCTTCGTGAAGAGGCCTGGTCCGAGCTTGGCGAACTGGAAGAGGGCCAGGAAGTACCACTCGGGGCGGGGAATGATGCCCGAGCGCGGGTCGGCTGCCTGCCCGACCTGAAGCACCGGCTGGCCGAGCCACGCCAGCAGGCCGAGCGTGATCAGGACGGCCGTGACCAGCACGGGGTAAGGTACTTGATGAACCCGCTGATGCTGTCGGGCACCACCCCGCCGCCGGAGATGATGGAAATCTCACGGGCGCGGGCCAGGTATGAGTTGGCGTCCCACGGCAGCAGCGACCCGGTGAAGCTGAACAGGACGATGACGAGGAAGATCAGCACGCCGACCATCCAGTTCACCTCGCGTGGCGCACGGTAGTCGCCGTTCCAGAAGGCAAGAGTCATGTACGCAAGCGCCACGGCGATCAGCAGGTTCGCGCCCCAGAAGTGCATCCCGCGGATGAGCCATCCGAGATAGGCCGTGTGCTGGATGAAGTCGACGCTGGCGTAAGCGGGCGCCGGGTTGCCCGCGCCGTCGGGGACGTAATAGAGACCGAGGAGAAAGCCGGTGATGAACTCGACGACGATCAGGATCACGGCCACCGCGCCGAGATAGCGGTAGGCGGCGTTGGTGTAGTTGGGGACTCGGCGATTGAGCTCGGCGTCAACCGCATCGACGAGCTGGAAACGCTCGTCCAGCCACCCCACGACCGCGGTTTGCAGACCCATGTCGCCTACCTATGAAAACCGGGGGTCCGGGCTGGCTAATCCCATCCGCGAGCCGGCCGAGGAGGCCGCGGCGGTGCCGGCTTGCTCAGTAGAGCCCGCGGTCTAGACCGCCGTCCACCGCAAGCGTCACCCCCGTGATGTAGCTCGCGGCGTCGCTCGCGAGAAAGACCGCGGCGTTGGCCAGCTCCTTCGGAGTGCCGTAGCGTCCAAGCGGGACCTCGCGGCTCTTGCGTTCGATCGTCGCCTCGACCGATTCACCCTCCCTTACCCAGATCCGCCTGGCGACGTCCCTGATCCTGTCGGTGAGGATGTGTTCCGTCGCGATGCTGTTCACCCTGACGTCCGGCGCGGCCTCACGGGCCAGCGTCTTCGACATGCCGATCAAGGCGGGCCGGAACGCATTGGAAAGGGCGAGCCCGTCGATCGGTTGTTTCGCCGACAGGGAGGCAAGGTTGACGATCGAACCGCCGCCACCGCGGCGCATCACGGGAATCGCGGACCTGGCCAGGCGCAGCGCGCTCATCAAGATGCTGTCGAACGCCTGCTGCCATTCGGCGTCGGGAAGGTCGAGGACTCCGCCCGTCGGCGGCCCGCCGGTGTTGTTGATCAGGATGTCGAGGCCGCCCATCTCGGCGACCGCCCAGTCGAAAAGGCCGGCGCACGCGGCGGCGTCCGAGATGTCGGCCGCTTTCGCTTTGACCTGCTGCCCGTGCGCAGAGATCTCGCGCGCGGTCGCGGCGATGGCCTTGGGGTCACGTGAGCTGATGCAGACCACACAACCTTCCGCGGCAAGCCCTTCGGCCACGGCTCGGCCGAGACCTTTGCTGGCGGCGGTGACCAGCGCGCGCTTTCCCTTCAGTCCGAGGTCCATCGGCCGCTAGGGCCAGTTTCCGGCTGCCGCCGGCAGGCGCTCCTTGGCCTCCCAATCCGCACGCACGGGGGCGAAAACGTCGATCACGGTCGCCCCGGCCGCCGAGGCGCGCGCGGAATGGGGCACGCGGCTGGGGATGACATACGTGTCGCCCGGATGAAGTGACCGGCTCAACCCGGCGACGGTCATGGTGATCTCGCCCTTCAACACGAGGCCGAGCTGCTCGTTGTCGTGCTGGTGCTCGGCGACGTCGGCGTTCGGTTCGAGATCGATCACGGCCAGGGTCAGGCGGTCGCCGTGGACCGCGCGGCCCACCACACCTGGCCAGATGGCGTACGGCTTTAGCTCAAGCAGTTTCGCGTAGGTGTCTTCCAACCTCTTGACCTCCTCTTCGCGTGACTTGCCAGGCCGTAGTGTGCGCCGCTGGCCTAGATTGGCGCTGATGGCGAAGCGCGGCATCCTGGCCGAGATCGGTTCGCTCGACCCGAACGGAGACTACCAGCGCATCTGCTTCCTGAGCACCAACCACGACTTCCCGTGGGACGTCGAGCAGTCGCTGAGCCTGGCCTTCTTCAAGACGTATGGCGTGCCGACGATCAGCGCTCTGCTCGACCGGACCGGCGAGTTCCGCGACCACGCACAGAAGCGATACGACGACACGAAGCTGATCCTGGCCGAGATGCTCGACCACGGCATCGACGGCGAACGCGGCCGCGACGCCAACCGACGGCTGAACCGGATGCATGGGCGATACGCGATCAGCAACGACGATTACCTCTATGTGTGGTCGGTGATCCTCCTCGAGCCCCTCCGATGGAACAGAAGGTGGGGCTGGCGCCGGTACACGCAAAAGGAGATCGACGCCCAGCTCGTCTACGCGCATGAGCTCGCCAGGCGGATGAACATTCGCGATGCTCCGGCGACCATCGACGAGGTTGATCGCTGGAGCCGTGCCTACGAGAAGGCCAACATTCGCTTTGCGGAGACGAACCGCCGGGTTGCCGACTACACGCTGAACCTGTATCTGTCGTGGTACCCGCGCGTCGTGCGCCCGCTGGTTCGCATGGCGACGCTCGCCCTGGTCGAGGACGAGCTGCTCGCGGCGTTCGGCTATGAGCGGCCGCCGCGCTGGGCGGTGGCGTCTGCCGGTGCCGCCCTCCGCCTGCGGGCTCTTGTCCTGAGGTTCTTCCCGCGCCGGCGGACGCCGCGCCTCGTCACCAATGAGCGGATGCGCAGCTATCCAAACGGCTACGCGTTGACGGATCTCGGCGTCGCGGACCTCAATACCCGATAGGCGGTCGGTCGCAGCGGTTCCTCGCTTATTCCCCTCCGAGGTCAGATCCCACGCCTAAGAAAAGAAGAGGCCGCCGCTGCCAGGCGGCGGCCTTAATGGCGAGTGCCGGTTTATGGAGCGGCGATCGTCCAGATGCCGCGGCCGTGCGTCGCCGCGACCAGGACGCCGCTGGGATCGACCGTCAACTGGTCGACCACCGCGTTCGGAAGGTTGCCGCCGAGGTGGCTCCATGTCGCGCCGTCGTCGGACGAGACGAAGACGCCGAAGTCCGCGGCGACGATCAGCTTGCCGTTGTGGAAGACGATGTCGTCCATCGGAGCGTCAGGCAGGTTGCCCGAAACGTCGGTCCAGGCGGCGCCGCCGTTGGAGCTCTCGAAGACGTGGCCGACGCCCGGGTCGTCCGGTCCGATCATCCACTTGCGTGAGAAGCCGGACATCGAGATGTAGGCGTGGCTCGGGTTGGCGGTGTCGATCTTGACGCCGCTGACATAGCGGCGAGGGAGTCCCGCGGAGCATGGGGCCGCGGTGCCGCTGCAGACCTGGGTGGTGGCGTGCCATGAGCCGCCGCTGTTGTTGAGCATCACGACACCGGAGTGGAAGCCGCCGCCCGTGGCGAAGCTGCCGTTGCACGGTCCGCACCACGCAGCCGCAACGTACTGCACGCCGCCGATGGTCACCGCGTCGAGCGCGGACACCTCGGACGCGGCGTTGCCGCCGACCGCCGTCCGGGTGTCAAAGATGTTCTGCCAGTCGGTGGACGTGCCCGTGCCCGAGGTCGTGCCAGCGATGCCGGCTTCAGAGTTCCAGACAATCGCCCCACCCGACACGAGGTGGCTCGAGTTGGTTCGGTCCATGTCGATCGGGGAGATGAACCGCGGGTCAGGGTCGGGCGGCACGATGAAGTGCCAGTTGGCACCGCCATCCGTCGACTTGAGCGCGGTCAGGCCGACGTACTCGGTGATGACGTTGTTGGAGTTGGCCGGATCGACCAGCGTGTAGCCGCCGTCGCCGCCGAACACCTGCACGGAGCTGACGGAGATGTCGTTGCCGCGGTCGTCCTTGATCGTGGTCGGCGTCGTGAAGACCTTGTTGCTGCCGTTGTCCTGGAGACCGCCGTAGATGATCCCGTCGCCGCTGCCCTGGGCGCCGTAGTACTGCAGCGCGTCCATGTGAGCGTTGTTGTTGGTCCAGTGACCTGTCGCGTGGTTGGTCAGGGCTCGGGAGTAGACGCCGCCGTCGTTGCCGACGTAGAGCCGGCCGCCCGTGATCAGCGCCGCGTGCTGGTCGGGGTGGGCTCCGTCGTGGTTGCAAGTGCCCTCGAAGGGGTTGTAGGAGAAGCAGCTGAAGCCGAAGTTCCAGTAGGGGGCGATGGTGTTCCAGCCGGACCCGCCGTTCTGGGTCTCGTAGACCTCTTCCAGCCCGAGGTACAGGTGGTTGCTGTCAGCGGGGTCGACGGCGAGGAACTGGTTGTACCAGGCCTGGACGCCAGGTCCATAACCCTTGCCGATGCGGTTGATCGCCTGCGCGGAGCCGCTCGACTGGAGCTTCTCGGACGTGGCGATCTTGGTCCAGGGTCCGGCCGGGTCGCCGTTGTTCGAGGCGTATACGCCCTGGAGCAGCGTCTTGCCGTTCGTGCCGACGTTCAGCAGGTACGGGCTCTGCACGATCGCGTAGGCCTTGTCGCCGCTCGCGGAGAACACGAACGTCGTGCGGCCCTCGGCCTTCGCCGGAACCCAGCCCTGCGGGTTGCCGACCGGGTTGAAGGTGTGGCCGCCGTCGGTCGAGACGTAGAGGCCGTTGGTGGGCGCGCCGCCGCGCCAGCCCGCGACCGCGAGCACCTGGCTGCCGGCGGTGCCGGGCCGGACCGCCACGTCGGTGATCATGTTGCCGACCTTCAGGTTGAAGTTACCGCCGGTCGGGGCCCCGGCAGGCTGCAGGACCGCCGTCCAGGTCGTGCCGGAAGCGGTGTTGAAGCTGTACAGGCCGTGCGAGGTCGCGGCGAGGATGGTGGTTCCGTCCTGCACGAGGCGGAAGACCAGGGCGCCGTTGAGCTCCGGGCCGCCGACGCGGTTCCACGTCGAGCCGCCGTCCGTCGAGGCGAGGACCCCGATCCCGGCGTAGCTGTCCGAGCTGGTGTTGGCCTCGCCGGTGCCGACGTACACCGTGTATTGAGTGGCCGAGCCCGTAACCAGCAGTGCGCCGATCGAGAGTGTGCCCTGGCCGTCGAAGATCGGCGTCCAGTGCTGGCCGCCGTCCGACGACTTCCAGACGCCTCCGTCGGCCGCGCCGGCGAACAGCGTGCCGTTCGGGGCCACCGCCAGTGAAGTCATGCGGCCCGCGACCCACCGGTCGCCCGCGCCGGAGTTGCTGAAGTTGCTGGTCGGGTCGATGTAGGCCGGCGGGACCGAGAAGTCGTGCCCGTCAGCGCCGGCGAGGTTTGTGCGTTCGGTCCATGTGCCGGGGACTGTCGGGAGCGAGGCCGACTGCTGCGTCGCCGCCGCGAAAGCGTTGGGATCGACTGCGTCGTTGGGCGCGAGGCGCTGGATCAGGAACCAGTTGGCGGCGTCGGCCGCGTCCTGGCTCTCCTGCCCGGCGTCCTGGTGGGACGAGGACCCGGGCGCCGCCGCGAAGATGACAACCGCCGCCGCAGCGAAGAGCAGAGCGAGTCGGCGCATACACCACCCCTTTTCAAGAACAGCACGCGCAGGGCGTGCGATGGACACATCACCTCCAGGCCCCATACGGGCCTCAGCCAACCCCTGGATTTCAGCAATTATTAAGCACAAAGTCAAGTGCCTGATCGCGCCCGGTTCAGAAGTCGGGATTCGAATTCATGGAGTGCCGCCAAGTGATCACCAATTACCACCGCTTGCCACTGGCGCTGCTGTACGGGGTTGCCTCGAACTCGCGTGTTCTGCCGGGTTTAACGGTCGACGTCCTGGCGACGGCACTGGGTCACGGTGTCGCGGACCCACCAACCGGCGATGATGAAGAGCCTGAGCACGGCGAAGCAATCACCCGGAACTGGCCTTCTGCTGCCATCTCGTGAGGTACTCCTGTGGAGGGAGAGTGACCTCGCGTTTGTCGTCGAGGCAGCGCGGCGGGCGGAAACTTCCGGATACGACTCAGTCTGGGTCGGAGACTCGCTGCTGGCGCGTCCTCGTGGAGAGCCGTTAACCCTGCTGGCCGCTGTGGCCGGCGCGACGAAACGGGTCACGCTTGGCACGGCCGTTCTCTTGCCGCTGCTGCGGCACCCCGTCTCGATGGCTCATGCGGTCGCCACGCTTGACCGCCTGGCCGAGGGCCGTGTGATCTTGGGAATCGGTCCCGGCGCCGAGCTCCCGGGCACGCATGCAGAACTGAAGGCATTGGGTGTTCCGAGCGACCGACGGGTTGGCGACATGCTCACCGCAGTCGAACGTTGCAGGCGTTTATGGCGGAATGAAGACCCCGATGTCGATTTGAATCCGCGACCAACTCGGGCCGCCGGACCTCCCATCTGGTTGGGTGGGGGCGGTCCTCGCATGCTGCGCCTGGCCGGGGCGATGTTCGATGGCTGGCTTCCGCTCAGCCCAACTCCGGCTGACTACGAATCAGGTCTTCGCGCGGTGCGTGAGGGAGCGGAAAAGGCGGGCCGCGATCCGGAAAGCGTTGCTACGGGCGCGTATCTCACGGTAGCCATCTCCGACACCCCCGACGACGCCGCCAGGCAACTTGACGGCTACATTCGTGCGTACTACGGGGTGCCCGCCGAGATCATGGCCAGGACAATGGCATGCCATGCAGGGACTCTTGAATCGGCTGCCGAATGGTTCGCGGCGTACCGGGCAGCAGGTGCACGTCACCTCGTCTTGCGGTTAGCCCGGCCTAACCTCAGCGATTACGACCAGATCGTCCACGAACTCCTCGGAGCCGCCCGAACCCGGGGCTAGATGTAGTTCCCACGCACGTTGTTGACGACTGCGATCGGCGGTTGGTCTCCAAGTCCTGAGTGGGGACGCCGGTGGAGCGAACCCGATCAATAGAAAGACCCCAGGACGCCGGTAAGTATGAGCGTGACCTGCGGCTAGTCGACCTCGCCGCGCCTGAACGGCCCCCACTGCTCAAAGCCGCAGCTCCAACCCTGCGTCCTCGCCTCGTGCAAACACACGCGCCGAGTCAATGGCCAATCCACCCAGTAGCCGAGTGTGTACGTCCCGGGGACTCCGACCCTGTACAGCCAGTTCACACCGTTGCTGACGTAGCACGGACCGACCGCGAACGAGTCATCTGCTAGAGAGATCTCGTGCATGTCGGCCGGGTAGCCCTTGCCCGCGGCGCGGCTCTGTTCCACTATCGCGACCGCCTTGTCGGCGGCACAGCGATCGAAAGTCTCGTCCGCCTGGACTCGCCCTGCCTCGATCAGCGCCAGCGGTGCCGCCAGCAGAAAGACCAGCGCGCCGGCCAGGACGGCCCGGTGGCGCCAGCCCAGCGGCTTGCCCTTCCAGACCGTCGCCGCGCTACCACCCACCACGGCGCCGGCGATTCCCAACGGATACACGTAGGCGAAGGCCAGGGGCAGGACCGCGGCGACGACGAGCAGCACAAGGCCTCCCACGACGGCGGGCAGGACTCGCCGCGAAAGCAGCACGATGCCGATTGCCGCCAGCGCCCCGGGTGCACCCAGGAAGATGACGATGAAAACAGCGTCCACGATGAAGTCCATGTTGGTGCGCCGGGAAACGTAGCTGAGCGGGCCGATGATTTCGGCAGGAACCGCCCAGGCAGGCAGCAATCGGTAGTCGTTGTTGACGCCGGCTCCCGGTGGTGCTATACCGCCGAGGGGCGCGGACCCGATTGCCCTCCACTCAAGTTCCGCCGCTCCGCGGCAGGAGGTGCCTATGAACCTGAGCCACAGTCACGCAGGCCACGTCCATTTCTGGACGCGACCCATTTCGCGGCGCAACTTCCTCGGCGCCGCGGCGTTTGCCGGTGGAGCGGCAGCCGCCGCAGGCTCGTGGCTGCCACAGGTCGTCAAGGCCGACTTCGACGGCGGCGCCACGGTCTTCCCGAACCCAATCCCTGTAGGCGTAGCTCCGTTCGGGATTCCCATCCATCACTTTCCGCCGGTTCCGGTCCTCGGTCCCGCTTCGATCAACGAGCCATCGCAGATCACGGACTTCAACGGCATGGTTGGCGTCTGCCGTGTGACAGGCGCCGGCACAGGCACGGATCTGGCCACTGGTGCGACGAGCCGGCTGAGCTTCCAGGTCGACAACGGGTTCATGGACGGCCTGTACGTCGGCGAGGACGGCAACACTCACCACGGAACTTTCGCCTTCGTCTGAATGGACCTGTTCACCGGTGCCGGCGGCACCGGACAGGTTCACGATTTCAACCCCGGCATTCGCGAAAGCGGCCTCTTCTGGACGCTACCGGTCCCCGGAGACGCCGTGACTTTCAGTCTCGAGCAAGGCACCGCAACACTTGCCGTCGACGATCTCGACGAAGAGGACTACCACAACCTGCACAACGCCCTTCTGGACGGCCCGAGCGATTCCGCGAGTGTCAGCTTCGAGATGCGCTGGCAAGCCATCGCGGGGGCGATGAACGTCACCGACGATGTCCACCGATTCACCGGTCGGTTCCGCCTGGCCGCAGTGCAGATCGAGTGGTCCGCCAGCACCGCTGGATTCCACTTCGTCTCCGACCCGGCCGGCACGACACACAACGTGAGATCGGTGATCGGCCGTGAGCGCAACGGGGTCTTCTTCGAAGACTAGCCCGGGTAGGGAGCGCCTTCGGGCGCTCCCCTTCTCATCTCTGGGGGGCGAGGCTTTAGCGATCGACCGTCAGCGCATCGCCCGCGTCGTGCAGTGGGCCGCCGATGTAGGGCAGTACAGCTCTCGGCGATGCGGCTCCACGAGGGTCGGGAAGCTCATCACGCTGATTAAGGTGTAGTGACGTCGAGCTCAAGTCGGCAGGCTGCGCCTCGCGGTCGCGTCCCGAGTTGGGTCCCTTACTTCAACGCCATGACCAAGCCGCTCCTCAAGCTCGGTGTGCCGATGGGACCGGACATCCTCATCACTGTCCGCGGCCGGAAGACAGGACTGCCGCGGACGACACCCGTGACCATCTGCGAGTACGGCGGCCGCCGGGGCTTTATCGCGCCATTCGGCGAGACGAACTGGGTACGCAACCTCCGTGCCGCCGGGGCGGCGACGATCAGCTTCGGCCGGCGCCGCGAAACGGTGAAGACTGTGGAGTTGAACCAGGAGCAGGCCGCGGGCTTCATCCGTGACGTCATCGTCCCGATCGCACGCCAATCGCGCTTTGGCAACTGGTTCGTCCGCAACATCGACAAGATCGACATCGATCACCCGGCGGAGGCGGCGGTGGGCCGGCCGGTGTTCGAGATCCTGAGCCAGCCGAGTGACGTGCCGAAGCCGACGGGCGCATCGTAGTCGCTGTTCATGGGTCGACGATCCGGCGCGTGATCGCAGCAGCAGCAGCCCCCGGGACGACGCAGAGACTGTTTTCGTGGGCTCCGTGTATAGATTGAGTGGCTGTGCCCATATCGTCATCAGAGGCCGTCGACCTTCAGGGCGTGCACAAGCACTTCGGCCGAGTGCGAGCGGTGGACGGCATCGACCTACACCTCGAAGTCGGCGAGATAGCTGCGCTCCTCGGACCTAATGGAGCCGGCAAGACAACAACGATCGACATGATGCTCGGCCTGAGCAAGCCCGACGCCGGCACCGTAAGCGTGCTGGGAATGAAACCCGACGCCGCGATCGCACGCGGACTGGTTGCAGCGGTGATGCAGACCGGTGGCTTGCTCAAGGACCTCACGGTTGCCGAGACCGTCAGGTTGACAGCGACTCTCTTCACGGCGGCGCGTCCCGTAAATGAGGTTCTCGAGCGCGCGGGCATTGCCGATATCGCGAATCGACTGGTGGGGAAGTGCTCAGGCGGACAGCAGCAGCGCCTTCGTTTTGCGATCGCCCTTCTGCCGGACCCGGCACTCATGGTTCTAGACGAGCCAACGGCCGGGATGGACGTCGAGGGCCGCCGCGACTTCTGGGCCGCCATTCGCAATGACGCGCAACGAGGCCGGACGGTGCTGTTTGCCACCCATTATCTGGAGGAAGCCGACGCCTACGCCGACCGCATCATCTTGCTGCGCCAGGGAAAGATCGTCGCCGATGGCACGGCGGCTGAGGTCAGGAACCTGTCGGTCGGCCGCTCGGTCCGCGCGAGCCTTCCCGGGGCAGAAGAGTCGTCATTGCGCGGCCTGCCCGGAGTGCGTTCTGTCGAGATCCGAGGCGACAGAGTCATCGTTCAAACCACTGACTCGGACGCGGTGGCGAGGTACCTGTTGACGGCCACGCCGGCCCGCGACGTCGAGATCGTTGCTCACAACCTCGAGGACGCGTTCCTTGCCCTGACGGGAGATGAAGCTCAACCCGGCGGCCAGGTGGATGGCGGCGCCCCGCAGGTTCCTATCGACGGGAGGGCAAGTTGAGCACTCGCATTCAGGCTTTCGAATCCCGGCCGGTGCCGCCGCTGGGCGGGTTCAACCTGACCTTCCTCTTCCTCGAGGTCCGGCGCCTGCTGCGCAACCGCCGAACGTTGATCTTCACCGTGGTTCTGCCACTCGTGTTCTTCTTTCTCTTCAAGAGCAACAAGCGGCTTGCGTCGGCCGGCGGTGCTGAGTTTGCCGCCTCAACCATGATCGGCATCGCCGTCTACGGCGCGATGATCGCCGCCACCTCGGGCGGAGCAATGGTCTCGGTCGAGCGGGCCCTGGGTTGGAGCCGTCAACTCCGGCTCACGCCGCTCCGGCCTCCCGCATACGTCGCGATCAAGCTGCTGACCGCAATGTTCCTCGGCCTGGTGTCAGTAAGTTCGGTGGTTGGCGTAGGGATTGTGTCCGGGATCCAGATGGAGACCGGAACCCTGCTCCTTTCTGCGCTCCTGGCTTGGTTCGGAGCATTCGTGTTCGCTGCCTTCGGCCTCTTCATGGGCTACATGCTTCCGTCCGAGAACGTGATGCAGATCATCAGCCCGGTGCTGGCCGTATTCGCGTTCTTTGGCGGCCTCTTCCTCCCGGTGAGCCTGCTCCCAAGCGCCATTCAGGACCTCGCTCCGTACATGCCCACTTATGGTGTGGCTCAGATTGCGCGATTCCCGCTGCTGGGCGGGAAGTTCGATTGGACCTGGGTTCTGGGCGCGGTCCTATGGACGCTGGCTTTCGCAGCCGGCGCTACGGTGCTGTTTCGCCGCGACACGCGCAGGACCTGAAACACCTCACTCGCGGAAGCGGGAAGTGTGTCAGCCGGCGGTAGTGCCGGTCGGCACCAGGCAGATCCAGACCAGCCCGGGAGCGACCGGCGCCGGGCGACCCCCGGCGGTGAAGGAAGGCGGCCCGCTCGAAGGCTGCGTCCAGGTGGCATCGAATTCTCTGCCCGCAGTGAACACCTGCGCTTGACCCGTGCCCACGATGTCGTGGTCGACGCCGGTCACGCCGTTGACGTCGACTACTTCCGACGTCGGTTTGATGGCGACTTGCTGGACGACGAGGGTGGAGACGATCAGAGGCGAGCGAGTGTCGGCGTCGCTGAAAGGACCGGTGTCGGCCTCGCTTCTCGTCCATCCACCGGCTGAAGGGTCGTAGATGACCGTCGGCGCCTCCATGCTGGAGATGGGCACCGTGACATGGCTGACTTGCCGGCCGCCAGTCACCGAGGTCGGTTCGGTTCGATCCCACAGAGTCCAGCTCCGCGCCGGGAGGTTGGCGTGGCCGGCCACGTCTGCGAGATGCGCACCATCGCTGTAGAGATTGTGAGGAGCCGGCCGGTTGTTGACGCGAAAGAGGTCTCCGTTCGCCGAATTCTCTTCAACGCTAGGAATGCCGGCCGACTGGATCTGACCTTTGATGTAGGTGCTTCCGCCTGAGAAGACGACGACGGCGCCGTAGATCCTGGCCAGCGAGATCGTGACCAGTCGCGCGCTTCGAATCGGCCCCACCTTTCCCTTCGGCGGAGAGAGATAGATCGCGCTGAAGCGGCTGATGCCGCCCTCGGTCACGTACTCGTAGACGATCGATGCGTCCTGCAGGCCCGACGGTGGCCGCGCTTCAGACAGATTTTCGACCTGGACCAGCAGGGGTACGGAGTTAGACGCGGGCCATAAACCGGTGGCGCCACACGCGACGATCAACACCGAAAGGAAGCACGCTACCGCGCTTCCCGATGTGCGTTGACGCCTCATCACGGTTAGAACGCGTGAGCCCAGGACGACTTAAGTGAGGAAGCCGCTACGCGGTCGAGCGGGCGGGGCCTCTCAGCGCCCACGTACGGAACACGAGCGAGCCTGCCGCACCCACGATGGCGAGCGCGACGAGCCCATGCAAGCCGCCGATGACCGCGGCCGCAACGCTACCCAACGAACCGATCACCCCGAGCACGAACTGGATGACCATCAGCCCGAACAGGCCGACGGTCTGGCCCTTGTCGCGGCGCGAAAGCCCGGCGGCGAAAGCCAGGGCGATCATCACCAGGATCGTGATTGGAATCACAAAGGTTCCGATAAAGCCGTGCAGCGAGGCGAACTTGTCTCCGTTCTTGAAAGCGGCGTAGACGGAGCCGGCGTTGTCCTGTGCCGCCCAGACGCTCAAAGCTCCGGCCGCGATCAGGTAGAACTGCAGCCCCAGCTCCACCAGCAAGATGACTCCGAAGATCGAGTAGGCTCTTCGCGCCACAGACACGGCTTACCTCCCGCTTAGGTGAACGGTGGGATCAAGCCTCACTATCGCACGGTCCCAGTGCTCGCCATCGGAAGCCCGAGTCATGCCTGCCCCGCCAGCACCTTCGGCCGGCTTTGTAGACTGCGAGATAGCTGAGGTTTCCTGAAAAGAGGCTGTGGGAGAAACTAATCACGGCAGCGGCGATGGGCGCCAGATCGGAACCATTGGCACCATATCGCGCGCCATCCTGGGATTCCTGTTCCTGTTTGGACTCGGGATCCCAGGTGGTGTGACCACGGTCCACGGCCAGTATCAATACCGATTCGACGTGATCTCGGTGATCCTGGGAGCCGTTGTATTTCCGGCAGCGGTCTTGGCCTGGCATTGGTGGGCGGTCCGGCGCCACTCGACTCCCTTGCGGGCGACCGGGACTGTGGCCACCACCATCAACTTGCTTGTGCTCCTGGCGCTGTTCCTGATTCCGTTTTACGCACCGCGGCTTTACGCGATCTCGACCGGCGCCGCTGTCTTCTACGGAGCCTCGATGTTGTTGGCGGCGGTCAGAGGTAAGGCCGGCTGCGAGGTGACGGCCATATCGAACTGGATCCTGAGCAGGGACGACCAGGTCGGTTGCCCCGTGTTCACCCCGATTGACTCGATGGAACGTCGCCCCAAGACGGCGCCTGAGACCTGACTCGAGGCTGCGGCGCTTCAGACCGCCCGCGGCAGAGCGTGCACCAGGTCGATATTGATCAGGGCCCGATGGACTCGTGCGAAGGAGACCGGGCCCACACACGCCGGCCTGGGGCGCCCGTTGCTGTCAGGTTGCCGTCACCCTGTCGCGCGCTCGTCTGCGTCCCTGAAGACGCCGGTTCAGGCCGGGCGCGACATCGCGGCGGGCTCGCGCCGCAAAGAGAGCGTCGCCGCCTTCTTCCAGTGATTGGCGGCGAGAGACGCAGCGCCGCGCGCGTCTAGCACCTCGGCATAGGCGGCGTGGCTTTCGGCGAGCCGGTCTTCGAGCCCCTTCCCCCTGAGAAGGCGAATGGCCCCAAGGAACTCCTTGTCGGCAAGGGTGGTCTTGCCCGCCTGCTCGTGAATCATGCCCATCAGTTGATGGCCGGCGACCAGCGACAGCCCCTCGCCGAGGCGCTTGGCAAGAGCCATGGCCCCTCTAACGGTGTTGACGGCGTCGTACGTCCGGCCGGTCTTCGCTTGAAGCTCACCGAGGCTCAACAGCACATGGCTCTTCGCGACCTCTGTCTTCGCCTCCTCTATGTTTGCGAGAGCGGCACGGAATGCTTCTTCCGCCCGTCCCATCTGGCCCTTGCGCATGAGCAGCAAGCCGAGCTCGTTCTCGCCGCGCGCCAGGAGGGCGGTGTCGTGCTCGAGGGCGTACAGCGCAAGCGCTTTGTGGGTGAACTCGACGGCCCGCTCGAGGTCGCCCCGCTCTTGGTACACCATGCTGAGGCCGTGGTAGGTGCGACCGAGCCGTGTCAGGTCGCGCACGGACCCCGCAACCTCGAGCGCCTCCTCGTAGTAAGCGATCGCCTTCTCGAAGCTGTGGTTCTTGACGTGGATGCTGGCGATGTGCTCGAGGATGCGCGCCTCCGTTCCCGGCAGCCGAGGCTGCGTCGACCGGCAGAGCCGCAACGCGGTCTCGGCAACGGACAAGGCGCGCGGGTCTTCCTTGAGGTACAGCGCGCAGGCCTCCCAGTCGGCGCACTCGACCGCGAGCCATGGGTCCGGCTCTGTCTCCAGGATTTGCTGCGCGAGGCGCAGCTGCTCCAGCGCCTCGTCGGGGCGCGACGAGCGGACGAGCGCCTGGCCGACGTACTGCCGGATGTGTGCCTCGACGCGGGGCGCGGGACCCTGCTCGAGCATCTCCAGGCCGCGCTTGATCGCCTGCTGGAACTGCTGCTGGAAGCAGAGAACGCCCAACTCCTCGATAGGCGGGCCGGCGAGGCCGTTCCCGCCGCGAGCCTGGCCCCGCGGAAGGAAGTGCCCGACAGGCTTACCGGTGCGGTTTGCGATCAGCTCCAGCGTGCGCATCGACGGCCGCATCTTCCCCGTCTCGATGAGAAAGATCGCCTGACGGGTCACCTCGGAGCCGGCGAGCGCCACCATGGTGAGCCCGGCGTCCAGTCGGGCACGGCGAATCAGCTTTGGGTCGACATCCACACCCGGAGTGCGCCCGCGTGACCTTGGTTTGGCTTTGCTTATGACGGCGAGTTTATCCGACCGCATCCGCCGAAAGGCACGCCTTGCCAAGTCACGCGGGCATCTTGACTTGACCTAGATCCCTGGGCCCGTGCTGTCGGCGAGGACCGAGATCGCCGTGACCAGGAACAGCGCGAAGGTCAGAAGCGACGAGAGGGCGAACTTGCGCATGACGACACCTCCAGAAATGCCGGCGGGAACCGGCGTTGGATCGCCATATAGCAGCGATCCGGGAGGCGGTCAAGCGACGTCTTCGTCCACTTGACATCGCTCAAACGCAGGCGTCGTTGCGGTTGGACCCCTCCAGCTGCACCGTGTTGGCGCCCACCTTCTTTTTCTTCCAAGTGAAGAAACCATCGATCCGAGAGCCGGCGTCAAGCCGTGGCGCGGGCGGCCGCCCTGCCGGCTTGACGCCCTGAGAACAGGCAGCCGCCGAGAAACGTGCCCTCCAGCGATCGGTACCCGTGTACGCCACCGCCGCCGAAGCCCGCCACCTCCCCTGCCGCGTACAGACCTGGGATGGGCTCGCCGTCTTCGCCGATCGCCCGCCCGTCGAGGTCGGTCTCGACGCCGCCTAGGGTTTTGCGCGTGAGCACCCAGAGCCGGACGGCGATCAGAGGTCCGGCGGCGGGATCGAGTAGGCGGTGCGGCTTCGCCACGCGGACGAGCCTGTCGCCGATGTAGCGGCGAGCCGCGCGCGTAGCCGCGACCTGGAGGTCTTTGGTGTAGCCGTTGACGACCTCGCGGTCACGTGCGACGACCTCCGCCTCGACGGCCGCGTAGTCCAGCAGCGGCGCGGCGGTGACCTTGTTCATCCGCTCGACGAGCTCGCGAAGGTCTGTCGCCGTGACGAAGTCCACGCCGTGGTCGAGAAAGTCCTGGATGGGCCCGGGAATCCTGCTGGTGGCGCGCTGGATGACGCCGAGCACGGACCTGTTGGTGAGGTCCGGGTTCTGCTCCGAACCGGACAGCGCGAACTCCCGGCGGATGATCGAGCGAGTGAGGATGAACCAGCTGTGGTCATGGCCTGTGGTGCGCAGGTGCTGCAGGGTGCCCAGCGTGTCGAATCCTGGAAACAGCGGCGACGGGAGCCGATGGCCATTGGCGTCGAGCCACAGCGACGATGGCCCGGGCAGGATCCGGATGCCGTGGCGCGGCCAGATGGGGTCCCAGTTCTTCACGCCTTCCACGTAATGCCACATGCGGTCGGCGTTGATCAGCCGGCCCCCGGCGGCCTGGACGACCGCCAGCATCGAGCCGTCGACGTGGGCCGGCACCCCGGTGATCATCTCCTCCGGAGGAGACCCCAGCCTCGCCGGCCAAGCCTTGCGCACGAGGTCCTGGTTGCCGCCGATGCCGCCCGACGTGACGATGACCGCCTGCGCCGCGGCCTCGAAATCTCCGACAGATGTGCGAGAGCTCGGCTCGCCGCGTTTGATCGCGCTCGGCTCGAGGACGTGGCCGCGCACACCAGAGACCGAAGAACCGGAGCGCACCAGCTCTTCGACGCGGTGCCGGAAGGCAAAGCGGACCCGACCTCGGGCTGCCGCCTCGCGCACGCGACGCTCGAAAGGCTCCACCACGGCAGGGCCGCTGCCCCAGGTGATGTGAAATCGCGGCACCGAGTTGCCGTGACATCGCGCCGTGTACCCTCCGCGTTCCGCCCACCCGACGATGGGGAACAGCCTGTGCCCCATCGCACGCAGCCAGGCTCGTTTCTCGCCCGACGCGAATTCCACGTACGCAGCCGCCCAGCGCCGCGGCCACTCGTCCTCGGCGCGATCGAACCCTGCCGACCCCAACCAGTCCTGCCACGCGAGCTCGGTCGAGTCGCGGATGCCGAGACGCCGCTGCTCGGCGGTGTCGACCATGAACAGCCCGCCGAGTGAGAACCACGCCTGCCCTCCCA
>WNGH01003835.1_pt1 | contig 19970 bp, 14 predicted proteins | sample 5400631 | NCBI WGS metagenome assembly WNGH01 (sample SAMN13153373, study PRJNA577476) | soil metagenome | isolation source: 115 cm soil or saprolite under Garry oak tree replicate 1 | place: USA:California | collected 2016-06-15
ATATTCTCTTAAACGGCTTGTTGTTGGGTCTCACCAAGCGCCAGGTAGGTGAGCGTGAGGCTCAAATGATTGCATTCGCCGAGCTCGGCGATTTTATTGATTCCCCGATTAAGCAGTACTCGTCGGGAATGTACATGAGGTTAGCTTTTTCGGTCGCGATCGAGGTCGACCCTGATATTTTAATCATCGACGAAATTCTTGGCGTAGGGGATGCGGGATTTCAGCAGAAGTGCTTCGATCGAATTCAGCGTTTTCGAGACGCCGGGAAGACCATCATTCTTGTTTCGCACGCGATGGACAATATGCGCAAGTTCTGCAGCCGGTTGTTACTGATTCACAACGGCGCGATACTTGAAGATGGGCCTGCTGATCACGTTATCGATCGATACGAAGCGCTTATCAGACAGCGTGCACCACTGTCAGCACGCAAGTAGAATTCGCTCGATTGTCCCCGGGCGGCCATGGCAGGTCACCAACAGAACGAGTCAATCATGTTTCCGAGAAAGACGGAAGATTCGAGAAGGCAGGTAATTCTCCATTACCACATTTTCAAGAATGCGGGCACCACGGTGGAGTCCATTCTTAAGAACAATTTTCGTGCTCGCTTTGCCCGTTTTGACAGTGATGATTACAATTCTACTCTCTCGTATGAGGCCCTCTTAGAATTCCTCGCAGTGCATCCTGAGGTTGTGGCTGTGACCAGTCACCATCTGCGCCCTCCTAAGCCGGTGGATGACCGCTTCGTTTTTCATGACATATTGTTTCTCAGGCACCCCGTTGCTCGCTTGTGGTCGACCTACGAGTTCTATCGGCGAAGCGATCTGGAAACTGACCCACTCGCTGGCGCGGCCAAAGCCAGAAGCGCCCAGGAATTCTTCCAATTGCTCATCGATGACTATCCCTTCCACTCCAACAATGCGCAGGTCAATTTGCTCGCCAGCGCCGGTGGGAAGCTTCCGTCCGATTCGGACGTACCCCGTGCGGCGGAGGTGATCAGGCAGGCTACCGCGCTCGGTGTAGCAGAACTTTTCGACGAGAGCACTGTTGTGGCGGAAAGTTGTCTTGGTCGAGCGTTCCGTGGTCTCGACTTCAGCTACGTGGCACAAAACGTCAGTGCCGGCCGTCCCATGAGCTTGGACGCGCAACTCGAGAGATTCCAACAGCATTGTGGAACGGAGATCTTCAATCGCATCATCACCTTGAATCAACTTGACCTGGCCTTGGTGAAGGTAGCGCATGAAGAGGTTCTCCGCCGGTTCCATCTCGTGCCACATCACGACAGACGCTTAAAGGCTCTGCGATCCAGGTGCGTAGCTCGAGAGAAAGCGGCGTCGCGGATTATCATTGCTTCGAATCATCCCACCGATTTCGCTTCGCTCGCGAGCCTGGGCTCTGCCTGAATTGGCGCGCGAATCGGGTAAGAGCACTCTCGGGAGATCCATGCTACTTCTCTTATTGCTGGCTCCAGTTGATTGGATCGTGATGTCTGTCCTGGTTTGCGCCGAGCTAGTCGGCCGACTTTGGAAGCTGATTTCTCCCCTCCAAGTACCCTCTTTTCCGCTGTGCCGGCATGATTGCAGCTTTGTCATCGTCAGTTGGCATGGAAAAAGCAGTCTTGCACAGTCGTTGCCCGCCTTGCTACAAGCTGCCCGGGTTCATGGAGGAGACCACGAAGTGATCGTTGTGCTCGATCACGAGAGCAATGACGGAACCAGAGACTTACTTCAGAAGAGTTTTCCCGAGGTCACTCTCCTCCAGGCGCAGACGAGTCTTTATTTTGGCGCAGCCACTCGTTTGGGAATTCAAAAAGCGACGCGTGACATTGTGGTCCTGATCAATAACGACACCATTGTCGATGAGGATTTCCTTGCTCCACTGCTTAAGGCGTTTGAGGATCCCGCAGTGTTTGGAGCGGCTAGCCAAGTGCGAGCTTCTTCCGCTCAGGCTCGCGAAACGGGTAAGACGCGCGCGTATTTCAAAGGTGGCGATATCGTTTGGGCACAGGAAGGCATATTGACCGTGGAGGACAGCCAGGACTACTGCCCTGTCTCCTGGCTCCATCGCGGCGCAATGGCGCTAGATCGTCGGAAATATCTTTGGCTGCTCGGCCTGGATGATCTGTATGACCCGGGCTACTTTGAGAATGCTGACCTGTCGCATCGAGCCTGGAAAGTGGGCTGGAAGTGTCTTCTGGCACTGAACAGTCGGGTATCGCATGAGCATCAATTCAAGGTCCCACGTGGGGGGGAAGAGTTCATACATCTCATCGTCCGGCGCAACGCCTACGTCTTCTTTTGGAAGAACATCGACGACGTCCCGATGTTGATGAAACACTGCTTAACCTCTGTGTCCAGACGGATGCGCCGCGCGAGGGCCTCAGGCATCGGCGAGCCAGTTGAAATGCGGAGCCTTCTTGCAGCCCTCAAGCGCTTGCCCGTGATCCTGAGGAGACGGCTGGTCGCGGCCCGGTCGGCCATCCGTACCGACCGGGAAATATTTGCGTTGGTAACGCAGCGCCAGCAGGGAAGCAACATCCTTTCTGGTCAGTTCGAGGCGGAGGCGGCGAAGTGAAAAAATATCACAAATATCCCAATTTCACGCTTAGGAGGAAGTAAAGGGATGTCGTAGTGTTTGTCCCTATCAGTGTATGATCTCGATGCATTAGGAATCATGTGAATGGGTTGGACAAGATCTTATCGCAGCAAGCTGGCTGCCTTCTCCTTTGAAAACGTTGCCAAATACTGGCGGTACTGTCACCTCTACGGCGTAAATAATGCGACGCGTTTGGCGCTTCGTCGTTTTCGAACGCCTAAGGGTTCTCCTCCCGCCTCTGTAACCGTGCTGCCCTCGCCTGCACTAAGTGTGGCTGAACATGCGCCTCCTCGAATTGAGAAGATCATTTCCGTGGTGATTCCGACGAGGAATGCTGGATCCAATGTCGATCAACTTTTCAGGAGACTTAAATCCCAAGAGGGTGTGAAGGATCTGGAAATCATCGTTGTGGACTCCGGCTCGACAGATGGCACTTTGACCGTCGCCGAACGATGCGCAACGAAGCTTGTACAAATAGCGCCTGAGCAATTCTCCCATTCCTTCGCGCGAAATACGGGAGCGGAACGCGCCACCGGCGACTACCTGCTGTTCATGGTGCAGGACGCCTTACCGCTGACGAATTTGTGGCTTTGGGAAATGGCGACTGCGCTGGAAACCAACAGCCTCGCGGCGGTGAGCTGTGCAGAGTATCCCCGCGCCGATTCCGATCTGTTTTACCAATTTTTGATTCACAACCATCGCGGATCGGGCGACAGTAATGAAGACAGAATTCTCTCCTGGGATGAATCATGTTCTACCTACACGGGAATGAGGTGGAATGCCCAACTGAGCGATGTCGCGACACTAATCCGCCGTGACGTGTTTGAAACGTATCGCTTTCAGAGGAATTACGCGGAAGACTTGGACCTTGGATTCCGATTGATCCGCGATGGTCAGAAACTCGGTTATCTTCAGAGCACGAGGGTTTTACATTCCCATAACAGGCCCGCTTACTATTTTCTCAAGCGCGGTTACGTCGACGCCAGGTTTTTGGTGGAGTTGTTTTCGTCTTTTCTTTATCCGGCGGTGGATGATAAAGCGCGGCTGTACTCTGACATTATCAAGATGTACGCCAAGGTGGCCAAGCTCGGGCGCGTCTTTACGGTGCTGCAATTCCCCTTGCCGGTCGGCGGATTCGTGGACGAACTCCGCTCTGCATTGCAGGCACACGCAACGGACACAGTTGTTGCAGACCAAGCGTTCGATACGGACTTGCATGGATTGATGGAATGTCTATTAAAAGAGGATGACGTTTCCTTCTCGATAGCGGATGCAAGGACGAATATGATTTTGTCCCATGTTCTCGACTACCTGGATCGACTGGGGATGTGGATTTCTGGTGTCTACGACGTGGTGGATAACAATCTAGCGCGCGATATAGTCCAGGCGGTCCACAGAGCCTTCGCCCTATACAGCGGGACGCATCTGGCATACTTATATATGACGCTGGCGAGTCGCGGCGAGGTCGGGCAATCCCTGGCCCGTCTGGACCGCACCCTGCTCTCGGGCGTCTAGAGTACGATGGACATAATTTACGCTATTCATCAGTTTTATCCCGACTCCTTCTCCGGAACCGAACGCTTCCTCCTTCAGTTGGCATCTTCAATTCGGCGAAGTGGACACCATCCCCGTGTGCTGACGTATAGCTTAGGTGACATTCAGGCAGCCCGTATGGTGGGCGAGTTGCTAGTCAAAGAGTATGACTACCACGGCATTGCCGTCACCGCGGTGCGGCACAAGAAGGTTCCTATCGACGTCAATACATCACTTCAAGCCCCGTCCATTTTGTCGTTTGCGCGTGAATATCTCGGCAGAAACAAGTGTGATTTATTGCACATCGCACACCCCATGCGGCTGGCTCCGGTTGCCGCTGCCGCCGCGGAACGGTCGATCCCCTATGGAGTGACGCTTACGGACTTCTGGACGATCTGTCCCAAGGTAAATCTACGCACCAGTTTCGATACTCTTTGCGTTGGACCCGAGGGGGGAGCAAGGTGCGCACGTTCATGTCCGGAACTGCAGTCCGACTTCGTAAAGTCCCGACTGGAATGCAGTCGCAAGTTGCTAGCTGGCGCCCAATACGTGGTTGCGCCCTCCCGATTCCTCGCGGCTATATTTAAAAGGGAGCTTCCTGATCTGAACGTTTCCATAATTCCCCATGGACTGCGATTGGGAGCCTTCAGTTCCAACCGCAGGACGTACGATCAGACTTCGAGACTCATTTTCGCTTATTGCGGCGGACTTGCCCCACACAAAGGTGTCCACATCCTGCTCGAAGCGTTTCGTTCACTGCCATCTGCCAACGTAGAACTACGAGTGTACGGGGCCACTAGCGAACATCAAAGAGATTACGAGTGCCAGCTGCGTGACATTGCGGAGAAAGATGAGCGGATAAGGTTTTACGGAAGGTACGACGAAAGTGAGATCAATGAGATCTTTCAGTCAATCGATGTGGTGATTATTCCATCGCTGTGTTATGAGAGCTATTCCTTTACACTGCATGAAGCGCTCGCGTCGAACGTGCCTATAATTGCCTCCGACGTAGGAGGTCTGAACGAAAAGATTGCTGAAGCCGGCGCCGGGTTTACATTCCGTATGGAGGATCAGGAAGACCTCGAAAGCAAGTTGGCCTCCATAGCGGCTGACCCCGCGATTCTCAATGAAATCAAGCGGGCGATGGAAACCGTGGTTTTGCCACTGGAGGAGGAAGAAGCTTATCTTTACGAACGGATTTACCAGACTGCCGTCAGCCGCAGGGCTGCGGAGGTTCATGGACCGGGCCGATGAGGACATGAGGCGCAACGATTAGATTGCAGACTCAAGTCCCACCGAGCTGCTTAGGGCGATCTTCCATGAAGATTGACCCGGTAACTGAGCGCGATGCCTAGATTGTTTCAGACTCCGGGCGAAATGTGATCTACGACTGCTTTCCTCATTCTTTAATGAATTCAAGGTGCTAGAGCTCCGTCTTGAGGAACTCAATGCGCCAGGCCAATGAGAAACTTGCAACGTAGCCTTGCAATCGCGCCAAACGTGATTCAACCCTGACTATAATCACACCGGGGCAGTCTCTGTGACGAGCCAGCTTCTCATTCGAGCGGCCTCTTGTTATAAGAGAAACATCACACATCCGATGACCCAATCTAATCAATCAGAAAATATCTTTGGCAGAGTCGTGGACGCTAGACGTTACGAGCCCCCGCATCTGGACCTCGGTGACAGCAACAACTCACGGACAATGATGATCGAACTCACTGGAACGGGCAAATCCGTCTTGGAGATTGGCACTTCAACTGGGTACATGAGTAGGGTATTGAGGGAGCGGGGAAACACGGTCATTGGGGTTGAGGTCGATCCGGAAGCCGCGTCAATCGCCAAACAACACTGTGATCGCTTGCTGAACGCCGACATTGAGTCGTTACTGGTGAGCGACGCATTGGAGAAGAACTTCTTTGACGTCGTGATTCTCGGCGACGTTCTGGAACACTTAAAGTGGCCGGACAAGGTCATTGAGCAACTGAAATCACATCTCAGACCAAACGGCTATCTCGTGGTCTCTTTGCCGAATGTGGCCCACGGCGACGTTATCTTGAACCTCTTGGCGGGAAAATTTCCCTACCATGATTCTGGGCTTTTGGACATCACACATTTGAGGTTCTTCGGGCTGGAAGATGTGGTCAAACTCTTCGACTCCGCTGGTTACCAGATCTGCGATTTGCGAACGGTCAGGGTCGATGTTGGGTGCACGGAGGTGAGCCCCGATCTGAGCGCGGTGCCTCCAGAGTTGCTTTTGGGAGTCAGGTCTCTGCCTCATGCAAACAGCTACCAGTTCGTCTTCAGGGCCTTTCGAGCCGATGAATGCAGAGAGCCTCTGCAGATGGAGAATGTAGGGCTTAAGAATTCGTTTGGGGCGTTCACTACCGAAGTCCGCAGACTCCGCACGTATTTGCAGCCCGAGTTTGACGAAATGGCGGCCTGGGCCGACAAGCTCAACGCAGAACTAACCCAACGCGTGCAAGAGGTGCAAGAGCTTCGCGCTCTTTGGGCCAAAGCCACACGTTGGAGAAGAGCTTTCGTCTTCGGCTTTCTGGCTCCCCTCGAATGGGCAGTCGGCGCCACCCTCGTTGCCTCCGAATTAGTTGCCCGGGTGCTTCGCAGGATCAGCAAGCGACAGGCACCCTTGGTTGCGCCCACGAATCCAGCCCGATGTAGCATCGTGATCGTGACATGGGAGGGAAAAGATTTATTGGCCGAATCGCTGCCGGCATTGCTAAAAGCCGTCCGTTTCGACGGTGGCGAGCACGAGATTGTGGTAGTGGACAACGGGAGCACGGACGGCACGCAGGAATACCTTCGCAATCACTTCCCTGAGGTTCGGGTGATTCGCAACGAGCAGAATGAGTATTTCGGTGGTGGCAACAATCTCGGAGTGCAGAAAGCGAGGAATGATCTGATCGTTCTGCTTAATAACGACATGATCGTCCATGAAGACTTCCTGGCGCCGCTCCGTGCCGGATTCCGTTCTCCCGATGTTTTCGCCGTTGCCAGCCAGGTTTTCCTGGCAGACCCCTCCAAGAGGCGGGAAGAGACGGGCAAAGCACGGGCGAGTTTTAACGGTTGCGATTTGGACTGGAGACACGAAACCGTCCTGCCGAGTGATGAGGAACAACAATACGTCCCGGTATTTTGGGGGCACGGAGGGGCAGTTGCCGTGGATCGCCACAAATTCTTGTGGTTGGGAGGCTTTGATCGGATATACGACCCCTTTTATGTCGAGGATGCCGATCTCTCGTACTGCGCATGGAAGGTTGGATGGCAGTGCTTGATGGCAGTTCAAAGCAAGGTCATTCATAAACACCGCAGCAGCACCAGCCGCTTCGGTAAACAATTTATTTCGCAAATCGTCCGCAGGAATCAGTATCTCTTCCTCTGGAAGAATTTCAGCGACTTTGGCAAACTGATGGCGCATTTTGCCCGTACACCACGTGCCCTCTTCCGCCGTGCGGGCACTCCGGGAATTGGAATCCGGGTCGAGATACTTGCATTTCTCGGGGCAGCGGAACGTCTCCCCGCCGTACTACGCCAAAAACTACGGCTCGCCCGCTCGGTTGTGCGAAGTGATCAAGAAATTCTGGAAGTGACCAATACTCCGCCAGACGCAACCATCAAGTCCAATCACATTGATTTTGCACTAGGTCCGTTCTCGGATCAGCTGGGTAGCGGTTGGCACGACCTCGAGGTAGGGGAAGGTCGGCCGTATCGTTGGATGACTGAACAGGCCTCTGTATTCTTGCTGGCTCCGCGGGGAGAAGCGGAGCTTCTCGTGCAAGGGTATGTTCCTTCGCTATCGTCGTACGAGGGCGCGGGCGTTAGTTTGAACGTGCGCTGTTGCGGACAGCAGAAACACTTCACCATGAAAGAAGGTGGGTTCGAATACCGCTGGCCTGTTCGGGATCTTCCCGCCCGGCTGCCGGTTGAGATTGAACTCTGGGTGAATCGAACGCTGAGTTCAGATACAGATCAGAGAAAGCTTGGCATTGCCCTTCACAGCATCGGGCTGGTCAAGCATAGCGAATTTGTATCCAAAAAACGCGGACGTCGTCATTCCTCGATTTCAATCAATGGCGCAAGGTTAGGCGAGGCGGGAAACTCCCAGCAAAGACGCGTCTTGATGATTTGCGCCTACTTGCCCTGTCGTGGCACGCATGGCGGCGGCAACATGATGTTCAATCTTATTCGAAATTTGTCAAAGAGCCACCGCTTAACGGTCCTATCGTTCTACGAGGAGGAATCGGAACTTAGTCACGTGCCTCAGCTCGCAATGTATTGCGAGAGAGTGGAAGTACTTTATCGGGGGCAGAGCTTCCATACCTCGAACCTCTTTGGCTTGAAGCCGCCGGAGATTGTCCGTGAGTTCTATCACGAGGGGATGGAACGACTGGTAAAAAGCTACTTGGCGACGCAGCATTTTGACTTGATGCAGTGCGAATATCTCCAAACTGCGCACTTCGCCCATATCGAACCATCGATCCCTACCGTATTGACCAACCACGAAGTGCTTTCACTCTCACGCATCAATCATTTCAAGCATTTGTCTTGGACTGCCGGCAAGCTCAAAGCGCTGATCTCAGCGATGCGAATGTTGAACTACGAAGAGAAGATGTTGGGAAGGTTTTCGGCGGTAGTTGTGCTGACTCAGACTGAAGCAGATTTTCTTGCGCGATATGCTCCTTCCACCCAGGTGCGTTGTCATGCGATGGGAGTGGATTGCGACTTCTTCTCTCCTGGGCCGGAAGAAACTGATCCACATTCTGTGGTCTTTGTCGGCAGCTTTCGGCACTCGCCTAACGCGAATGGAGCGATGTGGCTGCTGGAGCGGGTCTGGCCGCGGGTCGTTGAACGCTATCCTTCGGCTCAACTTTATCTGGTAGGAAATCATCCGACTCCGGGAATGCTACAGAAACACGGTAAAAATAACGTTGCCGTGACTGGCTGGGTAGACGATGTGCGGCCTTATCTGCAACGCGGGTCCGTGGTAGTGGCGCCCGTATTCGAGGGAGCGGGCATGCGTACAAAAGTCCTGGAAGCGTGGGCAATGGCGAAAGCGGTTGTCGGCACCCCGCTTGCCTTCGAGGGTCTAACCAGCAAAGACGGTGAGTACGCCTTCATAGCCGAAGATATTGACAGTTTCGCTAGGCGGATCCTTGAGCTTCTGCACGACGAGAACCTGGCTAGCGCGATGGGGCGTCGGGCACGCGATTTTGCCACGGCGTCGTTTTCCTGGGAAGCCTTCGCCACGTTCTATGCCAATATGTACGAGCAGATCCTGCGCCCGGACGATCACGGAGGATCCGACCTTCAGCGCTCGGAGGCCCGCGTAACGAACTTTCCTGCAGCCGAGAATGTGGAGCGGCATTAATCATGCGAGGGCTGCTTACCCTTCTGACGAACGAAACCAACTTGAAAGGATATCGATCGGGTATCTTTCTCGCCAGTTCTGCACCAGAGTTGGTGAAAAGGGTTCTCCCTTTGATTCAAGAGGAAATGCCCGACATCACATTCACGTATTTAGCATCAATGGCCTATGCGCACTTGTTTTCTCCTGCCGCTGAAACTGTTTGGTTGGAAGAGGTCAAGGCAGAACCCGTGCGGACTCTGCTCGGATTACGGCAACGAAAGTTTGATGTTGTAATACTGCTGCTCACCGGCACTCCGACGTTCCGAAAGCTGAAGCTGGCGAGTCTCGTACTAAAGCCGAACAGATTTATTATTCTTACTGAGAATGCAGATGTTCTGATCGTAGATCGAAGACGATGGAACGCTCTTCGGAGGCTGGTTGTCCGGCGCACAAAGATGTATTACCCCGGCTCTCTTCTATTCTTCCCTTTTGGATTGTTATATCTTTTGGGCCGCACCCTTTGGCTGGTTTCGCGTGCTCGCAAACGACGGCCCTTGATACGTAGTTGCTGAAGTCAGTGCAAGTTTCTTCACCATGAGCGCAGGAGGTCCCTCGGTCCGATGGCTCCAGATGGCAAGGCTGAACCACGAATTCGGTTTCGCTGCAACATTTGTGGTGTACAGAACGAACTGCCACCACGCGAGTTCGCCCGTGAAGTCCCAAGTTGCACCGGTTGTCGATCGACCGTGCGCACGCGGGCGCTGATGCGTATGCTGGCGCGAGAACTTCTGGGTGCCGATCTTAGGCTGCCTGAATTCCCCGTTCTCAAAGGGATTCGCGGCCTTGGGATGAGCGATTCGGTCGACTATACAGGCAGGCTCAACGAAAAATTTGATTACCGCAATACAGAATACGAACGAGCGCCGCGATTCGACGTCCTGCATCCGGATGAGCGCGAGTTTGGACTGTATGATTTCATAGTTTGCAGCGAGATCTTGGAGCACGTCGTGGCGCCGGTTGACATCGCATTTCGGAATCTTTTTAGACTGTTGAAGCCGAATGGAGTGCTACTGATGACTGTGCCATACCGACCGGAGGGAGCGATTCAGGAGCACTTTGGTCCAATGTCTGACTTTGGGATCGCGCGGGTAGGAGACCGGACAGTTTTGGTACGACGAGAGAGTGACGGATCCTACAGCGTGCGTGACAATCTGGTCTTCCATGGAGGGCGTGGCTCGACGCTGGAGATGCGACTCTTCTCGGAGGATGGGCTCAAACAGCTGATCGCGACGGCGGGATTCTCGTCCGTCAAGATATATACCGAAGATTGTCGTGACTTCGGCATTCTGAATCAGAAGACGTGGTCATTGCCTCTGGCAGCGCATACCGCGCCGTTTGCTCTGAGCCTGGACAACCTGGGAATATGGAGCGAACAATGGATGGAGTTAAGAAATCGGCTGCGCCGGATTCTGTGATTGGGCTACGATTCCGCCGTCAGACCTAAAGCGAACCGGGCCTCCGATGGCTAGCGGATGCACTCTAAGATGATATGTGTGTAAGGGATCCGAAGCAGATCGTGCCGAATGCTGGATTTGATCCTCGGGAAAACCTTCTCGCCCAATGTTGTGTAAGCCTGTTCTTCTCGTATGAACTGTCCCCGGTCATGACCTTGGATGTAGCGAGCTGTGGATGATTGGTCCGGCGTCCAAACCCCGTCCAGCGTTACGAGCTTTCCACCCGGCTTAAGCGCCTGGTGTGCGATCCGAAATAGTTGCAGCGCCTCCTCATTGTCCAGATGATGCAAAATGCCCAGGGCGAGAACAATGTCAAAGGGATCCCCTTGCGGGAGCGTGAACTGGCTGACCCGATCGCAGACGAACTTTGCCTCGGGAAAGCGCTTGCGGGCTTGCTCGATGTATTCCGAACTGGCATCGAATCCTACATACTCGGCGGCCGGCAAGTAGGGAATAATAGTCCCAGGACCGCATCCAATCTCCAGAATCCGGTCGCCCGGCTTGGGGCGGATGTATTCGCGCACAAGGATCCGGCTGCGTTCGGGAGCACCGATCACATTAAAAAACAATTGGTAGGCTTGTGGTAATGCAAGAACTGAGCGAATTGTTTCGAACATTGATTTCCACTAAGATTGCTTGCAAGATACACCCAGATTGAATGAAGTTCAACTTGACCATCAGGCGGCAGACCGAATCATGAAAGTGATTATCCTGGCAGGAGGTTTGGGGACTCGTTTATCTGAGGAGACTGCCTCCCGGCCCAAGCCGATGGTTGAAATCGGCGGCAAGCCCATGCTGTGGCATATTATGAATATCTATGCAAAGCATGGTTACAGTGATTTTCTGATTGCGTGTGGGTACAAAGGCGAGGTCATCAAAGAGTATTTCCGCAATTTCTTGGTTCACCACAGCGATATTTTCATCAACCTGCGCGACGGATCGTGCACGGTCGCGAACTCTTCCGCTCCGGATTGGCAAATAGGACTGATAGACACCGGGCTCCACACTCTGACCGGCGGACGTCTGCGCCGGCTCAAGAATTTGATTCGGGATGAGACGTTCATGATTACGTATGGTGATGGTCTGGCCGACATTGACATCAATGCGCTTGTCCGTTTCCATCGCTCTCATGGAAAATTGGCGACTGTGACCGCCGTTTCCCCGGTCGCGCGATTCGGCAGTCTTCGAATTGAAGGGCAAAGCGTCACCCAGTTTGCGGAGAAGCCCCGAACTGGCGAAGCTTGGATTAACGGAGGCTTTTTCGTCTTTGAACCCCACGTTCTTGAATACATCACGGGCGACCAGACGGCTCTTGAAGGTGAGCCGCTAGAACGTCTCGCGTCCGATGGAGAGTTACTCGCCTACCGACATGAAGGTTTCTGGCACCCGATGGATACTCTGCGCGACAAGCAATTCCTGGAGTCGCTCTGGTTGGCGGGGACGGCGCCATGGGCAGCGGCATGAGTAAGGTCTCCTTCGCGAACTTCTATGCCGGCAAGAGAGTCCTTGTAACCGGACACACGGGGTTCAAAGGCAGCTGGCTGACAATTTGGTTGAAACTGCTGGGAGCCGATGTAGTCGGTTTTGCGCTTCCCCCGGATACGGAACCGAATCTTTTCGCGGCTGCGGGAGTTGCCGACGATGTGGCCTCGCTTCTCGGCGATGTAACAGACGTATCCGCGGTTTCAGCCGCTTTCGAACGACACCGCCCGCAAATCGTCATTCACAGTGCGGCCCAGGCGCTGGTACGTCGCTCCTATCGACAGCCAATACAGACTTACGCCACCAACGTAATGGGAACCGTGCACGTGCTGGATGTTACACGACAGACTCCGTCGGTGCGTGCAGTGGTCGTTGTCACTAGCGATAAGTGCTACGAAAACCGTGAGTGGTCTCAGGGATACCGCGAAGAAGACGCCATGGGAGGCGCCGATCCATACAGTTCGAGCAAAGGAGCAGCGGAACTTATCACAGCGGCATACCGGCGCTCATTCTTCGCCAATAATGGAAGCGCAGCCATCGCATCAGCTCGAGCCGGCAATGTTATCGGAGGAGGCGACTGGGCGGAGGATCGCCTGGTCCCAGACATCGTACGTGGTATCTGCTCCGGCGGCCCTATTGTCATTCGTCGACCTGACTCCGTTCGGCCCTGGCAGCATGTGCTCGAACCACTTCGGGGATACCTGCTACTTGCGCAAAGGCTTTTCGAGGAATCTTCTGCATATGCTGGCGCCTGGAATTTCGGCCCTCCCGAGCAGGATGCCCTTCCCGTAGCTGAATTCGCGCAGCGTGTGGTTTCAGCTTGGGGCAAAGGAGAATTGAAGATTGAGACTGACCCCGCCGCGCCACACGAGGCGCAGTTCTTGCGGCTGAATTGCGAGAAAGCGAGCCGGCAGCTTGGCTGGGATCCAGCTTTGAGCCAGGACCAAACTGTTGCATGGACGGTTGATTGGTATCGCCGCTTCTACCAGAATCGTAGTTCGGCAAGGTCGAATACTACAAAACAGATTGAGGATTACATGAGAGCAGCTAACTTATGAGATCCTTCGGATCGGCTCTCGTAACCGGCGCCACTGGTTTTATAGGATCAGCTTTGGTGGCTCGCCTTGCCGCCGAGCAGGTGAATGTCACCTGCCTCGTTCGCCACAGTAAAGGATTTCAGGCTTTCGACAATTTGAAGAATGTCCGTGTGATCGAGGTTCCGTCATTCCAGACGTCCTGTCTCAAGGAACACCTGTCGAATATATCGGCCGACGTAGTGTTCAATTTGGCGTCTTACGGTGTTCAGCAGGAGGACCGCGATCCGGACGAACTCATCGAAGGGAATGTTCGTCTGCTCACCCGCCTCCTTGACGTGGTGGCGAAGTGGCCACTCAAGAGATTCATCCACACCGGCAGTTGCTCCGAGTACGGGCTGCCTGAGAGCGAAGGTTTACCTATCTCGGAATCACAGCGGTTGCATCCGCTATCGCTTTACGGCGCCGCAAAAGCAGCGACGGGGCTCCTGGGGACCACATACGCATCGCAATTGAACATACCATTTGTAACCCTTCGGCTATTCGGCGTTTTCGGGACGCGTGAGGCGGCGCAGCGATTGATCCCATATATGATCCGCCGCTTGGACCAGGACCAGGCGGTGGATCTGACGCCTGGAGAGCAGGTCAGGGACTTGTTATTCGAGGAGGATGTGGTCGAAGCCTTTCTCAAAGCCGCGGAAGCCGAGCTGGATTTGTACGAGGCTTACAACGTGTGCTCCTCGCGGCCTACCCGCATACGTGAGGTGGGCGAGGTGGTGGCCGATACTCTTCAGAAACCGCGCGATCTGCTGCAGTGGGGCAGGCGGCAGTATCGAACTGATGAACCGATGTGGCTTGTCGGCGACAATCGTCGGTTCGTCAGGACCAATTCGCGGGCAATTATGAGCAGGTCCTTGATCGCACGGTCGCGGCTTCCGGCGAGAACTCGGCCTATTTCGCCGAATATAAGGCACGTTATCTGAGTAGAGTTCTTTCTCCGGCATTCTCGGGAAAAGCACTGGATTTTGGCTGCGGAGTTGGGCTCCTCTCACGCTTCTTGAACAAATGCCTTCCAGGCTTGCGGGTTGACGGCTTTGACGTTTCCCATGACAGCATCAGCAGAATAGACGACAATCTCAAAAGCCAGGGTCATTTCACGTCTACGGCCGCAGATCTCGGTGACGACTACCGGCTGATTGTAGTTGCAAATGTGATGCATCACATCCTGCCCCGGGAGCGACAACAAGTGGTACAGGAGTTGGCAGAGCGGTTGATGCCCGGGGGTATCTTGGCGATCTTTGAGCACAATTCCAGCAACCCCGTTACGCGCTGGGTCGTGAACCATTGCCCATTCGACGAGGATGCCATATTGCTTCCTGCCGCCGAAGCCAGTGCATATCTTCACCATGCTAAGCTGCGCGTAATGCGCCGCGACTACATCGTGTTCATGCCGCGCTTCCTGGCCTGGCTACGTCCACTTGAACCATGGTTGGCGTGGCTTCCGTTGGGGGCTCAATACGCAATTCTGGCGGGGAAGTGCGCCTGACATGAAACGGCTGATCAGCATCTGCGTTCCTGTATTCAATGAAGAGCAGAACATAGAGCCTCTATATCGAGCTCTACTGCCGATCATGGCGCAGGTCTCTGATCGGTATGACTTTGAGCTTCTGTTTGCGGACAATCACTCGAATGATCGCACCTTCGAGATCATCGAGAGACTTGCAGCCACTGACAGTCGCATTCGCGCACTCCGGTTTTCTCGCAATTTCGGATTCCAACGCTCGATCCTCACTGCGTACCTGAATGCGGTGGGCGATGCCGCCGTTCAGATCGATTGCGATTTGCAGGATCCTCCGGCATTGATCCTGGAATTCATTCGGAAGTGGGAGGATGGCTATCGGGTTGTGTATGGAGTTCGAAGCTCTCGCCAGGAACACTGGTGGATGAACTCGATCCGCAAGTTGTTTTACAGGATTATTGATTCTCTCAGCGAGGATGAGCTGCCCTTGGACGCTGGAGACTTTCGTTTAGTGGACCGCTGTGTTCTGGATGAACTGCGACAGATCGATGACTACCAGCCTTATCTGCGCGGAACGATTGCTGCGCTGGGCTTTGACCAGATTGGCATCTCCTACGATCGCTCGGAGCGCCAGCATGGTGAAAGCAAGTTTTCTTTCGGCGAGTTGATCGGTTTAGCACTCGATGGAATCCTTAATCATTCGGTTGTGCCTCTGCGCATTGCAACTTACCTGGGGTTGGGGGTTTCATTAACCACCCTACTGGGCACGATTGGGTATCTCGTCGGACGCCTTTTCTTAGCTAAGAACTGGCCTCCTGGCTTCGCGAGCGTCATCATCTTGCTGATGGGTTCGCTGAGCCTGAACGCTCTGTTCTTGGGGATCATCGGCGAATACTTGGGAAGGATATACCGCCAAGTCAAGCGTCGTCCGCTGACAGTTGTGGAGCGCGAAATCAATCCGATGGGAAGACATTCTACAGAAGTGCAGCGCTCTGGTTCCGCTGGCCGGTAGCATGGCATAAACCATTTGCTCAAATTATCAGAGCAGTGAGTCAAGCATTTGAACTAGAGCTTGCCTCCACCTATGTTTAGCTACGGGTGCTTGCGAGCGGATTCCGTCCTAAATCATGAACGACTGGCCTCACGAGATCACGGGAGCGTCGGTGCCGCGCGGTAGTAGCGGCATTTCTGTTGCAACCGAGACTATTCTGCTGCGGTCGACGACAAGCATTGGGGCGTGGCCTTTCTGCTCAGCCGCGGTGCTCCTGGCCATCCTGTTTTCGACCATCAATTGGCAGATTGTCAGCGGTCATAGGGTCCAGATATGGGATGCGTGGGCATTCTACACTCCGGCGTTTTCATCGGTCGCGGACCACGCGCGCGCCGGCCACCTACTCCTTTGGGATCCCTGGCTGGCGGCGGGAACTCCAGAGTTCGCTGACCCGCAAGTGGGTGCGGCTTCGCCGATCGTCATTCTCATCGGCGCTATCGGCGGCGGCACGGCCGCAAGCTTTCGGGCCTATTGGCTTCTGATCTGGTTTCTGGGGCCGCTAGGGATCGTACTGCTAGCTCGCCACCTCGGTTCGCCGGCGTGGGCTGCTTTCATAGTTGCTTTAGGGTATGCCTATTGCGGATTCTATACGGCACACGCTGAGCACACGAGTGTGCTCTACTCCTTCTCGTTCTTGCCGCTATTCGTATGGCGATTTGATGTGGCGCTGACTTCGCATCGTCTCCGGCCCGCGGCGGAGGCGGGAGCCCTCTGGGGGCTCTCGGCCCTGGGTGGCTACCCGGCGATCGTTATTCTGAGCGGTGGGATGTTGTTTCTCTGGGGGCTGGGCCGCTGTTGCTCTGCCTCGAGTGCCGAACCGGCCATGATGGAGGAACGGCTTGGATCTCGATTCAGATTCGCCTTCCTCGCTCTGCTGGTCGTTTTCTGCGTGGGGGTGCTGGTCCTCGCGCCCACGTATGTGGCATTTTTTAGAGAAGGCCTCGGTTATAGCGAAAGGGCCGGAGCCATGGCCCGCCAAGTCGCAATCGCCGCGAGTCAGAACGCTCTGAATCCGGGAGCACTCGCGACTTTTTCCAGTCCTTACCTCACTGCGCTCAAGTTTCCACTTCTCAATCCAGGGCTGTGGCCGGGGAGTGATGTTTCGGTGGCAAGTGTCTACATTGGGGTTCTTCCCCTGCTCTTGGCATTGTTGGCATTGTGGCAGCGTCCGAGGTCAGCCTGGCGATGGTGGCTGGCGGGAATCATTGTCTTATCGCTGGCCTGCGCTGTAGGCGATCGATTACCGTTTCGTGGCTGGCTGTATGACTATTGTCCACCAACCCGGTTTTTCACCCATCCGGGAATGTTTCGCGCCTATGCCATATTTTCTGCAGTAGTGCTAGCGCTGCTGGCCACAAGCGATCTTGAATCAGCCATTAAAAAACCAGAATCTCGAATCTGGAAACAACTGTTGATAGTGGCAATATTAGCCAGCATTGCGGCGGTGTGCACCTATGTGGAGGTCATCTCTCACGTGAAGAATGCGGGATCACAACTTCAACGTGGAAACTGGCACCTTGTAGGAATCTGGTTCAGCGCGGTGGGAGTTTGCTTACTCGCATTCCTTCTGCCCGCAGCTAGAAAATGGCTTCCGGCCCTCTTCGTCGTCCTTGCCATCGTGGACGCATCGCTCACGCTCCGCCTTTCCCGAGATTTCGTGTCCGACAGAGGCTGGACGAAATCTGTTCTCAGGCAGGTCGATGCCAGGCACGATCCGAGCTTGATGGTGCATGGACTGCAGAGGGAGTTGTCGTCTCCGTATGCGCTCGGCGGCGAACACAGTAACAGCAATATGCCCCTGCGGATTGCCACGTTCTACAACGACTCCACGATGAAAAACCGGTTCCATGCAGGTTTCGCGGAGCATCCTGTGCTGTTGCATATGGCTATCGGCGATGAAAGAATCTGGTTCGCGAAAGAAGCGGCAATAGCCGCTCCCTCCAATTCGGCCTTTATGGCTCTGGTGAGCAGAAGTGAGAGCCAAGGTGCTCCGGTTCTGGTTGTCCATCCGCGCAGAGAGATGCTCAAGGTCAGCGATCCCGGCTTGGCGGAAGCCTTCGATCCAGCCCAACGGAGTGCGATTTCTCAGTTACGTCCGGCGCGAAGACTTCCTGTCCAGGTTCTACGCTACACCCCCAACCACTTGGCGCTAAGAGTCTTCTGTCCTGAGAATGGATGGCTGGTCGTTACCGATCGATGGGCTTCTGGATGGCACGCCACAGTAAATGGCCTCCCAGTCGAAGTTTTCGGGGGCAATTTTATCTTTCGCGCTGTTCCCGTTCGAGCCGGCGAAAACGAGATTCAGTTCGACTACGGTCAGACGCTGTATTTCGTATTGCTGCTCTCTAGTTGGGGCACGGTGGCCACTGTTCTACTGACGCCACCTCTCAGGATTCTGCGACGGTCGCGGGCGAGATTCATTTAGCTGGCTGCTGCCAGAGGGCGGGACAGAATAGGGAACTTACGGCCTAGCGTCTTGGCACGGCCAGCGCCTTCTCAGGCGAGTAAGTCAGGCCCTTGGCCTTCCGTTCGCCGATACAGCCAAATGGTTGCGCCCAAGCCAATCGCGAAAAGAAGACAACCGAGAAAAAGCGCTCGTGGTCTGTATTGCATCTCGACCACGTGATCGCCTGGCCCGACAACGATGCCACGGATGGTCATGTAAGCAGAGTAAATCGGCGCGCTCTTCCCATCGACGCTGGCCCGCCATCCTGGATACCAGTTATCGTTCAGCACGACCATCCCGGCGCACTGCATTCTCGCGCGAATCGCCACCGAGAACCAACTCCGGTGGAGTAGCTCGATCTGGTCGCCTGAGCCACAGTCTCCCACCTGCGGTGGCTCTCCCGTCACAAAGGAAGTGGTCGCCATTTCAAAAGACGGACTGGAGAGCAAGTCGTTGGCTCGGGCGTAATCGGGGACCGAAACAATCTTGTGGACAGACCAAACGCGAGGACGCGCATCCGGATTGCGAAAAACCTTAATACCAGTGGGGGCAGTAAACAGTTCCACTTGATTGGACTGAGAAGGCTTTCGCGCGAGGTAATAATTCACTCCGTACAACTGTCGTGCTCTCGGCGCCCAGAACTTGGTCTCAAACACTGAGGCAAGCATGGAACCGCCGTGGCTGCTCATCTCTTCGATCATGTGAAAATCGCCGAAGTTCATCGGCAAGTCCTTCTGGTCTACATCAATACGCTCCAGGTCAGTGCGGGTGCGCAGAAACTGTGCAAGCGAATCTGAGGCCAACAGAGGCTTTTCAAACTGAGAATTGTAGCCATGCCCGCGGGGATAATTGAGCCTCCCAGCTACATTACCGTGTTCGATCATCAGCAGGCCCAGGGCCAGCGCGGCGGCCAGGGCCGGCTTCAGCAGACTGCGATTGACCAAATAAAACAAGCAAGCTAACAGAAGCGCGGCAATTCCTGAGATCGCGAACCGGTCGCCAGCGTCCTGAAATCCTTGTTTTCCCAGAGACTCAATAAGATATGAAAATGTTAGAAGGGCACCTCCGGCGATAGCTAAGACCTTGGCGATTCGCCTTTCTAACAGGATCTGATCCCTGGCAATGAATGCATCGAGTCCCAGCCCGATTAAACAGGTCAGAGCGAGATGTGACAGGAAGATCCAAAAGACGGCTTCGCGCAGCTTGTCGAACATAGGAACTAAAATGTAGGCCACGCCGTACAGCATGTTGTACTGGGAAAGCGTCATCAAGGTCCCGGCGATGACGAAGGCCAAGCACAACCGAACCAACCGCGCCCTGCCAAGAGTCGTAACCAGTGCCAGAACTGCAAACACTATGGCCACGACCCCCGCGAACAACATCTGTTGCCAACTACCTTGCGTGGGGACCAGAATGCTCAACAGAGACGAGGGG
>WNGH01005696.1_pt1 | contig 19966 bp, 18 predicted proteins | sample 5400631 | NCBI WGS metagenome assembly WNGH01 (sample SAMN13153373, study PRJNA577476) | soil metagenome | isolation source: 115 cm soil or saprolite under Garry oak tree replicate 1 | place: USA:California | collected 2016-06-15
TGCGTTCGTTCCCGGCGCCGCCAGAAACCCGGCCATGGCCGGCGTCAGCCAGGCCACGACATGGGCCAGCCAGGTCAGTCTTGCGGCCGCCGGAAGCCTGTCCGCGACGGCCCGGCCGCGGCCGGTGAGGCCCAGCCAGCCGAGCAGGCCGAGGGGGTAGGCGAAGTATCCCCACCGGGTGGCGGGCGCGAGGGTGACCATGACGCCGAGGCCGGCGGCAAGGCGCCAGGCGACGGCGCGGTCGCCGGCCGGCCTGCGGAGCAGGATCCAGGCAGCTACCGCCAGGCCAGCCGCGAGCAGCAGGCAGATGGCTGCCCAGTGCCCGGCCGTGCCGGTGGCGGCGAGCAGGTGTCCGGGCAGCGGGCTGGCGGCCGGGGTGAGGTGCCGGGTCAGGCCGAGCGGATACAGGACGGTGTTGTGCAGGAAGACGGAGGGCTTGGCGAGGGCCGCCGGGGCGGCCGCCGCGATGGCGGTACCAGCGGTGACCGCTGATGCGGCCACGAAACGCCATGCCGCCCGCCTGCCGTCCCGTGCGGCGATCATCACGGCGATCACCGGCAGTGCCGGCCACGCGGTGATTTTCATGGCACACGCGATCCCGATCGCCAGGGCCGCCCCCGCCGATCGCGATGGCCGGATCCGGCGCGGGCTCACCAGCCCGCCGAACCCGGCGGCCCGCGGAGCGGCGCTCCTGGCGGCCGGCCCCGCACCCAGGCAGGCCAGGGCTACGCAGAACAGCGCCAGCACCGGCGGGTCGGTGATGCCCACGGCCAGCGGCAGCGCCAGCACCGGTGTGGTCACGGCGAACACAGCACGGCGCAGCGCGTGGTGACGGCGGCCGGCCCGCCGCCGTCCCTGATGCGGGGCGGCGAGGCCGAACGCGACCGTGAGCAGCGCCACGCAGGTGACCGTGATCCATAGCCTCGGGTCGCCGATCACGCCGGGAAGGCCCGCCGCCCGGAACAGCCCGAACACGGTCATCGCGGGCAGGTACGGATCATAGGACCGCCAGGCCGAGAGCTGCCCAGGCCCCAGGTACGGGCTGCCGTGCCGCACCAGCAGCGTCGCGGCGCGAGCCACGACCTGGACGTCGGCTGTCGCGGGCGCGCGGATGGCCAGCCAGGTCAGCGGGCCCGCCAGGGCGCCGGCCGCGCCGGTCAGCAGCGCCGCGTCCCGCCCCCGCGAGCCGCGGTACAGCACCGCGGTGATCGCGGCCAGCAGGTAGCCGCCCGACGCCCAGATCCCCCAGGACTGGTCCGCGTGCCTGCTGAAGACCGCCAGCAGCGCGGCGTAGCCAGCGAACGCCGCGTACCACGCCGCGATCCGCCGCCGGTCCAGCCCGGGCTGAGGATCAAGCCCCGGCTCGCGCGCTTGCGGCGGGTGCACGCCGGCTACGGGTGCTTGCTCCGAAGGGACCGGCGAGGCGACATCCACATCCTGCTGAGCTGACATCCTCACGCACCTTCTGGTTCATGATCTTCTGAGTGCTGAGACTGTCCACAGCGAGTTCCGTGTCCAGTCCGCTGCGATGGTGAATGTGATTTCCGCCGGCCTGCGCGGTGGGAGGGGATGGTCGCCCGCGGGCCGGGTTAGACGTCGACGGGTTCCGCGTGGATGCGGCCGGGATTGTCCTGTCCTTGCCCGGATGGCCTGGCCTCGGCATCAGGGCGGGCCGCGCTCGGCGGTTACCCGGCCTCCAGTGCCTCGTCGGGCCTTGAGGGGCAACCGGACGCTCAGTGGCGATAGCGAGCCGCCGGGCGCGGAGATGTCGCCGGCCAGCGTTCCGGCGCCGGCCGCGGGTTACCACGGTGCCAGCCGCGCCGTGACCGGCCTCAGGCGCCGTGTCAGTGTTACCGGACCTGCGGCGCAGCGGACCGCCGTGTAGCGCCCGGCGGCGGCGACCCACAGCCCGTCGACAGTGACCCACAGCCCGTCGACAGTGACCCACAGCCCGTCCACGGCATCTGGCCGCGCCGCGGTGCGGCGCGCGCCGGGCAGCCTGCGGGTAAAGGTGACGGACGGCTGGCCCTGGCCGGCGGGCACGTGCCCGATGGCCAGCGCCCACCATCGCGTGCCGCCGTCCGGCTCCCTGGCGGCCCCTCGATGACCGTGCGGCCGTCGTGTTGTGTCCGGAAGCTGACCTGCCACCCGCCGGCCGGCAGCCGCACCCGGAGCGGCGGGGCGGCCCGGGTGACGGCCAGCTCGGGGCTGCTCAGCCGGGTGGCCGGGTTCAGGGTAGTCATCACGGGTTCCGCTGCGCTGGTGGCTGGCTGCCGCCGGGACCGGTGCCGCCCAAGACCGGATGGCCGGCGTGTCGCGGGCGGCCGGGCCCGGGCGTGCCCGGGGACGCAGGCGGCGGGCGGCGGAGTTCAGCCGCCTGCCCGGCCGGCACGTCGCGGGACTCTTCGTTCCGTTGTTCTTCTAGCGCCCCGGCGTTCGCTTCGTCCCCGGCCGGGCTGGCCGGCGTGGGATGGGCGCCGGCCAGGTCCGCGCGCTTGACCCGGACGGCGGCGATCGTCACGATCAGGGCGATCAGCATGATCCCTGCGGATACCTCGAACCCGCGGCCGAAGCCGGCCGACAGCGCGTGGTCGTAGATCGCCGCGTTGACCTGCGCGGCGGTGCCGGCCAGCGGGTGGCCCGCCTTGGCGGCGGCCGCGGCGGCAGCCGCCGAATTGCGGGCGGTGTTGGCCACGACGGTCCAGGCCACGGTGCCCAGGATCGCCAGCCCGATCGAGCCGCCGACCTGCTGGCCGACGTTGCGCAGGCTGGACGCCAGGCCGGCGTCCCGCTCGTCCACCCGGTTCATGGCGACCAGGGTCAGCGGCATGGACAGCATGCCCAGGCCTGCCCCGGTGAGCAGCATCGGGCCGAGCAGGCCGCCGGCATAGGTGCTGTGCTCGCTGATCCGCGACAGCCAGAACATCCCGCCTGCGCCGGCCGCCGATCCGGCCAGCAGCAGCGGCCGCACGCCGATCCGGGGGACCAGCTTGACGCTGACCCCGACCAGCACCATGACGACGGCCAGCATCGGCAGGTAGCCGATCCCGGTCTTCAGCGCGCTGTATCCCCAGACGGTCTGCACGAAGATCGTCAGGAAGAAGAACATCCCGAACTGCGCGGTGCCGACGAACAGCATGATCAGGTTGGCGGCGGACCGGTCCCGGTTGCGGAAGATCCGCAGCGGCATCAGCGCGTACTCGCTGCGCGACTCGATGACGATGAAGGCAGCCAGCAGCACCACCGCGGCGGTCAGCGAGATGATGACCTTGGTGTCGCCCCAGTGCGAGACGCCGTTCTGGGTGGTCGCCGCGCTGGTCAGGCCGTAGACCAGGGCCGCCAGGCCGAGCGTGCTGGTGATCGCGCCGGGGAAGTCGAACCTGCCGGGCCTGCGCGGCGACTCGGCCAGTGCCCGCGGCGCGATGAGCGCGGCCGCGATCCCGATGGGCACGTTGGCGAACAGCACCCAGCGCCAGGACAGGTAGGTGGTCAGCAGGCCGCCGGCCATCAGGCCGGCCGCGGCGCCGCCCATGCTCATCGCCGAGTAGACGCCCATCGCCCGGGTGCGCGGCGGTCCCTCCGGGAAGGTGGTGCTGATCAGGGCCAGCGCGGTCGGGGCGATGATCGCGGCGCCGGCGCCCTGGACCGCGCGGGCCGCGAGCAGCCAGGCCTGCGTGGTGGCGAAGCCGCCGAGCAGCGAGGCCGCCGAGAACAGGATCATCCCGGCGATGAACACCCGGCGGCGGCCGAGGATGTCGCCGGCCCGGCCGCCGAGCAGCAGCAGCCCGCCGAAGGTCAGGGTGTAGCCGTTGACCACCCACTCCAGGCCGGCGCCGGAGAACCCGAGCGCCTTCTGGACGTGGGGCAGCGCGACGTTCACGATCGTCGCGTCGAGCACCACCATCAGCTGTGCGGTGGCGATGACGAACAGGGCGAGGCCGAGATGGCGCCGGACGGGGCCGGCGTCCGCGCCTCCGGTGGCGCGGACGGTCGCGGGCTGTGTGGTGGTCATGGGGTCTCCTTGTCAGGGCGTGCGGGTCCGCGCCCGGGGCGGTGCTGCCACGTGCGGACGATCAGGGAAGGGGACAAGCGCCGCGACCCGGCCGGCCGCACGCCGGTGCTGGCATGCAGCGACCGGGCCATGCCCCGCATGCCCGGGATCACGGCGGCCTGCGCCAGGGCGCAGGCCGGGGCCGCTGGCGCCAGGCTCGCCGTGGCGCCTGGCGGGGGCGAACTTTTCGCTTCAGTGCTCATGACCGCTCCGATCTGGTCGATACACCGTCTCGATTTAGATACATCGTATCACAACTGGACGGTGTATCATAGAGCCCATGACACCCACTTCACCCGGCCAGGATCCCGGCACGTCAGACCCCGCCCCGGGGCCGGCGCCAGCCGGGCTGATCTGGACCCGGCCCCCGAAGGAACAGCGAGAGCGCCCGACCAGGGAGGCGATCGTCGCGGCCGCGACCGATCTGGCCGACACCCACGGGCTCGACGCCGTGTCGATCCGCCGGGTAGCCGCGGCGCTGCAGACCCGGCCGATGGACCTCTACCACTACTTCGCCCGCAAGGACGAGCTGATCGACCTGATGGTGGACGAGGTCATCGCCGGAGCGGTGCTCGACGAGCTCCCCCGTGACTGGCGCGACGCGCTCACCGCCATCGCCCGCGCCCTGCACGCGGTGTGCCTGGCCCACCCGTGGACGGTCACCGCGGCCGGGCAGCGGGCCCTGATCGGGCCGAACCTCATGCGCCACGCCGAGCAGTCGCTCCAGGCGACCGCCGCGCTCGGCATCGACCCGGCGAAAAGACTAGCCATCCTGCGCGCCGTGGACACCTACGCCATGGGCCACGCCCACATCAGCCCCGCCCGGGATCACAGCGACGGCAACACCGCAAACGACCCCGGCTGGCGGGCCGCGGCCGAGACATACCTGCAGGGCCTCGCCGACTCGGGCAACTTCCCGAACCTCGCCGCCTTCGGCGCCGCAGGCCTGCTGCACAACCAGTACGACGAGCTCGCTTTCGAGACCGGGCTCAACTGGCTCCTCACCGGCATCGCCGCGGACTGCTAAGCAATCGCCCCACGCAGCAACCCGGCCACTGTCAGCCGGCGAACTCGCCTTCGTCCAGCAACGCCACTGGGCCACGGTCGGCCTGACGCTGTCCGCAGACGACTTCACCGACCCCGAGGCCATCGCCGCCGTCCACCGCATCACCAGCGGGAACTTCCGGCTCGTCCAGCGGCTCTTCGCCCAGATCACCCGCTGCTGGAGATCAACGGACTGAGCGTCATCAGCCGGGAAGTCGTTGAGACCGCGCGAGAATCACTGGTCATCGGCACGCTCTGACCAGTGACAGATAGCGCTGGAACTTCTACGCCACCAAGCTCTCAAGGTCACACCGTTCCCGCAGGACAGCACGCGGATTATCAGAGATAATGCGCCGTTACCTGTGATAACTGGCCTGCACGCTTCAGCCGGCCCGAATCGCCGTCGACCATCCAGCCGTCCGGAACTTGCGCTCCTTCCGGCCACCGAGCGTCGAAGAGTTCCGCGCTCTCGAGGTCCGCGCGGGTGAACGTGCCGGTGAGGTTCGCGCGGGTGAGGTCCGCGTCGGTGAGGTCCGCGCCGGTGACGCGCGGTGGGCCGACCGGTCGCCGTCCACGTGGAACGTCTCCCTTGACGCCGTCAGGTCGGCCGCGGCCTGGTGGATGCGGCAGGGCTGGATCGCCGCCGACCCGTCGCGGCTACTGAAGCGCCGCAGGCCGCGCCCGGACCGCGCCCGGGCGCTGTCCCACGCAGAGGTCGAGCAGCTGCTCGACCTCGAGGACATCAGCCTGCGCGAGCGCACCCTGTGGCGGATGCTCTACGAGACCGCGGCGCGCTCGGCCGAGGGGCTCGCGCTCGACGTCGAGGACCTGGACCTGCCCAACCGGCGGGCCAGGGTGCGCCGCAAGGGCGGGGCGATCGACGTCATCGTGTGGCAGACCGGCACGGCCCGGCTCCTGCCGCGCCTGCTCAAGGGCCGCACGGCCGGCCCAGTGTTCGTCACCGCCCGCAAGGCCCGGGTGCAGCTGGCCGCCGCCGACCTTGACCCTTCCGGCCGCGCCCGGCTGTCCTACCAGCAGGCTGCCGCCCTGTTCTCCGCGACCTCCGGCGGCGCGACCCTGCACCAGCTCAGGCACTCTGCGCTCACCCATGATGCCGAGGACGGCACCGGAACGCCGATGCTGATGGCACGATCCGGCCACACTTCCGTGCGGTCGCTGGCCAAGTACGCGCGAGTCTCGGCCGAGGCCCTGGCCCGGCACCAGGCCGAGCGTGACCTGGCCCCCCGACGGCCGGTGATGACTATCCGTTACGGGCGGACTATATAGGTGCGCCAGTATTGTTCATGTCGCATCTCGTGAGGGCTGCCGCCCTAGTTGACTTGTAAGGATCGAACCGCGGATCCCGGTAACGGCGGTCCAGGCCCGCTGTTACACCGGGGCCAGGGCGTCGCCGAAATGTATCTGGTATACGCCAGGCCGGATCTGTTCAGAGCGCGCGCCGATCTGGTCGGCGATGTGGGACGGCCAGGTGGTCTGGTCTGTCCAGATAATTCCGTCCAGGGCATCTAGGTGCTTGATGTCCAGGGCTGATAGGTCAGCGCCCGATGCATCCACCAGCTGCGCATCAAGGTCGTGAATGAGGTTGACGGCGCGGGTACGGGCGCGATCGAGAGTGCGGCGGACAACGGAGGAGCAGTCCTCAAACTCAAAGAGGGAGTCGCGGTTTCGGTCGCGGCCCTTGAATGGGCGGGCGGCGCGGTCGGCGACTTCGAGGTAGCTGCCGAGGTCGCTGGCGCTACTGAAGGCGTCGTTAAGGACGTCGATGACTCGGAAGCCGCGGGTGCGGATACGGGCGAGCTCCATGTCGAGTTCGCGGGCGTGGGTACGGGCGAGCTCGAGGAGATGCCTAAGGCCGAAGCTACGCGTGCTGTCGGGAACCTCACGAGAGATGAGGTCATGGGCTGCGTCGAGGATGGTGACGATCTCGCGGGCACGAACACGCATGACGATCATAACGACGGCTGGGTGCGGGCCCGGATCACGGCTGACTGCCGGGGTGGCGGTCATAGAGGGGGAGGCTTCCTGGGTGTCCTGGGCCATGATCGCGATGAGGGCACGGTGCGGGTCGTCGGTGGCTTCGATGTGACCGAGGAGTTCCCTGTTCGCGGCTGCCAGGAGCTGATCGAGCTGGGTGTCGGTCATCTCACCGGGGCGGGTGTCGTCGTTGCTGTTCATGGCTGCCTCCTCCGGGGAGTCGTGTTCCCGGCGAGCTCCTGCTTCAGGATGGTACGGGCTTTTTTCCTTACGTCCCGGACCCGCTGCTGGGTGATATTCAGTTCGCGGGCGATGTCTGCTGCGGGGATGCCGTCTAGGTCGAAGGCCATCACTGTGCCCGCTTCCTCGTCCAGCGCGCGCAGCGCCCGCAGTACTAGCTGGGCCTGCACGGTGAGTTCCTCATGCCCGGGTCCGGGAGCGGGCAGATCGGGTATCTCATCCCCGGCTGTCAGCGGGCGCCTGCGGGATCCTGGCGGCCGCCGGTACCGGCGCAGCGCCGCCGTCCGGATCCATGCCTCCTTGCCGGTGATCGCCTGCCAGCGGCTCGGGTCGCTGCTTATCAGCTTCCACGATTCGATAAAGGCCTCCTGGGTGGCGTCCTGTGCGTCTGCCTGGGATGCCCCGTTGTGCATCACGAACCGCACCACCCGGTGATAGTGGGTGTCGTAGAAGCTGATCCACTCGGTGCGCACCTGCACGAGGCTGCCAGGCGCGGGGGCCTGGAGGCTGGCATATGACGGGGACTGCCCGGCTGGTTCCGCCCCCCGGCTACTGACAGTCACCGGGAGGAAAGTTCCGGCCCGGGTGCCGTACCAGCCTCATCTCCGGCCGGGCGCGGGATGGACTCCTTCTCCGGGGCGGGAACGCTCCTGCTACGCCCGCGCTGTGCCCGGCTCTGGATCCATGCCGCTAGCACCGTGCCGATCGCACCGATGACCGCCGTTACCACGGCCACCGTCACAGCTGGATCCATGATCGGCTCCTTTCTCCCATTCTTGAAGGGCTTCACGTGATAGTGGCCAGGAGATGCCATGATCGGGAGGGCGGCCGCAGATAAGTACTGGCCAGGTTTGTTGTCTGCTTGCTGCGGGCGTGCGCTGCCTGAATGCGGGCGCGAGTTACTCAAGTCCGTTCAGCTCACACCTTGGTCCGGTCGTCAGCAAAGTACGCGCGGTGTCCCGGGGTCCCGGTAGTACTGGCGGGCCCCCTACAAGCACCCGAGGGACCTGTTCTTCGTCGACGAGCTGCCGAGGAGCGCGCTGGGAAAGGTGCAGCGGTCGGTACTGCGGGCATGGGCCCAGCGGTCGCCCCGCAGCACGCCAGCAGCCGAGGCCGGCCCCGCCGCGGGACTGACGGCGGCGATGCCGCGGGCGCCAGCGCCTTCGCCGCCCGTAACCACGTAGTCGCCCGGAACGCCAGCCGCCACGACTGACACGCCATAATCGGCTGATCCGCGCCGTCCGATCACCGGCCTGGGTCACTACCACTAAGCACATCGTCGGCAGCGTGTGACGGTTAGGAATGCCGCGTTAACCTCGCGTGATCATCCGCGGCCGGTGACCGGCTGACCACCCAGCTCATCCCCCGGTCACGGTCCCTGGGCTGTCGCTGACCGACAGCGCCCTGGCGAGCGCGATCAGCGGTCAGGCCTACAGCTACAGGCTGGTGGCGAAGAACTCCGGCGGGCGGGACGCGACCAGCATGACGGTCACCGGCACCCTGCCTGGCAGCGTCCACTTCGAGTCGGCTTCCGCCACCCAGGGGTCTGTCAATGTCTGAAGTCCCGTGCACGGATGTCCGAACTCGTGTGCACCGGCTTTTGACACCCACTTGGGGTTGCTAGTGACATCGCTACCAAGATCACCCGGAGTCTTCGGCCTGGTATTGAGCGGCTGTGGCGATGACGGCGATGTCCTGCTCTGCGAGCTTGGCACATATCCGCCGCAGTTGAACTGCAGCGGAGGTACGCGAGATACACAAGGCCTCAGCAATCTGGCTGGTGGACTTGCCGGCGGCTGCGAGACGCAGAATTTCACGCTGACGAGGGCCTAGCCTCAACGAGGCTGGAGGTTCTGCGCCTTCGGGCGTCAGGCCTGCTGGAGCTGGGTCGATCGGGCCTGCGTTGGTTTCTGCGATTCGCGCCTTATTGTCCGCGCGGCACGTGGCGTTCGGAGTGCCATGCGCTCTGGACGAAGATCTCGTACTACTCGGACCTTGCTGGTCAGCCATGCTGCGCCACAGGTTGCGCGCAGCCGCGACGTCGCTGTGGGCGACCAGGTTGCGCAGCTGGCGGCTGTGGTCGGTACCAAGCGAGGACATCTCCAGCACGATGGCCGCCAGGAACAGCTCGGCCAGGGCGGCCGCTGTCCCACGGTCTGGTTCGTCGGCCGCCTGGCTTGAGGTCTCGCAGCTTCTAAGCATCTGCCTGATGGGGGTGGTCCCGTCGCAGCACTCGGCGAGGGAGCACGTGTACTCGCCTGACTCGGCTTCCCCTTCCCTGACGGCGGCCAGGGCGCGCCGCCAGCATTCCCACGGCCTCGTCGTTGCGTTTCCCTCGGCCAGGAGCAGCGAGATGGCGTGGTGCATCTCGGGATCGGTCATGGCCTTGGCGGCGGCGGCGGCCACGCCGGGAACGGTGCCGCTGCCTGATCCCGCGGTGTTCAGGCAGCGGTCCAGGACACGCATCACCTGGGTGCTGTCGGTGCTCATTCTGGCCTCCTGAGGAGCCGGTAAAGCCTGCCTTCAACGGCGGCGGCGCTGAGGCCGACCGCCGCTCCTGCCTCGGCGTGGCTGGCGCCGTGCCCGAATACCAGCCAGGCGGCCTGGCGGGTCTGGGGATCCGGGATGCCCGCCAGGCACTCCATGGCCGTGCACGTTCGCACCGCGGTGTCGCCGGTCGGGTCGGCCCATTGCGGGTCGGTGCCGCCGACCGCGTCATCCAGGATCGGTTCCTCGTCGTTGACCTGCGCCCACTTCCGCTGCTCGGTAAGCCATGCTTCGAACACGTTCGGGAACTGCAGCAGGCACGCTCCGACGAAGAAGGTCTTCAAGCTAGCGCCGCGGCGGTGGTCCCACTTCCCCGGCTTGAGCACCTTGTCGATGAAGTACTTCAGCGCCTTCGCGGTGGTCTCGATGGCGATTTCCAGGCGGTCATCTCTGGACCACTGTGGTGCGTAGTCGCTCAGCGGCCGGTTTATGTCCTGGCACTTGCCGAAGATCTGCCCGGTCCGCATCCAGGCCATCAGGACGGCGATCCCGTAGGCCGCGAACTCCGTCACCGCCACCTCGAACACCGGGCCGGTGAAATCCGCGACGGCGAGCTCGGCGAGGAGCGCGCGGTCGCCGAGGCGCCGTTTCGCGTTCTCGACCCGGGCTTGCTCCGCCGGATTGGCCGACCTGAGGTCGTCATCGGTCAGTTCCCGCTCGAGCTCGTCAACTTCGCTATCGCGCAGCCCGGGCCGGACGGGCCCGGGCTGCGCGTTCGCCTCGTGCGTAGCGGAGGCGGGTGGCCGTGATCGCCCCGTCCGCGCTGGCTGCGGGGCAATCCGAGGGGGCCGCCCGGCCGCCTCGGTATTCGCCATCCGCGGACTCCAAGGGTGTAGTGGCCAGACCTTCTCCGAAGTAATAGCCGGCATCCGCGGTTTAGATGGCGAGGAGGGCGCGAGCCCACGGGCACGGGCGGGATTCTGCGGCCCGGTTTGCCTGCCGGTTCCGCATGGGCGCGGCAGCCGGCGGCCATCTAAATCAAGGGCATGACAGGCGACAACGGCAACGCCCGGCCCGTGCTGCGGAAACCCGGCCCCCCGCCCGGCACGCGCGCATGGAACAGCGTCAGACCCGCGGGAACAGGCGGGCATGACAGCCAGCCGGGGCAGGAGGTCCCGGCCGCTACCCAGGCCAGGAAACCCTGGCTCCTCCCCGCGGCCGGGGCGGCTGCCACCGCGGTCCCGGCTGGGCCCGGGCTGGCGCTGGCTGCGGCCGGCCATCCGGGCGCCGTGCCGTTGCTGATCGCCAGCGGCGTGATCGGGCTGGTGTCCGTCATCGCGGGCACGGCGGTCAAGATCTACAACAGCGCGCAGCGCACGCGCCACCTGCAGATCCAGCACGAGGGCGCCACGGCCATCGCCACGGCGATGGCCAGGTGCATCGATGCCGCCCATGTCCGCGCATCAGGCCTTCCCGTCCGCCAGGGCGCAGCCGAGGCCGCTGAGGTGCGCGCCAGCGCGATGCAGATGGTGACCGAGATGATGCCGGCCATGATCGCCGTAATTGAGCAGCAAACTCTCGCTCCTGGCGACCTCGATGGCGGTGCGCCCGGCCGGCAGCTGCCAGCGGGAAATCTTGAGAAATCCGCGTAACTGCGTGGGTTGGGCCGGGCGGACGCATCTAGCACCGAGACGACCGCAGAAGCTTCTGCGGCTCACGCCGCAACTTGCGGCCATGGGCGACAGCCCGGACCTGATCTACAACTAACATTTTGGATCCAGTCACGCGGCCTCCACTGGGCCTCGGCCATGAGGCTCCAAAATTCTTGAGAAATCCGCGTAACTGCGTGGGTTGGGCCGGGCGGACGCATCTAGCACCGAGACGACCGCAGAAGCTTCTGCGGCTCGCGCCGCAACTTGCGGCCATGGGCGACAGCCCGGACCTGATCTACAACTACTTAGCTTCCTAGCCCGGTACCCGCCACCACCAAGCCATGCCAGGTCATAGGCGTCTCGTCTCGCGTTTGCGGCGTGCGGCGCGGATCTCGGTGTCGGCGACCTTATCGGCGAGCAGGGCGTAGACCTGGGTGGTCTCCGTAGAGGCGTGGCCCAGGCGGCGGCGCACGACCTCGATGGAGACGCCGCTGTTGATCAGCTCGGTGGCATGGGCGTGGCGGAGCTGGAGGATGCCGATCCCGGCGCCGGCGGCGGCGCAGTACTTCTTCCACCGGCTGTGCGCCGCGTCGTAGGACAGCGGACCGCCCCGGCCGTTGATGCTGGCGCGGAACAGCGGGCCCGAGGTGTACCCGGACCGGGCCAGGTAGAGCCGGAGCAGCGCGACGTAGCCGCGGTCATCGAGCAGCACGGTACGGACGGTGCCGCCCTTGCCATGGACGCGGGTATGCTCGTCGTCCGGGCGCAGGTCCAGGTCCTCCACGTACATCCCGCAGACCTCGGAGGCGCGAGCGCCGCAGGCGTAGGCGGTCTCGAACAGCACCCGGTCCCGCAGCACGCCCAGGGGCACGTCCTTGCGCGGCCGCCGGGAGCAGATCACGCCAAGTACCGCCGCGATGTCGGCGGCGGCCGCCGGCCGTGGCAGCGTCCGAGGGACCTCGATGGTGCCGATGCGGTCCATCGGGCTGGCGTCCAGCAGCTCGTGCCGGACGGCCCATCTGCAGAACGAGGCGACCGCCGCGCGCTTGCGCTTGCGAGTCGAGGGGGCCTGGTCGGCGATCTCGCCGAGGAACGCCCGGACCGACGCCGCGGTTAGCCCGGCGATGTCGCCGTCGTGATGGGCGGCGAACCCGATCAGGTCGCCGCGGTAGGCCCGGATCGTGTTGCGCGGCTTGTTCGCGTTCGCCAGGTCCGTGAGGAAGTCGTCGATGTGCCGGGCGAGCGGGTGCCCCGGCAGAAGGTCGCGGGCAGCCATGGCCTGCCGTATGCCCACAGTTGCCTGATAACGGGGAACTGAACCTTGTCCGGCCGGCGGCGTCTGTGCAGGTGGCACCCCGTCATGGTAGCAGTGTTGCCTGATAACGTTAGTCTGGGATATTTAGTTAACCGGAGTGGCCACAACATCTGGCGGTGGGCAGGATCTCCAACCTCTGCATGTTGTATCCCGATCACGTCCGCTCCGCTTACGTGAATATCCCAGACGTTAGTTATCCCGCAACATGCGCTGCCCGGACACGCCAGAGGGGGCGGCCAGCAAAGGCGCCATACTCCGATAGCCAGCCTCGGTAAAGTGCTGAGCTTCCAGCAAGCTGCCGGGTTGGCATCAAGCAGGCAGGTACTTTACAAACCAGGTTTGTCGTGTAAGGCTCTCATTAAGTTGATACCGAGATCGCAAGAAAGCGGGGACTCATGGCCGCTCGGCTGAAGCTCGGGAACTATGAGACTGTGCAAGGCGACCCTCTTGGACGTGCGCACATAGGCTACTTCCCCCGGATGACCGAGCTGGAGGCGTGGGAGGCCGGCCGCGGGGTGTGGCGGATGAGCGCCGACAAGGCATCCCGGCAGAAGTTCGCCCTCATCGTCGGCGAGGGGCGCGTGCGCGCAGTCGGGGAGATCACTGGCTTCACGGTGCACGACGACCGCATCGCCCTGGAAGGGCGCGTCCTCCCCGAGGGCCACCCGGTCCGCGACGCGTACCTCGGCCGCCCCGACCCTGTCGACACCGGCTCCCAGAACCCTGTCGGCTACTGCGACCTGCCCGAGGAGCAGCAGTTCGTCCTGAACCCCTGTCACTGCGGATGCGGGCAGAGCACCGACCGGGACTTCCTGCCCGGCCACGACGTCCGCGCCATGCAGGCCCGCGTCCGCCAGCACTTCGGCGGCTCTCCGCTGCGGTTCATCCAGTGGGTCGACCGCAACCTTGCCCCGGAGGATCTGTTCGCCGAAGCCAGCACGTCCCCTGTCACATCCGGCGATCCTGTGCCTGCCTCCGGCTCGGATCGCTGAGGAGGAGGAGTCCGATGACCGAGATCAGCGACGCGGCGATGAGGAGGTTCGAGTCCTGGGCTGACTACAACAGCGCGGTGGGCGAAGAGCTCAGGTGGCCTGTCGAGTACGACAACGCCGGCACCGGCATCGACAACGACCGCTGGGCCCGCCCGGAGCTGGTGCGGTTCCTGTTCCTGCCGCACGGGTTCGCCCTGGACAGCTCCCGCGACGACGCGACCGGCAACCTGGTCACGTGCGGCCTGGCGTGGGAACGGCCGGTAACGCTGCTCGCCGGGCGCCTCCCGTTCCGGGTCGCCAAGCACCTGATAGCCGCCCGGCCGGGCACCCTCAAGAAGGCGATCGAGGTGCTGCGGAACGCCGCCAGCGCCGGCCAGTGAGCACGGGCAAGACCCTACATCGATGCCACGGCCCGGGCCGTCACCAGGCAATCCCGGCCCCGGCCAAGATCACAACGGGCTGCGACCGAACCAGATCGCACGCTAAGGACCCCCGCAACCCATCCCTGGGCGACCCTACCTGACCTTCCCCGAACCGGCTTAACGTGCGTTTCGGTTCCGTTGCAGGTCCACCCCCGTATTCCCCGGTGTCCGCGTCGCGCTCCCACCGGGGCCGGCCGCGGCGGTGCTCATCGATGCCCAGGTGCGCCACCGGCGCCGGGGCCGGCTCCAGCACCGGGTCCGCCATGGCAGCGAACGCCGCATGCGCGGCCGGCCAGGACACCTCCGCGTGCCGGGCCGCCTCGGCCGGGGTGATCCCCCGCTCCGCGGCCTCCGCCCCGGCCTGCTCCCGTAGCCGCCGCGTCAGGCGGCGGCACCTGCGGCACCTGCTCGGTAAACGTCTTGCGCGCACAGCCCGGCTCATCGCACTTCCAGCGGCGCTTGACCCGCCATGCCCGTACCCGGCCGCCGGCCCGGCGCACGTCCCGCGGGCAGGCCAGCACCGTTTCATGCACCCGCCCGGCGGCCGTCCCGCACTCCGGGCACGTGGCCGCGGCCGGATGATCCGTGACCGCCCATGCCTCCAGCGTGCCGTCCGCCCCGGCCCCCGCATCGGTGACCTGCAGGCCATCCACGCCGAACAGCACAGACGCCGTATCGTGGAACACGATGCCCGCGGCTTTCTGATGATCTTGAAGTCCCTGGTAAGACCCAAGATCGTAAGAGCCGTGGGCTCCCTGTTCATGGCGGCACGCCGCACGCACGCCGGATCACACGAACCAGGCAGGACGCCGGGTACCCGGCACGCTCGGTAACGCCCTCGCGTCACTCAAAGTCATCGGGCACTGACACCGTCCCGGTTAACTTCGAAGGCCCGGTTTACCGGGAGCCGGCACGGTAGTTATCCGATGCCGGAATTGCGGGGCATCCTGCGGCGCAGCCAGCGGGCCCGGAACCGGCACTTCTCGCACGTGCTCCCGCCCTCTGCGGCCAGCGCGCCACATGCACACTGCCGCCCATTGCGGCACCCGTTCAACTTGCGTCCCATGCTCATCACCTCCCGTCAGCGCTCGTTAGCTTTCGGTAAGGTCCGCAGCGCGAAAAACGCGGCGTCCCCGGATACCATCGGTTCCGGGAAACGTCGCGTTTCCTTTCGGGCAGCCTCGGCTCATTCAAGTGGGTGACGGGGCTGCCCGGCTTTATTCAGTTTTCGTTCTTCTTGCCATCCACGGCCCGGCCCGTGCCGTATCGAGTCCCGCACGGGCCGGGGCCTTTTGTGTTCCTGCCCCGGCCCGCCGGGTAGTGAGGGGGGACGGCGGGCCGGGACGTCTTTAATGGTCATGGTGCTGGTCCCCCGCCGGCCTGCCGGTTACCGGCACGTTCGGTAAGCTCGATGTCGATTGCCTGCATATGAGCCTGGATCGGCACGTGCGCAGGGGAACCCGGATTAATCAGGCCGATGTTTGCGTGTAGTTCGCGCCTGGTGCGCTCAAGCTCGGCCGTGGTGAGCTGCTTTACGTCGTGGTAGCGGGTCATGTTATTTCCAGGAAGCAGTAGACGACTTTGCCGCCGCCCGGAGGAAAGAAATACGACCATTCCCTGCTCAGCGCATCGACGAGCATCAGGCCCCGGCCGTTTTCCGCATAGTCATCGGCGTGGGACCGGATTGGCGGATCATTATCGGTATCGTAAACCTCGATGAGCAGGCCCTCGCGGAAATGCCGCAAGGACAGCGATATCAAGCCCGCGTTCGCGCGTTCGGAATACCGGAGCGTGCGCGCGGGAGCACCGGAGAACCGGACCGCATTGGTGACGAGTTCGGAGACAAGCAGTTCTGCTGTTTCCGCCGTGTTCTCGCTCATCCCGTGACACGAATCCAGGAATGAGCGGGTATACCGGCGTGCCCAGAACGGAGAGGTCGGCAATGCCACCAAAGCGAGCATGCCGGCGTCCATTGGCCGGGGCTGGCCGGTCCGGGGCGGCCGCCAGGCCGACCCGGTGGCCGGGCCGGCGACAGGTCCGGCATCTAGTGTCATCAGGACCACCTCCCCTCCACGGGTTCTCAGGGCTGAAAGTGCCTTGCACTGACCAGGATGCCCTCAGTGGATGGTCGTAAAGAGGTCTTCAATAAGGACGTTAGGAGGTCATAGATGCGGCCATCTCGGTCAGAATGGCCCTCCAGTGTCCGTTTCCCGGCTGAGGTGATCTAGAGTCGATGGCACGGGGGCGATCATGGCAGGAGGTAGCTGGTCATGGGATCACCACAGACAGGAAACACGCGCCTGCGCAGTGCCCGGCAGGCCCTCGGCTTGCGGTCACAGCAGCAGCTCGCGGACGCGGTCACGCGCGCCGGAAAGTCGATCGGGCTTCGCATCTCGATAACGGCCCGCACCGTCCGGCGCTGGGAATCGGACGCTCCGCCGTGGCCGCACCCCGATCACCAGGCAGCCGTCGAGGCACTGTTTCAGCGGCCCATCAGTGAACTTGGCTTTACTCCGCCATGGGCCGGCGCCGAATCTGATAGTTCCCAGCCGGGAAGCGGCTCGGTTTCTCCCAGCGTCACGGCAGGCTCGGCCGCCGGTTCTCTGACCATGTTTCCGCAACGCCATACGTCCGCACCGCTGCCGAGTTCCGTCGTCACCGATTACATTTCGGTGACCACGGCCCACCGGCATATGTACTGGGCTGTGCCGTCGGCGCACCTGCATGATGTCGTAGCGGCGCACGTCAATCTCGGCGCGCGCCTGGTTCCCTCCGTCCGGGAAGCGGCGCGGCGTTCACTCGCGGCAGCGGTCAGCGAATCAAGCCTGCTGGCCGGCCGCATTGAATTCTTCGACCTGCAAAACCCCGCAAAGGCACAGGCCAGTTTCGTGATCGCACTCCAAGCGGCGCAAGATGCACAAGACCCTTTGCTCGGTTCGGCAGTGCTCGCCCACATGGCATTCATCCCGGCGTTTTCCGGCGACCCCAAACGCGCCGAGGAAGCACGGGACAAGATCCGGGCGGCCCGTGCATTCGCCCGGCGCGGGCCCGCGTCCCCCGAAATGCTCGCATGGCTCGATGCCACCGAAGCGGAGGTGGAAACCCGGTTCGGGAACACCCGTAAAGCACTCCAGCTCATACACCATGGCGAAGACATCTTCGCCAGTGAAGAACCGCGCCCGTCCCCGGCATGGCTTGACTGGTTCTCACCGGTCCGCCTCGCCGGATTCAAGGGGAATACGCTGCTGACCGCCAAGCAGCACGGACCCGCACGGGACACTTTGCAAAATGTGCTGGATAACCTGCCCGAGGAGTCGGCTAAGCAGCGCTCAGTCTTTCTTGGTGATCTTGCGGCCGTCGCCGTCGCGGAAAACAACCCGGACGAGGCATGCGCCCTGACTGAAGAAGCGCTCGATCACCTCGCGCGCTACTGGTACGCAACAGGAATGGACCGCATCCGGGCGGTGCGCGAATCCCTCACCAAATGGGAATCGCTGCCATGCGTGCGCCGGCTTGATGAACGGCTATACGACTGGAACACTACGGTTAGCGCTCTGATCGGTTGATTTCGGCCACAAGAGGCGGCAACTCGGCAAGTGATGCCATGCGCCAATCCGCTGCTGCTGCCATATCGGGATGGTGCTCCCAGATGTAACCCCACGGGCCGCGCCGGATAAACGCGGTCCGCATTCCAGCGTCCTTAGCAGGCCTGAGGTCATTGTCCACTCTGTCACCGACGTAGACAATCCGGCCAGCCTCACACGGTGCCACTGAGATAAGCCTGCGGAAGAACGACTGATCTGGCTTGCTCGCACCCCAATCCTCAGAAGTGGCGATCAGGTTAGCAGGCAGGTCCAGTTTCCGCAATATCTCACCGACCCGCGATGTCTGGTTACCGACAACCCCTACCCACACGCCCATATCACGCAATGCCGCCATGCACGGCCGCACGTCCGGATAAAGATCATCCTCGCCAAACCATTCAGGCTTGCCCGCGCCAGCACGCCGCGCGCGCTCAGCATCGAGACTGAAGCCAGGGCGGAAATACTGGAATGTATCCCGGTAATCCATCCCCAAGGCAATGACCGCACCGAATACCGCCGAGAAAGTATGGCGAGGCACGCCCAGCCAGTCAGCCCAGGTCCCATACTCCCGAGTCTCATCAACCAGCGTTTCCCCGACGTCAAACACCACCGCATCGATCACTCGTGCATCTTAGCAGAATATCCTATCGCCAGCTCACCTTTGACTGTTTCTAGGTCAGGAAGACTCAGTAAGCAGTGGTTTTACTAATTCTCAAGGAGACAGCCAGTAGTTCACACATGAGCAAGTGCGGCCTGTCAATCCTTCGAGAGAGCGCAATAAAGGGCGAGGGCCAGTCCGATCGCGAGGATTTCGTCGGAAATGAATTGATGTGGATCGAATACTGGGTCCTTTGTACTTAGAAAGTTTGAAAGATGCAATGCCAAGGCTGCTGCAAGATATGTGGCGGTGGTCAACAACACCGCTTGCCTTCTCTTGCGCGCCAAACGTTCCGCAGTTCGTATCTCCAGCGGGGAATGGGCGGCCTCAGCCGATGTGGGTTCGATCGTGGTCGTTGCGGGTGGGGCTAGTGATTCCGAAAAGGGTGCGGCTCTTCTGAGGTGATGGAGTGTGAAGCGTTTTAATGTGCTTGGTGGTCCTGTGTCCGGTTTTGCCGTGTCGGTGCGTGCGTAAAGGGCTCCTTCTCGTTACGGTCCCGGTTGTCTGACGACCGGATCGCAAAAGAAGGAGCCCGATGCAAGGGTACGTGCCTGCTCAGGACGGGGCGTTCGCGGAGTCCAGGAAGTGCTTCGGCGAGCTGGAGGACTGGATGGCGTCGGCGGGGGCGGCGGGGCTGCAGCACGGTGAGCTGGAGGAACAGCTGGAGGTGCGGGGCCGGGAGCTGCTGCGGCTGATGTTCCAGGACCGGCTGGACCTGACGGCCGCGCAGGAGGAACGGCGGCATGACGTGACCGGGGAGGACGGCGTCGTCCGCACGCGCGCGGAAAGGGGCCGGACCCGGCCGCTGGTGACGAAGTTCGGGCAGGTTATGGTGTCGCGGATCGCCTACCGGTCGCCGGGCGGGAGCAACGTGCACCTGCTGGATGCGGCGCTGAACCTGCCGGAGGAGAAGCATTCCCACGGGCTGCGCAGGCTCGCCGCGATCGAGGCCGCGCGCGGCTCGATGGAGGCGGCGGGCGCCGCGATCACCCGCGCGACCGGCGTGACGATAGGAAAACGGCAGCTAGAGGAGCTTGCCCGCCGCTGCGCCGCGCACGTGGAGGCGTTTTACCTGCAGCGCGCGGTCAGCCCGGCCCCCGATGATCATGCGCTGGTGCTGACCTTCGACGGGAAGGGCATCGTGATGCTGCCCGGAGCGCTGCGGCCTGCCACCGCGAAGGCCGCGGCCGCGGCGGAGGGCAAGCTCGCCACCCGGCTGTCGCCCGGGGAGAAGAACGGCCGCAAGCGGACGGCCGAGCTGGCCTGCGTCTATGACGCCGCCCCGGTCCCGCGTACCCCCGAAGACATCATCAGCACCCCCGCGCAGAAGAAGAAGAAGAAGAAGGCGCAGGCCGGGAAGGCCAAGGGCCAGGGAAAGCCGCGGGAGTCGCAGGCGCGGGGCAAGTGGCTGACCGCGTCGGTCACCGACGACATCCCCGCCGTCATCGCCTCGGCGTTCGATGAGGCAGAGCGCCGGGACCCGCAGCACAAGCGGGAATGGACCGTCCTCATCGACGGCAACAACA
>WNGH01001835.1_pt1 | contig 19959 bp, 24 predicted proteins | sample 5400631 | NCBI WGS metagenome assembly WNGH01 (sample SAMN13153373, study PRJNA577476) | soil metagenome | isolation source: 115 cm soil or saprolite under Garry oak tree replicate 1 | place: USA:California | collected 2016-06-15
GCCATCACCGACTTCACGTTCATGGTCCACGGCATCGGCTACATGTTCATCACCGGGCCGGAGGTCATTCGCGTCACGACGGGCGAGGAGGTGACCTTCGACTCGCTGGGCGGCGCCGAGGTGCACAACGTCAAGTCCGGCGTGGCGCATTTCCTGGCCGAGACCGAGGAGGAATGCTTCGCCCAGGTCCGCAAGCTCTTCAAGTACATCCCGCAAAGCTGCGAGGACGAGCCGCCCTCGCGCGACTCGACCGACGACCCTGAGCGCGAGGCGCCTTCGCTCGCGACGGTCATCCCCGACAACCCGAAAGAGCCCTACGACATCAAGGGCGTCATCGCCGCGGTCGTCGACGACGGCGACTTCTTCGAGGTCCATCCGTACTACGCGATGAATATCGTGGTTGGTTTCGCGCACCTCGACGGCCGGCCGGCCGGTGTCGTCGCCAACCAGCCCAAGGTGATGGCCGGCGCGCTCGACATCAACGCCTCCGACAAGGCCGCCCGCTTCGTGCGCTTCTGCGACGCATTCAACATCCCTCTCGTGACCTTCGTCGACGTGCCGGGGTTCCTGCCTGGAACCGCGCAGGAGTATGGCGGCATCATCCGTCACGGCGCCAAGCTCCTCTACGCGTTCAGCGAGGCGACCGTGCCCAAGCTGACCGTGATCACGCGCAAGGCGTACGGCGGCGCGTACTGCGTCATGTGCTCGAAGCACATCCGCGCGGACTTCAACGTCGCCTGGCCGACGGCGGAGATAGCGGTGATGGGGCCGGAGGGGGCGGTGAACATCCTCTTTCGGCGCGAGCTGGCCGCGGGCACGTCGCAGCGGAACGAGCTGGTGACCGAGTACACCGAGCGCTTCGCCAACCCGTACATCGCCGCGGAGCGCGGCTACATCGATGACGTGATCGAGCCAGGCCGCACGCGCGGCGAGCTCATCCGTGCCCTGCGCATCGCGATGCGCAAGGAGCGAAGGCGCGCGGCTACGCCTGTCCCGCGATGGCACGGCAACATCCCGCTGTGAACGTCATCGGGATCGCGATGGTCGCGGTCGGGCTCGGGGCGCTGGCAATCGGGGTCTGGTCCGCCGCGACGGGACGGCGGCCGGTGTGGCTCAGCACGAAGGCGATCGCGGCCGACACAGTCCGCACGTGGGGCGGAGGGACGGCCCTCGCGGGGTTGGGGTTGGCCGTCATCGGGGTGAGCGAGCTTGTCGCGATCTTCACGGGGATAGGCCTGGCCGGGTTCGTCCTGATCATGTGCGGAGGTGGCCTGGTCACGATCTCGACCACGCGATCTCGCCGCTCCTGATGAGCGTCCGGCTCGAGCCGTGGTCGGCGGACGACATGCCGCTCCTGGTCAGGCTCAACTCGCCTGCTATGACAGAGCACCTGGGCGGGCCGGAGACCGACGAGCAGCTGATCGTGCGCTTGGGGCGCTACGTGAAGGCGCAGGCGGACGGCGCCTGGATGTTCAAGGTCGTCGTCGACGGCGCCTGCGCGGGCAGCGTCGGGTTCTGGGAGAGGGAGTGGAACGGCTCGAGGGTCCTCGAGACCGGTTGGGGCGTCGTGCCCGAATTCCAGGGTCAGGGTGTCGGGTCCAGCGCGATGCGGCTGCTGATCGAGATGGCGCGCGCTTCCGGACGTCATAGCGAGATGCACGCGTTTCCTTCGCTCGACAACGCCGCGTCCAACGCGATCTGCCGGAGGCTGGGATTCGAGCTGCTCGGCGAGTGCGAGTTCGAGTACCCGAAGGGCCACTTGATGACTTGCAACGATTGGCGCCTCAGCCTGCCCCAATACACTTAGCCAATGCCGAGACAGGACGCGCAGGGGCGCTGGATATCCGACGATGGCGCGCAGTACTGGGACGGCACCGCCTGGCGGCCGACCGGCGCTCAACCCGCCCGACGTGGCATCTCGGCGGTGCCGGCGGTCCTCATCGGTTGCGGCTTCGCGCTCGTGATCGTGCTCATCCTCGGGATCGGCCTCACGGTCTTCGTGGTCAGCAACGCCGACTTCCAGCGCGGGTTCTGCAATGGCTACACGAGCAACAACCAGAACCTGACGTGCCCATTCCACCCGTCCCCATGACCTTGAGCTGATTTGAAGCTCCTCGAGTACCAGGCCAAGGAGGTCCTGGCCTCGATTGGAATCGCGATCCCGCCGGGCATGGTCGCGCGCGACGGCGAGGAGGCGGCGGCCGCCCTTGCCAGGCTTGGTCCAATCGCGGTCAAGGCGCAGGTCCCGGTCGGTGGCCGCGGCAAGGCGGGCGGCATCAAGCTCGCCAGAACCGCGGACGAGGCGCGCGGTGCGGCCGAGCAGATCATCGGCATGGACATCAAGGGGTTCAAGGTCCCGCTCGTCTACTGCGAGGCCGCGCTCGACATCGACCGCGAGATCTACCTCGGGTTCACGGTCGACCGCGACGCGCGGGCCAACATCCTGATGCTGTCCGCGAAGGGCGGCATGGACATCGAGCAGGTCGCCGAGGAGTCGCCGGGATCGATCGCGCGCCTCTATCCCAACCCGTGGCGCGGGCCGCTGGACTTCGAGCTCACGCGGCTCGTCTACGATGCCGAGCTTGGCGACATCGCGCGGCCGCTGGTCGCCCTGATCAAGAAGCTCTACCGCGCGATCCCGGAGTACGACGCGCTCACCGCAGAGATCAACCCGCTCGTCGTCACCACGAAGGGCGATGTCGTCGCCGGCGACGCCAAGCTCGAGATCGACGACAACGCCGCCTGGCGGCACAAGAACCTGGAGGAGAAGTACGGCGGCGTGGTCGAAGGCGATCCGTACGAGGTCGAGGCCAAGAAGCGCGGGCTCACGTACGTCTCCCTCGACGGTGACATCGGGATCATCGGCAACGGCGCCGGCCTGTGCATGGGCACGCTCGACCTGGTGCAGCGCGCCGGCGGCAGGCCCGCGAACTTCTGCGACATCGGCGGGGGCGCCAAGGCCGAGGTCGTCGAGAACGCGCTGGCGGTGATCTTGATGAACCCGAAGGTCAAAGGCGTCCTCATCAACGTGTTCGGCGGGATCACGCGTGGCGACGAGGTCGCCAGGGGAGTGGTCACGGCGCGTGACAACCTGGAGATGAAGCTTCCCCTGGTCGTGCGCATGAGCGGCACCAAGGAGGAGGAGGGGCGCGAGATCCTGAAGCGGAACGGGATCGAGCCTGGCGTGAGCGGGTGGGAGGCGGCCAAGAAGATCGTCGAGCTGACGAGGGCCGGGGCGCCGGCCGCGCGCAGGGCGGGTTCTTAGAGATGACCATCCTCCTGGACCGCGAAACTCGCGTCATCGTGCAAGGCGTCACCGGCCGCGAAGGCGGCTTCCACACCGAGCAGATGCAGGCTCTGGGCACCAATGTCGTCGGCGGCACCAGCCCGGGCAAGGGCGGCACCAGGCACCTCGGTGTGCCAGTGTTCAATACCGTCGCCGACGCCGTCGAGGCCACCGGGGCCAACGCCACCGGCATCTTCGTCCCGGCGCCATTCGCGGCCGACGCGATCATGGAGGCGGCCGCGGCGGGGATCACCCTGATCGTCTGCATCACCGAGGGCATCCCGATCCAGGACATGATCCGGGTCAAGGACTTCATGCGAGGCTATCCGCAGGCCCGCCTGATCGGGGCCAACTGTCCGGGACTCATCACGCCCGGGCAGGCGAAGATCGGCATCATCCCGCAGCGAATCACGTCGCCAGGGCACGTCGGCCTCGTCTCGCGCAGCGGCACGCTGACCTACGAGGTCGCGTCGTCGCTGTCGGCCGCGGGCATGGGTCAGTCGACGATCGTCGGCATCGGCGGCGACCCCGTCCTCGGCCTCACCTTCCGCGACGTGGTCCAGCTGTTCGAGAAGGACCCGGAGACGACCCACCTCGTTCTCATCGGCGAGATCGGGGGCAGCGACGAGGAGCACGCGGCCGAGCTGCTGGCCAAGGGCTCCCGGCTCAAGGCCGTTGCCTTTATCTCCGGGCGAACGGCGCCCGAAGGCAAGCGCATGGGCCACGCAGGCGCCATCATTTCCGGTAACCATGGCACCGCCAAGGGCAAGGAAGAGGCGTTTCGCAAGGCCGGCGTCCAGGTGGCGGAGACGACCGACGACATCGTCGGCATGCTGAGATGAGCTACACGCCGATCGCGGTGCACCGCGCGATGCCGGCCGATCGGCTGCGCGACGCCGGGATCTTTCTCGCCCTCGTCGGCTGGCTTTTCTACACCCGCATCTTCTGGGTGCTGCAGGCGGCGCATCTGAGCATGCCGCCGTGCCCGTTCTACTACCTGACCGGTCACCCCTGCCCGTTCTGCGGGGGCACGCGGTCGTTCGCCTACATGTGGCGGGGCGACCTCTCAGACGCCGTTCGGCTCTTTCCGCTGGGTCCGCTTTTCTTCGCCGGCACCGTCGTCGGCGCGGGCGCCCTCGCGGTCGGGGCGGTCACCGGCCGCACCTGGACGCCGCGGCTGACCTCGAGGCAGTGGACGCTGCTCGGCATCTTCGCGGGCAGCTCGATCCTGATCAGCTGGGCGCTCAAGGTCTTCGTCCTCGGCAACTGAGTGGCCGGGCCCTCCGGCACCACTAAAGTCCGGCGCCTGGGCCCCGAGGACTGGCAGCTCTACCGGCGCGTGCGCCTCGCTGCGCTGAAGGAAGCCCCCTACGCCTTCGGGTCGACTTACCAGCGCGAGCTGGAGCTCGACGACGCCAGCTGGCGCCGCCGCGTCACCGACCGGGTTCGCTTCGTGGTGGAGGTCGATGGGATCGTCGCCGGGACTGTGAGCGGCGGCGACGGCGAGGAGCACGGGTCATCGGCGATGACCGCGATGTGGGTGGATCCGAAGTTCCGGCGGGCGGGCGCCGGCGACCTCCTGGTCAAGACCCTCCTGGACTGGGCCAGGGCGGAGGGCTACAGCCGGATGTTCCTGTGGGTCACCGCCGTCAATCCCAACGCCGAGCGGCTGTATGCGCGCAACGGCTTCGAGCGGACGGGGGCCGGTCAGGACGTGCGGCCGGGCGAGCTCGAGTTCGAGATGTCTAGGAGCCTGCGATGAGGCGCGTCACGGTCGGGTAGACGTAGCTGGTGCGCTGGGCGGCGTTGCCCGGGTCGATGATGTCGTGGGGCAATCCGTCGGACCTCGGGAACTCGAACGTTTCGACGACCCCGCCGTGTGCGCGCCAGGACTGGATGAGCCTGTAGGTGAACCGGTTGTCGAGGCGCGGCTCGTTGGCGTTGGTGACGACGGCGATGGACGCCGCTCTGGGCGCATCGCGCCGTGCCGAGCTCGTCAGCCGGCGGCCGCATTCGAACAGCGCCGCGTAGGCGTGCGTCGAAAAGCGCGGATAGCCGTACGGCGGACCCAGCTTCTCCCTGAGGCGGCTGTTCCACCACATGTAGAAGTTCGGGAGCCGCTGCGCGGCGCCGCTCATGGCGGTTAGCACGGGACCGGGGATGGGCTTGAGGCCGAGCATGGGAGCGATCAGGACCGCGTGCTCGATGTCGTCACGCGTCTGCGCGAGGAGGCCGGTGAGGATTCCGCCGAGCGAAAGACCGGCGACGGTCAGCCTGTCGCCGAGCCCAGCTCCGACCTCCGCCGCCCGGTTGGCGACGGCGACCAGGTGATCGGCGCGAAGCTCGGCGATCGAGGTGTTCAGGCGGTCGGTGTACCCGTGGCGCGGGTAGCGGGGGATGACGACGTTCCAGCCGGCCTCGAAGAGCTCGCGACCCAGCGCATCCATCTGCTGCGGGCAGTTGGTGAATCCGTGCAGCAGCACCAGCGACCTCTCGACTCGGCGGCCGTGCGTGTACAGGCGCGTGCGGCAGAGCGGGTTGACGTTGGGGCCGTCGAGGTCCTGGAGGTCTGCCGCGATCTGCATGGCTTCGGAGTACTCGGGCAAGATTTGGTGCGATGGATTTTGCACTTACACCCGAGCAGCAGGCGATCCGCGACACGTGCCGCGACTTTGCGCGTGAGGTCATCAGTCCGGTCGCGGAGGAGCTCGACCGCGAGCACAGGTTCGGCTACGACGTCATCCGCCAGATGGGCGAGCTCGGCTTGTTCGGTCTTCCTTTCTCGGAGGAGTCGGGCGGGGCGGGCGGCGATTTTCTTGCCCTCTGCATCGCGATCGAGGAGATCTCGCGGGGTGACGCAGGCATCGGCATCACGCTCGAGGCCGCCGTGTGCCTCGGTTCGTCGCCGATCTACGAGTACGGCACGCCGGACCAGAAGGAGAAGTGGCTGCCGGACCTCCTGGCCGGCCGCAAGCTCTGGTCGTTCGGTCTGACCGAGCCCGGGGCGGGCTCCGACGCAGGGGCGACCAAGACCCGCGCCGACCAGCGCGACGGCAGGTGGGTGATCAACGGCGCCAAGCAGTTCATCACGAACTGCGGGACCGACATCTCGGCCGGCGTCACGATCACGGCGGTCACCGGGCGGGAGAAGGACGGCGACCCGGAGATCAGCGCCATCATGGTGCCGACGGGGACGCCGGGCTACCACGTGCTGCCCTCGTACCGGAAGCTCGGCTGGCACTCGTCCGACACGCATCCGCTGTCTTTCGAGGACTGCGAAGTTCCCGCCGAGTACATGCTCGGCGAGCGGGGTGGGGGGTACCGGCAATTCCTGCACACCTTGACCGGCGGGCGCATCGCGATCGCCGCGCTGTCCGTCGGCGTCGCCCAGGCGTGCCTGGACGCCGCGCTCACCTATGCGAAGGAGCGCCGGACGTTCGGCGAGCCGATCTCCAAGCACCAGGCGATCCAGTTCAAGCTCGCGGACATGGCCATGGAGACGGAGGTGGCGCGGACGATCGTCTACCGCGCCGCCGCGGCGTACGGGCACGAGGGCTCGGGGACGAGCGACGAGGTCCGGCGGCTGGCGGCCATGTCCAAGCTCTACGCCTCGGAGGCGTCAAAGCGCGCCGCGGACAACGCGGTGCAGATCCACGGCGGGTACGGGTTCATGGAGGACTACCCGGTCGCGCGTTACTGGCGGGACGTGAAGGTCAACGAGATCGGGGAGGGGACTTCGGAGGTGCAGCGGATGCTGATCGCGCGCCTCCTCGGCGCCTGATCGGCACGTTTTGCGCAAAACCCGCGTAGTAGAGCCCGCTCATCGGCCCGTTTTGCGCAAAGTGCCGATTGGGCTGGACGCGAGACTAGCGGTAGACCCCGTTGTGGCCGAGGCTGTGCAGCCCCACGTTCGGGAAGTAGGTCAGGCCGTGGTCCTCGGCGCCCACGGGAATCCGCGCCAGCAGCTGCCCCGTCGTCGTGTCGAACACATACACCTGCGCGTTGTAACGCCCCGACGCCCACAGCCGCGAACCGTCGGGATTCAGCTGCAACATGTCCGGGCTTCCACCGCCGGGCATGACCCACTTCGCGACCACCCTGCGCGTCGCGAAGTCGATCACCGAGATCGATCCTTCGAGGCGGTTGGACACATAGAGCGACTTCGTGTCGCGTGACACCTGCAGGCCGTGGGCGCCACGACCGGTGGGGATGAACTGGATCTCCTTCATCGCCACGGGATCGACCACCGACACGCCCATGCGTCCCTGGTTCGTCACGTAGAACACAGAGCCATCGGGCGACAGCCTCACGTCGATCGGCAGGCCGCCCACCCTCACGTACCCGACAAGCGACATGGTGTTCACATCGACCTTGGCGACGACGCCCGAGTACTCGGTCGAGATCATGAGATACGAACCGTCGGCGCTGAAGTCAAGGTGGTCCGCGCCAGGCCAGGGGATGCCCACCGACCTCAGCAGCTTCCATCCGTGCCGCCAGTCGCGGAACTCGACGCGCTGGAGCCGCTCGACGACGTCGATGGCCTTGGTGCCGTCAGGCGTGAAGTAGAGGTTGTAGGGGAACGGGATGTTGACTGTTCCCTTCGGCCGCCCGGTGTTGATGTCGAGCACCGTCAGGCTGCTCGACCCCTCGTTGTCGACGTACAGCGCGCTCATGTCCCACGCCGGCGCGATGTGGTGCGGGATCGCCCCGACCGGGTAGTGGTCGATCACCTTGTAGGTGCTCGGGTCGATCACGTCCACGGTGCCCGCCATGCTGTTAGGCACGTAGACACGTGGCTTCAGCTCGCACAGCGGACATGGCACGGTGCCCGAGAGAGTGTTGGCGTAGACGTTGAACGCCGGTTCGGGCAGGCTCGTCGGTTGGATGTCAGGGGCGGGCAGCAAGCGCGCCGGCTGCTGATCCTCCGTGGCCCCGCCGCCCATGGTCACCGGGGGCGCGGTCCACACCACCGCGGTCACGACGGCGGCAGGGCTGAGGACCGCGAACGTGAACACGAAGGCGAAGAAGATCCGAAACGCCCGGGGGGTGCGCGGGGTCCTGCCCTCCGCTCCGGTCCGGTCCTTACTCGTCTGGAAGATCTTCAAGTTTTGGAGTCAGCTCACAAACCCACCTGCCGTCGTCGAGGCGGCGGATGAAACGGGTGTATCCCTGGTTGCGAGCCACATTGAAGAATTGTTCCTGGGTGATGAGCGTGCGCAGACGGGCGAGGTCCGCGTAGGTGCTGTCACGCATGATCCCGCCGACCACTCCGGCGAGCTCGCGCCACTGCCCCTCGGAGAGGGGTTCCCCGTAGCCCGCGATCGTGACCAGCAGGGCGGCGGTGGCGCCCGTGATGGTCTCGGGAAGGATCTTTTCGGACTTTGCCCGGGAGATGATCTCTCGCCCTGTGCTGATGATGTCCGCGATCCGATCTCGCCGGACGCCGATTATGTCCCGGCCGCTTCCCACGGTCGTTCCCTCGAGGTATCTCGGCCCTGCGTCCATTGTCAAGCTCACTATTCTAAGTAACGCCTCAGTTGGATCTCGAACTTGCGCCCGATCTCGCGGCCTTCCGCGCCACGGTTCGGGAGATCGCCCGGAGCGTGGTCCAGCCGGTCGCCGCCGAGGTGGATCGTGACCATCGATTTCCGCGCGAAGCGGTCGAGGCCGCGACCCAATCCGGGCTCATGGGCTTGCTGATTCCGCGCGAGTACGGCGGCGGGGGGCTCGATGCGCTCGCCTTCGCCATCTGCATCGAGGAGCTGGCGCAGGCCTGCGCGTCCACGGCGGTGATCGTCGACGTGCACACCAGCGTCGGTACTGAGCCGATCCTCCTGTTCGGCGACGAAGGGCAGAAGCGGCGCTGGCTGCCGCGCCTGGCGAAAGGTGAGCTGCTGGGCGCCTTCGCACTGTCGGAACCGTCGTCGGGATCGGACGCGGCGTCGCTGAAGACCAGCGCGCGGCGCGACGGCGACGCGTACGTGCTGAACGGCACGAAGGTCTTCATCACCAACATCGGCCACGCCGGCCTTTACATCGTCTTCGCGCGCACCGGCGCGGACGAACGGGCCGCGGGGATCAGCGCGTTCATCGTCCCCGCCGAAACCGGCGGAGTGCGAGTCGGGCAGGTCTTTCACAAGATGGGTCTCCACGGCTCGCCGACCGGAGAGCTCGTGCTCGAAGACGTGCGCGTGCCCGCCGCCAACCGGCTTGGCGCTGAGGGCGAGGGCTTCACCGTCGCCATGCGCGCGCTGGATTCGGGCCGGATCGGAATCTCGGGCCAGGCGCTGGGCATCGCGCAGGCGGCAGTCGATGAAACGCGCGCGACGATGCGCGAGCGCGGCCACAACCAGGGCGACGACTTCACGCTCGCGGACATGGCGGCTCGCCTGGAGTCGGCGCGGCTGCTTGCCTATCACGCCGCGTGGCGGTGCAGCCGGGGCCTGCCTTTCACCCGCGAGGCCTCGATGTCGAAGCTGCACTGCACCGACACCGCGATGCAGCTGGCGATCGACGCGCTGCAGGTGGCCGGCGAGGACGGCGCGATCAGCGGCAGTCCTTTCGAACGACATGTGCGCGACGCCAAGGCGCTCCAGATCTACGAAGGCTCGAACCAGGTGCAGCGCGTGGTGATCGCGCGGCATTTGCTCCGGGACCCCCGCGAGCTCAAGGGCAGCTCTGAGTTCGTGGGCCAAAACGCCTGATAATCGGCAAGAAGATGGATTTCGAGTTCACCGCCGAGCAGGTCGCGATCCGCGACACCATTCGCGAGCTCGTGCAAGACGGCGTGGCTCCGCGCGCCGCTGAGATCGACGAGAAGTCCGAGTATCCCAAGGACATCGAGAGGCTCTTCGCCGACAACGGCATCCTCGGCATCCCGTTTCCCGAGGAGTACGGCGGCATCTCCGGCTCGAGCGTCACGATCTGCATGGGCATCGAGGAGATCGCCAAGGCGTGTGCCAGCTCGTCGCTGATCCTCGCGGTGCAGGCGCTGGGCTCGTATCCGATCCTCGTCGCGGGCTCCGAGGAGCAGAAGAAGCGCCTTTGCCCGCCGCTCGCGTCCGGCGAGAAGGTCGCGGCCTACGCGCTGTCCGAGCCGGGCAGCGGATCTGACGCGGGCGCGATGGAGACCCGCGCCAAACGCTACGGCAACGAGTACGTGCTGAACGGCACGAAGCAGTTCATCACTCAGGGCAGCGTCGCCGGCACCCTGGTCGTGTTCGCTCAGACCGGCGGCGATGACCACCGTGGCATCTCCGCCTTCGTGCTCGAGCGCGAGACAAGCCCATGGACCGTGAGCAAGATCGAGCACAAGCTCGGCATCCGCGGATCACCCACGGCGCAGATCGTGCTCGAGGAAGTGAAGGTCCCGGCCGCGAATCGGCTCGGCGAGGAGGGCGCGGGGTTCAAGCTCGCCCTCGCGGTGCTGGACCGATCGCGTCCGGGGATCGGCGCCCAGGCGCTCGGCATCGCAGAGGGCGCCTTCGACTATGCGCTGAACTACGTCAAGGAGCGCCGGCAGTTCGGACAGCCGATCTCGAGCTTCCAGGGCATTCAGTTCATGCTCGCCGACATCGCGACGCAGATCGAAGCCTCCCGCCACCTCGTGTATCTGGCCGCGACCAAGGTCGACGCCAAGGCGCCTGACCTGACGAAGATCGCGGCCATGGCCAAGCTGTTCGCGTCCGACATGGCGATGCGCGTGACCACCGACTGCGTGCAGCTTCTCGGCGGCTACGGATACATAAGCGACTACCCTGTCGAACGAATGATGCGCGACGCCAAGATCACCCAGATCTACGAGGGCACCAACCAGATTCAGCGAGTGGTGATTGCCCGGGCGTTGCTGCGTTGAGCGCGGAGCCCGAGCAGCAGCGGCCGGTCCCGCCGCCGCCTCCACCGCCTCCACCGCCACCACCTCCGCCCGTGCCGCCGCACGCCATTCCGCGCTACTACGGCCAGGCCGCGCTCGCGCGGCCCGCGGCCCAGCCGCGGCCGGGACGCACGGACAACCGCGCGCTAGTTTCGCTGCTCGCCGGCATCTTCGGTCTCCTGCTGTCGTTCCTTGGCCTGCCCGGGCTTGTCCTCGGACCGATCGCCTACTTCCTGGGCAAGTCGTCGATCAACCGCATCCAGGAGTCGAAAGGTGAGCTGGGCGGCCGCAGCACGGCGGTGGCGGGCTGGGTCATGGGCGTCGTCGCCACCGCGATCGGGGCGATCGTCTCGCTCGTGTGGTTGACGGTCGGGCTCGTCTGGATGTTCGGACCCCCACCCACCTAGCCCGCGCCATGGATCGAGTCGGCGACGCGTTCGTCTGGCCGTTTCGCGATCCCGAATGGACCGAGAAGGTCGTGATCATCGGCCTGATCGCGCTGATCCCGATCGTCGGCGGGATCAACGCCGCGGGCTGGATGATGGCGACGATCCGCCGGCTGCGCGCGGGCGAGGAGCGGCTCCCGCCCGGGAACTTCGATTACCTCTGGCCGGGCTTCCAGCTCTTCGTCGTCCTGCTGGTCTACTACCTGGGCGTGTTCGTGGTTGCGGGCGTCTTCTTCGGGCCCGCGCTGCTGCTCCTGACCTCGCAGGCCAACCCACATGGAAGCGAATGGCTCGTGCTGGTGGGTATCGCGCTGCTGCTGATGGCATTCGGCCTCACGCTCATCGGCTCGCTCGCCATCTACTGCGTCATCCCGGCGATCACGATCGGGGTCCTGGACGCGGGCATCGGCGGAGGATTCGCGCTGCCCACGATCCTGCGGCGGACCACCCGGCGCCCGACCAACACGCTTCTTGCTGGCCTTATGCTTCTCGCCGCCGGATTCATCGGCGGGTTGGGGATCTATGTCTTTTACGTCGGCCTTGTGATCACGTACCCCTACTCGCTGGCGATGGAGGCGTGGATCATCCACAGTTTCGAGGAGGCCTTGAGTGTCTGACGTTCCGCCGCCACCTCCGCCGCCGCCGCCGGGAGGCGGTTACGACCCAACCCCGCCGCCGCCGCCGCCTCCCTCGGGAGGCCTGAACCCGCCACCTCCTCCGCCGGGCGGAGGCTACGTCCCGCCCCCGCCGCCAGGTGGAGGATTCTCCGGCGGGTACGTACCCCCGCCGCCGCCGGGCGGTTATGGCACGGCCTACTCGGGCTACGCAGGCCAGCGCACCGACGGTCTTGCCGTCGCGGCGCTGATCATCGGAATCGTCTCCATCGTCTGCTCGGTCGCGTGCCTTGGCATCGTCCTCGGCCCCACGGCCGCGATCATGGGGTTCATCTCGAGGCAGCGCATCGCGACCAGCGGAGGGTCGCTGGGCGGTGGCACGCTTGCGATCGTGGGCCTGATCCTGGGCATCGTCGGCTTCATCGCGGGGGTCGGCGCGTTCTTCTTCTGGATCTACGCCAGCTCGCTGAGCAACTCGACCGCCTCGCCCACGGGCTAGCGCTCCGTAACCGCACGGCGCGGTGCACCGTTGTTAAAATCCCGGTGCTCATGTCTCGGGCCAGGCCGAAGAGGGCCAGGCGTTCCCGCTACCGCGTCACCTATCGCCTGACCAGGTCTGTCCCTGCGGCGATCATCGGCGTGCTGCTTGTCGGAGTCATCATCGCTGCGACGCTGACCTACAAGCGCCTGGACGAGTTCGTCTCCACGACCACCGGACATCACATCAACCCGGTAGGCGAGGTGGTCCAGGCGATCGACCCGCAACCGGGGACGCTCGCGTACAAGCTGAAGCACGGACAGCGCGTCAACGTTCTGCTGCTCGGGCGCGGCGGGTACGAGAACGACGCGCCCTACCTGACCGACTCGATCATGGCCGTCAGCATCGATCCCACGACGGACCGCGTGATGATGCTCTCGGTGCCGCGTGACCTCGTCGTCCACATGAACCTGCAGACGGACGCGTCGAGGACATGGACCAACAAGATCAACGCGGCTTACGAGGTGCCCTACACCAACATCATCTGCTGCGTCGCCAAGCAGTACACCGGTCCAAACGGCGGCGGCTACGCGGCGGAGCACGAGGTCGGCAAGGTGACGGGGCTGACGTTCGACCGCTACATCGCCATCGACTTCGTGGCGTTCCGCGACATGGTCAACGCCCTCGGCGGCGTGGACGTCTGCCTGAGCACGAACCTCGACGACTACTCGTACCCCGACTACTCAAACGGCTATCACCCGATCCACTTCAAAGCCGGGTGTCAGCATCTGAGCGGCGAGCAGGCGCTCGAGGTCGCGCGCTCGCGGCACGCCCAGCAGCCGCAGCAGGCTTCGGACTTCGGCCGGGCCAAGCGCCAGCAGGACATCATGCAGGCGATCAAGCAGAAGGCGACGACGGTGAACGGCTTCGCCAAGGCACCGGCGCTGCTGAGCGCGCTGCAGAAGAACATCAACACCGACATGACCCCGTCGGACATGAAGGCGATCTACGACTGGGGCAAGAACATCCCCGACAGCTCGATCATCCGCGTCGCGTTGACCGCGCCGTCTGGCGTCGCGGACGGCAACCTGCTCGACTCTTACAACTGCGGGATGGGACCGGCCGTATCCCAGCTGTGCGCTGACGACCAGACGTACACGATGATCCACAAGTACGTCGCCTCGATCTTCATCGACCCGCAGACGCTGGGCGAGAAGGCCCCGGTGCAGTTCGCCAACGGCACGAACAACTTCAGCGATCTGGACTCTCGCGTGACGTCGATGTTCGACCCGACCGGCCTGCAGCTCAACGACCCCGTAGCTCACCGAGCGTCGAGCCAGACCGTGATCCTCGACTATTCGGGCGGCAAGTTCCCGCTGACGGCGAAGTGGCTGCAGAGCTTCTTCGGCGGCACCATCGTCAACGCGACGCCGGCCAACCCGGCGCCGGCCCGCGGCCAGCAGACCTACGGGCTGGTCGTGATCCTCGGCCACGACTTCGCCCTACGCTGGTTGGGCGAGTAACGCCGACAGCGACTTACTGACGAGATTTCGATCGGGCGACGTCCGCGCGCTGGCCCGCGCGATCAGCCTGGTTGAAAAGCGCGACCCTGCGGTGCGCGAGCTCGAGGACGCCTTGCGGCGGGACGCCAGAATCCTGGGCGTGGCCGGCTTCACAGGCGCCCCGGGAACCGGGAAGTCGACCCTCGTCGACGCGGTGGTCGCGTTCCTCCGCAAGCAGGGATCATCGGTTGCGGTGATCGCCACCGACCCCAACTCGCCGTTCACCGGCGGCGCGATCCTCGGCGACCGGATCCGCATGCAGCGGCACGCGCTGGACGAGAAGGTCTTCATCCGCAGCATGGGCGCCCGCGGCCACCTCGGCGGCCTGTCGTTGGCGACGCGCGAGGCGATCCGGCTGCTGGGCGCGTTCGGGTTCGACCAGGTGATCCTCGAGACGGTGGGCGTGGGGCAGTCCGAGCTCGAGGTGGCCGCGGTCGCCGACACCACCGTGGTCGTCCTGACGCCCAACCTCGGCGACAGCGTGCAGATGATCAAGGCCGGGATCCTCGAGATCGCCGATGTCTTCGCGGTCAACAAGTCCGACATCGACGGCCACGCCCGCGTCCTCGCCGAGCTGCGGACCATGATCAACATGGCCCCCAAGACCGCCTGGCGGCCGCCCATCGTCCCCACCATCGCGACCCGGGGAGAGGGCGTCGACAAGCTGTGGGACGCGGTGCTCCAGCACCGCAAGCACCTCGAGTCGAGCGGCCGTGCCCAGGAGCTGGTGGAGAGGCGGCTGCGCGACGAGACGGCCGAGGTGGCCGCCGAGATCGCCCGCCAACGGGCGCGCCGGGCGCTCGAGGAGGACGCCGCCCTCTCCGAGCGCTTGCTGAGCGACGGAACTCCCTACCGAACGGCGGAGGAGATCCTGGACCGAAAGGGATAATCAAATTCAGATGAAAGTTCGCGCCCGCGACGCCAAAGAGCTGTGGCAGGAGGAGCTCGAGAAGAGTCCGTCACGGGAGGACGGCCTCGAAACCTCGACGATCTCCGGCATACCGCTGAAGCCCCTCTACACGAAGGAGGGCGAGCCGAAGCGCGAGGAAGAGTACCCCGGCCAGTATCCGTACACGCGCGGAATCCATGCGAGCGGCTATCGCGGCCGGCTGTGGACGATGCGCCAGTTCTCTGGTTTTGCGACCGCGGAGGAGACCAACCGGCGCTACAAATACCTCCTCGCCAACGGGCAGACCGGGCTGTCGGTGGCTTTCGACATGCCGACGCTGATGGGCCAGGACTCGGACGCGCCCACGAGCCGCGGCGAGGTCGGGCACTGCGGCGTCGCCATCGACTCGCTCGCCGACATGGAGACGCTATTCGAGGGCATTCCGCTGGGCGAGATCACGACCTCGATGACCATCAACTCGCCGGCCGCGATCCTTCTGTGCATGTACATCGCGGTCGCCGAGAAGCAAGGCGTGGCCGCCTCGCAGCTCGGGGGCACGCTCCAGAACGACATCCTCAAGGAGTTCATCGCCCAGAAGGAGTTCATCTTTCCGCCCGCGCCGTCGATGCGCCTGGTGGTGGACTCGATCGAGTACTGCGCGCGCGAGGTGCCGAAGTGGAACACGATCTCCATCTCCGGCTACCACATCCGCGAAGCGGGATCGACCGCGGCGCAGGAGCTCGCCTTCACGCTCGCGGACGGCATGGCTTACGTCGACGCGTGCCTCGAGCGCGGCATGCACATCGACGATTTCGCCTCCCGGCTCTCTTTCTTCTTCGACGCCCACATCGACTTCTTCGAGGAGATCGCCAAGTTCCGCGCCGCCCGGCGAATCTGGGCGCGCTGGATGCGCGAGCGTTACGGCGCGCAGCAGGAGCGATCGTGGAAGCTGCGCTTTCACACCCAGACCGCGGGCGTCTCGCTGACGGCGCAGCAGCCCGAGCTGAACATCGCACGCACCGCGGTCGAGGCGCTGGCCGCGGTGCTCGGAGGCACGCAGTCGTTGCACACCAACGCCATGGACGAGGTGCTCGCGCTGCCGACCGACAAGGCCGCGCGCCTTGCGCTCCGCACGCAGCAGCTGCTGGCCTACGAGACAGGCGTGGCGAACACGATCGACCCGCTCGGCGGCAGCTACTTCGTGGAGTCGCTCACAGACGAGATGGAGCGGCAGGCCGAGGCGTACTTCAAGCGGATCGAGGAGATCGGCGGCGTGATCCCGGCGATCGAGGTCGGGTTCTTCCAGAAGGAGATCGCCGACGCGGCGTTCCGCTACCAGAAGGAGCTCGAGCAGAAAGGCCGGATCATGGTCGGCGTCAACGACTTCACCGTCGACGAGGAGGAGCCGATCGAGATCCTGCGCATCGACCCCCGGCTCGAGAGCGAGCAGTCGGAACGTGTGCGCGAGGTGCGGCGCAAGCGCGACCAGGCGAAGTGCACCAACGCGCTGAACCGGCTGCGCAAGGCCGCGGTGGGCACGGACAACCTGATGCCGCACATCCTCGACGCCGTCCGGGCCTACGCGACCGAAGGCGAGATCATGCAGGCGATGATCGAGGTCTTCGGCACGTACACGGAAACCGCTGTCGTCTGATGGCAAAGGTCGTCACGAAGCCGATCCGGATCGTGGTCGCCAAGGTGGGCCTCGACGGCCACGACCGCGGGGTCAAGGTAGTCGCCCGCGCGCTGCGCGACGCGGGCTACGAGGTCATCTACACCGGCCTCCGCCAGACGCCGGAGATGGTCGTCGACGCGGCCCTGCAGGAGGACGCGCAGGTGATCGGCCTCTCGATCCATTCGGGCGCGCACATGACGTTGTTCCCGGCGGTGGTCGACGAGCTCAAGCGCCGGAAGGCGACCGACATCGTCGTCTTCGGCGGCGGCATCGTCCCCGACGACGACATCGCGGCCCTGAAGAAGCGCGGGGTCGCGGAGATATTCACGCCGGGCACCCCGCTCCAGGACATCGTCGACTGGCTGCGGAAGAGGTTTCCCGAGAAGTAAGGAGCCGTTCTCGCCTGTCGATTGGCGAGGTTGCCGTTTACAGCCGGCAAAGAAGCTTTAACATTCCGCGGCAATGTCGACGGAGCCGCCGGACCAGGTTCCCCCACCGCCTCCGTCGTCACCACCGCCACCTCCTCCCGGGCCGCCCCCGCCCGCCTCGCCTCCACCGCCTCCGGGTGGTTCGATGGTTCCACCCCCACCCGGTCCGCAGCCCTACGGCTACGGCGCCGTCCCGGCCTACGTTCTGCCCGACGCCCAGGGCGCGATGCCGGCGATGGTGCTCGGCATCATCTCCCTGGTCCTGCTGCCGCTCGGATGCTGCTGCGGCGTCGGCGGCCTGGCGTCGGTGATCCTGGGCATCCTCGCGATCGTGTTCGGCGTCACCGCCCGCAACCGGGTCAACGCCTCTGGCGGCTCGGTCGGTGGCAGCGGCAAGGCGATGGCGGGCATCATCTGCGGCGGCATCGCGGTCGGACTCGCGGCGATCCTGTTCATCCTCGCCCTGGCCATCGGCCTCGGCAGCGGGGCGTTCTTGAACGCCATCAACAACGCGATCCAGACGCCCTCGCCCTAGCTGAAAGGGCGCCGCCGTCAGCTCGTCGTGACGATCGTCCCCGCGACCTTGTCGTGGATCGCCTGCTTGTCGGGGTCCCACAGCTGCCAGAGCCAGCCGATCGCCCCGATGATGCAGATGGTCAGCAGGATCTCGAGGTACCAGATGAAGCCTCGAAGCGCCGCCTTGGCTACGTCGGGGTACTGACCCGTGGCCTTGTCGCGGACCTTGAAGCCGAAGACCATCATGCCGACGGTCTGGCCGCGCTGGCTGAGGAAGTAGGCGAAGTAGGCGATGTAGATCACGATGCCGATGGCACCCGAGATGTAGCCGTGGGTGTCGTTGACGATCCGGTTGATGATGGCCAGGACGATGGCGAGCAGGATGACGTCGATGAGTCCGCCCACGATGCGGAGACCCGGGTTGGCGAGGTTGCCCGCCGGAGCGGCCATCGCGCCTCCGTAGCTGGGAGGCATGGCCGGCGGCTGGCCCGGAGGAACCATCGGCGGTTGACTCGACGGCGGAGGTGGAGGAGGAGGTGGGTTTTGCATGTTCGCGTATCATATTCGCGCTTCTCCCAGCTGAGAAGCCACCATGGGCGGCAAAGCCGCATAACGAAGGAACCAACTGATTGCAGCTCAAGGCCTCACCCCGCCAACCACTCGGCAAGCGCTCGCGCCGCATGATGCGCGAGGGAAAGCTGCCCGCAATCGTGTACGGGCACAACACCGAGCCGACGCCGCTGACGCTCGACCGCATCGAGTTTCAGAAGGTGTTCGTCAAATCGGGCCGGACCCACCTCGTCGACCTCGTCATCGACGGTAACCGGACCGAGAAGGTGCTTGTCCGCGAGATCCAGACCCACCCTCGCCGCCAGGGCCCGATCCACGTCGATTTCTACCAGGTCAACCTGCAGGAGAGGATCGAGGTGGAGGTACCGGTCCACGTCGTCGGTGAGTCGGCGCCGGTGAAACAGGGTGACGGCGACGTGCTCCAGCCGATGCACTCGATCCGTGTCGAGTGCCTCCCGACCGAGATCCCCGAGGATTTCGAGGTCGACATCACGCTGCTGGACGAGATCGGCGCCGAGCTACGCGTCTCCGACATCAAGGTGCGTACCGGCGTGACCGTGCTCGACGACCCCGAAGAGCTGGTCGTCAAGATCGTGCCCAAGCGCGAGATGAAGGTCGAAGAGGAGATCCCCGCCGCCGAGGCCGCCGTCCCGGCCGAGGGCGAGGCCGCCGAGGGCGAAGCGCCGGCCGAGGGCGAAGCAGCCGAGACCGAGGAATGAGGCTCGCCGCCTCGGGCGGCATCACGCTCCAGCCCACGTCGCAAGAGCTGATCTACCTGGCCATCGGCCTGGTCGTGTTGTTTGGCTTCATCGTGGCCTCGCGGCTTGCCTCGAGGTTCACGGGCGACCAGCTTGTGAAACGTCACGTCCGTACCGAGCTGGTTGTCATATCCAGGCGCGTCGTCACCGTCATCGTCATCGGGCTCGGCCTGTTCGCCGCGATGAGCTTTGCCGTCGAGAGCGCGAATGTGGCGCTGTTCGGACTGATCCTGGCGACGATCGTCGCCGCCCTGGGCGTCCAGGACCTCCTGCGTGACTACGTTTCCGGCTACTACATCCTTCTCGAACGGCACATCAGGGTCGGCGACCGCGTCACATTGGACGCGCACACGGGCACCATCGTGGAGGTCCGGCTCAGGGTCACCATGCTGAAAAGCGACGACGGGAACATGATCGTCGTGCCCAACTCCGAGCTGTTCACTAAGCCCGTTACGATCCACACGTCGCAGCCGAACGACGCTAAGTCAGCGCCCCCAACGTGATCCGGCACAGGGCCTCGTAGTCCTTGCCGGCCAGCTCCGTCTCCTGCGCCAGCAGCTGGCGGATCATCTCCGAAGCGCTCCCGACGTGAATTCCTCCCGCGACCTGGGTGGCGAGCGAGCGCAGGTGGAATGTGTGGTCGAGCTTGTGGCTGGACGTGTCCAGGTCGACCTTGAGCTGGTCTAGCTGCACGTGCTCCGACCAGCGCTTGACCTCCGCCTCTCCCGTCTCGGCCGCGTCGGACAGGTGCAGGCAGTTGAGCCCGCCAAAGATGCCGTAGCGCTCGCGCAGCGAGCCCGGCCTCGACCCGGCGATCTGCGTCTCGCCGAGGTCGTAGCGCATCACGCCCAGCGCCTGCGGGGT
>WNGH01003024.1_pt1 | contig 19959 bp, 16 predicted proteins | sample 5400631 | NCBI WGS metagenome assembly WNGH01 (sample SAMN13153373, study PRJNA577476) | soil metagenome | isolation source: 115 cm soil or saprolite under Garry oak tree replicate 1 | place: USA:California | collected 2016-06-15
GAGCTTCATCATATAGATGTAGCCAACCACCACTTCTTGATCGAAAGGATCGCCAGTGCGTCCATCAAAAAGCTGGGCTTTACCGCTTTCCTGTACCCAGGTGAAACCTTGCCTCTTCTTGGCATCATGCAGATATTCGCGGATCTTTTTCTCTTTGATGCCGTCGAACACTGGGGACGCGACTTGGAATCCAAGTGCCTTCGCAGCAACTCCCAGATGGGTTTCCAGGACTTGCCCGACATTCATGCGGCTTGGGACGCCTAGCGGATTAAGCACAATTTCAGCCGGCGTTCCATCCGCAAGGAAAGGCATGTCTTCTTCAGGCACGATGCGTGCGACGACGCCTTTGTTCCCGTGGCGACCAGCCATCTTGTCGCCGACGCTCAACTTGCGCTTGCTGGCGATATAAACCTTAACCTGCTTGATGATTCCCGGATCGATATCGTCGCCGCTTTCTACCCGGTCCATGGCGCGATCGCGTTCGAGCTCCAGCTCCGCGAACTTGTGTTCATACGAGCCGATGATTTCGCGGATCTTGTTGCGGATCGGGCTCGGATCGATCTCGATGTGATCGTGAACCGTGGCAAGCTTTCGCAACAATGTTTTGGTGATCTTGCGATTGGCTGGAATAATGATTTCGCCCGTCTCAGCGTTTACGACGTCGAGAGGGATTTTTTCGCCCAGCAGGACATTCGAAAGCGAGTCGGTCAATTGTTCGGTCAACTCCTCTTTCTTGCGCTTATGCTCTTCGCCGATCGTTTTGATCTGCCGCTTGGTTTCCGCCGGCGTGAGTTTTTCTCGCGAAACTTCGCGGCGCGAAGAGACCTTTACATCCATCACGATTCCGTAAGTGCCTGAGGGAACAGTAAGCGACGTGTCTTTCACATCCGCGGCTTTCTCGCCAAAAATTGCGCGGAGCAAGCGTTCTTCCGGTGCCAGTTCAGTCTCACTCTTTGGCGTGATTTTACCGACCAGAATGTCACCCGGCTTCACTTCCGCACCGACCCTTACCACGCCATCGGGGCCCAGATTGCGTAGCGCTTCCTCGCTGACGTTGGGAATATCACGGGTGATTTCTTCTGGTCCCAGCTTGGTATCGCGTGCTCCTATCTCGAACTCATCGATGTGGATGGAGGTATAAATATCCTCCTTCACCACTTTCTCCGAGATCATGATCGCATCTTCAAAGTTGTATCCGTTCCAGGGCATGAATGCGACGAGCACATTCCGTCCCAAGGCGAGTTCTCCATGGTCGGTGTTGGGACCATCGGCGATCACTTCACCGCGTTTAACATGCTGGCCCTTGCGCACGATCGGCTTCTGATTTACGCAGGTGCCAGCATTTGAGCGCATGAATTTGCGCAATTCGTAAACGTGAATTCCAGCCTCTGGGTCCGTTTTTAGCTTCTTTTTGCTCTCGGGCAGATGCCCGTCCTTCGTGACAACGATCTGGTCCGCCGTAACCGAAGCAACCTTGCCGCCCTCAGTCGCGAGAACAACCGCGTGTGAATCTCGCGCCACTTTTTCCTCCAGTCCGGTGCCAACGAGCGGCGCCTCGGAAACAATGAGCGGCACGCCCTGACGCTGCATGTTGGAACCCATGAGCGCTCGGTTGGCGTCGTCGTGTTCGAGGAATGGAATGAGACCCGCTGCCACAGACACAAGCTGCTTTGGCGACACGTCCATGTAATGCACTTTCGATGGATCGACTTCGAGAAAGTCGCCACGATACCGCACAGAAACTTTTTCCCCGGTGAAGTGTCCGCGCCCGTCCATGGGAGCATTCGCCTGCGCGACGAGGAAGTTTTCTTCGCGGTCGCCCGTGAGATAGTCAACCTGCTCCGTCACGCGGCCGTTTTCCACTTTGCGATATGGCGTTTCGATAAAACCGAATTCGTTGATGCGCGCAAAAGTGCTCATCGAACTGATCAGACCAATGTTTGGACCTTCCGGCGTCTCGATCGGACAAATGCGGCCGTAATGCGATGGATGAACGTCGCGAACCTCGAATCCCGCACGCTCACGGCTGAGACCTCCAGGCCCGAGAGCTGACAGACGGCGTTTGTGCGTCAACTCCGCGAGCGGATTCGTTTGGTCCATAAACTGTGAAAGCTGCGAACGGCCAAAGAAATCGCGGATGACTGCGCTGAGCGCCTTCGGATTAATCAACTTTTGCGGCGTCATCCCGTCAACATTGATGTCGAAGAGCGTCATCCGCTCTTTGACTAGACGTTCGGTTCGAGCGAGACCAATACGGCACTGGTTCGCCAGTAATTCGCCGACCGTGCGCACCCGACGACTGCCCAGATGGTCGATGTCGTCAAGTGTGCCCTCGCCCCGGCGCAAATTGATCAAATACTTGATCGCCGCGATAAAATCTTTGTCGGTCAAAATCCGCTCAGTGGGATCGACATTGATCCCGAGTTTCTGATTGATTTTGTAGCGGCCGACGCGCCCAAGATCGTATTTTTTCGGATCGAAAAAGAGCCGTTTGAGCAAAGCGCGTGCATTCGCCATGGTCGGCGGATCACCGGGACGAAGGCGCCGGTAAATGTCCTTGAGCGCTTCTTCCTGGTCGTGCGCCGGATCCTTCCTGAGCGCCTTCACGATTGTGTCGTCGTGCGAAATGTCGATCACTTTCACCTCGTGAATCTTGAGTGCCATGATCTGCCGCACAGTCGCCAGGGTAAGCGGCTCGAATGCGCGCGCCACCGTCACCTCGCCGTCACGGATCTCGGAGGTGAGCACTTTGGCGGCCAACTTTTCTTCGTCGAGTTTCTCGCTCAGCTTCAGATTTTCAATGTTGTAAAAAAGTTTGATGACTTCTTCGTCAGGGCCATAACCGAGCGCGCGAAGGAATGTGGTGGCGAGAAACTTCCGGCGGCGCTTGCGGCGATCGAGATAAATGTAAAGAAGATCAGCCGTATCAAATTGCACCTCAATCCAAGAACCGCGGTCCGGGATGATCCGGAAGCTGTAAAGCACTTTTCCGTTTACGTGAACCGTCGACTCAAAAGCGATGCCGGGAGAGCGGTGTAGCTGGCCTGGCTCACCACGACACGCTCAGCGCCATTGATGACGAACGTGCCTTGCGGCGTCATGAGCGGGATTTCGCCCATGTAAACCTTCTCTTCTTTTATGCCTTTTTCCTCGCGCAACTGGAACGTGACGTGCAATGGCGCGCTGTATGTTTGTCCTTCGCGCTGCGCCTCCAGTGCGGTCAATTTCGGCTCACCAATTTCGTAGTGGCTAAAATCGAGCACCGCCTTTTCATCGTAGCTCTCGATCGGGAAAACCTCCTTGAAAACAGCCTGGAGCCCCTGATTTTTCCGCTTTGAAAAGGAAACGTCTTTTTGGAGAAAATCGACGTATGAATTGAGCTGAACCTCAATCAGATTCGGCGGTTCGATGCCTTCCTTGATGCTTCCGAAGTAAATGCGTTCCGACATAATCACTAGACCAAGAGTTAAACCTCGCAGCGGCCACACCAAATCGCGGCCGACGCGGGCAAGATTTTACGGAATCAGCGACGAGCGAGGGGCGCAATAATGGCACCAAAACAGCGGCCTGTCAAATTTCACGACCACCGTTTTGCTGCCACTTCTGTGTTCTGCCGTCGAGTGCCGAGTTAAAAATAAGTTCTGCCTACTTCTAACGAAAAACTTAGCTTAGGCAAAAACGGCCGCCGCGCAACTGTTTTTGTGCGACAGCGACCGCAAAAAAAGAAGTCAACCAAGTTATTTGATTTCGACCTTCGCACCCGCAGCCTCAATCTTTTTCTTGATCTCGTCAGCCTCCTGCTTGGTCACGCCTTCCTTGATTGTTTTGGGTGCTCCTTCCACAAGCGCTTTGGCCTCCGCCAAGCCTAATCCTGGTACAGCACCGCGAACCTCTTTAATCACAGCAATCTTATTTGAGCCCATTTCCTTTAAGATGACATCAAATGTGCTCTTTTCTTCAGCTGCCGCCGGTGCTGCGCCTCCCGCAGTTGCACCCGCCGCAGGGCCAGCCGCAACCGCGACCGGTGTCGCGGCGCTCACGCCCCATTTCTCTTCAAGTTGCTTTACCAAGCCGGCTATCTCAAGCACGGACAGCTCGCTGAGTTGTTCCACTAATTTGTTTGTATCTGCCATTTTTGTTTCCTCTAATTGCCGCCTCCGAAAGCCTTCGGAGAATTAAGGCCCATAGCCATCAGCCCGGACAGTTTTGTTTCACTTCCCCTCCCGCCAGTGCGGGAGAAAAATCCTTATGCCGCCGCCTGTGCCGACGTGCCCTCCTTTTCTGATTTCGCTTTCAGCACCCGCGCCAGCGCAGAGCCTGGTTCATTCAATAAACGGACGAGACGGGTTGCTGGAGACAATAGTAGCCCCAGCAATTGCGCTTGCAACACTTCGCGCGGCGGCAGTTCGGCCAGCGTTTCCAACTCCGCGGTGGAAAGAACAGCGCGATTGACAAAACCAATCCGGAGGGCAGCGATCTTAAATTCGCTCGCAAATGTCTTAAAGATTTTGGCGACTGGCGCTACATCTTTTTCGCCCGTGACAACTGCTGTTTGGCCAACCAGCTTCTCGCCGACATCCGGAAAACCCGAATCCGTCATCGCGCGCTTTAGGAAATTATTCTTCACTACGTGCACTTCCGCCCCCGCCGGGGAAAGCCGGTTACGCAATTCGCCGAAATCGCCGACCTTCATGCGCTGGTAATCGGTCACGAGCACAAACGGCGATCGTTTCAATTTTTCTGAAAGATCTGAAACGATGCTGGCTTTTTCTGGTCGCATATTGGTGGTCTAATTGTTGCGGATCTAGGCTCAGACACTTAAATACGGCGCTGGATCGACGCGCACTCCCGGGGACATGGTCGCACTAATTGTCACGCCTTCAAGGTAACGCCCTTTTGCTGTCGCCGGGCGCGCCCGAACAACCGCTTCGATCACCGCGTTTCCATTTTCCACCAGCGATTGTTCTTCAAAGGAAAATTTTCCAACCGGCACCGCGACATTGCCGTTCTTGTCGAGCTTGAATTCAACCCGGCCCGCCTTCACTTCCTGCACGCCTTTTGCCGTATCGTCGGTTACGGTCCCGGTCCGGGGATTGGGCATCAATCCGCGCGGTCCAAGCACTTTTCCAAGTTTTCGAACCTCCGCCATCGCCGCCGGCGTGGCGATCGCAACATCAAAATCCTGAAAACCCTCCTGGCATTTCTGAATCAGATCTTTCATTCCGACAAATTCTGCGCCTGCCTCCCTGGCTGCCTGTGCTGCTTCGCCCTCCGCAAATACTAACACGCGCACCTGTTTGCCGCTGCCATGGGGAAGCGGGCAGGTCCCGCGCACCATCTGGTCGGATTGCTTCGGGTCAACCCCGAGCCGGAATGAGACCGTCACGGTCTGATCGAACTTCGTGGGCGAAAACTTCTTCAGCGTCGCGATCGCTTCGGCGAGATTGTAAGCCTTTGTCCGATCCACTTGCTGAGCGGCAGCGCGATAACGTTTGCTCCGATTTCTTTGCATGTTTCTATGCAGTTCAAGCGCCTGGTACTTTGCTACAAGTGACAAGGCTCCTGCTTAAAAGTTGGGCCGCTCAATCCAGAAGCGGGACGTGAATCTAGCGGTTATGTCCTTCTTGTCAAAGCAAACGCACCTCCAATCGACCGCCGCAGCGGTCCCTTAATCAACGGGGGCAGCGTTGTCTGATGACTCGGTCGATTCGGCGGCGGTTTGCACGCTCGGTGGCCCGTTCCTGATGATCTTGCCTTCTTTCATCACAAACGACACCCGCTCCGTGACAGTAATATCGCTACTCGGATCGCCTGGCATTGCAATGATATCGGCCAGCTTGCCTTTTTCCAGAGTGCCGAGTTTTTGCGAAACGCCCAGAAGCTCAGCGTCATTTGCGGTGGCAGATTTCAACGCATCGATCGGCGTCATACCGAGATCGACCATTAACTTAAATTCTTTCGCATTTTGGCCGTGCGGAAAAACCGCTGCGTCAGTCCCAAAAGAAATCTTTACGCCCATCTTTACAGCATTACGAAACATTTCTGAACGGGCGGCCGCTGCAGCTTTCGCTTTGGCCTGCAATGCCGGCGGATAATTGTCCAGCTTGCTCATGATCCATTCCGTGGCCATGAGCGTGGGTGTGAGAAATGTCCCCTTGTTTTTCATCCGCGTAAGCGTTTCCGGTTTCATGAATGAGCCATGCTCGATGGAATCCACACCAGCTTCAATTGCTTCGCGTGCGGCTTGCTCGCCGTGACAATGCACCGCCACTTTCTTGCGCAGCCGATGCGACTCGTCGACCAGCGCGGCCATTTCCGCGGGAGTCAGTTGGGGCGTGTCCACTTCATCTGCCAGCGACAGCACGCCGCCGGAAACCGCAGCCTTGATCACGTCCGCACCATTCTTTACCTCGAAGCGCACGGCCTTCCGCATTCCGTCGGGGCCATCTGCAATGCCGTCGGTGTAATCCGGTTCGCGTCCAAAAAGGAAATCGCGAAATCCGCTCGTCGGATCGAAGTGACCGCCGGTTGCGCCGATCCCTTTGGTCGCGACGAGCATGCGCGGACCTACGATCACACCTTTGTTGATCGAATTGCGGAGGGCAACATCGACAAATTCGCGGCTGGCGACAAAACGGCTCCCCAGATCGCGCACCGTCGTAAAACCCGCTTCAACCGTCGCGCGCGCGTACAACGTCGCCCTGATCGCTTGCTCGGAAACATTGAGATCAAGCTCGTGCAGGCGTCGCTGATTGTAATCGCCGGAATAATCCAGCGTCAGATGCGTATGTGCATCCATGAATCCCGGCGAAAGGGTCGCGTCACCCAGATCGATCACGCGCGCGCCATCCGGAACGGATAAATTGTTTCCAACGTCGACAATCTTATCTCCCTGCACTATGACGACGCCGTTTTGCATGAGCGCTTTCGATTTCCCATCGAACAGTCGCGCTGCTGTCAACACGATGGTCTGCTCGGCTCCGCGGACGCCAACCGCGAAGGAGAAAAGGATTATAACAAGATGAAGAAAGATTCGCATCTCGTCGATTTAGAAACTCTCGCGCTTGCAAGCAAGAAAGAACGTTCTTGTTTGCTTTCCCGCCCTTGGATTCAATCGCCCAGAATGAAAACTCAGCCGCTCGGTTGCGCCGTACTTTTCGCAGCCCTCATCGTCACTCTCGTACTTGCAGTCTTTGCGCAAAGACCGCTACCAGCGCCCTCGCCTTCGCCGAAAGAATCTCCGCCGGCTCCCGCCGACTATGATCTTCGCTGGGGTGTGAAAATTCCACTGCGCGACAAGGTCGAGCTGAACGCGACGCTCTATCTACCGAAAACGCCGGACGGTTCGCCGCCGAAGACCCCCGTGGTCTTCACACTGACGCCCTACATTTCCGATACGTATCATTCACGCGGCGCTTATTTCGCATCACACGGCTACGTGTTTGCGCTGGTCGACGTTCGAGGTCGCGGAAATTCCGGGGGCGACTTTGAGCCGTTTGCCAATGAACCCCGCGATGGCCACGACGTTGTCGAGTGGCTGGCGCAACAGCCGTTTTGTGACGGAAAAGTCGCGATGTGGGGCGGTTCCTACGCCGGGTTCGATCAATGGGCGACAGCCAAGGAATTTCCACCGCATTTGGCGACAATCGTGCCTGCGGCTGCGGCCCATCCGGGTCTTGATTATCCCTCGCTCAACAATGTCGGCTACCTCTACGATATGCAGTGGTTCACCCACACCACCGGCCGCACCGCACAGCAAAATCTTTTTGGCGATTCAAAATTCTGGCGAACGAAATTTCTCGATGCTTACAAAAAGCACATCGCGTTCAGCACGCTCGATTCGTTCGTCGGCAATCCGTCCAAAAACTTTCAGCGCATCCTGAAACACCCGGCGGTCGACATCTATTACGACGCGATGGTGCCCACCGCCGACCAGTTCAAGAAAATTTCGCTGCCGATTCTCACCATCACTGGTCAATACGACGCCGATGAGCCCGGCGCGATGAGCTACTATCGCGATCACATTGCGAACGCCTCGCCCGAAGCGCGCGCTAAACATTTTCTCATCATCGGACCGTGGGACCACCCGGGCACGCGCACGCCGACCGACGAAGTTGGCGGCGTGAAGTTCGGTCCGGCGGCGATTGTCGATCTTAACGATCTCCATTGTCACTGGTACGACTGGACGATGAAGAACGGGACGAAGCCGCAGTTTTTGAAAGATCAGGTCGCGTATTATTTGCTCGCGGCGGGAAACACTGGCGCGAACGGCGAATGGAAATACGCGCCGAATTTTGCTGAGTTGGTCGCGAACCCGAAAACGTTTTATCTCGACTCCCAAAATGGCGACGCCAATGGCGCGTTCCGTTCGGGTTTCCTGAGCGACAAACAACCGGCCGAAGGCGTCGATCAATTCGTGAACGATCCGATGGACACGAGCCGCGGCGAAAATGTCGAGGGCGTCGAGCCGAAAGACAAAACGGCCGGGGTTGATCAGAGTTTTGCTCTTTGCATTGGCAAAGACGGGCTCGTTTACCACAGCGAGCCGTTGCAAAAAGAGACGCCGTTCATCGGTTGCCCGAAGGTTTCGCTGTGGGTTTCGATTGACACGCCGGATACCGATTTGCAATGCGATCTCTATGAGATTCAGCCTGACGGCACGAGCGTCGCTCTGTGGAATGATTTCCGCCGTTTGCGTTACCGCGAATCGTTGCGCGAAGCCAAGCTCGTGAAGCCGGGTGAAATCGTGAAGTGCGATTTTGATCCCGGTTTGTTCGTCGCGCGCCGTTTGATGAAAGGCAGCCGCCTGCGCCTCGTCGTTTATTCGCCCAATTCAATCTTCTGGCAGAAAAATTATAACTCGGGCGGAGTCGTGGCCGACGAGACCGCCAAAGACGCGCGCACTGCGCATGTGAAAGTTTATCACGACGCGCAGCACGCCAGTGCAATTCAACTGCCAATCCGTGAGTTGCCTGTTTCGCAAAGGTAGAGCCAAAGAACGATGGCCAGGAAAATTCGTGTTGGAATACTATTCGGCGGCCGATCTGCCGAGCACGAAGTCTCCCTGCAATCGGCGAAAAATATCATCGACGCTATCGACAGGAACAAATACGAAGTCGTACTGATCGGCATTGATAAGAAGGGGCAATGGCATCTCAATGAAGAATCCCGATTTCTCCTTCCGACAACTCAATCGGAATTGCCCGGGCTGCCGGAAAGTGGTGAGAACCTCGCGCTGGTTCCTGGGAAGCAGAACGAACAGGTTGTAGCGCTTTCCGGGGAGGAGCGACTCGGTTCTTTGGACGTGATCTTTCCTGTGCTTCATGGCCCGTTTGGTGAAGATGGCACCGTCCAGGGGCTGCTAAAGCTTGCAAACATTGCGTTTGTCGGAGCTGGCGTCCTTGGCTCAGCCGTCGGCATGGACAAGGATGTGATGAAGCGGCTACTCAGAGATGCCGGAATTCCTGTTGCCAGATTTATCGCGATCAGTCGATATGCGTCGAAGAAAGTTGGTTTTGACTACGCGCGAGGGCAGCTCCGTCTGCCGCTTTTTATTAAGCCTGCAAACCTCGGTTCATCGGTCGGCATTCATAAAGTCAAAGACCGCCAAGGATTCGAAGCTGCGCTCCGTGATGCGTTCAATTACGACAACAAGATATTAATTGAGGAGTGTATCGATGGCCGCGAACTAGAATGTTCGGTTCTCGGCAACGATAGTCCCATCGCTTCAGTTCCAGGCGAGATTTTACCTCGCCACGAATTTTACTCGTACGAAGCGAAATATCTTGATGAGAATGGCGCTGTGCTGGAAATACCGGCGAAGCTGCCGTCGGAGATTTCGGAACGTATCCGCCAGCTAGCTATCAAAACGTTTTCCGTGCTCTGCTGCGAGGGAATGGCGCGAGTCGATTTCTTCTTGCGAAACGGCAAAGAAATTATCGTCAACGAGCTCAACACCATTCCTGGATTCACGAGGATAAGCATGTACCCGAAGCTCTGGGAAGCGACCGGTATCTCTTACAGCGAGTTAATCGACAAATTGATAGAACTCGCAATCGAACGGTTTGAGCGCGAGAACCGATTGAAAACCGATCGTGCATGATCCTCAAAAATTGGTAGTGATGCGACTGATGTTAAGAGCGTTAATGATCATAAGCGCGCTTGCGATTCTAGCTACGCCAACACGGGGAGATGCAGAGATTGTAATCGCGATCCGATACCTACAGACGGAAGGGACCAGCCACTCGCATCTGTATTTGTTTCGCGAGGATGGAAAACTTTTGCGTCAATTGACGAACGACAACTCTGGACAGGACTCAGGTCCAATTTTCGCTCCGGACGGCAGCATCATTGTCTTCACGCGCGAAAAGCCCAATGGAGCCCGCGAATGTTGGAGCATCGATCCGCGCGGCATTGGACTGAAAAAGTTAGAAGCAGCGCCGGATTGGTACGCCCAGGCGAAGAGCTCGCCTTATTTCACGAACATCGATCCCGAGAGCTCAACATCGCCGAGTCCGGCAGCGTCGCCCGCCCAAACGCCGCCGCCGATTTTCAAATCGCCGGATGGTTCCGTGGAATTAGTCTTACGCTTAGATCCCAACAACGAGGATGATTTGATCAACGGTCCGGGTCATGGAAAAGATTACCTGCTCCGCGATTTGAAAACGGGAGCGCAGACGGAGTTCGAGAAGGTGCCCGGGTTTTACGGCGTCTTCGGGTTGCTGCACGAAAGCCAGGACAAAAATCAACATTTTCTTTTCGATGGGCCGTTGCGCCTCGCGTTTTTCGATTTGCACTTAAATAGCACGGACGGTGACACGGTTTTCGCGCTGGATTTGAATGGGCCGCGATTCGTCAGGCTTTCACCGAACTGGGCCGCGCCGATTCCCCTCCCCCGCGAAGCCGCATTTCTCACGTTTACGGAGAATCGTTACGTTCCAATCCCCGGCAGCAAGAAAACAGCGCATTGCTCTTACATGGAACGCTGGGACGAAAAGTTAAACAAGATTCGTTACGCTCGTGAAAAAAGCGCCGCGATTTCCTACGGGATGTCGATGTATCGGCCCGGACTGACGCCATCGACAATCACCATGCGCAGAAGCTCGGATTGAAACTGTTGTGAAGAATTTCTGCGCGATGCTTTTTCTGAGTTCGCTTGCTTTGTCCGCGAGCGGCCAAACACAGGTCGACTCTCTCGATAAACTGGCGGGCGACTTTTGGGCGTGGCGCGCGAAATACGCGCCATTTACCGGCGATGACGTCAATCGAATCGAGCGGCCAGGTGGGACTCGCGATTGGTCGCGAGCTCAGATCGACAATCAACGAAAAGATCTCGCTGAGTTTGAAGCGCGCTGGAAGAAGATCGATATTAGGGGTTGGCCTGTTCCGAAACAGGTCGATTACAAATTGATCGGCTCGGCGTTGTCGCGCGTGCACTGGGAATTGGACGTCAATCCGCGATGGAAACGAGATCCCACCTTCTACATTGCCCAGACGCTCACACCGGTGGTCGAAGCGCTCACTGAGCCGGGGCCGTATGATGCCGCGCGCAGCCAGGAGATTCTCACACGCATCGAAAATATTCCTTCGATCCTGCAGCAAGGAGCCGAGAACCTGGATAAGCCGCCAGCGCCATTCGCCACAGTAGCAATTCAAGCGCTGGAAAATATTCGACCGCGCCTGCACGAAATGGCTACAGCATTGGTAAAATCCACAACTCTCAAAGAAGAGGAATTGAACAGCGCAACCGACCGAGCTGCAGACGCACTCGAAAGTTTTCGCGAAAAACTTCGGCAAAAATTGCCGTCGCTGCCGAATGAGACCGCGCTCGGACGCGACGCCTATGTATTTTTTCTCAAGAACGTCGCGTTAATGCCGTATTCGCCTGAACAACTTCTGGCGATGGGCAGACAGGAATGGCATCGTGCCGTCGCATTCGAGGCGTTCGAGAAAAATCGCAATAAAAATCTGCCGCCGCTCAAAATCGCCGGCAACATCGACGGCTGGATCAAAGACGCGGCGCAAAAAGAACTTCAAATCCGGAAATTTCTCGAGGAGCGCGGCATCCTCACCGTTCCTAATTGGGTCCAGCATTACACGCTGCGTCCGATGCCAGAATATTTGCGCGCATTGGAGGGCTTCGGTGAGATGGACGACTTCACTTCGCCGTCACGAGTGAATGCGAATTGCATCCGTTACGTAACCGAACCTTCAGGGAAGCTCGGCTACTTCTGGCACGCGACAGCCGAAGACCCGAGGCCGATCACTGTCCACGAAGGGAATCCTGGTCATTATTTCCAACTTTGTCTTTCCTGGAAACACGAGGACGCAATCCGGCGGCATTACTACGACTCAGGCGCGAACGAAGGGATCGGCTTTTACGCGGAAGAAATGATGTTACAGGCCGGTCTGTTTGATGACAGCCCGCACACGCGCGAGATCATTTACAATTTCATGCGTCTGCGCGCACTGCGCGTGGAAGTGGATGTAAAACTCGCGCTCGGCCAGTTCACGCTCGAACAAGCAGCGAAATATTTGCAGGAAAAAGTACCGATGGATTCGAACACTGCGCGTCAGGAAGCGATCGCGTTCTCCACAGGCCCCGGCCAGGCCCTCACGTATCAGATCGGCAAGCTCCAGATTACAAAATTTCTCGCCGACGCGCGCATGCAGCAAGACGACAAATTCAATCTCCGCGCCTTCCACGATTTCGTCTGGAAAAACGGCAACGTCCCCATCGCATTGCAGCGCTGGGAGTATTTAGGCGCTTCGGACGGGCAACGTGACCCGTTCGACTGACGCTCAGGACGAGCATTGCGTCCAGATGAACGCGGAGGGGCTAGCTAGCGCGAATTCGAAAGTGGGGGGAAGGCAAGATCAAAGCACGCCGTTGAAGAAACTTGGATAACTGATCGTAAATTCTGCCGGTGCGCGTAAGCATGCCACAGCGAACCAAGTTCGTTTCGGCGAGGGCGCCGAAACCAGGTCGCCGCGGCGACCGCTCCCCAATCCGTTTAGTCCGCGGAATCCGCGGTTGAATTAATCGGCGATTTCGAGGCCCATTTGGCGTGCGGTGCCGGCGATGATGCGGAAGGCGGCTTCGTCGTTATGCGCGTTCAGGTCTTTGGATTTCGTTTTCACAATATCCATCACTTGTTTGCGCGTGACCTTGCCAACTTTCGTTTTGTTAGGTTCTTTGGAACCGGCGGCGATATTCGCGGCTTTCTTCAACAAGACCGCGGCGGGCGGACTCTTGGTGATGAAGGTGAACGACTTGTCTTTGAAGACGGTGATAACGACCGGGAGAATGTCTCCGGCTTGTTTCTGAGTCGCGGCGTTAAATTCTTTGCAGAACGCCATGATGTTGACTCCGCGCGGACCTAGCGCAGTGCCCACGGGTGGCGCAGGATTCGCCTGACCGGCCGGAATCTGTAATTTGATGTGAGCTACAACTTCTTTGGCCATGGGATTTTAGACAGAATGAACAGAATCTACAAAATAGGTTCCTGAAATCATTCTGATCATTTTGTTAATTCTGTCAGAAAATCTTAGCCGCGTTCGACTTGCCAGTATTCAAGCTCGACCGGCGTTGCACGACCGAAAATCGTAACGGAGACGCGCAATTTACCACGATCGGGATCGATTTCTTCGACGATCCCAGTTTGGTTCTGGAACGGTCCGTCTGCGACTTTTACCGATTCGCCCACTTCAAAGCTGACCTTCGGCTTCACCTTTTCCTCGCGCTCTTTCATTTGCGCAAGCATGCTGTCCACCTCTGATTGCCGCATTGGGATGGGCTTGTCTTTCGTACCGGCAAAACCGATCACGCCGGGTGTATCGCGAATGAAATACCAGGTGCGTCCCACGAGTTGATTGTTTTCGTCGAGCAGATGCATGTTGACGATCAGGTAGCCGGGAAAAAATTTGCGCGTCGTCTCGCTCTTCTTGCCTTTCTTGATTTCCGAGACGCGCTCGGTGGGGACAAGCACTTCGTAAATCAAGTCGCCCATTTCCTCGGTCTTGACGCGCTTTAAAATGTTGTCTCGCACCTTGTTCTCCTGTCCGGAAAGCACGTGCACGACGTACCATTGATCTTTGCCAGCGAGCGTTTGTGCCATAAATCAGTGCAATCGGGTGAAGAAGTGGACAAAGTTCACGAGAACGAAATCGAACAGCGCGACGTAACCGCCTAGCAATAACATCGCGATGATGACCACCAGTGTCGAGTCCGTGAGCTCCTTATAGCGGCGGAAGCCCTTTTCTTTCGGGTCCCACGGCCAGGAAGCTTTTTGCAACTCGACCTTCACTTCGCTGAGGAAGCTTTTTACTCTCGTGATCATTTCGAAAAGTTAAATTGTTAAAAGGGTTACAACGTTACAAAGGATCGGGCCTCATGCCTTTTTAACAATGTAACCGTGTAACTTTTTTAACCCGCGTGAGCGGTCAATCACGCCAGGAGGGACTCGAACCCCCAACCGACGGTTTTGGAGACCGCTACTCTACCAATTGAGCTACTGGCGTATTGCGATGCGTCCCTAATTTAATCCAGAATCTCGCTGACGCGACCCGCACCGACAGTCTTGCCACCTTCGCGAATGGCACAGCGAATCGTCTTTTCCATCGCGATCGGCGTGATCAGCTCGACTTCAATTGAGATGTTGTCACCGGGCATGACCATTTCCACACCTTCGGGCAGTTTGACCGTGCCAGTAACGTCCGTGGTCCGGAAATAAAACTGCGGCCGATAATTCGAGAAGAACGGTGTGTGACGTCCGCCTTCCTCTTTGCTCAGCACGTAAACTTCCGCCTTAAACTTCTTGTGGGGCGTAATCGATCCCGGCTTTGCGATGACCTGGCCGCGCTCGACATCCTCCTTCTTCAATCCGCGCAGCAAAACGCCCACGTTATCGCCCGCGCGCGCTTCATCGAGAAGTTTGCGAAACATTTCAATATCGGTCGCCACCGTCTTGGCCGTGGGACGAATTCCGACCAGTTCGACTTCTCCCATTTTCTTGAGAACCCCGCGCTCAACACGGCCAGTGGCGACGGTGCCGCGGCCTTCAATATTAAACACGTCTTCGATCGGCATCAGGAATGGCTGATCGACCGGTCGCTCGGGAACCGGAATATAATCGTCGATGGCCTCCACGAGGGCGAGCACCTGCTTTTGCGCCTCCGCATCCCCATTGAGCGCCTTCAGAGCACTACCCTTAACAATCGGGATTTTGTCTCCGGGAAATTCATACTGCGTGAGAAGATCGCGCACTTCCATCTCAACGAGATCGAGAAGCTCGGGGTCATCGACCATGTCCACCTTGTTCAGGAAAACGACAATCGAGGGCACACCCACTTGTCGCGCGAGCAGGATGTGTTCGCGGGTCTGTGGCATCGGTCCATCCGCTGCGGAGACAACCAGGATCGCGCCATCCATCTGCGCCGCGCCAGTGATCATATTCTTGACGTAGTCGGCGTGACCAGGGCAATCGACGTGAGCGTAGTGGCGTTTGTCGCTCGAGTACTCTACGTGTGCAGTGTTGATCGTGATCCCGCGCTCTTTTTCCTCTGGCGCGTTATCGATTGATTCGTAGGCGCGCACTTCGGCCATGCCTTTCTTCGCCAGCACCATCGTAATTGCCGCCGTCAACGTGGTTTTGCCATGGTCCACGTGACCGATCGTGCCGACGTTCACGTGCGGCTTATCGCGTTTAAATGCTTCCTTAGCCATTTCAATTCTCCTGTTTTATTAAACTGTCTGCTTTCTCTCAATTATCTGCTGCCTGTCCCGAGCCGCTCTGGAGCCCATGACCGGGATTGAACCGGTGACCTCGTCCTTACCAAGGACGTGCTCTACCAACTGAGCTACATGGGCGGTTCTTCGTCATCTTACTCCACGCCGCGTTCTCCGCGGCGTAGCCAAGCAACGACCCGGTTTCACCTTTCGCCAGAGAGTCAAAAGCCCCACAGCCGCGTCAAATTTGCAATTTGAACGACCATGGGACCGTCTCGTTCCAGCAAAAAGCGTCCGCAAGCTAACCGCGCGGATTAGTGTGTCAAAGAAATTTCTTAGCGCTGGGCCTTATCGGATTCTTCCGCTTGTCTCCTCAGGTTTTCCTCGCGTGACCAAGCGAATGATCACCGCGATGATAACGAGCATCGCGATCGCGATCCCGATATTCAATGGTGTAATCAAGCCCGGCTTTGGGGGAGTTGGTGTGGGCGCGGCTGTTGGAGGCGGCGCATTCTTCGCAGCCAGCATCGCCTGTGCGTATTGCAAGCGCTGGACGGTGTCGTAGTCATCGGGCTTTAGCTTTAGCGCGGCTTGGTAATCAGCAATCGCCTTCTCATACTGCTGCATGGAAGTGTATGTGGAGCCCCGTTTCACCAAGTGCTCGGAATCCGTTGGAGCTTTGTCAATCAACACCGCGTAGTCGGCGATGGCGGCATCATAGTTTTTCAGATTTCGGTTCGCCCACGCCCGCCGATCATAATTTTGTGGATCGTTTGGTTCCTTCTCGATTGCGGTTGTAAAATCTGCGACGGCCTTGTCCCATTGGTTCAGTCCAATTTCAGCAAAGCCGCGGAATTTATAGGCGTAGCCATCGTCAGGCTTGAGCTCAATGGCCTTGTCGAGATCCGGCAACGCTGCATCAAACTGGCTTTGCATTATCTGCGTATTGCCGCGCTCGCGATACGCGACTTCATCCTTGGGCGCGACCTCAATCGCCTTTGAAAAATCAGCGACCGCATCCGGCAGACGGCCACTGGCGCGATAGGCCGTGCCGCGATTGGTGTAACCCCGCGGATCTTTCGGATTCTCCTTGATCGCCTTCGTAAATTCGGCAATGGCCGCGTCGTACTGCTTCTGCTGGGCGAACTCGATTCCACGTTGCATGGCGCCCGCTGCGCCCGCTGGTGGTTTTGAGAATCCGATTCCCAAGGCCACAAACCAAAAAAGTGACACTGTCGCAATGGTGATTGTTTGCTTGTTCAAAATATTCATTTCTCCTTCCAGCTTACTTTTTGAGCGATTTATCGGTTGTAAGCGAGCAAATTAACGCACCAAAAGAAGCAAAGCGATGAAGCGGCCGGATGCCACACGAGAGATTGTCGACCTCGGGCGTCACACCAACCTCTCCCAAGGATACGTTGCGCTCTTCGCTACGATCGTTATCTGGTCGACGCCATCGCTTTTTCAGTACTATCTGAATCGTTATTACGATCCATGGGCGCAGAATTTCTATCGATATCTCGTCGCTTGCCTCGCCGTCGCGCCGCTACTGATCTACCGCAGCCGACGCAGCGCCCGGTGGCTGAATTGGCGCGTCGTGTTGATATGTCTGATTCCCTGTCTGCCTAACGTGGTCCACCAAATCACGCAAGTAATCGCCCTCTTTTACATGGGCCCCGGTGTCTACACGATTTTCACCCGGGCCTCAGTGATTTTCACCGCACTGCTCGCGCTCGCGTTTTTCCCAGAGGAGCGCCACGTGATTCGTCAATGGCAGTTTCAGGCCGGCACAGTCCTTGGATTAATTGGCGCGTTCGGTGTTGTCTGGTTTCAACCGGGATGGAAGTCAGGTCACATTGCGCTGCCCGGATTATTTATCGCGTTCACCGCTACGTTTTGTTGGGCGCTTTACGGCATCCTAGTGAAGCGCCCTTCCGCACAACTTGGCTCGATTCGCAGTTTCGGGTTGATCAGTTTGATCACTTCAGTCCTGTTACTTCCGCTATCCCTCGCGTTCGGAAAGATTGGCACTCCGCTTCACGCCGGAGCGCGCGTTAACCTGATTCTGATCATCTCCGCCGTGAGCTGCATTACGCTGGCACATGTTCTGTACTACGTAGCAATCCATGAAATCGGCGTAGCGCTCGCCCAAACCCTTCAACTTCTCTGCCCCGCCGGCGCATTGGCACTATCGGCCTGGATTTATGGTGAACGTCTCACTCGCGCGCAGCTCTGGAGCGCAGCCATCTTACTCCTCGGCGCATTCCTGGCCATGCGGGTGAAACCGGTCGCCACAACCGAAGCAGCAGAGAATATCTGAGGCGTTTGGTCCAAGTTGAATCGTTAAAAGGGTTACAACGTTAAAAAGGGGGAGAGCCAGTTCTTTGCGCGCGAGGTCGGAGAAAGTTTAGGAACTTTTATGTCGAAAAATAATGCGACGCTCAAAGAGCGCAGCTACAATCGACATCCAGTATCGGAATGAATCTGAAAGCGTATCTCGCAGCTCGCCAAAAGGAGATCGACCGTGCGCTCGACCGCTATTTGCCGAAGACGACCGTCAAACCGACGACACTCCACAGGGCGATGCGCTACAGCCTTTTCGCCGGTGGCAAACGATTACGACCGATTCTCTGTCTCGCGGCCGCTGAAGCTTGCCGGGGTAAGGTCAACAACGCGCTTCCCCTCGCGTGCGCGATCGAATGCATCCACACGTACTCGCTCGTGCACGACGATCTCCCGAGCATGGACAACGACGACTACCGGCGCGGACGTCCTACGTGCCACAAAGTTTTTGGCGACGGCATTGCCGTGCTCGCAGGGGACGCGCTGTTAACGATCGCCTTTGAAATTGTTTCGACGGCGAAGCCGGCGCGGCGCTACGGCATGTCAACGTTATTACGTGAAATCGCAGTGGCGGCTGGAAGTCAAAGATTGATCGCCGGTCAGGTGGCCGATCTCGAAGCCGAAGGCAGGAAGGTCAAACGTAACCAATTGCGCTTTATTCATGAAAACAAAACAGCAGCGATATTGAAAAGTTCGGTGCGGCTCGGCGCAATGAGCGCCAATGCAGACGCCAGAAAACTGCGGGCTGTCACCCAATTTGGGCACGGGCTCGGGCTGGCTTTTCAGGTCATCGACGACATCCTCGATGTAACGCAAACCTCAGAGATATTGGGAAAGAGCGCCGGCAAAGATATCGCGACACAGAAAGCGACGTACCCCGCGGTAATTGGTCTGACGGTTTTTCGCAGCGGCCAGGCCGAACCGCTTCATTGCCTCGCAAATTATCTCCTCGAACGCGAATATTGATTGGTTGGGGAGCGCAGGCCGCTGGCCTGCAGTCGTCGGCAGCGTGCCGACGACACTTTGCGTTTCGCAACACGAAAAATTAAGCGCTATCAAAAGGCTTTTCGGCAAGCTGCCGAAAAGAACAGGCTTGCAGCCTGTGCTCCCGGATTTTACAGACTCACGCCAACGCGAAATTGGGATCGATCTCTTCTGTCAGCCTTGATTCGAATCCGGCTTGCAAACGCAACAACGCGGCAAATGCGATCATCGCCGCGTTGTCAGTGCACAACCAGGGCTCGGCGCTTTTGAATTCAAATCCTTCGCGTGCACACGCGTCACCCAATTGTCGCCGCAGTTCATGGTTGCAGCTCACCCCACCGCTCATCGTCACAAGATCGACATCGTATTTCTGCGCTGCTGCGATCGTTTTGGTCACCAAAGCGTCAACAACAGCCTGTTGAAATGACGCGCAGAGATCCGCAAGAAAATCGCCCTTCAATTTTGGAAGCAAATATCGTACGGCGGTTTTTAATCCGCTGAAACTAAAATTCTCCGAGTCAAGCATGCTGCGCGGCAAATCAAATCGATCCGGATCGCCAGCGCGCGCGTGGTTTTCAATTTCTGGACCGCCGGGATAACCGAGCCCGAGCATCTTGGCGACCTTATCGAACGCTTCACCGGCGGCATCATCAACCGTGCACCCGATCAAGTGATAATTGCCAAGCCCGTGCACTCGAATCGAGATCGTGTGTCCGCCGCTCACAATGAGCGAAACATTCCGCCTGATTTGGCCGTCGCAATCTGCGCCGCCAAAAAATGGCGATAGCAGATGTCCTTCGAGATGATTGATCGCGAGGTACGGTTTGCCAAAGCCAATCGCCAAACCTTTCGCAATCGATGCGCCAATCATGAGCGAACTCGCCAGACCTGGTCCGCTCGTCGCC
>WNGH01003850.1_pt1 | contig 19959 bp, 22 predicted proteins | sample 5400631 | NCBI WGS metagenome assembly WNGH01 (sample SAMN13153373, study PRJNA577476) | soil metagenome | isolation source: 115 cm soil or saprolite under Garry oak tree replicate 1 | place: USA:California | collected 2016-06-15
CAGGCCACCCACGGCTCGAGCCGGGCATACCTCCTCGGCCAGGCCACCCGCGGTTCAAGCCGTGCATACCTCCTCGGCCAGGCCACCTGCGGTTCGAGCCGGGCACGCGGCTCCTACGATGACCATGCTCGCGCTCCGCCACGTGACCGCCGGCTACGGCCACTTCACGGCGCTCTGGGACGTGAGCCTGGAGGTCGCCGCCGGCGAGGCGGTGGCCGTGGTCGGGCCGAACGGCGCCGGCAAGACGACGCTGCTCCGCGTGATCTCGGGCGTGATCGCGCCGCGCAGCGGCGAGCTGATCTTCGAAGGCGCCGTGCTGACCGGACGGCCCGCGCACGAGATCGTCGCCCACGGCATCGCCCACGTGCCGGAGGGCCGCCGCCTGTTCCCCGCGCTCACCGTCGCCGAGAACCTCAAGATGGGCGCGTTCCTCCCCGCCGCCCGGGGCAGCTATCGTCAGAGCCTCGAGCGAGTCTTCGAGCTCTTTCCCGTCCTCGCCGAGCGACGGGGCCAGCGCGCGGGCAGTCTCTCCGGGGGCGAGCAACAGATGCTCGCGCTGGGCCGGGCGCTCATGTCCACGCCCCGTCTCATCCTGCTCGACGAGCCGTCCATGGGCCTGGCGCCGGTCATGGTGCTGAGGCTCTTCGACCTGATCCGTCGCATCCGCGCCGAGGGCTACACGATCCTGGTCGTGGAGCAGAACGTCCGGCAGGTGCTGAAGCTCGTCGATCGCGCGTACCTGCTCGAGGTCGGCCGGATCCGCATGGAAGGCCGCGCCCACGAGCTGGCCGAGCAGGACTTCGTCAGAAAGGCGTATGTCGGCCTGTGATCGATCCGATCTTCCTGCTCGAGGCGGCCATCAACGGCGTGCTGCTGGGCGGCGTGCTGGCGCTCCTCGCCCTCGGCCTCAACCTGATCTTCGGCGTGCTCGACGTCGTGTGGATCGCCTACGTGGATCTGGTGATGGTCTGCATGTACCTGGTCTACTTCCTGGTCATGGGCTACGGCTGGCCCGTGTGGTTGGGCGGCCTCGCTGGCATCGGCCTCGGCGTTCTGCTCGGCCTGGCCGTCCACGTGCTCATCATCACGCCCATCCTGAGCTCGCCGCCCGTCAATCAGCTCCTGGCCACCGGCGGCCTGCTCTTCTTCATCCAGTCGTTCGCGACGTTCCTGTGGACCACCGATCATCGGTCGATACGGATCAACCTGCCCGTGGTCGAGGTCGGCGGCCTCTTCCTGTCGTTCGCGCGCCTGATCGCCTTCGCCTTGTCGATCGTGGCCATGCTCGGCCTCTGGGTCTTCCTGCGCCGCACGTTCATCGGCACGGCCATCCGGGCCGTCGCCCAGGACCGCGGCGCGATGGCTTTAATGGGCGCCGACCCGCAGCGCATCTACCTCGTGACCTCGGGGGTCGGCGGCGCCATGGCCGGGCTCGCCGCCGCGCTGCTCTCCATCCAGTACTCGGTGCATCCCTACTTCGGCGCCGCGTTCGGTCCGATCACGTTCATGGTGTGCGTGCTGGGCGGCCTCGGCAACATGCTGGGCGCCTTCATTGCATCGTTCGTGATGAGTGAGATCATCTCGCTGGGTGGCGTCCTCTGGTCCACCGAAATGGGATACGTGATCGCGTTCGCCCTCTTCATCGTGATGATGTTCATCCGGCCCGGCGGCATCCTGGCCCGGCGCGAGCGATGATCGGCCGCGCCGCCGCCGTCGCCGTCCTGCTCGCGCTCGTGGTCGCGCCCTTCGTTCCGATGGGCGGCATGCGGCAGTACGTGCTGCACGTCGTCATCCAGATCTTCATCTGGTCGTTCATCGGCGGCGCCTGGTCGTTGATGGGCCGCTTCGGCCTCGTCTCGCTCGGCCACGGCGCCTTCCTCGGCGTCGGCGCCTACACGACGACGCTGCTCTGGAATTTCTACGGCCTGACCCCCTGGATCGGCACGCTGGTGGCGATGGCGGCGGCCATCGCGCTCGCGCTGATCGTCGCCTATCCGTGCTCGCGCTTCGGGATCATCGGCCACTACTTCGCCCTGGTGACGCTGGCGGTGGGCGAGGTCGTCCGGCTGCTCATCATCGCCGAGCGCGACTGGACGGGCGGCTCGCTCGGCCTCACGCTGAAGACGGCCGGCGCCGGCGGAAGCCTCCTGGCCGCGCAATCCGCGGACAAGCGCGTCTTCTACTACGCCGCGCTGATCGTCTGGCTGATCGGGCTCTGGGTGTGGGTGCGGCTCGACCGATCGATGGCACGGGCCGCGATGGAGGCGATCGGCGAGGACGAGGTGGCCGCCGCCTCCGTCGGCGTCCACGTCGCGCGCTTCAAGCTGGCGATCACCGCGCTCTCGGCCGCGCTCACCGCGTTCGGCGGTGTCGTCTACGCGCAGTACATCACCTACGTGAACCCGGAGACGCTGGCCGGCATCGGCGTGTCACTGCGCATCGTGTTCGCCGTGGTCCTCGGCGGCATGTATTCATGGCTGGGGCCGACCGTCGGCACCGCGCTGACCATCACGCTCCAGGAGTACCTGCGCGTGAAGTTCGGGCTGAGGCTCATCGGCATGGCGGAGACGATCTACGGCCTGCTCCTCGTGGTCTTCATCATCTTCCTGCCGGCCGGGATCTACGGTAGCGTGCGAGGCCTGCTGGCCCGGCGCCGCGCGCCGGCGCCGGCGACCGCATAGAGGAGGTTCGGCATGGCGCGCTGGGTGACCTATCCCGAGACGGAGCCGCCGCGTGCGGCGCGCGAGCTCGCCGAGCAGGTGGAGCGCGACGGTGGGCACGTGCTCGCGCTCTACCAGGAGCCCGTCGGCGACCACTGGCAGATCTTCTGCCTGCTGCCCGGCGACAAGGTCGAGGCGAGCCCCTACCAGCGCGATCTCTCTCCCACGCACGTCAAGCGCCTGACCGAGGGCGTGAAGAAGCTCGACCGGTTCATCGATCCCGTGGTCGCGCTGTCGCCGCAGCCCGGCGTGTACTGGACGCCGAACGGGAATCATCGCCGCACCGTGCTGGCCAAGCTCAAGGCCGCTCACATTCCGGCGATCCTCGTCGTGGAGCCCGACGTGGGCTACCAGATCCTCCCGCTCAACATCGAGAAGGCCCACAACCTCAAGGAGAAGTCGCTCGAGGTCATCCGCATGTACCGGAGCCTCGCCGAGAGTCAACCGTCGAGCACCGAGGAGGAGTGGGCGTTCCAGTTCGAGTCGGCGCACTTCATCACGCTCGGCCTGCTCTACGAGCAGAACAAGCGCTTCGCCGGCGGCGCCTTCGCGCCGATCCTCCGGCGCGTCGACAAGTTCCTCAAGACGACGCTGAAGAAAGGCGTCGGCGAGCGCGAGGAGCGCGCGGGCCTCGTCAGAGAGGCCGACGAGGCGCTGGCCGTCGTCGTGGCCCGGATCAAGAAGCGCGGGATCAACCATCCCTACGTGAAGAACTTCGTCCTCGCGCGCACCACGCCGCTCACGCGACAGCGCAAGACGCTGCCGTCCTTCGAGCAGACGTTCAAGAAGCTGCGGGAGAGCATGGCCGACTTCGACGTCGGCAAGGTGCGGTACGAGGACATCCAGCGCTCGGCCATCATGGCGATTCCAGCGGCCGAATGACTCCCGGAGACAATATGGTCGATCGGGAAGAGGTGCGCGGCCACTCAGCACCCAGATCAGGCCACCCACGGTCCAAGCCGCTTGCCGCGGCTTCGATCCAATGACGCTCACCGGCCGCGTCGCGCTCGTGACCGGGGGGACTGGCGCGCTGGGCCAGGCGGTGACCCGCCGCCTGCTCGCCGAAGGCGCCACCGTCGCGGCGCCGTTCATCGTGGATGCCGAGCGCGATCGGCTCCAGGCGGGCGTCGACGCCACCGCGAAAGACCGGCTGCTCCTCGTGCGGGCCGACGTCACCGACGAGCGAGCCGTCGGCGATCTCGTCAACACGCTCCAGGCGCGCCATCGCCGGCTCGACGTCCTGGTCACGCTGGTCGGCGGCTTCGCCGGCGGCGGCCTCCTCGAGACCGACCGCGCCACGTGGGATCGCATGCTCACGCTCAATCTCACCGCGACCTTCACGGCGGCGCGCGCCGCCGTGCCCCTGATGACGGCCGCCGGCCGGGGCCGCGTCGTCACCATCGGCTCGCGCGCCGTGATGCCACCCGCCGGTGGCTTCATCGCCTACACCGCGTCCAAGTCCGGCGTCATCGCGTTCACCCAGGCCCTCGCCCAGGAGCTCCGTGGCACCGGCGTCACCGCCAACTGCGTGCTGCCCAGCACCATGGACACGCCGGCCAACCGGGCCGCCATGCCCGACGCCGACCGCAAGGACTGGGTGCCGGTCGACGCCGTCGCCGCCGTCATCGCATTTCTCGCCTCCGACGACTCGGCGCACCTCAACGGCGCGCTGCTCACCGTGTAACGCGCTGCCGGCCCTCGAAGAGGAGAGTGCTGCGTGTATCCGCACCAGATCGAGCGACTGACCGAGGTTCTCGAGCGTGAAGGCCTCCAGGCCCTCGTGGCCACGTCGGCGGCGAACGTGCGCTACGTCACCGGCTTCGGCAGCATGGTCCACGCGCTCTTCCAGACGACGCAGCTCGCGGTGTGGAGCCGCCGCGGCACGGCGCTCGTCGTCCCCTCGATCGACGTGCCGGCGATCGTCAGCGAGGGCATCGGTGTCGACCACGTCGTGCCCTTCGGCGATTTCGTCGCCGCTCGCGGCAAGGGAGCCGAAGCCGACCGGATCGGCGCGCTCTCCGAGCGACGCGCGGCCAGCCCGACGGAGGCGCTGGCCACCGCGCTCGACGCGGTGGGTGCCGGCACGGGACGCATCGGCCTCGACGAGGGAAGCTTGACCGCGCAGGCGTGGGAGCTCGTGGTGGCGAAGCTCGGTCCGGGCCGCGTGGTGCCGGCGGCCGCGCTCTTCCGCGTGGCCCGGCGTGTGAAGAGCCCGTACGAGATCGAGTGCCTCGAGCGCGCGCTTCACATCGCCGAGGAGGCGCTGAACGCCGTCATCCAGATGCTCAAGCCCGGCGTGACCGAGCGCGAGGCCGCCGCGGTGTTCGAGAGCGAGGTCCTCAAGCGCGACGGCACGACCTACCCGTCCATCATCGCCATGGGCGAGCACGCGGCGATCCCGGCGCCGTGGCCCAGCGATCGCGCGTTGCGTCCCGGCGATCTGGTGCGCTTCGACGTCGGCTGCGTCTACAAAGGGTTCTGCTCGAATGTCGGCCGTACCGGCGTGATGGGCGAGCCCGACCTGCGACAGCAGGCCGTCTTCGACGCCGTTCAGGCCGGCCTCGAAGCCGCGCTCGGGGCCATCGCGCCCGGCGTTCCCGCGGCACGCGTCTTCGACGCCGCCATCGCGGTGACGCGAGCGGGGGGTCTGCCCGAGTTCCAGCGTCATCACGTGGGCCACGGCATCGGGCTCGAGCACGAGGAGCCGCCGAGGCTCGCCTCGGGCGTCGCGACGCCGCTCGAGATGGGCGAAGTGGTGCGCGTCGAGGTGCCGTACTACCAGCACGGGTGGGCCGGGGTGAATGTGAAAGACACCGTGCTCGTCACTCGTCGCGAGGGTCACGTGATGAACCGCTCGCTGCGGGGCCTCGTCGTCCTGGACTGAGCGGACCGTCCCCTTCCTTATATATGGGGCTGGAGCGAGAGGGAGTACTCAACAGGAGATGAGTATCGACTGGCGTGTAAACACCCCACCCGGAGCCCGCGTCCAACCGTTCAGATGTCCATCACGCAGCAACGGAGGACACGGCATGAAGACGTGGACGACGGCATTGCTGAGTGGGGCAGTGATGGTCGCACTGGTGGCGCCCGCGGGCGCCCAGGAAATTCGGCACGACGTGAAGGAGCTGCGGGAGGATCGCCGGGAGATCCGGAACGACCGGCGCGACATTCGCGAAGATCGCAAGGAGCTGAAGGACGCGGTCAAGAGCGGCGACAAGGACGAGATCAAGGGCGCGCGGAAGGACCTCCGGGCCGACCGCAAGGACCTGCGCGGCGACCGGCGCGATCGGCGCCAGGATCGGCGGGAGCTCAAGCGGGATATCAAGGATCAGAAGCAAGCTCAGTAGACTCGGAGAGTGGAGCCATCCGATGAGGTGCTGTGTCGGCGCGTGGCCGGGGGGGAGGAAGCCGCCTTCGATCTCCTGGTCACGCGCTACCAGAAGCGAGCGTGTCGGCTGGCCTGGAACGTCCTGCGTGACGCCGAGGAGGCGCGCGACGCCAGTCAGGAGGCGTTCGTCCGCCTGTACCGTGCCGCGGGCCAGTTCGGCGGCCGCGCCAAGTTCTCCACGTGGTTCTATCGAGTGCTCGTCAACGTGTGCCTGGAACACCGCCGCAAGCACCGCTGGTGGCGCCACATCTTCACGTCGGCGGCCGCTGATGCCTCCGCCGCCAGTGACGATCACGAGGGGTCGTCGGTCGAGCGCCACCCGTCGCCAGCCGTCGACGTGCTCGGCGTGATCGGCCGAGAGCAGACCCTGACACGCGTGCAGGCGGCCATGGACCGGCTCTCCCCGCAGCAGCGGGCCGCGCTCACGCTGCAGCTCGACGACGTGCCCACGGCCGAGATCGCCGAAGCGCTGCGCTGCTCCGAGGCGACCGTGCGCGTGCACCTGCATCGCGCGTTGACGACCCTGCGCAAAATCGCGGAGAACGCCTGAGATGGCGGGGACGCATCCCGAGATCGAGCTGATCGGCCACCTGCGGGACGAGCTGGCGCCGGCCGAGCGCGCGCGGATCGAGACTCACCTCGCGGCCTGCGCCGAGTGCCGGCGCACGACCACCGCGTTCCAGGCCATTCTCACCGACCTCCGGGCGAGCGAGCCTCCGGCGATCCACTGGGGCAAGTGGATGGCCGAGCTGCGCGGGCGCCTCGAGTCCGTGCGGTCGCGCCCGCCGTGGTGGCGCCAGCATCCGGCCGCGATCACGCTGGCGAGCGCCGCCGCAGTGGCGCTGATCGCCCTCGCGCTCCCCTTTGGCCGTGCGCTCTTCGAGCCCTCCGCGTCTCCCGAGCTCGTGGCGTTCGAGGAGGTCACGATCGGCAGCCGGCTCGATCTCCTGCAGCAATATCAGGTCGTCGAGCACCTCGATCTGCTGGAGGACCTGGACGTGATCTCGCACCTCGAGCGCCTCGAGCGCGGACGGGAGAGCTAGGTGCACGGCCGGCGCTGGCTCCTTGCCGTGGGGATGACGTTGCTGGCTCAGGCCGCGACGCCGCCGACCGGAGCGCCGGCGACACCGCCGCCGACTGCGGACATGCTCCTCGATCTCGATCTCCTCCGCGAGATGAGCGTCGCGCGCGATCGCGAGCTGCTCGGGCGCATGCGGCTGCTCGAGCGGATGAGGATGCTGGAGACCTGGCGAATCCTCGACTCGGCGGCGCCGATCGGGCCCGCCGACAGGGAGACGAAGTGATGACCCGCGTCGTGCCGCGGGTGCTGCTGCTCGTCGCGGTGCTCGTGCTGGCCGTGCTGGACGTGGCCTGGGGCCAGAGCCCCGAGGGCATGGACCGTCTCGGGGCCGAAGAGCGCGCGATCGTCCAGCGCAACCTCGAGCGGTGGCAGAAGCTCGCGCCCGACGAGCGCCAGCGCGTGCTCGAGAACTACCGGCAGTGGAAGAGCATGTCGCCACAGGACCGCCAGTCTGCCCGCGACAACTTCAAGCGGTTCCGCCAGATGACGCCGGCGGAGCGTGCCCGCATCGTCCAGGACTTCCAGCGCTGGAACGAGCTGCCGCAAGCGCGCCGGCAGGAGCTGCAGAGCGCCTACGAGCGTTTTCAGCGGCTGCCGCCCGAGCGACAGCGGCGGATCCAGGAGCGCCTCGGCCACTATGAGGCGATGACGCCGGAGCAGCGCGAACGCGTCAACCAGAACTTCGCGCGCTGGCAGCAGATGACGCCCGAGCAGCGGCAGCAGCTCCGCGAGCGCTGGCAGCAGCTTCCCCCCGAGGAGCGCCAGCGCTTGCGCCAGCAGCTCCGGCAGCAGCAGCGACCGGCGCCGTGAGGACACGCGGGCTGGCGGCCGTTCTCCTGCTCGTCGCCCTCGGCGTCGGCTTCGTCGCTGGCGATGCTCCCATCGCCGGCGCCGCTTCCATCGCTGGCGCCACCGAGGACGACGCCCGGATCCTTCACGTGCTGAGCCGGGTGACGTACGGCCCGCGACCCGGCGATGTCGAGCGCGTCCGCATCCTGGGCCTTCAGGCCTATCTCGAGCAGCAGCTCGTGCCGAGCCGCATCGACGACACCGCGACCGACGCCGCGCTGAAGGACCTCGCGACCCTTCGCATGTCGATCCCCGACCTGCTCCGCGGGTATCCGCGGCCGGATGCGCGCACGCGCGAGAAGGTGCAGTCCGGCGAGATGAGCCGCCGCGATCTGATGGACATGTACCCCCTCGAGAAGCGGCCGGTCCGCATCGTGTCCGAGCTGCAGGCGGCCAAGGCCGTGCGCGCCGTGATGAGCGAGCGACAGCTCCAGGAGGTGATGACCGACTTCTGGTTCAATCACTTCAACGTCTTCGCGGCCAAGGGCGAGGGCCGCTGGTACGTGGGGCCGTACGAGCGCGACGTCATCCGTCCCCACGCGCTGGGCCGGTTTCCCGATCTGCTGCGCGCGACGGCGCGCCATCCGGCGATGCTCTTCTATCTCGACAACTGGCTGAGCGCGCGCCCCGGCTTCGTCATCCCGGGCGGCCCCCAGAAGGGCCGTCAGGCCGGGCTCAACGAGAACTACGCACGCGAGCTGATGGAGCTCCATACGCTGGGCGTGGACGGCGGCTACACGCAGCAGGACGTGCGCGAGGTCGCCCGCGCCTTCACCGGCTGGTCCATCGACCGGCCCCAGGTGTACGGCCGCTTCGTCTTCCGGCCGCGCGTCCACGATACCGGCGCCAAGACCGTCCTCGGCCAGAAGATCGCCGCTGGCGGCGAGCAGGACGGCGAGCGCGTCCTCGATCTCCTCGCCCGTCACCCGGCCACCGCGCGCTTCATCGCCACCAAGCTGGTCCGCCGCTTCGTCGCCGACGATCCCCCGGGTGCGCTCGTCGAGCGCGTCGCCCTCGTCTATCGCCAGACCGACGGCGACGTCCGCGCGATGCTACGGGCCATCTTCGCGGCGCCCGAGTTCTACGCCGACGACGTCAGGCAGGGAAAGATCAAGCGGCCGTTCGAGTTCGTGACCAGTGCCGTGCGCGCCGTCGGCGCGATCATCGACGCCCAGGCCGGTTTCGCGCTCGCGCGCGCGGCGGCGAGGATCGGTGAGCCGCTGTACGAGTGCGAGCCGCCGACGGGCTACGCCGATCGCGCCGAGGCCTGGGTGAATCCTGGCGCGCTGCTTGCGCGCATGAACTTCGGGCTCGCGCTCGCGCATCAGCGCGTTCCCGGGGTCCGCGTCGACCTCGCGGCCCTCACCGGCGGCGCCGACCGCAGCCGGCCGGCCACGGTGCTCGAGCCGTTGCTCGCCGCGGTCCTCCACGGCAACGTCACCCCCGAGACTCACGCGGTCCTCACGTCGCAGCTCGACGCCCCCGAAATCACGCGGCTCACCGGCGACGACCGTGGGCCGGCCAACACCGACGTCGAGAAGCTGCTGTCGCTCGTTCTCGGCTCGCCGGAATTCCAGAGGCGGTGATGGCAGTGCGAGCCGAGACGCGCCGCGCGGCGAGGCGAGCGGTGAGATGGATCGGAGAATAAGCGAATGATCACCCGGCGAACGTTCGTGAAGTCGGGGGCCTGCGCTCTGGTGGCGCTGGCGGCGCCGCCGCGCTTTCTGTTACGCGCAGTGGAAGCGGCGGCCGGCCGGCGCAAGGTCCTGGTCGCCATCTTCCAGCGCGGCGCGGTCGATGGCCTCAGCATGGTGCCGCCCTACGGTGACGTGGCCTATGCGGCGGTCCGGCCGGGCATCGCCATCCAGCCGCCGAGTCACGGCGAGAGTGAACGCGCCGTCGACCTCGACGGCTTCTTCGCGCTTCATCCGTCGCTGGCGCCGCTGCTCCCGCTCTGGCGCAATCGCGCCCTCGCCGTCGTCCACGCCTGCGGCTCGCCCGACACGACGCGCTCCCACTTCGACGCCCAGGACTACATGGAGACCGGCACGCCCGGCGTGAAGAGCACGCCCGATGGCTGGCTGGCCCGCGCGGCCAACGCGCTGCCCGAGCCCGCGTCGCCGTTGCGTGCCGTCGCGCTGGGTCCGGCCCTGCCCCGCATCCTCCGCGGCGACGTCAGCGCCGTGGCGATGCAGAGCCTGGCCGACTTCGACGTGCGACGAACCGGGGACCAGATCCAGAGCCGGCGCGGCTTCGAGTCACTCTACGCACAAGGCGTCAGCGATCTCCTCCACGGCGCCGGGCGCGAGACGTTCGAGGCCGTCACTCTGCTCAAGAAGGCGGATGCCGAGCGCCTGGCACCGGCCAACGGCGCCAGCTATCCAGCGGGACGGTTCGGGCAATCGCTGCGCCAGATCGCACAACTGATTCGCGCCGACGTCGGGCTCGAGATCGCCTTCGCGGACGTCGGCGGCTGGGACACCCACGTGGGCCAGGGCAACGAGCGAGGCCAGCTCGCCAACCGTCTCCGCGAGCTCGCGGCGGCGTTGGCCGCGTTCACGCAGGATCTCGGCGATCGCATGGCCGACGTCGCCGTCCTGACGATGTCGGAGTTCGGCCGGACGGTGGCCGAAAACGGCAACCGCGGAACGGATCACGGCCACGCGACGGCCATGCTCGTGATCGGCGGCGGCGTTCGCGGTGGCAAGGTGTACGGACGCTGGCCCGGGCTCGCTCAGGAGCGACTCCACGAGGGACGCGACCTGGCCGTCACGACCGATTTTCGGGCGCTCTTCACCGAGGTCGCGGCGCGTCACCTCGGCGTCCCGGCCGGGCTCTTTCCCGGCTGGGCGCAACCGGCATCGCTCATCGGCCTGTTCGGCTAGCTGCGCAGCCGCAGAACGTTGAACGCGGTCACCGGGCGGACGAAGCCCTTGAGGCTCAGCTCGCCGACCGCCTCGGCCTCCACCAGAACCTCGACGCTCGTCAGGAGCCGCTGAGAGACGAGGATCTGTCCGGGCCGTGCTTCTCCACACAGGCGTGCGGCGAGATTGGTCACGGTGCCGATGGCGCCGTAGTCGACGCGGCCTTCGAAGCCGATGGCGCCGATCGTCGCGTAGCCCTGGGCGAGCCCGGCGCCGAAGTCGAGCGCGAACCCGCGCTTCCGCCACGCCGTCAGCAGATCGGTCACGCGCTCGCGCATGGCGAGGGTCATACGGATCGCGCGCTCGGCCGGATTGGGCACCGGTACCGGATCGTTGAAGAAGACCATGATACCGTCGCCGGCAAAGCGCTCGAGCGTGCCCTCGTGGGCCAGAATCAATCGGCCCATCTCGGCGTGGTACTCGCGGAGCACGCCCATCACCTCTTCCGGCTCGGCCGTCTCGGCGAAGGCGGTGAACCCGCGCAGGTCGAGGAACACCACGGTGATGTCGCGCCGGTGGCTCTTGAGCGGATCCTCGGCGCCGCCGGCGACGATCAGCTCGGCGAGCTGTGGCGAGAAGAAGCGCTTGAGCCGGCCCAGGCGCTCGAGCTGGGTCACCTGCTCCTGCACCCGATGCTCGAGCGAGCGGTTCAGCTCGCTCAGCTCGTCGTGGAGCACCTTGATGCGGAGCAGCGAGCGCACCCGCGCGAGCAGCTCCGGCTGATTGATCGGCTTGGTCAGGAAGTCGTCGGCGCCGGCCTCGATGCCCTTCACGCGCTCCTGGGTGGGATCGAGCGCGGTGACCATCACGACCGGCAGCATGGCCGTGGCCGGGTTGTCGCGGATCTTCCGGCACACCTCGTAGCCGCTCATCTCCGGCATCACCACGTCGAGCAGCACCAGGTCGGGGCGCTCGCGCTCGATGGCGGCCAGCGCCTGGGCGCCCGACGCCGCGGTGACCGCGCGATAGCCCTTGGCCGTGAGCAGATCGGCCAGGAGCTTCACGTTCTGCGCGGTGTCGTCCACGACGAGGATGGTCGAGGTCATCGGCGGCCGGCCACGGCGCCGTCGACCGCGGCCAGGAACTCGCGCAGGTTGATCGGCTTGGTCTGGTAGGCGTCGAAGCCGGCGGCCATGATCTTCTGACGGTCGTGCGTCATCGCCGACGCCGTCACCGCGATCACCGGGACCGCGCGAGTGGCCGGGTCGCTGCGAAGCTGGCCGAGCGCGGCGATGCCGTCGATGCCGGGGAGCTGGATGTCCATGAGGATCAGCGCGGGATGATGCTCACGCGCCAGGCGCACACCGTCCTCGCCGGTCTCCGCCTCCAGCGTCCGGTAGCCGCGATGCTGGAGCACGTCGCGCACCAGTTTCCGGTTCTTCTCGTTGTCCTCCACGATGAGGATCAGCTCGTTGGCCATGGCTAGCCCTTGACCGGTTGCTCAACCGGCAGCGTGAACGTGAACGTCGAGCCCCGCCCCAGCTCGCTCTTGACCCAGAGCCGGCCACCATGCAGCTCGACGAAGCGCCGCGCCAGCGTCAACCCGAGTCCGGTGCCCTCGCGCTTGCGCGCGTAGTCGGTCCCGACCTGACGGAACTCCTCGAAGATCGCCTCGTGGTCCTCGGCCGCGATGCCAATGCCGGTGTCGCTGATGGCGATCTCGACCGTCCCGTTGGCGAGATGGGCGGTGACGCTGACGCGTCCGCCCTCGGGCGTGAACTTGATCGCGTTCGAGAGCAGGTTGATCAGCACCTGCTTGACCTTGCGTTCGTCGCCGACGATCTCACCCACACCGGGATCGACAGCGAGATCCACGCCGAGGCCGTGGCGCGTGGCGCGCTCGCGGATGAGCGTGAGGGCGTTCTCGAGCGCGAGCGGCACGCTGAAGTGCGTCAGCTCGAGGTCCATGCGGCCGGCTTCGATCTTGGACAGATCGAGGATGTCGTTGATCAGCGAGAGGAGGTGCCGGCCTGACGACACGATATCCTGCAAGTATTCTTCTTGCTTCGGATTGAGGTCGCCGAACATCCGCTCCAGCAATACCTCGGAGAACCCGATGACGGCGTTGAGCGGCGTGCGCAGCTCGTGCGACATGTTCGCCAGGAACTCGGACTTGTGGCGATCGGCCACCTCGAGCTGGCGGCTCTTCTCCTCGATCTCGCGAAACAGCCGCGCGTTCTGGATGGCGAGCGCCGACTGGGTGCCGAAGGTCTTCAGCAGCTCCACGGTCTCGGGCGGAAACTCGCCGGGCGTATTGCGGTTGACCACCAGGCCGCCCACGATCTGGCTCTCGCGCAAGATCGGGACGGCGAGCAGCGCGCGGAAGCCCGCGTGCACGAGCGCGTCGCGCATGGGCCCCGTGTACATGCCCGGCACGGTGATATCCGCGAACTGTACGGGCTGGCGGGTCTCCGCGGCGCGCCCGAGCGCGCCCTGGCCCAGGCGGACCGGCACGGCGCGCAAGGTTTCGATCACGTCGTGGTCGATGTTCCGGCTCGCGCGGAGATGGAAGATCCCGGTGGCCTCCTCGAACTCGTAGATCGTCGCGCCGTCGGCGCCCGAGAGATGCCCGGTCTGCTCGGCGATGGTCGCCAGCACACGCCCGAGGTCGAGCGTGGCGCTGACGGTCTGGCTGATCTCGCCGAGCGCCTGCAGCTGGTCGACCGTCCTCGCCAGCTCGCGCGTGCGCGTCTGCAACTCCTGGAACAGACGCACGTTCTCGATGGCGATCACGGCTTGAGCGGCGAAGGTCTCGAGCAGGGCGATCTGCTTGTCGGAGAACGGTTGCATCGCCGCGCGTCGTATCGCGATCACACCGATGGGCACGCCCTCGCGGAGGAGTGGCGTCGCCAACACGGTCCGATAGCCGAAGCGGTGCGTGATCGCTTTGCCGACGGGGAACTCGGTTTCACTTTGAGCCGCCATGTCGTGGATGTGGGTGGTTCGCCGGTCGGAAACGGCTCGGCCAGCGATCGAGCCACGATCGAGCGCGATCCGCTCGTCTACCGGAAATGGCCCGTACTTCGCCACGAGCCGGAGGACGTCGCCCTCGACGAGGCGGATGAGCGCGTCGTTGGCTGCACAGACACGCGCGGCATTCTCCGCCACCACATTGAGCACGGGTTGCAGATCCGTCGGTGAGCTACTGATGACGCGGAGAATCTCGGCGGTCGCCGTCTGCTGCTCGAGCGCCTCGGTCAGCTCGAGTGTGCGCGCCTCGACCTTGCGCTCGAGGCCGGCGTACGACTCCTGGAGCGCGCCGGTCATCTGGTTGAACTGGTCGGCCAGCTCTTCCAGCTCGTCACCGGTGTCGACGGCGATGCGGTGGACGAGGTCGCCGGCGGCGATGCGGCCGGCGCTCGACTGGAGCACCTTGACGGGGCGCACGACACGCCGGGCGAATCGGCGCGAACGCCTCGGCGAGCGGCTGCTCGACGATGACGAACCAGCCGAGTGGCTCGACGGGCGCGGACGCGGCCAGCACCGACCGGCCCTGCAGATCGTGGGCGATCGGCGTCACGCTCCCCGCCCGCGCCATCCGAACGTGCTCGAGCCCCGAGAGATCCGCCTTCTTCAAGACCAGGCTGATGTCGGGATGGGCGATGAGCTGGCCGCGGCCGTCGACGACGAACGCGTGGCCGGCCTTGCCGATGCGGATCTGGCTGACGACGTCCCAGATGAACTTGAGGTTCACCTCGGCAACGGTGACCGGGGCCGGGGCGCCGGCCGCACCGCCGCCGCTCGGCATCGCGACCGTCATGTAGGGCTCGGACTCCTTCCGGAAGTACACGGGGCTGAAGTACGTGCGTCCCGCGCTGGCCTCCTTGAACTTGGGGTCATCGGAGAAGTTCGTGCCGCTGCCCACCACGTCCATGGCCAGGCGTGAGACGCGAAGCTGTTCGCGTCCCCGGGCGTCGAGCTGGCTGATCTCGGTAATGGCCGGCACCTGCCGCAGCAGGCGGAAGTCGTCGATCCGGCGCTGCTCGAGCGCGGCGGCGCCGGTGACCACCTGGGGGTGCGTCGTCCAGCCCATCTGACGCTCGATCTCGCGCACGAACTGCTCGATGCGCGTGGCGGCGCCGATCGCCTTCTCGCGCTGGACGCTGACCAGCGCCGCCTTGCTCTCCTGGTACGAGAAGTAGATCTCCTGGGCGCCGCTGGCCAGCAGCGCGCCGCTCACCAGCGTGACGAACAGGACGAAGTACTTGTGCGAGAGCCGCCGGCGCGCCATTACCCGGGCATGTCGGGCAGGGGCCGATAGTAGGGATGGCCGGCGTCTTTCCAGGCCTGAAGCATGCGGCGGAACTCCGGGCCCATCGGATCGACGCCGCGCATGGGCATGGTGCCGCGACGGATGGTGAAGTCGTGCGGCGCCAGCTCCCCCGCCCGCACGAAGTGTCGCTCGGCCGCCTCGCGCTGGCCATGCTCCCACAGCCATTGGCCCAGGCCGAACTCGGCGCGGGCCTGCTGATCGCTTGCGCTCGGCAGGGTCTGGAGCCGCCGGGCGTCGTCCGCGGGGAGCGCGGCCGTCTCGCCACGGGCCCAGGCGCGGATCGCGGCCAGAGGCCGCGCCGATTCGAGACCGGTCACGTGCTTGAACGTGTCGGTGGCGAACGTCACGTCGTTCGGGCGCACGATCCGCCCCTCGCCGTCGATCCAGAGGACGGTGGGCACGTTGACGATGTTGTAGAGATCGGCCAGCGCGTGACGGGTGTCGATGAGGGAAGGATGAGCGGGCCGCGCCGCCTCGATCCAGGGCCGAGCGTCATCCGCGCTCTTGTCGAGCGCGACCGTGATGACCACGAAGCCGTGGCCCTTCAGCTCCTCGTAGAGCGCCTGCCAGACCGGCAGGTCCACGCGGCACCCTCACCACGAGGCATAGGCGACGAGCAAGACCTTCTTTCCCCGGTGCTCGCTCAGGGAATGGAGCCGTCCCTCGAGGTCGGGCAGCGTGAAGTCCGGCGCGTGGAGCGAGCGCAGCATGCGACGCCGCTCGCCGGTTGCGCCACCGAGGTACGCGGCGCCGGCCTTGGAATCGACGGCGAGTGGCCGATCGAGCACCTGGGCCAGCGCGGCAAGCTCGATCTCGTCCGAGCCGAGCGACGTTCCCTCCGGGAGAGGAATGCACATACCCTCGCCGCACAATCCATCAGGCGTGAGCGTCCAGCCGAGCGCGCGCTCGACGTCGGCGGCCGGGATCGCGACGCGCTCGCCGTCGATCCGGGCCGCCACCTGGACGGGGCGACCGGCGTCCAGCAGCGTCAGCATCACGGCATCCGCCGGTAGAGCACGTGGCGGCGGTTCCTGGTGAACGGCCGTACCTCGCCCGGCCATCGCCCCTGCTCGACGGCCTTGGCCCACGCGTCGCTCACCAGCACCTCGGGGCTCTCCACCTCGTAGAGCGCGCTGTAGCGTGGCTCGCCTTCGATGACGATGCGCTTGCGCTCGCCTCCGATCGACAGCGTCAGCTCCTCGCGCTTGAAGCGGGCCACGGCGATGACGCCCGGCACGGTGAGGAGGTTGGGCACGTGCTCGCGGTCGTAGACCTCGTTGAAGATCGCCTCTTTGGCGGGCTCGACGTCCATGGCAGCGCTGAAGAGATACCGGCTGGTGATCGACATGGCGCCTCCTTTGTCCGGAGATTCTGCCTCAAGTCCCGGGGCGCTGGCGCGGAATCCTCGACAGGACCTGCCGACTTCATTACTCTCGCCGCCATGTCCTACGACCCGAGCCGGCCCGACGTCATCGCCGACCCGTATCCGGCATTCCACGTCCTCCAGGCGCAGGACCCCGCGCACTGGAGCGACATCCTGCGGGGTTGGGTCGTGACGCGGTATGCCGACGTGAAGACCGCGCTCCACGACCGCCGGCTCTCCTCGGACCGCATCACGCCCTTCGTCGCGCACGAAAGCGTGCGCGAGAGCGCTCACGTGAAAGAGCTGGGGCGCATCGCCGGACGCTGGGTGGTCTTCAACGACCCGCCCGCCCACACGCGGCTGCGCGGGTTCATCAACACCGCGTTCACGTCGCGCGCCGTCGAGCGCCTGCGCCCCCGGATCGAAGCGATCGTCGACGCGCTGCTCGCGGCGGTGATCGACCGCGGGACCATGGACGTGATCGGTGACTTCGCGTACCCGCTTCCCGTGATCGTCATCGCCGAGATGCTCGGCGTGCCACCCGAGGGCCGAGAGCCGATGAAGGCGTGGTCGGACGAGCTGGCGCTGTTCATCGGCAGCGCGCTCGGGACGCCCGACAAATACGAGCGCGCGTCGCGAGCCATGACCGGCATGTGCAGCTACTTCCGCGAGATCGTCGGTGCGCGGCGTCGTCAGCCACGGGAGGACCTCATCACCGCGCTCGTGGACGCCGAGCAGCAGGGCGGGCAGCTCAGCGAGGACGAGCTCGTCGCGACCTGCGTGCTGCTCCTCTTCGCCGGCCACGAGACGACGACCAACCTCATCGGGAACGGCCTGCTCGGCCTGCTCCGCCATCCGGATGCGCTGAACGCCCTGCGCGCCGATCCCGCGCTGATCGAGCCGGCGGTCGAGGAACTCCTCCGCTACGACGGGCCCACCCAGGCGCAGGTCCGCGTGGCGCTCGAGGACATCGGGCTGCACGGCAAGACCATCCGCGCGGGCGATCGCGTCTTCGTGATGGTGAACGCCGCGAACCGCGACCCCGCACGGTTCGCCGACCCCGATCGCGTCGACCTCACGCGTGCCGACAATGCGCACGTGGCGTTCGGCTATGGGGCCCACTTCTGCGTCGGGGCACCGCTGGCGCGGCTCGAAGGCCAGATCGCCATCGCGGCGGCGGTCCGCCGCCTGGGGGATCTGGCCCTCGCGCCCGGCGATCTGACGTGGCTGCCCTCGATGGTGTTCCGCGGCGTGCGATCGCTGCCGGTCACGTTCACCCCGTCTCGACGGACCGGGTATGCTGCGGGGCCATGACCCTCTATCTCGAGGATTTCAAGCCTGGCGACACGTTCCAATTCGGCTCTCACACCTTCACGCGCGACGAGATCATCACCTTCGGGCGACAGTACGACCCTCAACCCTTCCACGTGGACGAGGCCGCTGCCTCGGCCTCGATCTACGGAGGCTTGATCGCGAGCGGCTGGCAGACGATCGGCGTCACGTTCAGGCTCGCCGTCGAGGGCTTGATCCATCGCGTGGCGAGCATGGGCTCTCCCGGCGTCGACGAGGTCCGCTGGCTCAAGCCCGTACGCCCCGGCGACACGATCACCGCGAGCGGCGAGGTGCTCGAGGTCCGGCCGTCGGCGAGCAAACCCGACCGTGGCGTGATCCGCGTGCGTTACCAGGCGGTCAATCAGCGGGGCGAGACGGTCCTGACCATGGTGGGCGCGGGCCTCTTCGCCCGCCGGCCCGCGGGGTGATCAGAGCTCGGGCCGGCAGACGGCGCGGAAGTTACACCAGCGGCAGATGCGCAGGTCCTCGGTCCGCTCGAAGTCCGTGAGCACGGCGACGTTGGCCTCGGCATCGGCCAGGTACGCCTTCATGCCGCGGATGGACAGGCGGAGCTGCTCGCGCACGGCGGCCAGGCGCTCGTCGTCCCAGCGGTGCGCGGTGACGTGCGGCTCGCGCAGGTTGACCTCGTAGAGATCCACCGTCTTGGGCTCCACGCCGAGCAGGTCGCGGGCATAGAGCGCGTAGCACCCGAGCTGGAACGAGGCGTCGCCCGAGCCGCCGCCGGTCTTCCAGTCCACCAGCCCGAGCCGTCCCTCCGAGGTCCAGAACCCGAAGTCCGGCGCCACCCACACCTGCGTGCCCTCGAAGTCGAACACCTTCGACCAGTGCTCGATCGACCAGTGCTCGGGCGACGTGCGGCGGATCTCGGCCAGGAGCGGGAGCCGGAAGAAGTTGCGCAGGCAGGTGGCGACGTTCTCCCGCAGCGCCTGCCACGCCTCGGGCTTGAGGTCGACCTGGTACTCGTGCTCGAAGAGCGCCGTCGTCTTGGGGATCTCGCGATAGCGGCCGTCGCGTGACGATCGCCACTCGCCGCGCATGCGCTCGATGACGTCGGCCACGAAGGGCTCGACCGGCATCGAGCGGCCGTCGCGCAGGCCGTGGAGCGCCAGCTCGATGGCGTCGTGAACGGTGCGGCCGGCCCACTGCTGGCGGGAGGCGAGCTGCTTGAGGATGTAGAGCCGGCGCACCTCGGGCGCGACCGCGGCGTCCCAGCCGCCCCAGGCGCCGTAGTAATGGTAGAAGTACCGGCGCTTGCACTCCTGGAACGCACCGTCGCGACTGCGCGACCAGGAAAACTCGTTGGCAAGGTCGCCCATTGCGCCGCATTTTACAGGCACATCACTTCAGCCACCGGTCCAAAACGACCACCAGGCCGGTCGCGAGCAGAATGGCGGTCACAATGCCGACAATGATGGAGAGAACGCGGAGCCTGGCACGACGGCGCGCCTCGGCCCCGATCGGTCGCATCCAGGCGGGCGGCTTGGCCATCGATTCACCCACCGCAGGCGCGGTCATCGACCCGGTTCAGGCCCGGTACAAGACGGCCCACTTAAGAATCTGACGAGCATGGTCCTGATGGGGTTTACGTACCTGGCTGGTCACCGGCTTGTCGGTCCTCGGAGCGCATGGTACGTTGGCGCCCCGAAGGAGGAACTGCGCATGCCATTCGTGAACGTCCGGCTCTACGAGGGACACGGCAAGGAGCGCAAGGACGAGCTGGCCAAGCGCATCACGCAGGCGGTCACCGACGTGTGCAAGGTCCCGCCTCAGGCCGTGTGGGTCGTCTTCGAGGAAGTCCCACCGACCGACTGGTTCGCGGCTGGCGCTCCCGGGCAACCCGTCAAGAAGTGATCCCGATCTTCGAGAAGATTGGCACCGGGTTCCTCTTCACCGAGGGACCCGTGTGGCATCCGACCGGGAAGTTCCTGCTCTGGAGCGACATGCCGGGTGATCACATGCGGCGGTGGTCGGCCCACGACGGCGTGACGACGTTCCGGAAGCCCTGCAA
>WNGH01008661.1_pt1 | contig 19955 bp, 18 predicted proteins | sample 5400631 | NCBI WGS metagenome assembly WNGH01 (sample SAMN13153373, study PRJNA577476) | soil metagenome | isolation source: 115 cm soil or saprolite under Garry oak tree replicate 1 | place: USA:California | collected 2016-06-15
GGTTGCCCTTGAGGCGTTTGCGTTTGGCACGCCGGTGGGCGTGTCCAATCTGGGACCGTTGCCTGCTATTGTTGCGGCAGGTCGAAACGGTATTGTTTTCGAGGCGGGAAACCCGGAGTCGTTACTGCGGGAGGTGAGCGCTGCATGGCAAACGCCGGAGCTGCTGGAGAGGCTCGGGCAGGGTGCTCGTGCAGAGTTTGAAACGAAATACACGGAGGATGCTAACTACTCGCGAGTGATGCAGGTCTATGAGGCAGCGATTCGTGAACGACGGCGTAGCGCTCGGGGGTCGATGGCATGAAGGGGGAGATTTCTCGCGTACCCAGTCGTGGCGTGGTCGGTCGAGGATTGCTGCGATGCCGTATTCTCACATGGCGCCCGATCACACGACGGCTTCCGCCGCGGGCGCGCACTCATCACGCGGTTCCGGAATCCGTACCCCTCGGCAATGGAGTGCCCGGAGAAATACGTGGACGAGTGTCTCACGTACCTGCTGGTTCCGGGCCGAACATCGGAAGCGGATCCGGACGACTAACCTCTTGGAGCGTGCGTTCGGGGAGGGTTGTCGGCGCACCAAGGTCATCGCCCGGTCCCGACCGAGCAGTCGTGCCTGGCCCTGTTCTTCGCAAGGCCTGATGCCCCATCGACGTGACGGGGGATCTGGATGACGCCGTGAGCTCGATGCGTTGCGGTCAGAACAGCGCCTGCCCGTGGTGGTGCAGGCCGTCGCCCAACATCGGTACCCTACACGGGAGGGGTTTCTGCGCTCAAAGAGGGACTTGACCCAGGCTGTGGAGACCTGGAAAGGGTCAGGGCTACAAGATATCGCCTACCTTGCAGAAATCGCCTGGCGTAACCGCCGGCTGACCGCGTCTGATCTGGAGCGCGCGGCCGCCAGGCTCCAGCAGAATGAATACGGTCGATATCTGAGGGATATCATCCGGGCCGAAGGCTAGTCCGGCGTGAAGCAGCTATTGCTTGGGTATAGAGTCGACACCGGCTCGGTGGCCGACATCGTTGATGCGGTGGCAGCTGGCATTGCTACTGCTCAATCGTGCAGGTGGCTCGCGTGTCTAAACCCACACTCCTACGTCGTGGCGCTGAAGGACCGGCAGTTCGCAAGGGCGCTGCGGGACTCGGATTGGTTGATCCCTGACGGCATCGGCATCGTGCTTGCTTCACGGATCCTGGGAGGCGCCATTCGGGAGCGTGTGAGCGGACCTGATGTGTTTGCGGCTCTGCATCAGCGGCTGAATCGGGTTGGCGGTGTGCGGATATTCTTCTTGGGTGGAACCACGGAAGCACTCATTCGTATTGAGCGGCGATTGGAGGCCGAGTGCCCCAGTATTCGCGTGGCTGGCATGTACTCGCCGCCTTTCAAGCCCTACTACTCAGTGCAAGACAGCCGACATATGACCGACGCCGTGAACGCTTCGAAGGCGGATGTCTTGTGGGTCGGCCTGACAGCTCCGAAGCAGGAGACGTGGATTTGCGAGCATAAGCACGCCTTGAACGTAAGGTTTATCGGCGCCGTCGGTGCGGCCTTTGATTTCTACGCGGGTACCGTCAAGCCTTCTCCGTCATTCTTCCGGCGACATGGGCTGGAATGGCTGCCCCGTCTCCTACAGCAACCTCGACGCTTGTGGCGGCGAACCCTCGTGTCCGCACCGGTATTCATGTGGCACGTGTTGAAGGCACGCCTGAGAGGTGCTTCAGGCCCGCACCCTCCTGCCCACGGGAATGGGCAGGACCGCGCAGGCCGCTAGGCCTGGATTACCACGAGACCGGTAGTTCTTGTTACTGGCGCCACCGGCTTCGTCGGTACCGCATCGCTCCCGCGACTCGTCGACGATGGGCGCTTTGAAGTGCGCGCCGCCGTTCGGCGCAGCCCAGGTGAATCTCGTGCGGGAGTCGAGTACGTGCTTGTCGGCGACCTGGGTCCGGACACGGACTGGCGGCACGCGCTGCCCGGCGCAGAGTTCGTGATCCATCTGTCCGCGCGAGTGCACGCGATGCGAGACACGGCTCCTGATCCGCTCGCGCCGGCTCGGCGGGTGAACGTTCTCGGAAGCCTGAATCTTGCGAGCCAGGCAGCACAGGCCGGTGTGAAGCGGTTTGTATTCTTGAGTTCTGTGAAGGTGAACGGTGAGCGGGGGGTCTACTCCGAAGCCGCTCCGCCAGCCCCTGTAGACGCGTACGGCATCAGCAAATCCGAAGCAGAGTTGGGCTTGCGCTGGCTCGCCACCGAAACGGGCATGGAGGTGGTGATCATTCGGTCACCGCTCGTGTAGGGGCCGGGGGTGAAGGCAAATTTTCAGGCTTTGATGCACGCGGTAGCGCGGGGAGTTCCGCTCCCACTGGGCGACATTCACAACCAACGCAGTCTAGTGGCGTTGGATAACCTCGTGGATTTCATCCTGACTTGCATCGAACACCCAGCTGCCGCGAACGAGACGTTTCTGGTCAGCGATGGCGAGGATCTCTCAAAAACTGATCTGATCCGTCGTCTGGCCCGCGCCATCGGGCGGCCGGCCCGACTAATTCCCGTGCCCCCATCCTTGCTGCTAGCCGGAGCATGCTGCTACGCCGGCGCAAGGTTGTACCTGGTCACAGTACCGGGAAGCAGGCGGCGGCTTGCTCCTCTCGTCTTGGCAGCGGCGACCCTGGGTTTCCTCGTCTGGAACTGGCCCCCCGCAAGGATCTTCATGGGCCATGCGGGAAGCGGGTTCCTCGGACTGATGCTTCGCCGCGTTTTCGCTACAGGCAGGTTGGCTGGCGCCCACGCTCTTGTGGAGTTTGCTCATTCTCCTTGGTGCGTTCGTCGTGGACACGACCGTGACGCTGTTTCGTCGAGTGGTGCGCGGCGACAGGTTCTACGAGGCGCATCGGAGCCATGCCTACCAGCACGCTGCTCAGCGACGGGGCGCGCACCTGCCGCTAACCCTCGCCGTCGGGGCGATCAATCTCTGCTGGCTCCTCCCCATCGCATTGATGGTTGCGGTGGGGTCGTTGGACGGCGTCTAGGCGTGTTCATCGCTTACACGCCAATCGTCGCGGCGTCGCTCTGGCTGAAGGCGGGAAAGCCCTCCCTAGCGTGAGTCACCTCTGCAAGGTTCTCCGGCGCTACCTGGTTACTGCCGCGGGCCTATGCCCAGCCGATTGGCGTGCCGCTTTCACTTGCTTTTCCACCCAGGGGTACGTCTGGGCGATGCCGTCGCGAAGCGAGAAACGCGCGTTCCAACCCGTCGAATAGATCTTTGCGTTGCTGAAGTTTCTTGAACGCACGCCCACTGGACCTTCCACCCACCTCACGTTTACCCGTTTCCCAGCAACATCAGCAACGGTTTCGACCAGCTCCCTCACCGACACGTACTCCGGGCAGCCGATGTTCGCGGGGCCCTCAAGATCTGACAGAATGAGCCTCCGGATGCCATCTACCATGTCGTCAACGTACGTGTATGATCGGATAGCGGTCCCGTCTCCCCACACGTCGATTCTGCCACCGTCGGGCGCTTCGGCGACTTTGCGGCAAATGGCCGCGGGCGCTTTTTCCCGTCCCCCAGTCCAGGTCCCTTCGGGTCCGTAGCAGTTCTGAAACCGCGCAATTCGGATCGCCATTTTGTACCGCCGACCATAGGCTATGGCCATGCGTTCCGCATATAGCTTTTCCCATCCGTACTCGTTGTCCGGCGCCGCGGGATAGCCTTGTTCCTCGGTGAGCTCTGCTTCTCCAGGAACCATATCTCGATAGATACAAACCGAGGATGAGAAGAAGTACCGCTTTGCGCCGAGGGTCCCAGCGGCGTCAATCATGTTGCTGTTGATCAGCGCGCTGTTTCGCATGATTTCGCATTCGGCGGAATGGATGAATCCCATGCCGCCCATGTCAGCAGCTAGCTGATAAACCTCATCGAATCGACACGAGAGCGAATCGCCAACGAGTAGCGCTTGCCGGCAAGCGGCTGGGTCGCGGAGATCCAGGAGGAGGAACTCATCGGCGGTAGAGGGAGAGAATTCTGGGCGCTTGATGTCGACGCCGCGCACCTGGTAGCCCTCACCCTTAAGGCGCTTGACCAAGTGGCTACCGATGAAGCCACCTGCGCCACAAACCACTGCGTGCTTCATGAAGGATCCCTCCCGGTGGTATCACCTGCCAGCCGTAGCTGTCCCAGTCTCGGCGGTACCGTCGTGTTGTACCGACCTTGCCCGCGGGCGTGGTGACCGTTTGCCGAACCTCAAGGTGCGTCCGATCGCCGCGTCCGCGGGCTCAAAAGTTGTGCGCTAAAGCGTTTGGGAGCAAGGCGTAAAGGCCTAGGCAAGTCGCCCTCTCGCCCGTATCTTTTTCCCTTCGTTCTGCGCTCGTCCTTCGCCCTTGAGGAGTTTCGAGCACGCTATGGATCCCGTACAGACTGATAGCGTGTCTCCCGCCGAGGCGTCCCTGGTCATCAGGTCCGGGGGGCCGAACGCGGCGTTAAACGCCCCGCACTACACGCCGCGTCAGGTCCAACACGACCGGCTCTCCCTTCAGCGTCGCGCGCCCTCCACGCTGCGCCGCCACCTCGCCCGCGCCGTCGGGCGTTTCGCCGTCCTCCTCACCGCCGACCTCGCAGCCTTCGCGATCCTTCGCGAGCTGTACCGGTCCGTCGGGGAAGGAGCCTTGCTCGGCGACTGGATCGGCAAGACTGTGCAGCAGCTCCTCCCCGCCGGTTATCTGGACGGCTGGCAATACGCCCTCGCCCTCATCCTCGGTCTCATCGTCACCGGGAACTATGGTGCCGGCGACCGGCGGCGCGATGCGGCCCGCCTGTTTTGGGGCTGCGCGCTCGCCACCGCGCTTCCACTCTGGGCGCCGCTCTGGCAGCGGGGACTCGGCCTCGTCGCGGCTCAGTACTCCGTGACAACCGTGGTGGTCTGGCTTGGCCTGGTCGCCGTTCGCTTCGGCATCGAGGCGTTGGACGCCCGCATTTTCAACCGCACGCCGGCCTCCGCGCGCACGATCTTGATCGGCGCCACGCGGGAATGCGCCGACCTCGTTAGCCGCGCCGCGTTCGCCCCGCGCGGCGATCACCTGGTGTTGGGAGTCGTCGACACGGCGGCGACGCCCAGTGCGCGCGCGCTCGGCGGGCTGAGCGACCTACCGACGCTAATCCAGGAGCACGGCGTCGAGACGGTAGTGATTTGCGGGCACTTGAGTGACACGGCGCTGCACGACGTTGTGGAACAGTCCATCACGGCCGGCTGTCACGTGTTCTCAGTACCGCGGACGTTCGAGGTCGCCGGCGTGCAACCGAGCGTTGTGTGGAAGCGGGGGCAGCCTCTTGTGGAGCTGACTGCACAGACCCTGAAGGCCCAGCAGTTCGCTGTCAAACGCGTTGCGGATGTCATCGGGGCCACACTCGGTCTCGTCCTGCTCTCCCCGTTTCTGCTGGCGGTGGCCGCCGTCATTAAGCTCGATTCGCCCGGCCCTGTGCTGTTCCGTCAGCGGCGGACCGGCATCGGTGGACGGCCGTTCCTGATACTCAAGTTCCGAACGATGGCCGACGGTGCCGACGCATTGAAGCCGGCACTCACCCACCTCAGCGCCTCGCACGACCCTCGCATCTTCAAGATGCCCAACGACCCCCGCGTCTCCCGAGTGGGCCAATGGCTGCGGCGCTGGGCCGTCGATGAGTTGCCGCAATTGTGGAACGTACTGGCGGGTGAGATGTCGCTCGTCGGCCCGCGGCCGTTCGTCGAGAGCGGGTTCGACGCCTACCAGAGCCACCACTTCAGCCGCCTCGGCGCCAAGCCCGGCATCACCGGTCTCTGGCAGGTTCGCCGTAACAGTGACACTGTGGACTTCGAAGAAGTCATCACCTTCGACGGGCGGTACATCCGCGAATGGTCGCTGCTGCTCGACCTCAAGATTCTCTTGCTCACGATACCCGCCTTGATCCGCGGCAAAGGAGTCGTCTGAGGATCGGGATAGACGCCCACTTCGTCGGCGTGCGGGCAGGCGGAAACGAACGTTATTGCGCGAATCTCATTCGCCGGCTTGGCGCGATGGCAGCGCCGCAGGACGAGTACTACGTGTTCAGCTACCAAAGCGCGGCGGCCGCACAACTCTCGAATGGCCGGTTGAGGCACCTGCCGCTCGGGCGGCGATCGGTCAGTTGGCAGCGCGCTATCGAAATTCCCCGCTACGCGCGCAGCCTGGCCCTCGACGTGCTGCACGTCCCGTTCAACTTCTTGCCCGCCGGGTCTGCGCGTAAGATCGTCACGATTTACGACCTCGCTTTCCTTTATTATCCGGAAGCTCACGGTGCGCTGGAACGGGCGCGGTTGAAGTGGCTGACCGGTTTTTGCGCCCGACGAGCCGACCATGTGCTGACCGCGTCGGCATTCTCCCGCAACGATCTCGTGCAGCGCTACCGGGTGCCTGAGCAGCGAATCACCGTTGCACCGGCGGCAGTAGACCGGATGGTGTTTGGACCGCCGAGCGAAGAGCAGCGCGCTGAGTTTCGGCGCCGCTCCGGAGTCAGCGGCACGTTTCTCCTGCACGTCGGAACGCTTCAGCCGCGGAAAAACGTGGGGCTCTTGATCGACGGACTGGCTCTCCTGCGCGGGCGAGGTACCGACGTTCAGCTCGTATTCGTTGGACGTCCTGAGCGCGGGGCAGAGGAGCTGTTTCGGCGGGTGCGTGCTCACGGGCTCGAGGGCGTAGTCCACCACGTCGCGGCGCTCCCCGACAGCGCGTTGGCCGGGGCGTATGGAGAAGCGGCGGCGCTCGTCCTGCCGTCCCTGTACGAGGGGTTTGGCTTGCCGGCGCTCGAGGCGATGAGCTGCGGCTGTCCCGTGGTCAGCTCGCGCGCGGGAGCGCTGCCCGAGGTGTGCGGCGAAGCGGCGCTCCTCTTCGACCCGCGCAATGCAGAGGAATTGGTCCGCCACCTCGACTGGCTTCTCACCGATGCGGCGTTGCGCGAAACCGTCGTGCGCAAGGGGTTCGCCAATTGCGAGCGGTTCTCCTGGGAACGCACCGCGGCGCTCGTGGCGGGAGTCTATCACGCGGTGTGAAGCGCGTCGCGGTGTACTATCCGTGGATCCACCTGCGCGGCGGCGCCGAGCGGGTGATGCTGGAGATCGCACGACGTTCGTGCCACCGCGTCACGCTATTCACGCACCACCTCGACCTCGCGCAAACGTTCCCGGAATTTCGGACCCTCTCGGCACTCACGGTCCTGGGGGGCGTCTCCGTGCAGCGATCCTTCGCCGGCGTCCTCAAAGCCTGCGCAAGCATCGCACGCGAGAAGCTGGATCTCCGTGGCTTCGACGCCCTGCTGATCACCACGGATGGCGTTGGAGAGTTCCTCACGCTGCGCAATCATGCCATCCCCGTGCTGTGCTTCTGCCATACGCCGGTGCGCCCCGTCTATGATCCCGTTTACCGGAGAGTTTGGCTGCATGGCCGTCCCGCTGCGCGCCTCCCGCTGGCGGTCTTTTCGTTCTTCTATAGGTGGCTCACACGCCTAGCCTGGAAGCATTTCCGGCGTGTGTTCGTCAACGGTGAGGAAGTCCGGAGGCGCATCGCCGCCGGCCGAATCTGCGCGCTCGAGAAGGTGGAGGTTCTCCACCCGGGCGTGGACCTGGCCGGCATCTCCCCCGAATTTGCCCACGACCGTTACTTTCTGTACGCCGGGCGGATCAAGTGGACGAAGAACGTCGAGCTGGCCATAGACGCCTTCCACGCGTTCCGCGCAGCGCAGGGAGACAGCGGTTGGCGCCTCATCGTGGCCGGAGCAGTCGATCCGTCGAGCGGGGACTACGTGATGGCGTTGCGACAACGGGCGGGGGACCTTGGTGCGGTCGAATTCGTCGAAAACCCGTCCGATGCCGAGCTGAACACGCTGTACACGCGGTGCTACGCCCTCGTGTTTCCATCGCTCAACGAAGACTGGGGACTCGTACCGCTCGAGGCCATGGCGCGTGCGAAGCCAGTGCTTGCAGTGAACCGTGGCGGGCCAACGGAAAGCATTGTCCACGAGGAGACTGGGTTCTTGCTGGCACCGACGCCCGAGGCTTTCGCAACGAAGATGACGTGGCTCGTCGAGCACCCCGAGGCCGCCAAACGCATGGGCGCATTGGCCGTCGACCGGGTAAGGCGATACTCTTGGGAGGCGTTTGTCCAGCGTCTCGACGATTACTTGGAACGATCTTGCTGAGCGCGAGGGCCCGCCGCAGGGCGCCGGGCGACGCAGGTAATTCCCGGGCGTAGCGCGGGCGGGAGGAGCGTGTATCCGGCATTGATGAATGCGAGATGGCTGCGCCGCCTCGTGCTGCGGCTCCTCGAATGGTCCAGGAACCGATAATCGAAGTAACTCAGATAAACGCAGTGCTCGACGTCGAGGCCGGCGCCTTCCACGTAGCGTCGGAGCTCCCCAGCCGTGTACTCGCGGAAGTGACCCGGGTTCGTCACGCTCTCGCGGATCAACTCATATGGATGGCGTCCGAAGAGCATTTTGATTCGCTTATGTAGAGCCACCGCATTGGGTGTCTGGATAATAAGGCCCCCCCCCGGCGCGAGCAGGGTCGCCAGGTATCCGAGAACCAGGGCAGGGGACGTGTGCAGGTGCTCGATCACTTCCGCCATCACGATGACATCGTACGGACCAATGTCGCCGCGCCAGCACGCGCGGTCCTGCGTCTTATTGAGATCGAATTGATAGCTGGTCCCGCCCCCGCCCGCTGGAGCGCTAGACAAACCGAGTGTATCAACGCGTAGGGCAAACCGTCGTGCGATCAACGACGTCAGCATGGAAGGGCCGATATCGAGCACGCGGCAGCCCACGCCCGTGATGTAGCTCGTAAGCAAGCGGAGGAGGAACGCGTACCGAATCGCATGAAACGCCGTGTAACCATCGTCCGGAGCATCCCGCCTGATGTCTGCTGCGTCGCGAAGCAAGGCCCGAGGCAACATTTCACATCCCGCCGAGGGGCTAGAAAGTGGTAAGGCACAAATTGAGTCGGCACCATGTAGCTTACATTCGCGAATGGTGAGCCCCCACCGCCTTGCGCGCAATACGCTCTTCAACGTCCTCGGCCAGGGGGTGCCGCTTCTCGTCGGCCTCGTCTGCATCCCCATCCTGACCCGGACGCTCGGCGACAGCCGGTTCGGGCTGCTCGCATTGATGTGGACCGTCGTTGGCTACTTCAGCCTGCTGGACCTCGGACTCGGCCGCGCGACGACAAGGTTCGTGGCGCAGGCGCTCGGTACCGATGACGTGCTCCGTGCACGGCAAGTGGCCGCGTTCACCGCCGTTGCGCAAACTGCCGTCGGCGCTCTGGCCGGTGCGCTGCTCGCCGCGATCACCCCCTGGATTGTTGCGGATCTGCTCCACGTTCCGGAGGGACTCCGTGAAGAAGCAGGGCACGCGTTCCGCTGGCTGGCCCTCTCCGTGCCGGTTGTCGTGCTTTCCCTCAATCTGCGCGCTGTGCTCGAAGGCGCCCAGCGCTTCGATCTCGTCAACCTGATTCGTGGGCCGCAGGGCGCTCTCGCGTTCGCGCTCCCGGCTGCCGGAGCGCTACGCGGCGCAGACCTCGGGACAATCGTTGCGTTGCTGCTCGGCTTACGGCTCGTGGTTTGCGGTGTGACGTGGCTCGCCGTGCGCGGTGTTTTCGCGCGAGCTGGCGACTGGTGCGACCACTGCTCCGGTACAGCGGCTGGGTGGCCCTTTCGAACGTAGTCGGCCCGATTTTGACGTTTCTAGAGCGGTTCGTGCTCGGCGCTGTCGCCGGCGTCGGTGCGGTCGCCTACTTCGCGGCACCGTACGAGGCAATCTCTCGCCTGCTCATCCTTCCCGCGTCGCTCGCTGGTGGCCTCTTCCCCGTGGTGAGTACGGCAATCCCATCAGATTCTCGGGGCAAGGCGGAGCAATTGCTGGGTAAGTCGGTGCGCATGCTGGCGCTCTTGCTCGGGCCGCCGGTCGTCATCGTTACGCTGTTCAGCAGCGTTCTGCTCGAGTGGTGGCTGGGGCCCGCCTACGCGACAGAGGGGGCTACGGCGCTCGCGATCCTTGCCGTGGGCGTTTTCATCCTCGGGATTGCCCACGTTCCGAGCGCCTTTTTGTACGGGCAGGGGCGTCCCGACCTGCCTGCGATCTTTCAGCTCCTGGAGCTGCCGATCTACGTCGCCCTGGCGTGGTCGTGTGTACGCGCGTACGGCATCACGGGAGCGGCGTTGGCGTGGACCATCCGCGTCACACTCGACGCCGTGCTACTGTTCGGCGCAGCGCGGCGAGTCGGGGGGTTCGGGCTCCGCCGCCTGCTCGGTGTCAGCCTCGCTCGCTAAGGCTGCTACCGAGTCGCGAGTTCCACAGGTTCATATAGGACTCGACCATCTGTCGTACTCCGAATTCCATCTCGAACCGTCGCCGTGCCGCCACCCCCATGGTCGTCCGCAGAGCGGCGTTGCTTGCAAGCCGGCGCAGATGCCCGAGTCCGGTAGGATCCCCCGGCGTGAAGAGAAAGCCGGTAACGCGATCCACAACGATCTCCGCTGCACCGCCCACGTTGGTTGCCACAGCGGGGATTCCGGCACGCGCGGCCTCGAGCAGGACCGTCGGAAATGGGTCGAAGCCGATCGAGGCATGGAGCAGCACGTCGATCCCGTCCATCGAACCCGCGCCATCTACCCACCCATGGAATACGACATTCGAAAGCTGTTTCGCCTGTACTTCTGCGCACGGCGCCCGGATCTCCGGCGCGGGCTCGCCGTAGAGGTGCCACTCGATTTCCGGACCTGCCTGTTCGATCCAGGCTCGCACCGTCTCAAAGCCTTTCCAGCGAGCGTACAGCCCGAAAAACCCGACGCGAATGGCGGTATCTCTCGAGCGGTCGCGCTGCGATGCCGCCGACGGCAGCGCAGCCAATCCATTGCGGATGACGGCGAGATCGCCGTCCAGCCCGGTATTGCGGCACGCTGCCGCGAGCGCCTCGCTGACGCACACCAACGGCCGGAGCCGCCGTGCAGACGCGCGCAACAGTATTTCCCGGGGTCTGGTGAGAAAGCTCGCGCGGGGATGATCGTGGAGCGTACCGGTGATGCGCGCACCCAGGAGATACGCGAGCAGCACGGCGGGTTCGAACGCGCGAACTCCCCATGCGTGTACGAGACCCACGCGTTCCGCGCGCAACTCGCGGGCAGCGCGCAGGCTAGCGAGCAGGTTTCGCCACATCGTATCACGCCCGGCGCCCCACCTTCGGCTAGGAATCGCCACGCCTGCGGTCCAGCGTGCGAGGCGGGAGGCCTCCGGCCGGAGCAAGAGGCATCGGTGGGTGAACTCACGCGGTAATCCCTCCACGAGGCTCGGCTAGCGTTCCCGAAGTCCCACGAGCCGAAACTCAAACGAGCTCGTCTCCCCCGAGCAGGGAACGGTGGTGGTGTCGCCGAGCCGGAGTGTGTCGCCCTGCACGACCCCGTTAACGACGTAGACCGGCCCCAGCTGGGGGAAACTGCACGATGGGTAGAGCGAGGAGATGTGGGCGACATTGGTCAGTGGCGGCCAATATCCGAAATGACTCACCTCGATCCGACCGTGCGGGAAGAGCGTGCCGTCCACCAAGCCGGAATCACCATCGGTGAACCGGTAAAACCCCGTGAACCGGCCGCGGTACAGTGAATCACGCAGTGTGAGCGTTAGGAGGCTGGTGTCCTGCCGAGTGGCGCTGGCATTCTGGAGAACGGTGATCAGCTGTGCGGCGAAGCTGCCGTTGATCGCGTCGGCATGCGGGCCCGTCGGGTCGTAACTCACGCAAGCCCACCACAGGGCCGCACCGAGTAGCGCCGCCGCGACTGACCCTATAACCCTTGTCGTGTGGAACGCGATCGATGCATTCGTCATCGCTCTGACGCCGTGGTGACGGAGCCGAGTAGCCAGAAGAAGACGTATGTGAGCAGCATGGCGTTGAAAACGGCCGCGGTCCAGGCATTGATCGCGACGCCGAGCGCGGTGACCGCGACCAACAGGCCCGTGTCGCGCACCATGCCCGAGCGGCCCCGGCGCCAGGCCGCGAGTCCCATCGTGACCGCTCCGGCCAGCATCGCGAGGTGCAAGGTGAGTCCGACGATCCCCAGTTCCACCGCAAACCGCAGGTACTGATTGTCTCCGGCGAGCGGTGTCACTCCGAACCGCCAGGCGATGAGCTCTGCAGCTCCGAGCCCGACGCCTAATGGATGTAGCCCGAAGTTTTCCAACCCCACGCGCCAGTCGCGCAGGTGTGTAACGCTGCTCCCGCTTTGCCACGTCACCGTCTCCCAGATGAACGTGCCGAGCCCGGGGACCAAAATCAGCAGTACAACCGACAGGCAGGAGCCGAGCACCGCGGCCCATACGAGTGTGGTCCAACGCCGTCGCATCCCCATAATGACGACGGCCTGCGCGAGGCAGGCGACGATCGTCATACGTGTCAGCGTCAGCAGCAAGCCGATCCAGACAATGGTGTATCCCAGCCAGGCGAGCCGCGAGCGCGCTCGCTCTGGTGCGGTGACGAAGAGTGTGGCGGCCGGCATGATCAAGAGGAAAGGAATCGCGAAGCCCTGCCCCGAGAGGTAGGTCGAGCCCGCCCGCCGCACGAGATGGCTGCCGAGCGCGGTCCAATAGTTGTCCGCCAGTCCGTACAAGTTCCCCTGCGTGGTGACGCCTCCGCCGAGGAACTCCTGCACGTAGCGCGCGGCGCCTAGCACGATCAGCATTCCCGGCGTGACCAGCAAGCGCTCTATGATGGCGATGATGCTCGTGACGACACCGACCACGAACAGCCCACGCAGATAGCGAGGCGATGTCGCAGCCTCGGGTGTCGCGCGGCCGACGAAGTACAAAAGCAAGACAAACGCGGCGTCGCGGAACCCGTATAACTGTGCCAGTGCGGGCAATCCCTGGTCGAACCACACATTCCCGCCAACGAGATAGCCCAGGGACACGGTGAAGAGACCTGCTACGACGAGGTCGAGCCACCGGATTGTGATGGCGGGGCCCGACCAGGTGGCAAACCGCACAATCGCAAACGCTGCGAGGACGGCGATCAGGGTCTCTTTCCACGCAGCGATCGCGCGCACGGTTGCAGCGGACCATCCCAGCGCGCCGAACAGGAAGGCGATGACCAAAGCATGGACAGGGAGCAGCCACAGATAGGCGCTGAGTCCCCAGACGATTGGTGCGCGGCCCGGAACTTGGAGAGGCAGCGCGCGGACGGCGGACGTCATGCGACTTACGCGCCGGAGCCGTCGCCGCCGTGGGTTGCTCGCGGGCGCCGCAGCGCGACGTCGCGGACTTCGGTGCGAACCCGCCGCAGGGCGCCGCGGAGCAGAGACGCGTCATCGGGGTTTTGGCGCGCCCAGTGGGTTGCTACCTCGCGCGCCGCGGCGGCCAACGAGCCCAGCAGAATGCCGATGAACGCGGCGCTCAGCACGATAGGCAGGGGCCGCGGCCATTCCCGCCGCCGCGGCGGGACCGCCCGGTCCACAAGAGTAATCACGGGCGTTGTGTTCACCTCGTCGATGCGCGCGCTCTCGTATTGCTGCCGCAGCGAGAGGTAGAGGCTGTTGGCGGTTTCGACTTGACGGCGGACGCGACGTTCTTGGACCACGAGGGTAGGCGAATTCTCCCAGACGCGGTTGCGCGCGTAAAACAGTTCCTGAGAATCCTCCGCCGCGCGCAGCTCTGTGAGTGCCGAGCTCACGCGCGTCTCGAGGAACTCCCGCTTCGCGCGCGCGCGGGACAGGCGCTGCTCCCGGTTGAACTCGCTCACCAGCGCCACGGCCTCGTTCGCGATTGCGGCACTCAGCGCGGGCCAGCGCGCGTCCACCTCAACGGTCACGAGGTTAGTGCGCAGATCGGCAGTCGGGTCGAGGGTGCGCCGCAGTTTCCGGATCGCGCGCTCGACATTGCGGGCACTGTCGCTCGACTGCAGACCGAGCAGCGCGACGAGGACCGCGCTATCGCCCGGTGTCGGGTTGCGCGGATCTGGGAAGCGGGATAACGCCAGGCGCGTGAGTAACTCGCGGCTGTGGAGCAGCTGCGCGTAGAACCCGGGCGATTGCGAGCGGTCGCGCGCTCCGGAGAACCCGAGCTGCGACGCGATGCCGGAGAACCCCGGCGCGAGCGCTAGGTCGGAAAGCCCGCCAGCCAACTCGGAGGGGGACTCGGCGGTGACGAACGATGCGTTGGCGCGATAGGTGGGTGGCAAGACCAGCGTGAGCAGTACCGCCAAAACCACCACTCCACCTGCGACCCCGAGCACCGTGCGCCACCGGGAAAGCGTCCCGGCCACGAGGCTCGGGAAACTCAGCGCGGCGGAGTCCATCGGTTGTGTAACGTCCTGTCCGGAAATGACTTCGTCAAGGAGCGGAGATTCGAATATCGAGCGTCGTATTGCGAGCGTCCACGATCTCGATGCGGTCGGCGGTAGATCCGCACCATGTCAAGTGATAGAAGAACATGTTGATGCGCTCGCCACGTGTGAGCGATGCGCTGATCCGCCCCCAGGGACCGCTGTGACTCGCGGTCACGCCTGCGAACAGCGAGACATCGTGCGCGCACCATTTGTTCAGGTAATACACATTCGGGAAGCGGTAGAGCGCGTCGTCGTCCCAGCGGACGCGCCCCAACTGGACCCCGACACGCCAGGTGGGCATGAAATAGTCGAGGCCCAGCCAGTGTCCGGACCCACCCTGGCCGATGGCGGCACCGATGACTTTCCCACGCTGCGTATACCCCTGCGCGACCGACCCGCTCGTGTAAAACGACGCCAGTGGCCGGTCGCGATAGCTCGGACTGCGCTCGAGATAGGTGTGTTCAGCCTGGAAACGGAGCAAGTTGGGCGACGGACCTACCGGCGTCGCCCATTCGAGACCCAGCGTGTAGCCCTGCGAATGCGTGGGCGAGGTGAGAAAATCGCGTAATGACGTCGGCAGCTCGGTGCGCGCCCACTCGAAATGCGCGGCGAAGCGGGCCGCCGGAAACACCCAGCGGCCGGACAGCGCAGCGATCTGCTCCCGCGAGTTCACAGCACCACTATCTGGGGTCACGCGGGTTCCCCGGTTGCGCAGCACGTCGAACAGATGCGTCGGCAGTCTATCCCAGCCAAGCATGGACGCGTACACCGTGCGCGCGAACCCGAGCGTCAGGTCCGGCTCGAACGTGGGGCGCCAGGTGAGCGCGATCCCCGAAATCGAGCGGCGGTCGTCTTGCCATTCGTTTCAAAATAGTGGGATTCGAACGCCGCGTTGTTGCTGAGGACGATCGCGTTGCGGATTCCGGCACCCCACCACTCATTTTCGGTTGACAGGCCAGCGATAACTGCCCCAAACCGCCCACCGACGGTGCTTTGCCCGGGATCTCCGAAGGAAAAGCGATGTGTCCCGAAACGGAGCGGCGCGTCAATCGAGGGGCGCGTGTGCCACGGGGACGACAGCGGGTTGCGTCCCGCAGGGAGCGGAAGCGTCGTGGCTGGGTGAGGCATCTCGTAGCTGCCGTTGTCGCTCGCGATGAACTCGGGCGCGAGGATGGCGAAGAAGCGTCCCCATTCGAGACGGGCGCCAACCCGGACGTCCTCATTCCAGCCGCGACTTGCCCACATCGCTCCATCGTTGAGGGAGAACGGAATCCAGGAATTCCATACGGTCGTGACTTCCGGTGAGAGCAGGGCCCAGCGAAGCCGCGCGGTGTCTCCGGGTAGCCGTGGAGTGCGGGTCGAGACGGAGCGAAGGTAGTAGCCGCCCGTCGGCGCTCCGACGAGATGCCCGAGCCGCGCGCGCTCGTCGGAATCACTGCCGATGGTGATGAGCGGCGTGAAAAACGGCGACTGCGCCGTCAGGTGTGGCGCTGCGAGCGCGACCAGCGCACCCGCAAGCGAAATGGAACGCGACGGTTTCACGAGTGGCGGGCTCAATCTAGCTCGGGTATCGTTCCGCGCCATGCGATCCGGTGTCACAGTGATCTCGCTGTTGCTTCTCGCAACCGCCGGTGCCGCGGCGCAAACGGAAACGCGCATGCCGGTTGCGAGCGAGGTGTTCGTGGGGAGCGAGCTGGAGAGCTACCTGCGTGTACTCCAGCTGCGCGGGATCGTGCCGGAGCAGCCGTGGTCGCTGCGTCCATTCTCCCCCGCCGAGCTTGGCCGTCTCGCGCCGCCCGACTCAGGACATCCATGGGCCGGCCGGTACGCATTGAAATCATCCGACAGCCGCGGGCTCGCTCCGATCAGACCGGGCCTGAGCTCCGTGGTGAACACGACGTTCCCGTATGGTCACAATGACGGAGCGGTTTGGGCCGGACGCGGCGTGACGTTGGTTGCTGACGGCGGATTCCGCGTGCGACGGGGTCCGCTATCGCTGACGATCGATCCGATCGCGTTTGTCGCGCAGAACGCGGCATTTCGCCTCATGCCAAACGCCGATACTACAGTCACTCCGTACGCCGACGCGGTGTATGGAACGCAGATAGACTTACCGCAGCGATTCGGGAATGGACCGTACGCGGTGCTGGACCCCGGTCAATCAACGCTGCGGCTCGATGCGGGCGGCGTCGCGCTCGGTATCTCGACAGCCAATCAGTATTGGGGCCCAGCGCGCGAATTTCCGATCATCCTCGGCAACAACGCTGCCGGCTTCCCCCACATATTCTTGGGGACCGCACGACCAGTCGACCTTTCCGTCGTGCAGATCTCGGCACGATTGATCTGGGGTCGCCTTTCACAATCAGACTACTCGCCCGAAACAGTCGCAGGCGGCTTGCGATTTGGGCCGGGCGCCGTCGCGGCGTTGGGCTCGCGCTACGTGCCCGGACTCGAGATTGGCGCAAGCCGCTTCGCGCATCTGTATTGGCCCGGCAGCGCGCTGTCGCTTGGCGACTTCCTCTTTCCTTTGCGTTCGCAGAGCCGCGAGCACTTTGCCGAGACGGAGGTCAACAATCAGCTCGCGGCGATCTTCTTTCGGTGGGCTCCGCCGCGCAGCGGCTTCGAGGTCTATGCCGAATACGGCCGGGATGATTTCTGGCGGGACCGGCGAGAGTTGGTACAGGAGCCCGATCACCTGGGCGGATATACGATCGGATTTGCAAAGGTGTGGGGCTCCGGTCCCGCCCTGCATGTCATTCGAGCGGAGCTTCAGGATCTCCAGCCATCGGTGCTGGCCCAAGCTCGCGGCGTGTTTCCGTTCTACGTCCACTACGGCGATGTTCGTCAGGGGCACACCGAACGAGGCCAACTTCTGGGATCGTATGCGGGCTTCGGCGGTGGCGGCGGCATCGCGGCGTTCGAGACCTACTATCCGGGCGGCCGTTGGACGTTGTCGTGGACCAGAATCCTGCAGCGCCAGCGCGGCGCGTTCTTCCCGGACAGCATGCTCGATCCGCGCGGTCTCGACGTTATTCTTTCGGGGCCGTTACGACATCACGACCGGCGCGACGCTCGTCTATGAATTCAACCGCGACTTCCGTGCGGATTACTTCAACTTCAACGCGACGTTAGGCGTTCGCGCCTCGTGGCGGTGAAACCCCAACGCCCGGCTTCCGGTCGCCAAGCGTCACCCAGGAGAATCGTTCCGGTGGACCCGGGCTTCAGCGACTGCCAGGTTGCACACGTGCTCCGCCGACACGGTTCGTAGCAGCTCCCGCTGCCGTGTTCGGCTCAGGCGGCCCCCCGGTACCTCGATGGCGTCGCGCTCCGTTTCACAGTAAGGCGCACCTTCCTCCTGCATGGATGCGAGATTGCGGAGAAAGACAACTGGAGTGTTCGCTGCATTGCCTAGATGTCGGGAACCCGAGTCTGGACACACGACGACCGTGCACTTGCTGAGAAACGCTGCCACTGCCCGGAGTGTGAGCGCGCCAGCCAATACGTGACAGGGAATCGCGCTTTCGTCCGCCACCGTGCTCAGATCATCCCGCTCTGCCTCAGTCCCGATAAGGACAATGTCGGCGCCGAGCTTCCTGCGGAGCAATCGCATAGCCTCCGCCCACTGTTTCGCAGGCCAAAGTTCCCCGGGCTGGCGTGACGTGCAAAAGAATGCGGCAACAGTCGACTGGTCGGAGAATCCGAGGGACCGCCAGACTCTCGCTGCCTCGGCGACATCCCGCTCCTGCAAAAATACCTGTGGTCGAAGGCTCCAGCTGGGAGCCACGTTGGCCAAATGCGCGACAAATGACCGAAAGTAGGCGGCGAGCGTGTCGGGGAATGAGATCGGGACGGCGTGCGTGACGAAACCGGAGAAGCCCTTATGGGTGAACGCCGCGCGGTTGGCGATGCCCAAATTGATGGCTAGATAGAGATAGGGCCAGTACCTGATCGGGTTTGTAATCAGCGTGGCGTCGAAACCCAATCCCCGTAGCCGGTGCCGATGTTCCGGAGTGATGTCGTAGGGGGAGTCGGAATTCGCGTAGGTCAGGATGTGATCAAGATTTGGATTGCCCGCCAACGCAGGAGCTGACGAAGTCGAAGTGAGAAAGAACAGCTCCGCTTTAGGGAACCCCCGACGAAGCGCCGGGAGCGACGCGGTGCGTACTAGGACATCGCCGACGTGATTGTCGCCGGTGATCAAGATCCGTTTCCAGTCGGCCAGTGGCGTCGGTTCTCGTCCAACGCACCGCTTCGCGTAGGCCGCCAGTCCGCCGGCAAACCATTCCGAGATGACCGCGGGCGCGATATGGCGCCGCTTCGCGAATGCCTCAAAGATCAGCATGGTCCTTTGAGCGGCTAGGCTGGTGCCGGGGATATGCGCAGTTCGAGTTCACCACGACGACGATCACTGCCACAACTGGGGACCAGAAGCTCGCGGGTGTGCGGAAGCGTCACCGCCGCAACACCACGACGATCGCCACGACGCTCGACAGGATTTGCGCGAGGCCGCCCAGCAGCGCCACCGTGTTCGTCCCCTCGCCCGGCGGCTTGAACGGCACGAATACCTCCGAGCCCGGTCCTGGCGTCGGCTTGCTCGAGACGAAAAGCCATTTCCGGCGCGTGCGCGCGTCGCCGTTGGCATAGCGTACGCTGACCCGGCCGCCGTCAGCGTTCGCCGCCAGCCCGCCTGCGGCGCTGATGTAGTAGTCGAGGTCGGCGCCGCGCCGCCACAGCAGACTCCCCGGCGCGTTCACCGCGCCCAACACCTTCACCGTCGGCTCATACTCGGGAATGAAGATCGAATCGTCGGGCTGCATGATGACGTTGTGCGAGGACTTCTCATCGCGCAGCGCGCGCGTCAGCTCGATGTTCACCCGCCCCACGTTCTCCGCGGACCGCACAAAGCGGATGCCCTCCGGGTACGCCTGCGGCGTCAGACCGCCCGCCCGCTTGATCACGTCCGCCAGGCGCTCGTCCTTGGAGCGCAGCGAGTACGTCCCCGGGTAGCGCACCTGGCCGCTCACGACGACCGCACGCTGCAGGTCGAATTGCGGCTCCTGCATGATCAGCACGTTGTCATACGGGTCGAGCGGCACATCGGCCGCGCCGCTTGCGGGAACTTGCACGCCTGGTGGTCCGACGAACCGGCCGTCCGCTGTGCGCTCGAACAGATACGTGGAGTCGAGTGGCACGCGCAGCGTCGTCGCCAACTGGCCGCCGGAGCGATCCTGGGGTAGCCGCGCAATCTCGGCCTCTTTCAAGTACGCCCCAATGGTGGGCCCGCGCGCGAGCTGCACGAGGTCGCGCAGCGTCATGCCCGGCCGCCACGGGAAGCGTCCCGGCTTGTTGACGCGGCCGGCGATCGCGACGTAATAGGTTTCGCTCAAGGGCGGGAGGAAATCGACCACCACGGAGTCGCCGTCCATCAGTCCCAGCGCGGGTATGCGGACGCCGGGTGCGCCCAGCGCCGCCGTGCCGTAGCTCGTCCCTTGCCCGTCACCGGTCGGTGCCTGTGCGGACACGCCGAGCGCAATGTCTAGCGCCGCCCGGGGCGCGCGCCCGGGCCCGCGTTCGGCCGCCGACAAGAT
>WNGH01006376.1_pt1 | contig 19945 bp, 21 predicted proteins | sample 5400631 | NCBI WGS metagenome assembly WNGH01 (sample SAMN13153373, study PRJNA577476) | soil metagenome | isolation source: 115 cm soil or saprolite under Garry oak tree replicate 1 | place: USA:California | collected 2016-06-15
GGCCGGAGGCGACCGGCACCGACACCTACGAGCGCAACCGCAACCTGCTGCTCACCGACGGCGCGCGGGCCGACTCCGTGCCGAACCTGGAGATCCTCACCGGCGAGGTCATCGGCGCCGGGCACGCCAGCACCAGCGGCCGGCTGGAGGACCAGCACCTGTTTTACCTGATGGCCCGGGGCATCCCGGAGGACGAGGCGCGGCGGCTGGTGATCCGGGGCTTCTTCAGCGAGCTGATCGCCAAGATCGCCGTGCCGGAACTGCGGGACCGCATCACCGCGGCCATCGAGGCGGAACTGGCGGCGGGCACCGCGGAGGTGCGCGCATGAGCGAGACCACGCAGTTCGTGCGGGCCTGCGCACTGGCCGACGTGCCCGACGACGGCGCCCTCGGGCTGGAGATCGACGGCCTGCCGGTCGCCGTGGTGCGCACCGGCGGCGAGGTGTTCGCCCTGTCCGATGTGTGCTCGCACGAGGAGGTCCCGCTGTCCGAGGGCGAGATCTACGACCACACGGTGGAATGCTGGCTGCACGGGTCGTGTTTCGACCTGCGCACCGGCAGCCCGACCGGGCCTCCCGCGACCGAGCCCGTGCCGGTCTACCCGGTGAAGGTCGAGAACGGCGACGTGTATGTCGCGCTCGGCGGCACCGGCCTGGCTAGCTAACCAACGATCAGGAGATATGTCATGGCCACCCTTGAGATCCGCGACCTGCACGTCAGCGTGGCGGATCCGACGCCCGGCCCGGACGGCGACGGCAGCCGGGAGATCCTGCGCGGCGTCGACCTGACCGTGTCGGCGGGACAGACCCACGCGATCATGGGGCCCAACGGTTCTGGCAAGTCCACCCTCGCCTACGCGATCGCCGGCCACCCCAAATACCTGGTCACCCGGGGCTCGGTCACCCTCGACGGCGAGGACGTGCTGGCGATGAGCGTGGACGCCCGGGCGCGGGCGGGCCTGTTCCTGGCCATGCAGTACCCGGTCGAGGTACCCGGTGTGTCGGTGTCCAACTTCCTGCGCACCGCGGTCACCGCGGTCCGCGGCGAGGCGCCGAAGCTGCGGGTGTTCCTCAAGGACATGCGCGAGGCGATGGCCGCACTGTCGATCGACGCCGCTTTCGCCGAGCGCAACCTGAACGAGGGCTTCTCCGGCGGGGAGAAGAAGCGGCACGAGATCCTGCAGCTTGAGCTGCTCAACCCGAAGATCGCGATCCTCGACGAGACCGACTCCGGGCTGGACATCGACGCGCTCAAGGTTGTGTCCCAGGGCATCAACAGGTTCGCCGCCGGCGCGGGCCACGGGGTGCTCCTGATCACCCACTACACCCGGATCCTGCGGTACGTGACGCCTGACTTCGTGCACGTGTTCGTCGGCGGGCGGATCGTCGAGGAAGGCGGCCCCGAGCTGGCCGAGACCCTGGAGGCCGAGGGTTACGACCGCTGGGTGCGGGCCGGGGCGGTGGCGTCATGACCCTGGACGTCGCGCGGATCCGCAAGGACTTCCCGATCCTGGAGCGCCAGATCCACGACGGGACGCCGCTGGTCTACCTGGACAGCGCCAACACCTCGCAGAAGCCGCGCCAGGTGCTCGACGCCATGGCCGACTTCTACGAGCGGCACAACGCCAACATCCACCGGGCCACCCACCAGCTCGGCGAGGAGGCCACCCAGGCCTACGAGGGCGGCCGGGCCACGGTCGCCGCGTTCATCGGCGCGGCCGAGCCGGCCGAGGTGGTGTTCGCCAAGAACGTCTCCGAGGCGATCAACCTGGTCGCCTACGCGATGAGCAACGCCAGCGCGGGCGGCCAGCGCGGGCGGTTCGCGCTCGGGCCCGGTGACGAGATCGTCATCACCGAGATGGAGCACCACTCCAACATCGTCCCGTGGCAGCTGCTGTGCCAGCGGACCGGGGCGACGCTGCGCTGGTTCGGCGTGACCCCCGAGGGCCGGCTGGACACCTCGAACATCGACGACCTGATCACCGAGCGAACCAAGCTGGTCGCGCTCGCGCACCAGTCCAACGTGCTCGGCACCATCAACCCGGTGCGGGCCATCGCCGACCGGGCGCACGCGGCGGGGGCGCTGGTGCTGGTGGACGCGGCCCAGTCGGTGCCGCACATGCCGGTGGACGTCGCCGCGCTCGATGCCGACTTCCTCGGCTTCACCGGCCACAAGATGTGCGGTCCCACCGGCATCGGCGTGCTCTGGGGGCGCCGGGAACTGCTCGAGGAGATGCCGCCGTTCCTCGGTGGCGGCGAGATGATCGAGACCGTGTGGATGGAGCGGTCCACGTTCGCGCCGCCGCCGCACAAGTTCGAGGCGGGCACCATGCCGATCGCGCAGGTGGTGGGGCTGGCCGCGGCGGCTGGCTACCTCAGCGAGGCCGGCCGGGACGCGATCAGGGAGCACGAGCACGGCCTGGTCGCCCGCGCCCTGGACGCGCTGGCCGGCATCGACGGGCTGCGCATCCTCGGCCCGGCCGAGCCGGTGGACCGGGGCGCCGCGATCTCGTTCACGGTCGAGGGAGTGCACCCGCACGACATGAGCCAGGTGCTCGACTCCCGCGGCATCGCGGTGCGGGCCGGGCACCACTGCGCATGGCCGCTGCACCGGGCGATGGGCGTCCAGGCCAGCACCCGGGCGTCGTTCTACCTGTACAACACCCGGGAAGAAGTGGACGCCCTGGCCGCCGGGATCCGGGAGGCCCAGCGATTCTTCGGGGCCGGGGGGCGCTGATGCGGCTGGAATCGCTCTACCAGGAGATCATCCTGGACCACTACCGGCACCCGCACCACGCGGGCCTGCGGGAACCGTTCGACGCCGAGGTCCGGCACGTCAACCCGGTCTGCGGCGACGAGGTGACGCTGCGGGTCACGCTCAAGGACTCGGACGCTGGCCCGGTGGTGGCGGACGTCTCCTACGACGCGCTGGGCTGCTCGATCAGCCAGGCCAGCGCGTCGGTGCTGAGCGACCTGGTGATCGGCCGGACGGTCGGCGAGGGCATGCAGCTGCACGACGAGTTCCTCGCGCTCATGAAGTCGCAAGGCGAGGGCGAGCCGGACGAGGAGGTGCTCGGCGACGCGGTGGCGTTCGCCGGCGTGTCCAGGTACCCGGCCCGCATCAAGTGCGCCCTGCTGGCCTGGATGGCCTGGAAGGACGCGACCGCGCAGGCGATGGGTGACCGCGAGCCGGCATAAAGCGGCGCCCGCGAGGGAGGCAAGGATCATGAGCGAAGAAGCGACCCAGATGGACGAGGCCATGGCAGCCGAGAGCGCTGCCCCGGCGGGCGAGGTCGCGATGACCCCGGAGACCGAGGACCTGCTGGAGGCGCTGCGCGACGTCGTGGACCCCGAGCTTGGCGTGAATGTGGTGGACCTGGGCCTGGTCTACGGCGTCACCCTCGGCGGCGACGGCGTGGCCATCATCGACATGACCCTCACCAGCGCCGCGTGCCCACTCACCGACGTCATCGAGGACCAGGCCGCGTCCGCGCTGGAGGGCCTGGTCACCGACTTCCGTATCAACTGGGTCTGGCTGCCGCCGTGGGGCCCGGACAAGATCACCGAAGACGGCCGCGAGCAGCTCCGCGCGCTCGGTTTCAACGTCTGAGCCCGGCCGGCTGCACGGCTCCGGGTTTCTACGCGGCGGCCGGCGGCTACGACGCGAACGACGGCACCAACCAGGGCTGCTCGTCACCGGCGGGTAGCGGCGCCGGAACGGCCCGCACCGAGCTGACAACCGGGCGGCGGCCGGTCTCGTTAGACCTGAGGTGAGGCTACGACGAGAGCGGGCGATGGCGGGCCGCGACGAGGCTGAGTTCGAGGCCTATGTCGTCCTCGACGGCGGGCGCCTGCTCGGCTTCGCCCTGCTGCTGGCGGGCGACTACCAGGACGCCGAGGACCTGGTGCAGGTGGCGCTGCTGCGCCTGGCCGGGCGGTGGGCGGCGGCCAGGCAGAATCCGCAAGGGTACGCGCGGACCGTCCTGGTGAACCTCGCCAGGGACCGGTGGCGGGCCCGGCGGCACCGGCAGCGGGACACCCTGGTCGCCGACGCGGCCCGGCTGCCCCCGGTGGCCGCCCGCGACGGCGCGGCCGCCGTGCTCGACCGGCAGGAAACGGCGGCCGTGCTGGGGTGCAGCCCGGGCACCGTGAAATCCCACACCCACCGCGCGCTGCGGCGGCTGCGCGCGGTGCTTGACGACGCGCCGGGCCCCGCGGTGTCACCGGCCGGCCCGGCGCTGGCCCCGGCCAGGAGGATCAACGATGCTGACCGACCATGACGTGACGCGGGAACTGGCCGCGGCCTTCCACGGCCGGGCGGATCCGGCGAGCAGGACGGCCGTCGACCCGGCCGGGATCTTCCCCCGCGGGGTGCGGGCCCGGCGCCGCCGCACGGCGGTGCGGGCGGCCGCGGCCGGAACCGCCGCCGCCCTGGTGGCGGTGGCCCTCGCGGTGAACCTGGGCACCGGGCCGGCGGGCACGGCTCCCACGGCCGCGATGCGGCCCCCCGGCCTGCTGCTCGACGCGGCGGTGGCCAGCTCGCCGACCGCCGCGGCCGCGATGGCGGGGATGCCGCGCTACTACGTCACCGCCGACCACTTCCGCCCGGTCGCCGAGGTCCGTTCCCGCGGACCCGGTTCTACCGGCTGCGGCTGGCGGCCGGCGGCCGTGCGGCCCGGCTGGCCGCGCTGCCCGTCCCCCCGCTGCCGCCGGGGGAGTACGCGGACGGCATCGCGGTCAGCCCCGACGGGACCAGGCTCGCGGTGGCCATCCAGTACGCCGGCGGCCGGCGCGGTGCGGTGCAGGTGGTGTCGCTGGCCACCGGTGCCGCCCGGACCTGGGGCACCGCACGGCCCGGGATCCCGGCCGGCGTGTCCTGGGCGGGCGGCCACCGGCTCGGGTTCTTCTGGGAGGGCAGCGGGACGGCACAGGGCAGCTCGGGGCTCTGGCAGCTGGACACCGCCGCCCCGGGGCACGGCCTGCTGTCCGGCCGCCGGGTGCTCCCGGCCGCCGTGGGCGGCGATGCGGTCGACTACGCGCAGCTCACCGCGGCCGGGACCGTGATCGCCGCGGTGACCTACGACGGCACCGGGCATGTCAGCCGTGGCACGGTGGTGGGCGGCATCGTGGAGTTGTCCGCAACGACCGGCCGGCCGCTGCGCACGCTGCTCGCCGAGCACGCCGCGTACTCCGCGGACCCGGGGGACCCTGGCTGGTACATCGGCTCCTGCCTGCTGGCGGCGGCCGACCGCGCCGGCAGCCACCTGCTGGTGAGCTGCGACCGGTTCGGCCGGCTTGACCAGGGCCGATTCACCGCGCTGCCCGGCGCCGCGCCGCATTCGGCGGCCGCCGCCGCCTGGTAGCGGCCCGGTGCGCGGGCTCAGGCGGGGCCGGTCAGATGGATGCGCACCGCGAGGAACAGCCGCGGCGCGTCCCGCAGCACGGCGAGCCTGGGGTCGGGCACGGTGAGGAACCGGTCCACCGCGTGCTTCATCACCGGCCGCAGCCGGGGGTCGGCCCGGGCCCCGGACACCGCGCGCCGGTCGCCGCCGAGCACCACCGCGTCGAGCCGGTCCGCATAGGGGACCAGCACCTTCACCGCGGTGTCCGCGGCCGCGCCGATCGCGGCCGTCGCCTGGTTCTCCCGGCGCCGGGCGAACCGGTGCTGTGAAGTGCCGCCGGCCGCGGACCGGCCGTGCACCAGCCGGGTCCCGACCTTGGAGCTGACCAGCCGCGGCGGGCTGCCGGCGAAGACCCCGGCGGCGAACCCGCCGAGCCGGACCAGGAACACGCCCACGGTGCGGTCCGCCGTGGCGTGCGCGGCGATCAGCCCGGCCAGGTCCGCCGGGCTGTCCGGCCAGGTGCCGCCGGCGGGCGCGGGCAGGGGCGGGAACGGCGGGTGGCACTCGGCGGCCGCGCCGTCCGCCGCACGGAACGTCACTGCCAGCCGGCCGGCCTCGACGGCGAGCGTCCCGTGGCGTTCGCCGAACGAGGCCACCCACCGGCCCAGCCGGTCCGGCGCCACCTCGACCCACCGCCCGCCGCCGGTTACCCCGCCATCCCCGCCATCCCCGGCAGGCTCGGCCTGGCCGTCTGCGGCCGTCGTACCGTTAACCATCAGGCGCCTCCGTCCGTTCTCCTGCTAGCCCGGGGGGACGACCCCCCTGGAACCCCCCGGTGGCCCAGGGCCCCGTTCCTTCGTCACGGGGCACGGGGCCCTGGCCCTTGTGATCATGACTTTAGGGGTGCCTGAGGCCCGCCAAGGTCATGATCACGATCGCGGGCGGGTGAGCCGATGAGCCGGTGGTCTGCCCCGTCACGAGCGTGGAGGTGCTGAGGTGCGATCCCGGCTCGGCGCGACGTTGCTCGGGAACCGCGACATGCGCCTGTTCCTCGCCGCGCAGGGGCTGGATTCCCTGGCGATCGGCGTCGCCAGCGTGGCCCTGCCCTGGCTGCTGCTGAGCGAGGGCTACTCCGTCGGCCTGGCCGGCCTGGTCTACCCGCTGACGATCGTGCCGTTCGTGGTGTTCGGGCTGCCGGCTGGCGCACTCGGGGACCGGCTTCCGTGGCGCCGGGTCATGTATGCCAGCCACGCCGTCCAGGCGGCCGCCAGCGCGTCCATTCCGCTGTGGGCGCTCAGCGGCCCCCCGCCCCTCGTGCTCGTCCTCACCGCGGCCTTCCTGGTCGGATCCGGGCGGGTCTTCGCCGACGCGGCGGCCTTCGGCGCGGTCGCCTCGGTTGTCGGCGCCGAGAATTTCACCCGCGGCCAGTCCGCGCTTTCCGCTGTCTGGTCCATCGGCTTCCTCGCCGGTCCCGCTCTGGCTGGCCTGCTGGTCGCGGCCATCGGGCCCGCGTTCGCCCTCGCGGCGGAGGCCAGCGCGCTGGTCATCGCCGCGGCGCTGATCGCGGCCGTGCGCTCCGGCAGGGCCAGCCCCGCCCCGGGCCCGGCCGGGCATCAGGACATCAGGGCCGGCGTGCGTTTCATCCGCCGCGACCCCGCGGTCCGGGTCTTTACCGCTACCAGTTTCTGCTTCGCGCTTGTCACCGCCGGCGCCGTCGGCCTGGAAGTCCCCCTGCTGCGGAACACCATCGGCCTGACCTCAACCGCCACCGGCTGGACCCTGGCCCTGGGCGCGCTCACCGGCACGGCCACGTCCCTGGCCACCAGCAAGCTGGCGCAGCGGATCCGGCCATCGGTCCTCTGCGTGGCCGGCATGGCCCTGGCGGCGGCCGCCCTCGCCGCCCTGGCGACCGCCAGCGCGCTGCTCGCGGCCGTGCTCACCTTCATGACCTACAGCGGGCTGAGCTGGCTGCTGTCCACGCTGCTCATCAGCGAGCGGCAACGCCGCGCGCCCGAGGATCTCCAGGCCCGCGTCGGTATCGCCGGCCGGATGCTCCTGCTCGGCGCCGTGGCGGCCGGCTCGGCCGCTGCCACCGCACTGGCGGGGCGGGCCGGAATCCGCGTCACCTACCTCGCCATGGCTGGCTCGGCGGCCGTTATCGCCATCGCGATAGGCCCCCTGCTGATCCGCCGGGCGGCATCCCTCAGCAGGTGACCTTCACGGTGCCCGTGCCGCGCGTGCCGTCACCGGCCGGGCGCACCGTGACGCTGCCGCACGCGAAACGCCGGCGCCACAGCCCGTTGCTGGCCCGGTGGGCGGGACCGGTGGCCGCGCCCAGGTGAAGCCGCGGGGCAGGCGGGGAGTCCCCGGCGTAGGCGAGGTACTGGCGGCCGTTGGTGAACAGCAGCAGCGTCGCGGTCAGGTAGTTCTGCTGGGCCTGGGTCAGCGGGATGGAGTGGTCGCCGGCGTGGAACTCGCACACCTTCTTCTGGCGCACGCACGCCTTCACCTCATGGGTGGTCCACTGATACCAGCCGTTCTGCGGGCTGTTGCCCGGCCAGAACCCCCAGAACTCGTTCTGGAAGCCAGAGACGTAGCGCAGCCACTTGCCCCACAGCGCCGGGTCGACGTTGTTGTTCCCGAGGTTGGCCAGGACCCGCAGGCCCTGCGCCCGCAAGGCGGGCCCGACCCGGGCGAGCATCGAGGCCATCGCCGACTGGACCGCCACGTCGGTGGGGTACTTGGCAGACACCCCGTACCCGGTGGTGATGATGGCGTTGTCGGCGAACACGCCCTGGAAACCGGCGGCCCTGGCGCTGGCCGCGACGTTGGGCGAGCCAGGTTCGCTGGTAGAAAACAAAGGGCACTCAATGTCATCACCCGCCACATATCTGTAACTGGTGATGTTCCGGAGACTCTTGTGATGCCTGGCGTCGCCTATGTTCGACGATCGACTGTCAGATATGCCTGACTGATATGGTTTACCTTAGCAATCGGCGATCCGCGGAGGCTGACCGTGACGCTGAACCAGCTCCGCACGTTCCTGGCCGTGGCCGAGCACGAGTCGGTGCACGGGGCGGCGCAGGAACTCGTGGTCACCCAGGCGGCCGTGTCCGCGTCCCTGGCCGCGCTGCAGAAGGCCCTCGGGCTGGCCCTGGTGGCGCCGGACGGGCGCGGGCTGCGGCTCACCGACGCGGGCAGCGAGTACGCCGGCTACGCCCGGCGCATCCTCGGCCTGCTCGACGAGGCGGGCCTGGCGGCCGCCGCCCGCGCCGACCCGGAGCGGGGGGAACTGCGGATCGCCGCCGTGACCACGGCCGCCGAACAGGTGGTGCCCGCCATCCTCGGCGGCTTCCGGCGGGAGCACCCGCTGACCGGGGTCCGGCTGGAGGCAGGCAACCGGGACCAGGTGCGCTCGCTGCTCGACCGGCACCAGGTCGACCTGGTGGTCGGCGGCCGTCCCGAGCCCGGCTGGGAGGTGGCCGTGCACGCGGTCCGGCCTGGCTGCTGCGCGAGCCCGGCTCCGGGACCAGGGCCAGCACGGCCGCGCTGCTCGCCGAGCTCGACATCGCGCCGCTGGCGCTCATGGTCGGCTCCAACGGGGCGATCAGGGAATCCGCCCGCGTCGGCCTCGGCGTCACGCTGGTGTCCAGGGACTCGGTCGCCGCGGAACTGGCCTCCGGAGCGCTGGCCGAGCTCGGTGTGCCCGGCACGCCGCTGCACCGCGACTGGTTCCTGGTGGCGCGCCGGGAAACCCTGCCGCCCCCCGCCGCCCGGCTGGTGAGCCACGTGCTGCACACTGGGGCCTTCCGCGCACCCGACCAGAAGGACCCCAGATGACGCAAGCCGTTCCCGTGACCGGGGTGGCTCAGGCAGGCCGGGACCGGGTGCGGGTGCTGACCGGGCTCACCACCCACGCGGGCGGCCCGTACCTGTGCGGGCCCGCCCTGACCTGCGCCTGCGCCCCCGAGGACAACCTGGCCATGCACGCGGCGCTGTACCAGGCCCAGCCCGGCACCGTGCTGGTCTGCGACGGTGCGGGCAGCACCAGGTGCGCCCTGTTCGGCGAGCTGATGGCCACCGACGCGGCAAACCAGCGGCTGGCCGGCCTGGTCGTGCAGGGCCCGGTCCGGGACATCGCCGACATCGACGAGCTCGGCTTCCCGGTCTGGTGCACCGGCACCGCGCCGGGGCAGGCGGCCAAGGCCGCGGTGGTGTCCGTGGGCCTGCCGGTGGTCGTCGGCGGCGTCCTGGTGGCCTCCGGCGACCAGGTGGTCGCCGACCGGGACGGCGTGGCGGTGGTGCCCGCGGCGGAGTGGCCGGCCATCGAGGCGCAGGTGGCCGCGCTCGCCGCCAAGGAAGCGCGGACCAGGGACCGGCTCGCCGCCGGTGAGCGCCTTGCGGACATCAATGGCCTGGACCTGGCCAGGTTCCTCCCCGGCAGCGACTCATAACTTCAAGCTTGACAATCAGCGCGAATCCCTCAATAGACGCCCAGGCAATCCGCTGGCATCGTGGCGTACGGGAGGGCCCGGCCGGACGCCGGGCCGTCCCCGGAGCGCCACGGAGGAATCATGATGCAGGGGCAGCAGGAGGACCAGCGCTGGAACGCCGGCGTCATCCCGTACGCGCGGATGGGCTACTACGCGCCCGACTACGTGCCCGCGGACACCGACCTGCTGGCCGCGTTCCGGATCACCCCGCAGCCCGGCGTCCCCCCGGAGGAGGCCGGCGCGGCGGTGGCGGGGGAGTCCTCCACCGCCACCTGGACCGTGGTGTGGACCGACCGGCTCACCGCCTACGACCACTACCAGGCCAAGTGCTACCGGGTGGAGGAGGTGCCCGGCCGCGAGGGCGAGTACATCGCGCACATCGCCTATGACATCGACCTGTTCGAGGAAGGCTCCATCCCGAACCTGACCTCGTCGATCATCGGCAACGTGTTCGGCTTCAAGGCCCTGCGGGCGCTGCGCCTGGAGGACATGCGCATCCCGCTGCACTACGTCAAGACGTTCCAGGGCCCGCCGCACGGCATCGTGATGGAGCGGGAGTACCTGAACAAGTACGGCAGGCCGCTGCTCGGCGCGACCACCAAGCCCAAGCTGGGGCTGTCGGCGCGCAACTACGGCCGGGTCGTCTACGAGGCGCTGCGCGGCGGGCTGGACTTCACCAAGGACGACGAGAACATCAACTCGCAGCCGTTCATGCGCTGGCGGGACCGGTTCCTGTTCACCATGGAGGCGGTCAACCGGGCACAGGAGAGCACCGGCGAGATCAAGGGCCACTACCTCAACGTCACCGCCGCGACCATGGAGGACATGTACGAGCGGGCCGACTTCGCCAAGGAACTCGGCAGCATCGTCGTCATGGCGGACCTCACCGTCGGCTACACGGCGCTGCACTCGATGGCCCGGTGGGCCCGCCGCAACGGCGTTCTGCTGCACCTGCACCGGGCCGGCCACGGCACCTACACCCGGCAGAAGACGCACGGGGTGAGCTTCCGGGTCATCGCCAAGTGGTGCCGCCTGGTGGGGGTGGACCACATCCACGCCGGCACCGTGGTCGGCAAGCTGGAGGGCGACCCGTCCATGGTCCGCGGCTACTACGACACGCTGCGGGAGGCGCGGGTGCCGGCCAGCCCGGGCCACGGGATCTACTTCGACCAGGACTGGGGATCCATGCCCGGCACCATGCCGGTCGCTTCCGGCGGCATCCACGCCGGCCAGATGCACCAGCTGCTGCACTACCTGGGCGAGGACGTGGTGCTCCAGTTCGGCGGCGGCACCATCGGCCACCCGCTGGGCGTCGCGGCCGGCGCCACCGCCAACCGGGTCGCTGCCGAGGCGATGATCAAGGCGCGCAACGAGGGCCGCGACTTCTTCGCCGAGGGCGGGGACATCCTGCGCGCCGCCGCCCGCCACTGCCAGCCGCTCCAGGTGGCCCTCGACACCTGGGGCGAGGTCACCTTCAACTACGAGCCCACCGACACCCCGGACGTCGTGGCCACCCCCACGGCCTGACCCGGCCGCGCCCACCGACACGGAGCACCCATGCGGATCACCCAAGGCACGTTCTCCTACCTGCCCGACCTCACCGACGGCGAGATCGCCGCCCAGATCGGCTACGCGCAGGCCCGGGGCTGGGCGGTGGCCGTCGAGTTCACCGACGACCCGCACCCGCGCAACGTGCTCTGGGAGATGTGGGGGCTGCCGATGTTCGGCCTGGCCGACCCGGCCGGGGCGATGCACGAGGTGCGCGCCTGCCGGGCCGCCTACCCGGGCCACTACGTGCGGGTGACCGCCTACGACGCGAGCCTGGGCCGGCAGACCACAGCGCTGTCGTTCATCGCCGGCAGGCCCGCCGCGGAGCCAGGGTTCCGGCTGGACCGCCAGGAGTGCGCGGACCGCCGGCTCCGCTACTCGCTGCACCCCTACGCCGCCGACCGGCCACGCGGCGATCGTTATTCAGAAGATCCCGCTGTGCGGAACGGGGCGCGGGACGCCTGATGGGCGCCCCGGCCCGGCCCGCGCCGCGCGGGTTCGGGATGCCCCGGCCCGCGGCCGGCGGGCCGGCGGGCGCGGCACCGGACGGCGCGGAGCCGCGGGGCGCCGGGCCCGCGCCGCTCCCGCCGGACGCCACGGTCGACCTGGGCGCGCAGGAGCAGGCGCTGCGGATCGCCGCGCTGCTCGGCCGGCTCGACGCGGAGTTCGTCGGGCTGGCGCCGGTCAAGGACCGGGTACGGGAGATCGCCGCGCTGCTGCTCGTCGACCGGCTGAGGCAGGGTTACGGACTCGCGTCGTCGCGCCCGAGCCTGCACATGTGCTTTACGGGCAGCCCCGGAACCGGGAAGACCACGCTCGCCACGCACATGGGTGAACTGCTGAAGGAGCTGGGATACCTGCGCACCGGGCAGCTCGTCAGCGTGACCCGTGACGACCTGGTCGGGCAGTACGTGGGCCACACCGCGCCGAAGACCAAGGAGGTGCTCAACCGCGCCATGGGCGGGGTGCTGCTCATCGACGAGGCCTACTACCTGTACCGGCCGGAGAACGAGCGGGACTACGGCCAGGAGGCCATCGAGATCCTGCTCCAGGTGATGGAGGCGCAGCGGGAGGACCTGGTGGTGATCCTGGCCGGGTACGCCGACCGGATGGACACCTTCTTCAGGTCCAACCCGGGCATGGCCTCCCGGATCGCGCACCACATCGACTTCCCCGACTTCACGCTGGAGGAGCTGCTGCGGATCGCAGGGCAGATGCTGGACGCCGGGCAGTACCGGATGACGGGCGCCGCCCGGGAGGCGTTCGCCGAGTACGTGAGCCTGCGGATGGCCCAGCCCCGGTTCGCCAACGCGCGCAGCATCCGCAACGCGATCGACCGGCTGCGGCTGCGCCAGGCGCGGCGGCTGGTCGCCGCCGGGGGAGTGATCGCCAGGGACGACCTGATGGAGATCAGCGCGGCCGATGTGCGGGCCAGCCGGGTGTTCCGGGGCGGGCTTGGCCCGGGCCGGCCGGCCCACGGCCCGGTGACCGAGGAACCGGGCCGTGACGCTATCGGGGGATTCCGGGGGGGCGCCCCCCCGGGCCGGCCGGGCCCCGGGGACTGAACGGCACGGCCAGCCGGACCGTGGTGCCGCGGCCGGGCGCGCTGGTGAGTTCCAGCGTGCCGCCGAGCAGTTCCGCCCGCTCCCGCATCCCGGACAGGCCCAGGCCGGTCGGCTGCGGCACCCCGCCGCCCGGCGCCGCGGCCGGGACCGCCGCCGCCGGGTCGAACCCGGTGCCGTCGTCGCTGACCTCGAGCACGGCGCGCCCGGCGTGCCGGGACAGCCGGATCCGCACCGACTCGGCGGCGGCGTGCTTGGCCACGTTCTGCAGCGCCTCCTGCGCCGTCCGGTACACGGCGGTCTCCACGTGCCCGGCCATCCGCAGGTCGTCCGCCTCGACCCGGACGTCCAGGCCGGGGAAGGAATGGCCGAGGCTCTCCAGGCTCGCCGCCAGCCCCAGGTCGTCGAGCACCGGCGGGCGCAGCCCGGCGATCGCCGACCTGGTCTCGTCCAGCGCCGCGCCGGCCAGTTCCTGCGCCCGGGCGACCTGTTCCGCGGCCACCGCGGGGTCGCCCGGCTCGGCGGCGATCGCGTCGGCGGCGGCGGACAGGTGGAAGAACAGGCTGACGATCCGCTGGCTGATCCCGTCGTGGATCTCCCCGGCCAGGCGGCGGCTCTCCCGCTCCTGCCATTCCACGATCCGCTCGGCGAAGCTCTCCAGCGCCTCCTCCCGCTCGGCCAGCCGGCGGTGCAGCCTGGCGTTCTCGATCGCGCCGGCGACCAGGCCGGCCACCGAGCGGAGCAGTTCCACGTCGGCGCCGGTGAACTCGCGCCGGGCCCGGGTGTGCACGTTGAGCACGCCCACCAGGTGCCCGAGCGGGGTCACGATGGGCACCGACAGCATCGAGGTGAACTCCTCGCCGCGCAGCGCGGGGATGTACAGGTACCTGGGGTCGGCGGTCTTGTCGTCGGTGATCACCACCGGCTCGCCGTGCTCGGCGACCCACCCGGACACGCCCTCGCCGACCGCCAGCTCGATCTTCCCGACCAGGACGTCGAACGGCGGGGTGGCGCCGTGCAGCCGCAGCGCCCGGCCCTTCTCATCGAGCAGGTGCACGAAGCACACGTCGGTCTCGGTGGTCTCGGTCACCAGGGTGGCCACGCCCTGCAGCATCCGGTGCAGGTCCAGGCCCGCGGAGATGGTGTCGATGACCCGGAACAGCAGTTGCGCCTCGCGATCGGCGTCGACGCCGTTCAGCCGCCCGCCGGTCAATGGAACACGCCCTCGCGCAGCGCCACGGTGACCGCCGCCGCCCGGTCGGAGACGCCGAGCTTGCGGTAGATGCCCCGCGAGTGGGTCTTGACCGTCTCCTCGCTGACCACCAGCTTCGCCGCGATCGCCCGGTTGGACAGGCCGGCCACCAGCAGCGAGAGCACCTCGCTCTCCCGCTGGGTGAGCCCGAGGTGCGCGCCCGGCCAGAACTCCCCGCTGTGCAGCCGGGCCGCGGACAGCGCCACCCGGCCGGCCAGCGACGGGTCGATGAGCACCTCGCCGTCGCCGATGCGCCGCAGGTACTCGACAAGCTCACCACCGCGGATCCGCTTGAGCAGGAACCCCGCCGCGCCGACCCGCAGCGCCTGGTACAGGTACTGCTCGTCGTCGTACACGGTGAGGAACACGACCTTGCAGGATGGGTGCGCGGCCAGGATGTCCGAGCACAGGTCGAGCCCGGACGCGCCGCGCAGCCGGACGTCGAGCAGCACCGCGTCCGGCGCCAGCCGGGCGACCAGGCTGACCGCGTCGCCGGGGTCGCTGGCCTCGCCGGCCACCTCCACCTGGGCGGCGTAGGGGCGGAGCATGGCCTTGAGGCCGTCGAGGACCATCTGGTGGTCGTCGACGATCACCAGCCGCATCGGGGACTGGCTGTTCATGCCAGGAAAGGTACCCGCCATCGCCGGCGCCCAGGTCATCCCTGGGCCTCGAGCAGGTGCCAGAGCAGCAGCAACTGGGCGATGGCCAGCGCCTCGCCGCGCTTGCCCGGCGCGTACTGGCCCAGGGTGTCCGGCAGCACCGTGCCGTGGTCGAACGAGAGCTGTCCCCAGATCGCCTTCTCCACGATCCGGCTGTCCTCGCGGGGCGCGTGCCCGTGCACGTGCAGCGCGTCCACCGGCCGGCCGCCCGCGTCCCTGATCAGCTTGAGGTGGACCGTGCGCCGGTCGTCGTCGGTGAGCACATGGGACAGGTCGGGGTGGCCGATGGTCGGGCGGAGCAGGATCTCCGCCGACAGCGAGGCGCCATCGCCGCCCGCCCCGTGCCCGGCCACCGGCGCGAACCTGAGCACGATGTCGGCCTGCTGCCGCTGCGGCCGGATGAACGCCGCCGAGTCGCTCTCCCGCCGCGCCAGCTCGGCCCGCACCGCGTCCGGGGCATAGCCGCGCTCGGCGCAGTCCCGGCGGATCTTCCACTTCCGCCTGATCTCCTCCGGTGGGTCCAGGTAGACGGTGATGTCGAAGCAGGCGCGGGCCAGCTTGGTGTGCAGCGGGAGCAGGCCCTCCACGATCACGAACTCGCGCGGCTCGACGAGCACCGGGCGGACCAGCTCACCGGTGGCGTGGTCGTAGACCGGCTTGAGTATCGGCCGGCCGAGGGCCAGGAGCTGCAGGTGCTGCTCCATCACCTCGATGTAGTTGCAGTCCGGGTGCAGCACGGTGAACGGCACGTCCCTGCGCTGCGCCCGGTCGTACCTGTGGTAGTCGTCCACGCACAGCGCGATCGCCCGGTCCGCGCCGAGGGTCTCGGCGATGCCCCTGGTCAGCGTGGTCTTGCCCGCGGCGCTGTCGCCGGCGATCGCGAGCATCACCGGCCGCCGCGCCGCATCCTGGTCATGACGCCACAGCCGCATGAGCTTGTCCGGCATGGTCGTGGTCCTCGCCTCCGCCCTGCGGGCTCCGGGCCGCCCGTGCGGTGAACCGCCACGGTAGGCAGGCCCGCCGGCCGGGCACATCCCCCGCGCGGGGAGGTTACGGGGGGGAACCGGGCCGTACTGCCCGGGGTCGTCCCCCGGGCCAGCAGGGCCGAGGCCCGGTGACGAAGGAACCGGGCCTCAAGGCCAGCGGGGGGTTCCGGGGGGTCGTCCCCCCGGGCCAGCACCGAGCGGGCCGGACTGGGCCGCCTTCACCCCGGCCAGGCCCGGGAAATAGCCGGCTGACGCGACCGGGGCGGCCGGGTACCCTGGCTGCGTGCCGTCGCTCCCGCTGCCCTTGCTGCCGTGATGTCCCGCCCCGGGGACGCGGGGCTGCTCGGGACCAGATACCGGACAAGCGCGGGGAGAGGGTTCTCGTGATCGTGGCAGGCGGCCTGGAGCTGCGTGCCGGTGCGCAACTGCTGCTCGAGGCGGCGAGCTTCCAGGTTGCACCCGGCGACAAGATCGGCCTGGTGGGCCGGAACGGGGCGGGCAAGACCACGCTGGCGCGGGTGCTGGCGGGGGAGGGGCTGCCCGCGGCCGGCACGGTGCGGCGCGCCGGCACCATCGGATACCTGCCGCAGGACTCCCGGGCCGGGGACCTGGCCGGCCTGGCCATGGACCGGGTGCTTTCCGCCCGCGGCCTGGACGAGGTGCGGGCCACGATGCGCGCCGCCGAGCAGCAGATGGCCGACCCGGACCCGGACCGCAGGGACGCGGCCGTGCGCCGCTACGGCAACGCCGAGGAGCGGCTGCACGGCCTCGGCGGCTACGCGGCGGAGGCCGAGGCGGCGTCCATCGCCGCCAGCCTGGGGCTGCCCAGCCGGGTGCTTTCCCAGCCCCTGGCGACCCTGTCCGGCGGGCAGCGGCGCCGGGTGGAACTGGCCAGGATCCTGTTCTCCGGCGCGCAGACCCTGCTGCTCGACGAGCCCACCAACCACCTCGACGCGGACTCGGTCACCTGGCTACGGGACCACCTGAAGGCGTTCCGCGGCGGCCTGATGGTGATCAGCCACAACTCCGCCCTGCTCGAGGCCGTGGTGAACAAGGTGTTCCACCTCGACGCCGAGCGGACCACCGTGGACATCTACAACGTGGGCTGGAAGACCTACCTGACCCAGCGCGAGACCGACGCCCGCCGCCGCCACCGGGAGGCCGCCGGGGCGCGCCGCCAGGCGGCCGTGCTGCAGGCGCAGGCGGACCGGATGCGCGCCAAGGCCACCAAGGCCAAGGCCGCGCAGGGCATGGAGCGCCGCGCCCAGCGGCTGCTGGCCGGGGTGGCCGAGGAGCGGCGCGGGGACAAGGTGGCGAAGCTGCGCTTCCCGGAGCCCGCGCCGTGCGGCAAGACGCCACTGGCGGCGCGCGGCCTGTCCAAGTCCTACGGCTCGCTCGAGGTGTTCGCCGACGTCGACATGGCGGTGGACCGCGGCGCCAGGATCGTGGTGCTCGGGCTGAACGGGGCCGGGAAGACGACCCTGCTGCGGCTGGTGGCGGGGCTGGAGCCGCCGGACACCGGGGAGGTCCTGCCGGGCCACGGGCTGCGCCTCGGCTACTACGCCCAGGAGCACGAGACGCTGGACATGGACCGGACCGTGCTGGAGAACATGGCCTCGGCGGCGCCGGAGCTGAGCGGGCCGGAGCAGCGCCGCGTGCTCGGCTCGTTCCTGTTCCCCGGCGACGACGTGGCCAAGCCCGCCGCGGTGCTGTCCGGCGGGGAGCGCACCAGGCTGGCGCTGGCCCTGCTGGTGGTGTCCGGGGCGAACGTGCTGCTGCTCGACGAGCCCACCAACAACCTCGACCCGCTGAGCAGGAACGAGATCCTCGGCGCGCTGCGCCGATACCGGGGAGCCATCGTGCTGGTGACCCACGACGAGGGTGCCGTCGAGGCGCTGGCACCGGAGCGGGTGATCCTGCTGCCCGACGGTGTGGAGGACTCCTGGAGCGAAGATCTGTCCGATCTGGTAGCCCTGGCCTGACCTGGCCGCACACGAAAAGTAGTGATCACTTACCTGGATGTGGGTAGCCGATTGGGTGCTAATGAGTGATCATGTCGAGAGACGGTGACGCAGCGGTCAGCTCAGCTCACGGGAGGTACGCGTGACCGAAACCCTCAAGAAAGGCACCCGTGTCACGGGTGCCGATCGCGCCAAGCTGGCAGCCGACCTGAAGAAGAGATACGACTCCGGGGAGAGCATTCGCGCACTCGCTGCGACGACCGGCCGCTCCTACGGCTTCGTGCACCGCATCCTGACCGAGAACGGGGTATCGCTGCGCGGACGGGGTGGCGCCACGCGCGGCCGGGCCAAGGCGAAGCGCTGAGGGGATGGTGACATCCCGCCCGGCCGACCTGGACCGCGCGGGCCTGCGATACGACCCGGGCGAGCCGTGCCCGGGCGCGGCCACGGTAACGCTGTCGCGCCCAGAGCGTCGCAACGCCATGACGCCTCGGATGTGGCGGGGACTGGCCGAGATCGGCCGATCCCTCCCGGCAGACATCCGGGTGGTGGTGGTACGGGGAGCGGGGCCTTCCTTCTCGTCCGGTATCGACCTGCGGGTCCTGGCGGGGGACGGGGCGGAGGAGACGGACCGGGTGCCGAGCCCGGCGGATCCGGGGTTCGAGGACTGGGTCGCGGCCTGCCAGGAGGGTTTCGCCTGGCTGCGCAGCCCGTCGTTGATCTCGGTGGCGGCGGTCCGCGGCCACGCCATCGGCGCCGGGTTCCAGCTCGCCCTGGGCTGTGACCTGCGGGTGCTCGCCGACGACGCGATGCTCTGCATGAAGGAGCCGTCGCTCGGCCTGGTGCCCGACCTCATGGGGACAAAGCCACTTGTCGACATTGTCGGCCTGCCGCGGGCCCTGGAGATCTGCCTGACCGGGCGGTCGGTGCCGGCCGCCGAGGCGCGCGAGCTGCGCCTGGCCGAGCTGGTGGTGCCAGCGGCGGACCTGGACGGTGCCGTGGCGGACCTGGCCGCCGCGCTGCTCGCCGTGGATCCCGCGACGGCGCGGGCCACCAAGGAGCTGCTGGCCAGGGCCGCGGGCAGCACGCTGGAGGAGCAGGCCGCGGCCGAGCGCAAGGCGCAGGCCGCGCTGCTGCGCTCAAGGATTCAGGGGGCGGGGGGCACCTCGTAGTAGACGACCCCGTCCGCTGTGGAGCTGGCCAGCCGGCCCTGGGCGGTGAGCAGCTCCAGGTGCGCCCGGGTCTCGATCACCGCGAGCATCTGGTTGAACGGATCCAGCTCGTCGAGCTGGCGCTCCCGGCGGGTCCACCGCAGCGATCGGGCGGCCTCCAGCGCGGTGGCGGCGCCGGCCTGGACCGCGGCCAGGCAGCGGCCGAGCCGGTCCTCGTGGTGGGCAAGCAGTTCGTCGATGCGGACGTGCGCGCTGGGCGCCACCGGCCCGTGCGCGGGCAGCAGCCGCATGTCGGGCAGGCTGCGGACCAGCCGCAGCGACTGGAGGAAGTCCTGCAGCGGCTGCTGTGACGGCACCGCCTCGAACCCGATCGACGGGGTGATGTGCGGCAGCACGTGATCGCCGGCGAACAGCAGCCCGGCACCGGCGTCCCGGAACACCACGTGGCCCCGGGTGTGGCCGGGCGTGGGCAGCACGGTCAGGGTGCGGGCGGCCATGCCGATCTCCTGGTGCGGCGTGAGCCACCGGTCCGGCGCCTCCCAGTCGGCGGCACCGCCGGGCAGGGCACGGGCGGTGTCGCCGAGCCTTGCGATGAGCCCGCCCGCGCCGCTGGCCCGCAGCTCGGCGATCTGCGGCGCGAACGGCTCGGCGGTGCCGCCGGACAGCGCCGTGATGGCCCGCCGCTCGCCGAGGCCGAGGGACACCTTGCCGCCGAACTCCCGGCGCAGCCGGACCGCCAGCGTGTAGTGATCCCGGTGCACGTGGGTGACCAGGAACGAACGGATGTCCCCGAGCCCGGCGCCGAGCGTGGCCAGCGCCGCGGTGAGCGCCCGCCGGCCTGCCTCAAGCGCCCACCCGCTGTCGATGAGCACCAGGCCGCCGGCGTCCTCGATCACGTAGACGTTCACCGCCCGCAGGCCGTCGGTGGGCAGCGGCAGCGGGACCCGGTGCACCCCGGGGGCGACCGGGTA
>WNGH01006007.1_pt1 | contig 19941 bp, 19 predicted proteins | sample 5400631 | NCBI WGS metagenome assembly WNGH01 (sample SAMN13153373, study PRJNA577476) | soil metagenome | isolation source: 115 cm soil or saprolite under Garry oak tree replicate 1 | place: USA:California | collected 2016-06-15
TCGGTACGACGTTCGCCGTACGCCTGCCGGTGGACGGGAAGCGCGCTCAGCCGTCAACGAACGGATCCCGGCGGCCCAGCGCCGTCGAACCGCCCGAACGCGCGCTCGTGGGCGGCGCCGGCCAGCCGGGCGCAGAGCACGGGAAGGTTCGTGTCGGCAAGTGAGCGACGTGACCCTGGCCCGGATCCTCCTCGTCGACGACGAGCCGCATGTACTCGACAGCCTGCGACGGCTGCTGCGTACCGAGTTCGCCGTGGACACGGCCGCCGACCCGGCACTCGCCCTCGAGCGCATCCGCAACGCCGGCCCGTACGCCGTGGTGCTGTCGGACTTCCAGATGCCGCAGATGAACGGCGCGCGCTTCCTCGCCGCGGCACGCGCTGCGAGCCCCGACACGTCGCGCATCCTGCTCACCGGCCAGGCTGACCTGACCAGCGCGGCCGCCGTGGTCAACGAAGGCGGCATCCTTCGCCTGCTGCTCAAGCCGGCTGCCCGCGAGGATCTCGTCGACGCGCTGCGGGCAGGCGTCGACCAGTACCGGCTGATCACTGCCGAGCGCGACTTGCTCGACAACACGCTGCGCGGCAGCGTCCGCGCGCTGACCGAAGTACTGGCTCTGGCGAACCCGGCCGTGTTCGTACGCTCAACGCGGCTGCGCACGCTCGTGACCTTGATCGTGCAGGCGTCGGGATCGGCGGTCACCTGGCACGTCGAGCTCGCGGCGATGCTCACGCAGATCGGTGCCATCGCGCTCCCCGCCGAGATACTCGAGCGGGCTGAGCAGGGCCTCCCCCTCGACGCGGAGGCTCGCGACCTGCTGTCTCGTCTGCCCGGCATCGCCGATCAGGTCCTCGCCGGGATCCCGCGGATCGACCAGGTCCGCGAGGCGATCCTGAGCCAAGGCGCGCGCTACGACGGCCAGTCGGCCTTCGACGAACGCACTGGCGAGGCGATCCCCTTCGGCGGCCGGGTGCTTCGCGTCGCGTCCGACTTCGACAGCTTGGAGTCTGCCGGCACGGAGCCGGCGAGCGCGCTCGAGACGATGCGCGCGCGTACCGGCGTGTACGACCCGAAACTGGTCGACGCGCTCGCATCGGTGCTGGCTGACCGCTCGCGCCGCGAGCCCAGGGATCTGCGGGCCGACGAGCTCGAGGTGGGCATGGTGCTCGCGGCTGACGTCCGCACGACCGGCGGGCTGAAGCTGCTCGCCAAAGGCCAGGAGCTGACGTCGAGCCTGCTCGAACGAATCGCCAATTACGCGCGGATGGCCTCCGGGATCCAGGAGCCAGTGCAGGTCTACGTCCCGGCCGAGCAACTGGTGGTGGTGACGGCCGATGCGCACTGAGACGCGGCCGCGCTCGCCGCAACCCCAGCGACAAGCGCACGAGGTGATCGCCGAAGCCAGTTGCCGGCTGGCCGCTGCGCGTGACCGGGGCGAGGTGTACGCCGCCGCGTGCGACGCCGCGCTCGCACTGCTCGGGCCTGACCCGGCCGCCGCCGCGGTGCTCATGGTCGTCTCGGAGTCCGGGCTCACGGCGATCAAGACCCGTGGCGCATTCGCCGGGTACGAAACGCTCACCATCGCCGCGGACGCGCTGCCTGAGCGCACCCGCGCCGCGCTCGTGGACGGGCAGGCAGTCAGCGTTGCGGGCGGTCTTGCCGCGTTCGGACTCCGCGCCCCCGGTTCGGCGCGCAGCGAAGGTCTGCTGCTGGTGCCGGTCGTGCGCCGCGGCCGGCAGCGCTACGTACTCGCAGTGGCCGCTTCGGAGTCGGCAGCCGTCGAGAAGCTTCGCCAACCGATCAACGTGCTCGTCGGTACGGTCGGCCTCGCTCTGGATGCCGACCAGGGCGTGTGGGCCGAAGCCGTCATCGAAGGTTCGCAGGACATCGTCCTGGTCCTCGAACCTGACAGCACGATTCGTACGGTCAATGCGGCGGTCGAGCGCATTCTCGGGTTCGTGCCCGACTCGCTGGCCGGCACGCCGATCATCGATCTCGTTCACCCGGACGACGCCGAGTCGTTGCTCATCTGGCTCGCCCGCGCCGCCGACAAGGGCCACCTGCCGGCACTCGACATCCGCTGCCAGTTCGTCGAGGGCGGCTGGGTCGACGTCCAGGCGACGGCTACGGCCATGCTCGATGTGGCCGACGTTCGCGGAATTGTCGTCAACCTCCGCGACATCCGCGAGCGCAAGACGCTCGAAGCCGAGCTGTCGCACTGGGCGTTCTTCGACCCGCTCACCAACCTCGCGAACCGCGCCGGCGTGCGCGAGCGCCTGACCGGCGCGCTCGACCGTGCCGCGCGAACCGGCAGCCGACCAGCAGTACTGCTCGTTGACCTCGACGACTTCAAGGCGGTCAACGACGCTCTCGGGCACTCCGAGGGCGACCGCCTGCTGGTCATCGTCGCCGAGCGCTTGCGCCACTGCATACGTACCGGCGACACCGTCGGCCGCCTCGGCGGTGACGAGTTCGTCGTGCTGGTCGACGACGAGGCGATGGCCGACAAACTCGCCGATCGCATTCTCGCTGCCCTCGACGGCCCGGTGATGCTCAATGGCGCGGAGGTGCGTTGCCACGCGAGCATCGGTGTACGCATCGCCGTTTCGCCGGCCAGCGACGTGGATCACCTGCTGCGCGACGCGGACCTGGCGATGTACGCGGCGAAGGCCGCGGGCAAGGCGACGTGGAAGAGATTCCACCCCGACATGCACGAGCAGGTGCAAAACGAGCTGACGCTTCGTGCCGACCTGCGCCGTGCGGTCGAGCGCAAGGAATTCGTCATGTATTACCAGCCGATCGTGCGGGTCGAGACACAGCAGATCGTCGGATTCGAAGCCCTCATCCGATGGCAACACCCCGAACGTGGCTTGGTCTCGCCGGACAACTTCATCCCGCACGCCGAGCGGACCGGACTCATCGTGCCGATCGGTGCGTGGGTGATGCACGAGGCCTGTGCAGCGGCGATGGTCATGCGCGAGCAGTTCGGGCACGAGATCGTCATGAGCGTCAACGTCTCGCCCCGCCAGCTCGAGTCCGACGACATCGTCGACGTCGTACGCGCTGCATTGCAAGAGACCGGGCTGCCGGCGTCGGCCTTGTGTGTGGAGATCACCGAGAGCGTGCTGGCTGACGACATCACGCTCGTCGATCGCCTCCGCACGCTGCGCGGACTCGGCACGCACATGGCCATCGACGATTTCGGCACGGGATTCTCGTCCTACAGCCACTTGCAACACCTCCCGATCGACACGATCAAGATCGACCGCAGCTTCGTCGACCGGTTGGGAACCACCGGCTCGACGCCGACGCTGGCCAGCAGCATCATCCGGATGAGCCAGGGACTCGGCCTGCGGACCGTGGCCGAGGGCGTTGAGTCCGCCGTGCAACTCGCCGAGCTGCAGGCCCTGGGCTGCCTGTTCGCCCAGGGCTACCTGTTCTCTCGACCGGTCGACAGCGCGGCGGCCATTGCCATGCTCGCTGACGCCAACGCGCAACCGCCGGTCCAGCGGACAGCGTGAGCCGCAGCGCGACGCAGTCCGCTTTCCCGCTGGAATACTCAATTCGCCCGCCGACCCCTGGGGATTTCGGCGGGTAAGCGGCGCATTCGCCGGGTCTCTCACCGCTCCCCGACCGTGGTCACCGCTTGGCGTGCCCGGATTCTGGTCAGAACGGCCGGAGAGCTTGAAGCGGCCACGCGATCGGAGCAGCGGACTGAGCCAACCCGCCAGCCCCAGCCTGGACATCAGATCCACGCCGTTCATGGAATCGCCTCGTTCAGGACGCCATGCGCGATGCCGACGATCGTCGGGACGATGCCGAGGCACGCGAACGCGGGAAGGAAGCACAGGCCCAGTGGCGCAACGGCCCAGACGCCCGCACGCTGGGCACGGGCCACCGCCGCCGCTCGCGCGTCCGCACGCAGCTCGTCGGCGAGCAGCTCGAACCCACGTGCCAGGCGGACGCCGCTCTCCGCACTGCGGCGTGCCGTGCTCGCCACCGGCGCCAACGCCGGGTCGGTAAGCGATGCCCATGCTTGCGCCGGATCGGCGCCCAAGCGCAGCAGCCCGCCGACCTGGCCGAGCTGCGCGCCGAGCCGAGCGCCGGCGAGCGGCGCCGCTGCGGCCAGCGCTGACGAGATCGGCTGACCGCTACGCAGCGCGGCAGCCAGCAGGTCGAGAAGCAACGGCACGCGGCTTGCGTCGTCGGGCAAGCCGCGCCGACGTTGCCGACCGCGCAGGTGCCCGACAAGCAGGACTAGCGGCGGTGCGATGAGCACCGTAACGGCAGCGCCAACGCCGGGCCCGAACGCCGCCACGTCGGCAACGACGCAGGCGCCAGCGGCGATGCAGCGCAGCGCCGTCGGCGAGAGCTCGCCGCCGTGTCGTCGCCCGGCACGGGGCGCCTCCCCGGCTGCCAGCCAGATGCCCGCAGCGAGGCAGCACAATGCGACGCTCATCCGCGCTCTGCCGAGGTGACCAGCCGCGACGTCCACCAGAGCCCCGCGACGTCGAGCATCACGCCGGCACACAGCAGCCACTGTCCACCGGCCGAGTCGAAGAGGATGGCCAGCGGACGGCCGCCCATCGCCGTGCCGAGCACGACTCCGAGCACCGGAAGAGCCGCGAGCAACGCGGCGGACGAGCGCGGCCCGGCCAGCGCCGACGCGACCGCCCGCACTTGCGCTCGACGTGCCTGCACGTCGTCGTCGACCCGGCCCAGCACGTCTGCGAGCGGCGCACCCGTGACGTCGGCGAGCGCCCACGCCTGGGCGATCACTACCAGCTCCGGTGCCGGCCGCGACGTACCGCCGCCGGACATGGCAGCGACGATGTCGGTGCCGTCGCGCACCGCCACGGCTCCTGCCTCGAACGCGGATCGGTACGCGCCCGCGATCGAAGCCGCGGCCAGCAGCGCGGGCTCGGGGCGGCTGCCCACATCGAGCTCACCCCGCAGCAACCGCAGCGCCGCCGACAGGTCGCGATCACGAGCGAGCGCATCCCTGCGGGCCGCCGCGCGGGTGATCGACGCCGCGATGACTGCCGCAGCCACGCCGGCCGCAATCGCGACCGCTGGGCCGCGCCACAGGAAGGCGGCGACGCTCGTCGCAACGGCTACGAGCCGGCCGACCCATCGGGACGGGATCGCGGGCAACCGTCGCCCGCGGTGGGCCGGCCGCGCCGCCCCGGCCAGGCGAGCGGCGTCGACGAGGCGGCGAAGGCGAGGGTCCGCGCGGCGAGTCGCCGGCCACACGAGCACCGCCACGGCGACGGCAAGCAACGCGAGTGTCATGGCAGCAGCCCCGCACAGTCGACGCCCCGCTCGGTGAGCCGCTCGACCAGCACGTCCCACCGCGCGCCGGCGCCGTGGCCCGATGACCACGCCGGCGACTCGGTCAGGTCGTCACCGGCGCGTTCGAGCAACCCGATCTCGGCAACACGTCGACGCCCGGATGAGCCGCGCCGCAGGTGAACCACCACATCGAGCGCACTGGCAACCTGGCTCGTGACAGCGGCGCGGGACAGACCGCCGAGGGCGCCCAACGCCGCCAGCCTCGCCGGGACGTCGACCGCCGCGTTCGCGTGCAGTGTCGCCGCGCCGCCCTCGTGGCCGGTGTTCAGCGCGACGAGCAGCTCGACCATCTCGGCCCCGCGAAACTCGCCCACCACCAGCCGGTCCGGGCGCATCCGCAACGCCTGGCGCACCAGCTCGCGCAGTCCCACCACGCCTGCGCCCTCGACATTCGGCGCGCGGGTCACCAGACGGATGACGTGCGGATGCGACGTGACGAGCTCGCGCGCGTCCTCGATCACGACCAGGCGCTCCGCCGCAGGCACGCAGCCGAGCAAGGCGCCGAGCAGGGTCGTCTTGCCAGTGCCGGTGCCGCCGCTGATCACGATCGCGAGCCGAGCGGCGACGATCGCGCGCAGCAGAGCTGCCACCGGGCGCTCGACGAGATCGGCGAGTTCGAAACGGCGCCGCGCAAGCACCCGCAGCGACAGCGTGGCGTACCCAGTGATCGGCGGCAGAACCGCGTGCAGGCGCGTGCCGTCCGGAAGGACCGCGTCTACAAAAGGCGCCGCATCGTCAAGTCGCCGGCCAGCCGCGGTGGCCAGTCGCTGGGCAAGCCGACGCACGGCGACATCGTCGGCGAAGCGGACCGGCGCACGCTCGAGTCCGCGACCGCGATCGAGCCAGATCTCGTCGGGCCGATTGACGAGCACGTCGGTGACGCCAGGCAACCGGAGGAGCGGCTCGAGCGGTCCGGCGCCAGAAAGCTCAGCCAGCACATCGCGCTCGAGAGCAGCCAGTGCCGCGTCGTCGGCGATCACCTCGGCGCCGGATTGTTCGTCACGCACGATGCCGACAAGATCGCCTGACCCGGTTTCGGCAAGCCGCTGCCGCACCCGACCGACCAGGTTGTTCTCAGTCATCGGCCGCACCTTGCCGAACGGCGTCCAAGACGCCGGACGCGACGCGAGCCATCGCACGCGGCGGCGATCGCGGGTCAAGCGGCACGTCGCCATGCCGCGGCGGGGCACGCATCACGCCGATCAGCGGCGCGTCGACGAGCTCGGCCACTCGCCGCGCCGGCGCGACGCCGCCGCGAGAACGGGACACCACGACGCCGATCGGACGATCGCCGACCGCGCTCCGCACCATCCGACCGCCCGTCACGGACCGCACGTCGCCCCCGCATACCAGGACGGTGAGCGTGCACCGAGGCACGGCGGCCGCACGCGCCGGCGAGTCCCATCGCCCGAGGTCGACGACGACCGGACCAGCCCGGCAGGCAACGGCCAGCAGTTGGGACACGGCATCCGGCTCCGGCAGCACATCCGCAGACAGCACGGCGACCGACGACCAGCGCGGCAGCCCGTCGACCAGGACGAGCGGATCGAGCCGCCCACCGCCGAGCAGCAGCCCGGACCACCGCGCCCCGGGCACACCCTCGAGACCGACCAGCACGTCGAGGCCACCGGCCACAGGATCGAGATCGACCAGCACGCTGCGCCGCCGCAGCCCGGCGACCGCAGCAAGCACTGCGGCGAACGTGCTCGCGCCGACGCCGCCACAACTGCCCACGACGCCGATGACCGGCCACGCGATCCCGTCCACACGTCGAAGCCAACCGACCGAGGGGGCCGAAGAAAACGGCGAAACGAGATCTGTGGACGAACCACCGGCCTGTGGACGGCGGATTTGACATGCCGCCGCTGACCGCTCCCATGCTGAGGAAACCGAACGCCGTCCGTATGCTCGATCATCGTGGCCAGGACCGCGGCGTTCTTCGACCTCGACAAGACGATCATCGCGAAATCGAGCACGCTGGCTTTCGGCAAGCCCTTCTATCAGAGCGGCCTGATCAACCGGCGGACCGTCCTGCGCAGCGCGTTCGCCCAGTTCGTCTTCGCCCTGTCCGGCGCCGACGAGGATCAGATGGATCGCATGCGCGACTTCATCACCGCGATGTGCACGGGCTGGGACGTGGCGCAGGTGCGCGACGTGGTCGCCGAGACCCTGCACGACATCATCGATCCGCTCGTCTACGACGAGGCCGTCGAGTTGATCCAGCAACACAAGGCGGAGGGACGCGACGTCGTCATCGTCTCGTCGTCGGGCGATGAGATAGTCGCGCCGATCGGGGCAATGGTCGGCGCCGACGAGATCGTGGCGACGCAGATGGTCGTCGTCGACGGCAAGTACACCGGCGAGATCGCGCGCTATGTGTACGGCCCCGAGAAGGCGCAGGCAATTCGCGACCTCGCGGCATCCCGCGACTACGACCTCGACGACTGCTACGGGTACTCCGACTCGTCCACTGACGTACCGATGCTCGAATCGGTCGGTCACCCGACCGCCGTCAATGCCGACCGCGCGCTGCGCAAAGTCGCCCTGGAACGCGGCTGGCCGATGCTCACGTTCAGCAACGCGGTCCCGATGCGCGAGCGCATCTCCGGCCTGCGCCCGCCCAGATCCGCGACGACACTGTCCCTAGCCGGCGCGGGCGTCGCCGTCGCCGGCCTCACCTGGTACGCGACGCGACGCCGCGCCGGACGCACCCCGGGACTGTAAGGCGCGACCACCTTGATCCGGAATTGATCGAATTACACGGCCTGCAGGTCTTGTGCCGTGCGCGGTTCCGGGCGTCCAATGAATATCACGGACGAGGTTCGTCGATGGCGGTCCAGCCCCCAGCGAGCCTCGGCCGACACGGTCCACCGGGCACCCACGCGGCGAACCCACCACGCGAAAGGTGAGTCGACGCGGACCCTCCAACGGCCCGCGCACGACATGAGGCAGACGCACGCTTGGTAACCCGACGGATGGTGTTAGGCGGCGCCGCTTCGGCGGCGCCGCCGTCCATGTCCGGGCGCAGTTCAGCCGCGCGCGATCGCCTCGCAGATCGCCATTGCCTCTCGCGCGCCTGCCACCACGGCGTCCGCACAATGCCCTAGCCACCGGGCCAAGCCGGCCGGCGTCTCGTCCCGGTAGGCGTCAAGCGCCGCGTCGTACTCGGCGCGCAACTCGCGGTGGAGGGTGAGCCGCACCGCCGCCATGGCCACGACTCCGGACACCGGCGCGAACGCGTCCAGCGACAGCAGCTCGCCGTGCACGACCGCGGCGACGACGACCGCCGGAGCGGACGTCGCGCCGAGCACGTCCACGAGCGTGTCGAGCCGCTCGGCGCCGCCGCTTGGACGACCGAGCAGCGCCGCGTCTGCCAGGTCGGCTGCCGCCAGAGCGTGCAGCCGGGCAAGCGCCTGCCGGGGAGCGCGCGTCCAGGTATCAGCCAGGGTGCCGATGGCCGACTGCACCCTCAGCGCTCCTTGCACGACTGGACGGTCGAGCGCCGCGCCGGATCGGACGTCGTCGAGCGGAACCTGCGTGCCCGCCAGCCACGCCGATGCCCACGCCCCCCGCAATGCGGATTCGGCGGACACATCGGCCGAGCGGCGTCGCAGCACCCGGTTCGTGAGCAGCGCGTCGACCGCGGACCGCGCACTGTCGACCCCTTCGGCGACGCCCGGCAGGTCGAGCAGCGGCGCGAGCGGATCGTTCACTGCGGCAGGCTAGCGGCGGACGGTTCCCCGGTCATGGCCAGGCCCACTACCGTGCACAGAACCAACGACTCGTCTGCGAGGTCATGATCGTGTCCGACGAAACGCTCTCGAACCTCGTGCACGAGGAGCGCCATTTCGATCCGAGTCCGGAGTTCGCCGCCGCAGCGAATGTGCGCGCCGACGTGTACGACGAGGCGGCTATGAGCCGGCTGCGGTTCTGGGAGCGGCAGGCTGATCGGTTGCACTGGGACTCACGCTGGTCGCAGGTTCTCGAGTGGGATGCGCCGTTCGCGAAGTGGTTCGCTGGCGGGACGTTGAACGTGGCCTACAACTGTGTCGACCGGCACGTCCAGGCGGGCCGCGGCGACCAGGTGGCGATCCATTTCGAGGGCGAGCCGGGCGATACGCGCACGATCACATACGGCCAGCTCAGGGACGAGGTCTGCAAGGCGGCGAACGCCCTGCTCGAACTCGGCGTCGGCAAGGGTGATCGGGTGATGATCTACCTGCCGATGATCCCCGAAGCGGTAGTGGCGATGCTGGCCTGCGCCCGGATCGGTGCCCCGCACAGCGTGGTGTTCGGCGGGTTCTCGGCACAGGCGCTCATCGACCGGATCGCGGACGCCGACGCCAAGCTCGTGATCACCGCCGACGGCGGTTACCGGCGTGGCGCGGTGTCGCCGCTGAAGCCCGCCGTCGACGAGGCGCTCGCAAAGGGCAAGACGAACGTGTCGCACGTCCTCGTGGTGCGGCGCGGCCACAACCTGGTCGACTGGACCGACGGGCGCGACGTGTGGTGGGACGAGGTGGTCGCGGGTCAGTCGACCGAGCACACACCAGAGGCGCACGACGCCGAGCACCCGTTATTCATCCTCTATACGTCGGGGACGACGCGTAAGCCGAAGGGGATCCTGCACACGACGGGCGGCTATCTGACGCAGGTGTCGTACACGCATCACGCGGTGTTCGACCTCAAGCCCGACACCGACGTCTTCTGGTGCACGACCGACATCGGCTGGGTGACCGGGCACTCATACATCGTGTACGGGCCGCTTTCGAATCGGTCGACGATCGTGCTCTACGAGGGCACCCCGGACACCCCGCACCAGGGCCGATTCTGGGAGATCGTGCAGAAGTACGAGGTGACTCTGCTCTACACCGCGCCGACCGCTATCCGGACGTTCATGAAGTGGGGTGACGCGATCCCGGCGAAGTTCGACCTGTCGTCGTTGCGGCTGCTCGGCTCGGTGGGTGAGCCGATCAATCCGGAAGCGTGGATCTGGTACCGGCGGGTGATCGGCCGTGATCGGGTGCCGGTGATCGATACCTGGTGGCAGACCGAGACGGGCGCGATCATGATCAGCCCGCTGCCAGGGGTGACCTCGACCAAGCCGGGTTCGGCGACGCGACCGCTGCCCGGGATCGGCGCGGACGTGGTCGACAACGCCGGGGTCCCGGTACCTAACGGGTCGGGCGGGCTGCTGGTGCTGACCGAGCCGTGGCCGGCGATGCTGCGCGGGATCTGGGGCGACGAGGAGCGGTACCGGTCGACGTACTGGGCACGGTTCGCCGAGCAGGGGTTCTATTTCGCCGGGGACGGCGCCAAGAAGGACGACGACGGGGACCTGTGGCTGCTCGGCCGCGTCGATGACGTCATGCTGATCTCCGGACACAACATCTCCACCACCGAGGTCGAATCCGCCCTCGTCTCGCACGCCGCGGTGGCCGAGGCGGCGGTGGTCGGCGCGAGCGATCCGACCACCGGGCAGGGCATCGTCGCGTTCGTGATCCTGCGTGGTGGTAGCGCCGAAGGCGACGGCCTCGCCCGCGAGTTGCGTGACCACGTCGCGCACGAGATCGGCCCGATCGCCAAACCGCGCCAGATCCTGGTCGTCCCCGAGCTGCCCAAGACCCGATCCGGCAAGATCATGCGCCGGCTGCTGCGCGACGTCGCCGAAAACCGCGAACTCGGCGACGTCACCACCCTGACCGACTCCGCCGTCATGAACCTGATCAGCGAGAAACTCCCCACCACCGCCGAGGAGTGACCTGGTTTTGGCCGCCCAGCGTCATATAGCCACCTGGGCGGCCAATACCGAGCGGATCGTCGCGACGACGTAATCGGGGCGGTGCACCACGTCCTCCCAGCTGAACCGCAGTACGCGCCAACCCACCTGCGTCAGCAGGTTGTCGCGCTCGATGTCGTGATCGCGCGCCTCTTTCGACCGGTGGTACGCCCAGCCGTCGACCTCGACGTCGAGTCGGTGCTCGGGAAACGCGACGTCAAGTCGGAAGCGCCGACCGGCGATGACGACGAGGTGATTACCCTTCCAGCCGCCGATGCCGGCTTCATCGAGAAGTCGCTGAAGGCGGCGCTCGGACTCAGCCTCGGCCCCCGGACGGCTCTCTCGCAGCAACCGGGCGAGTTGCCTGTTGCCCCACCGACCGCCTTGCTCATCGAGCCGCCGCTCGATGTCGCGGCGACTCAGCCACGATTGCTGGAACGCCCGGTCGAGCAACGTCCGCGCCTGGCCGACCTGCACCCAGCCGAGGCAGTCGAGCAGCGTCTCGGTCCGTGTCGTGACATCAAGCCCGTACCTGGTCGTCACGGCACTCGGAACAAGCAACGTGCGATGCACTCGGATTCGCTTGTGGGTAAGCAGCCTCTGCCGCTCACGCCGGGTGATATGGATGCGCCCGTCCTGCTCGACAGGCAGATCCCACCAGGCGGCCGACGATAGATACGACAGCACCGCACGCGCGCCCAAGACGGCAAGCCACGCCTGCGAACCTGGGCTGCGTGGCGCGCTAGTTGATTGGTAGACGCCACGGTGCGGCGTGGTGGTCAGCAGTCGAGAATCGAGCAGACGCGCGATCTGATGCCGCGTCAGGCCGACCGCCACGAGCTGGCTGCGGCGAACTATGCCAGCCTGGCGGCGGGCGATGTCTGGCCAAAGCATTCGGCGATAGTCCAGGATTTCGGCCGATTGCCTCGGTGGTCATCCACAGCCCTCAGGTTTTGGCCGTAGGAACCGCCTATGGCGGTCCGGCCGGCCAAAACCGATCAGCCCGAGCGGGGGCGCACGGTCACTTCGGGCACCACGCCGTCGGGCGGAGTCGCCAGCACCTGGGCTATCACGCCGGCCACCGTGGACGGGCGCAGGTGGTCGTCAGCCACGTATGGGGCGCCCTCGAATGCCTGCCGAGCGCGCTGCATGTCGGTGGCGGTGCGCCCGGGGTACACGGTGGTGACGCGCAGCAGCGGCTCCTCCTCTCGCAGCCCGTCAGCCAGCGCGCGCAGCGCGAACTTGCTCGCGGCGTAGCTGGTGTAGCGCGCGGCCACCCGCTGGCCCTGCCCGGAGTTGACGAACACCACCGCGCCACCCGACGAACGCAGCGCAGGCAGCAACAGCCGGGTCAACTCGGCCGGGGCGATGACGTTCACCGCGAACTGCCGCGCCCATTCCGCACTGTCCACAGTGGACGCTGCGCCCAGCACGGCGATGCCTGCGCAGTGCACGACACCGTCCAGCCGATCAAGCGACGGCACGACGGACGCCAGCGACGACGGGTCCGCGAGATCGGCCACCACGCGCTCGGCAACGGGCAGCGAAGCCAGCGCGGACGCTGACCGGCCCAGCGCGATCACCTCATGCGTGGGCGCCAGCAGCTCGATGACCGCCCGCCCGATACCCCGCGTCGCGCCAGTGACCAGATACCTCACTGCACCAGCATGGCAACCCGGCCACCGGACCCGGACGCCCACACCGAGCCGTCCCGGCCACGCTGCACCGAGTCGAACGTGCCGGTGTCGAATGTCGTCCACGACAAGCCGTCGTCGTATGAGACGTCACTGCCCGTCGGCCCGACAGCCACCAGGGAATGGTGCGGGCCGAACGCCACGCCCGAGCGGTAACCACCCGGCATGACCGACGACAACACCCAAGACAGCCCGCCGTCACCAGACGCAGCCGCGATGTCGACGTTCGCCGTGGGTGCAGTGAAGTCCCCGCCGACCGCGACGACGTCACGCACGCCCGACACGGCAAGCGAGTAGATGCCCGCGGACGGGCCGGTGACCACCGGCGTCGCGGTCACCGTCCAGCTACGACCCCCGTCGCGCGAGTGGAACACCCGCGCAGCTGACCCGCCGCCGCTGGCAATCCACGCGTCGTGCCCGGCCGTGACCAGGCAGGTGCCCGAGGCCGCGAACGCGAACTCGCCGTCGAGCGCGGGCGGCATGCCGGCCGGATCGACGATCGCCCACGTCCGCCCGCCGTCATGCGTCGCGATCAGCCGGAACTTGCCGTCGACCGGGTCACTCAGCGCCAACCCGTCGCGGGGGTTGAAGAACGCCAGACAGTCATAGAACGCGTTCTCGTCGTCGTTGACGAACGCCTCCTGCCAGCTCGCCCCACCGTCGGACGTCCGGTACACCCGCGCGTCGGTTCCGGTGCCGATCGTCAGCGCCACGGCGCGCCGCGCATCCCAGGCCTCGATGTCGCGGAACTGCAGGGCCGACGCGCCAGCAGGCGACACATCGGTCCACGAGGCCCCGCCGTCGACGGTGCGCAGGATCGTCCCCTGCACACCGGCCACCCACGCGATGCGCTGGTCAACCGCGGCCAGACCGCGGAACTGCTTCGTCGTTCCAGTAGGCACGAGCCGCCAGGACGGTGAGCCCTGCGCGGCGGCCGCCGGCACAGCCGCCGCCGGCACGGCCAAGGCAGCAACGAGGAAAGCAGCGAACAAGGGGACGAGGGTGCGAAGTCTCATGCCCGGACCGTAGTGATCACAGCCTGATCCGCGCGTGAAGCGTCAGCGACGGACGGCGTACATCGCCTCGCTGCCCGTCTCGCTGATCCGGAGCATCCCTGCCTTCTCCAGCACCCGGACAGACGGCACGTTGGCCAGCTCGACTCCGGCGAACAACTCGACGGCATCGGGGTCGGCCAGCCCGAACCGCACGAGCGAGAGCACGGCCTCCGTGGCATAGCCGCGTCCTCGCCGCGACGGCACGATCCCGTAGCCGAGCTCGGTCCGGCCGTCCGCATCAGGCGGGCCGAAGAAACCGGCGCCGCCGACGACGAGCTTCGTCGAGCGCTCGACGACCAGCCGCTGGCCGAAGTCCTGCTCGCGGCCGGACGCCGGCACGCCGCGCCGAGTGAGCAGCCCGGCAATGACCCGGTCGCCTTCGTCCGGAAAGTCGGACGCCCAGGCCGGCGACCGGCGCCCCGCCATGACCGTGGCCACGTGATCGGCGGATACGGGGCGCAGGATGAGTCGCTCGCTGATCAGGTCCACGCCGTCGAGCACACCAGAATGCGATGCGACAAGGCAACGTTTAGGCTCAGCCGCGGCGTGCCGGGAAGTCTGGTCGGCGATCAGCGTCCGATCGACCCCGAAAGCGAGCCGCCGTGTCCTTGATCCTGGCCTTCGGCGTGACGCTGCTCGTCGTCGTGCTGATCTCGGGCTTCGCGGCGCGCACCGTGCTCTCGACGGCGCTGCTGTTCCTCCTCGTCGGCGCCGTGACCGGCAACGGCGGCCTGAACTGGATCGACGTCCAGCCGAACGACCCTGTCGTCGTCACGCTCGCCGACCTCGCGCTGTTCAGCATCCTGTACACCGACGGCATGCGGGCCGCCCTGCCCGCACTGAAGGCGACCGGACGCACCGCGGGCCGCGCGCTCGGCCTCGGCATGCCGCTCACCTTCATCGGCATCTCGTTACTCACCAAGGCGTTCACCCCGCTGGACTGGACGGCGAGCTTCCTGGTCGGCGCGATCCTCTCCCCGACCGACCCGGTGTTCGCGGCGGCAATCATCGGCCGCAGCGACGTGCCCGCCCGGCTGCGCCGGCTGCTCAACGTCGAGTCCGGCCTCAACGACGGCCTCGCGCTGCCCGTCGTGATCGTGCTGATCGCGGTGGCGTCCAACGGCAAGACGCATATCTGGACGGTCGTGGGTGAGCTGGCCGGCGGCATCGCGCTGGGCATCGCGATGGCGCTCGTGGCGCACCAGATCACCCGGCTGCCAGGCGTCGGCAGCGAGGCGAGGCTCGCACCGCTGGGCCCGTTCAGCGTCGCGGTGATCCTTTACGCCACCTGTCATCTCACCCACGCCAACGCCTACCTCGCGGCGTTCGCCGCCGGGTCGACACTCGCGACGGTCGCACCGTCCGCGCACGAGGTGTTCGAGAACTTCGGCGACCTGATCGCCGAGTTGCTCAAGCTCGCCGCCTTGCTGGTGTTCGGCGCGCTGCTCACGCCGCACCTGCTGCATCGCCTGCCGATCGGCGGGTGGGTGGTCGCCGTCCTGGCGCTGGTGCTCGTGCGTCCGGTGGCGCTGGTGCTGAGCCTCTGGCGGGCGAAACTCAGCCGCCGCGAAGTCGCCGCTGTCGCCTGGTTCGGTCCGAAGGGTTTCGCCAGCGTCGTCTACGGGTTGCTCGCGCTCGACGCCGGACTGGACGTCTCGCAGCCCGTCTTCGACCTCGTCGCCGTGTGCATCGCACTGTCGATCGCGGTGCACAGCTCGACCGACCTGCCGGTTGCCCGGATGTTCCACGTGCCCGAAGCGCTGAACCCGCCTGATGCGCCCGAGCCCGTCCGGCTGGAATGATGCGCGGGATACCGAGGAGTAGGAGCACAAACGTGGCCAGCACGAGCAAAGAGGACGGGCAGCCGTCGATCGGATCGCTCGTCCAGGAGGCGACGAAGGACTTCTCGACCGTGCTGCGCGGCGAGATCGAACTGGCCAAGCTCGAGCTCACCTCGACAGTCAAGTACGCCGGCGCCGGCGCCGGCTTCTTCGTCGGCGCGGTGGTGCTCGTCCTTTTCTCGCTGACGTTCGGGTTCATCGCGCTCGCCGAGGGGCTCGTCGCGCTGCACATCTGGCGGTGGGCGGCGTTCCTGATCGTGTTCGGCTTCCTGCTGCTGGTGGTCGCGGCCCTCGTCTGGCTGGGGATCCGCAGCGTCAAGCGGGTCAAAGCGCCCAAGCGAACGATCGCGACCGGTAAGGAAACCATGGCGTATCTCAAACGACCCGACCAGCACGCATAATCAGCCGATGGGGAGAACCCCGGCGATCACCTCGCCGGACGATTCGGTCGTGCTGATCAACGGGCCGTGGACACACCGAATGGTGCGGGCAAACGGCATCGCCCTGCACGTCGCCGAGATGGGTGCCGGACCGCTCGTGCTCATGCTGCACGGCTTCCCGCAGTTCTGGTGGACGTGGCATCAGCAGATGGTCGATCTCGCCGACGCAGGCTTTCGCGCCGTCTCGGTCGACCTGCGCGGCTACGGGGCGAGCGACAAGCCGCCTCGCGGCTACGACGCGCCGAACCTGACCGCCGACATCGCGAACCTGGTCCGCGCGCTCGGCGAACGCGACGCGATCATCGTGGGCAACGACATCGGCGGGTCGCTGGCCTGGACGGTCGCCGCGATGCATCCGCGCGTGGTGCGCCGCCTCGCCGTGGTCGGCGCGGCTCATCCGCTGCGGCTGCGCTCGGCGATCCTCGCCGACCCGCGCGGGCAGGCGCGTGCATCGGCGTACGCGCTGCGCAGCTTCCAGGTCCCCCGCCGCCCGGAGGCCAGGTTGGTGCGCGACTCGGACTATGTCCGCGAGCTGTTCGACACGTGGACGGGCCCGCGCTGGCGTGGCACACCCGGCTACGTCGCCGAGGTCGAGCGTTATGCCACCGCGCTGCGCATCCACCCCGTGGCGCATTGCGCGCTGGAATACTTCCGCTGGCTGGTGCGCTCCGTGCCGCGTCGCGACGGGCGGCGGTATGCCCGCGCGCTGCAGCAGCCTGTCGCCGCGCCCGTGCTGCACCTGCACGGCGACTTCGACGGATGCGTGCTGCCCCGCACCGCACAGGGTTCGGGACGCTATGTCACGGGAGACTACGAGTGGCGGGTGATCGACGGGGTCGGCCACTACCCGCAGAACGAGGTTCCCGAGCTGATCAGTGGTGAGCTGATCCGCTGGGCGAAGCTGGCCTGAGCCCACGGTTTTGGCCGCCGGAGCCGCCCATGGCGGTCCGGCCGGCCAAAACCGGTCACGCGCGATGCCATCCGGCTGACGGCGTGACGGTGCGCGCCTGCTCCGCGGGCGGCTCCACGGGGCGCCCCTCGTACTGGGTCGACAGCACGACGTGGGTGTTGATCTCGCCGTGCTCACCGAGGCGTTCGTTGAGGCCCTCGAGGTGCTGCAACGAGGCGACCCGGACCTTCAACATCGTGCAGCTGTTGCCCGACAGCTTGTGGATCTCGACCACCTCAGGCAGGTCGTCCGCCTTCGACGTCTTGAGCAGGCAGCGGCCAGGCGTGCAGCGCATCTGGATGAACGCCGTGAACGGCAGCCCGGCCTTGGCCGGATCGACCTGCGCCTGGTAGCCGGCGATCACGCCGGACTCCTCCAGCCGCCGCACCCGCTCGGCGACAGCGGGCGAGGAGAGGTTCACCCGCTTGGCGAGCTGGTTGTACGACAGCCGCCCGTCGCGCTGCAGCTCGTCGAGGATGCGCCAGTCCGTGGAATCCAGTGCTTTGTCCATCCGCAAAGCATGATCCGGATATGCCTGCCAATCAATAAGCACGATGCCCTGATCACCGTTCGATCAGCCTTCATCCGACCGATCGGAGTTCCTAACGTTTCTGGCCATGACGACGACCCGCGCTCCCCTGTTCGCCCTGTTCGCCGCCGCGGCATTCATGAACGCGGCGATGGCGACGGCCTCCGCGGTGAGCACCATTGTCGCCGCGGACCGGATCGGCCCGGCCTGGGGCGGACTGCCACCCACCGCCGGCGTCGCGGGCACCGGACTCGGCGCGATCGTGCTCAGCCGCGTCATGTCGCGGTACGGCCGGCGCGCGGGGCTGCTCGCCGGTTACGCGACCTCGCTGGCCGGCGCCGGCCTCGCGATCGTCGCCGTCACGTCGCCGCGGATCTGGCTGCTCGTGCTCGGCATGGTGCTGCTCGGCCTCGGCAACGCCGGGGCACAGCTCTCCCGCTATGCGGCCGCAGACCTGTACCCACCGGACCGGCGCGGCACCGCGATCGGCTCACTGATCTGGGCCGGCGCCATCGGCGCGGTCGGCGGGCCGTTGCTACTCATGCCCGCGCAGCGAGCAGCGGCCGCGATCGGCTGGACGCCGATGACGGGCCCGTTCGGGCTGGCCGCGCTGGCCACGGTCGGCGCGCTGCTCGCATCGCTGGCCGCGCCACGCGGCCGTCATACCGCCGCGCCCACGACGGACCGGACGTCCGTGTTCCGGTCAGCCCCGGTGCGCTCGGCGGCGGCCACGATGGTCACGGCGCAGGTCGTGATGGTGGCAGTGATGACCGCTGCGCCGCTGTCGATGCACGAGCACGGCCACGATTTGGCCGCGATCGGCACGATGCTCTCGGCGCACACGCTCGGCATGTTCGCGCTGGCGCCGCTGTCCGGCCGGCTGGTCGACCGGATCGGCAGCCGCGCGGTCATGGTGGCCGGACTCGTCACGCTGGCCTGCTCGGCCGCGTTCGTGGCGACGTCACCGGACGGCGTCTCGCTCATGGCGGCCCTGTTCCTGCTCGGCTACGGCTGGAACCTGAGCATCGTGGGCGGCAGCGGGGCGCTCGCCGGCGACGGCGGCGGCGCTCGCGCCGAGGGTGCGGTCGACGCCCTGAGCTGGGGCACGTCCACGCTGGCCACGACGGCGTCCACGCTGATGTTCGTCCACGGCGGCTACGCCGCGCTGGCCGGCGCCGCGGCGATCCTCACCGCCCTGCCGTTGCTCTCGCTCGGACGTCAGCTGCCGGGCGTGCAGCGCGAGGTACCGACCGGCGCGGTCGCGGTGCGTCCCGCCGAAGCGTCGCTGCTGATCTCGGCGTCGGTCAGTGCGAAACCCGTGTCGGACGAGTCGAGCGCCGTCGCGAACACCATGCCGAGCACGGTGCCCTCCGGTGAGATCAGCGGACCACCCGAGTTGCCGCTACGCACGATGGCGCGCACCGAGTAGATCTCGCGCTCGACCGATCCCCGGCCGTAGATGTCGCGCCCGTTGATCTGCTCGCGGTCGCGCACGCGCGCCGGGCGGACGTCGAACGGGCCGTCCTCGGGATAGCCGAGCACGATCGCGCTGGCGTTCGTGGCGGCGGGCGCCTTGGTGAAGTGCAGCGACGGTGCGGTCAAGCCCGGCACGTACAGGACGGCGACGTCGCGCTTCGGGTCGTACACGACGACGTGAGCCGCGAGCTGCCCGGATGGGGTCACGACGCTGACCTGGGTCGTCCCGGCCACCACGTGTGCGTTCGTCAGCAGATGCTGCGGGGCGTAGACGAAGGCCGAGCCCTCGATGCCACGCGAGCACGACGGCGCCTGGCCGTACACCTTGAGCACTGACGCGCGAACCGCCGTAACGGCCCGCGAATGCAGCAAGTTCGGGTCAGGTGGCCCGACGTCGACGATTCGCGTGGTCTGCAGGTCGCCGAACACCGGCGGGAAGCCGCTGCGGTCGATGAAGTGCCGCAGCGACGAGTACACGTCGCGCACCGGTGTCGGCATCACACCGTCGACGCCGCGCACGATCGTCGACCGGCGAACCGCTGACGACAGCGAGGGGTAGGGCGAGGACGCCAGCGGGACGGCCACCATCCAGGCGACGAGCAGCACGGCGAGCACGCCGAGGGCCGATCCGATTCCCGCATCGAGGTTGCGTGCGTGCTTCCACGTGATGCGCTGGCGCAGATGCCCCGCACCCCACACCGCGAGCAACTGTCCGGCCATGGACACCATGAGGACGCACACGATCGCGACCGGAACCTGCGCCTGCCCACCGGCCAGGAACGAGCCGAGCGGCCTGGCCAGCTGCGCGCCGAGGGCCGCGCCGCCG